>OZSS01000051.1_pt1 | contig 45557 bp, 46 predicted proteins | sample 1779911 | NCBI WGS metagenome assembly OZSS01 (sample SAMEA2603589, study PRJEB24840) | metagenome | biome: Water; feature: Photic zone; material: Seawater sample | place: Mediterranean Sea | collected 2013-11-12 | depth 10 m
TCTGGGCAAGCTGATGAAACACAGACAAGGTTTTTCAGCGCCTTGAACAAGACATAATCACCAGGTCTGGACCAAGGTTCATCAAATATAAGAGCATTATTTGCATCAATTGCCGTATTGTAAAAAAGGTTAATCGCATTCCAGCCTAACCTTTTTCTAAGAGTAAATTTATCTAATACATAATTAAAATTATCAGAACAATTTGGATGGCCAAAATATCCTAAATCATCATAAAATTTTGAAGTACACGCTGTTCCAAAAGTGTCATGGCGTCCAACCGTATCTCGATAAACTTCAATCATTGGGAATTGATTTTCATCGTAGTATTTTGAATGAAGGCCTGGCAAAGGATAAGCACTTCCCATTAAATACCGACTGTTAGTAGTATCAATTGCAAGCTCGTGGCCCTTTTGAAGTTTTTTTGCATCGAAAGCCATAAAGTCTGAGCACTGTCTCCCATAGACATCAATGATCTGAATATAATCACCCTCTTGAACCTCATAAGACATAGCTGTGTAGCGCTTTACAAATATTTCCTCTACTGGATCCATTAGAGGATCAGGTAATAGAAACTCTCCTTCCTGACGCTTCTTAGATCTTTGAACAATTACTCGAAGTTCAGATGAGGGGTAATTCCCATGAGTTATTTCACTCTCACCTGGAGCTGAAATTATACATATAACAGAGTCATTGGAGGTAAATTCTTCAATAGAATTTGCTAAAGAGTTATTAGAGAAAACTAAAATTGATTTATTAATAGACTCTACTTCGTATCCAAGTTTTTTTAATTTTGTTCTTGCTATTTTAGCTGACTCATCCTCACTAACTAAAATTTTTTTTGTTAACTCTCCTTGGTGTTCATGTTTTAAACTAAGTGGTGATAAGTCACATAATTTTTTTGAACTAAAGCATACTAACTCAGCCTGTTGTTGGCCCTCTAAATTAATAATTTTAATTTTATCATCGGGCTCTAATTTTAGAGTTATTGAACCCCCACCTGTTACTAAATAATTTTCAAGATCATCTCCTAGTGCAGGAAGTCCTGGCTCATAAGGATTTGTAATTCTGGGTATAATCATAATTTAGTTAAGACCTAGAGCTTTTTTTCTTTCCTCTGCCCAATTTCTTACAATAACATCAACAGATATAGCTATGAGAGATACAAATACACCTAATGTGAGAGCCACGCCAGCTCCATCTTTAGTTCTTGATAGAGCTCCAAAAATAATTTGACCAAGATCCTCTGTTCCGATCAATGCTCCAAGTATGACCATTTGGAGTGAAAAAACTACTGTTTGATTAACACCAAGCATTACTGTTGGGAATGCAATCGGTATTTCTATATTTGTCCATCTTTGAAGAGGTGAAACACCTGACATAGTGCCCGCTTCATGTAAAGAGAGAGGGACGCTCTTCATCCCCCAAACAGTATACCTAGTTGCTGGAACAGTAGCATAAACAATAGCTGCAATGAGAACGGATGTGTCTGTAATATTAAATAAAAATATCACAGGAATTAAATAAACAAATGAAGGGAATGTCTCAAAGAAATCACAAATTGATAGAAGTATTTGGGAACCTCTCTCAGTTCTGCCAAAAATAGAACCTAATATTATTCCATTTAATGAAGCCATAATGACAGCAAATGAGCCCATATACATTGTGATTAAAGCTCTGTCCCAATACTCTGACAATGCAATAAATAAAAGCATACCGCCAACAATTAAAGCTGTTCTGATATTACCAACAATATAAGCGGCACCCATAGCTAATGTAAATGTTGCAACTACTGGCATGCCCAAGTAAGCATGTTTCATTGGACCCAAAACCTGAGTTAATAAAAATTTGTTAAAAGAATTAAGTGAATAAAAAAATGTTTCCCAGACCCAGTCAACAGCACCATCTATATAATGAGCAATAGTTAATCCCTTTTCTATTGGGATAATATAAAGATAATTAATTTTATCAAAATATCCGTTAGCAATGAAAGCGACTATTGAAAAAATTAAGACTGAAAACGCAAAAATAATTAAAAATTTATGTCTTTGAATAAATGTTAAATTTGCAAAATAATCTTTTTGTTTGTTAGCCCAAGCTTTAGTAAATCTATCTAGTATAACAGCAATTATAACAATACATAAACCAGCCTCTGCTGCTTTTCCAATCTTTAAACTATTTAAGGCTATTTTTAAGTTTAATCCTAAACCTTTGGCACCAACAAAAGATGCAATCACAACCATTGCAAGGCATTGCATAATTACAGTGTTTACTCCATTTAAAATATCTCTTCTTGCAGTTGGAATTAAAACTTGAAAAAGCAGTTGGGATTTTGTACATCCACTCATTAGTCCAGCTTCAACAACTTCGGGTGAAATTCGTTTTAAACCCAATATCGTGTTTCTGATCATGGGTGGAGTAGCGATAATAATTGTAGCAATAGATCCGGCATGATCGCCAAGACCAAATAATGCAATTATTGGCACCAAATAAGCAAATTGAGGCATAGTCTGCATTACATTCAGCACTGGTTGAAGAGCAGTCTCTACTTTTTTATCTAAGTAACCCCAGATACCAAATGAAAGTCCTAAAACAAAACAAATAGGCGTTGTTATAAGAACAAATGATAACGTTTGAATGGAGGGGACATAGTTACCAAATACAGAAACATAAAGCGCTCCTATTCCTCCAAGAAGCCCGAGCCTTAGTCCATTTAGCTTGTATCCTAATAAAAATGCACCAACAGTAGTAGCTGTCCAAGGAAGTGCAGGCCAAGTTAACCAATCATTTTCTTTCAACCAAGAGTCACTTACAAATACATCGATAATTTTGTCTCCACCTAAAATAATTTCTCTTACAAAAGTGATTAAAAATAGAAGTCCCTGAGAAACTGCCTTTGTAAACTCTCTAAAAGCAGCTTTTTCCTCATACATTTCGAAAACTGGATCCCATACCTTAAGAGGAAACCATTCGTATAGAGCATTAAAAATAACATTATTAATCCAAAGCGGTATGCCTTTTAGTAACGAGGGTAATCTCCACAAATAATTACTATCGTTTTGAGGTATAAAATTATAAAGAATTAGAAAAAGAATTAAAAGTAAGCCAAATTGAGCTGGCTTAGAGTTTTTTATAATTTCAATATAATTCTTATCCACCAAATAAAACTTTTATAACCTTTGCGGGGTTGATTGATCCTACAACTGAATTATCTTTAGGATTAGTAACATTAATTATTTCTTTACTATTTAAGATTTGTTCAGCAACTTTCTCAATTATATCATCTTTAGAGACAGCTATAGAGCTTGAACCATTCGGGTCTAGTGGGTCCATTATAGATTCAATTTTTAGAACTTTTTCTCTCGGGACATCTTCAGTAAATTTTTTGACATAATCTGTTGCTGGGTTTAATACAATATTACCTGGGGTATCAAGTTGTTCTATTATGCCATCTTTCATAATAGCAATCCTATCAGCTAATCTTAAAGCTTCATCAAAGTCATGAGTGACAAACATAATTGTCTTATTTAATACTCCTTGGAGTCTTAAGAATTCATCCTGCATTTCTTTTCTAATCAATGGATCTAGGGCTGAAAAAGGTTCGTCTAAAAACCATATATCAGGTTCCACAGCTAAGGATCTAGCTATGCCAACTCTTTGTTGTTGACCACCTGATAATTCTCTTGGAAAATAATTTTCTCTTCCTTTAAGTCCTACTAGTTCGACCATCTCTAGAGCCTTGTACATACTATTTTCTGTACTAATTCCTTTAACCTGAAGTGGGAAAGCAATATTTTCGATAACTGTTTTATGAGGAAGTAAGGCAAAGTTTTGAAATACCATCCCCATTTTTTCTCTTCTTAACTCCACTAATTGTTTATTGTTCATTAAACATATGTCTTCGCCATCAATTAATATTTTTCCTGCAGTGGCATCAGTTAACCTTGAAATACACCTTAAAAGTGTTGATTTACCTGAGCCAGATAAACCCATAACTACTAGCATCTCTCCTTTGTCTACATCAAAAGAAGCATTATTAACTCCAACTATACACCCGGCCTCTTGAAATTTCTTTGCATCAACTGAGCCATTGGAGTCAACAAGTAGTTTGTTGGCATTGTCGCCAAAAATTTTATAAACAGAGTTACAACTTATTGTGGGTGACATAACTTACCTATCAAAAATTTATGATTAAACCCTCCCTTTTAGAGGGGAGGGTTTATAAATGATATTATATTAATTCATAAAGAGATCGATTTGATCTCTGTTATTGGCAATATAAGCAGTAGCTGCCTCAGCGTGAGTCATACCACCATTGTCAACATAGTTAGCCATTTCACCAATATTACCTGATGTAAATTCCATTTTTGTGTAGAATTTATATGCAGATGTATGAGTGATTGGGAATTTGATATGAGCTGCTTTTTTTAACCAACCAATCGGGGAACCACAACCAGTTGTTTCAACAGAACCACCATCTTCAATTCTACAACCTTGGTAGAATGGTGGGAACTCAATAAATACAAATCCTTCAGCATCTGTAAAGTTTGGTGTCCAGTTAAAGATCACAGTTCCTCTACCTTCTTTTTTTGCTGCAGCTAATTCTGCCCATAGTGCATCTGCACTACCTGCAAATTTAACCATCCACTGATCATCTAAGCCAAGACCTTTAAGTCTGTTAGGCATAACATCTGTGTGCCACTCATAAGGGCCTTCTAACCATCTTCCTTTTCCGTCAGAGTCAGGTGTTGCAAAGTTAGCTTGGCACTCTGGAGATTTTAAAGCTTCCCAACTTGGAAGACCTGGGCAAAGATTTTCATCTATAACCCATTGAGGTACACCCATATCTTCTAGTGTAGGTGCAGCGTGTGAACCAGCATCAATTAATCCACCCTTATCCATTGCTTCATAGAAAGGCCTTGCCATAGTTGACTGCCATGTTTCATGTGCAACGTGCAATTCTCCAACTCTTACAGCTTCGTATCTAGTTGCTGACTCTGCAGGAACTAGCTCAACATCATAACCAAGCTCTTCAAAAGATTGTTTCATGACGTTTGCCATAACGATTTGGCTAGACCAGTTTAAAACTGGAATTCTAATCGGATCTGCTGCTTTGGCTACAGTAGTTAAGCCAGCAAATAAGACTAGAGCATAAAATAATGAAATAAATTTTTTCATTTATTCCTCCTTTATCTATTATAATAGTGTAGCTAATATAAGGTAATTGCCATAAAGGTTGAAGTATATTTTTTCAGATTATGAAACACAATTTGTCCCAAATTGACAGCAAAATTAACAAAAAATCTATTTTTATAAACAAAGATAATCTCTCTTATAATTACAAGCTAATTCAAAGACATGTAAAAAAGTCAAAAGTTATAAGTGTTATCAAGGGTGATGGCTATGGTCATGGCTTATTAGAATGTTGTAAGATTTTAAAATCGAGTAATTGTAATGATTTCTATGTTGCTAGATTAGACGATGCTTTAAAACTCAGAGAAAATCATAAAAATATTAAAATTTATCTACTGTCAGGAATGATTAAAAAAAATGATGTCAAAGAGATAGAAAATAAAAAAATAATTCCAATTATCAATAGTCCTGAACAATTAGATATTATTGAAGCATCATCAAAAAAATTAAATTACGTATTACATATTGATACCGGAATGAATAGGTTAGGATTTCAAATTAAAAATTTTGAAGAAAATATAAATGATATTAATTTCAAAAGAATAAAATTTTTTATGTCACATTTTTCGTCTGCAGATGACTTAAATAAAAAAGAGTGTAACAATCAATTAAAAGACCTTTTGAAATTTAAAAAGATATTTAATAAGCCACTTAGTATAGCTAATTCAGCAGGGATATTTTTAAACAGAAAATATCACTTAGATTTTGTAAGACCTGGTAAAAGTCTTTATGGAATTAATCCTTTTTATAAAAAAAATTATAAACTTAAACAAGTTATGAGTATCTACGCTCCGATCCTTCAAGTAACTGATTTAAAAAAATCTCAAACAATTGGATATAGCCAAACATTTAAAACAAATAAAAAAATAAAAATTGCAACTATTGATTTTGGTTACTCCGATGGATATCTAAGAAGTGGGAGTAATAGAGGTAAAGTATTCATTGATGGAATTCCATGTAAAATTTTAGGAAGGGTGTCAATGGATCTTATAACTATTGATGTTTCCAAAGTGCCCATGAAAAAACTATACTTGGGCAAGCCGGTTGAAATAATCGGAATAAATCAATCATATGAGAATATTGCATATGATACTGAGACTAATGAACACGAAATACTTATTTCTTTAGGAAGAAATCTGAGTAGAGTGTATTTCTAAAAATGTATGAAGCACCTATAAAAGATTTAAACTTTGTAATCAAAAATATAATTGATTTAAAAAAATTATCAGAAGTTGATGATTACAAAGAATTTTCTGATGACTTGGTTGAGGCAGTTCTAGAAGAAGCTGGAAAAATTGCAACTGAAGTTTTAGATCCATGTAATCTTTCTGGGGATCATGAAGGCTCAAAAAGACAAGATGATGGCAAAGTAGTAACTCCTAGAGGTTATAAAGAAGCCTATGAGAGTTTGAGAGATGGTGGTTGGTTTGGCTTAGAGGCAAAAGAAAAATTTGGTGGACAACAAATACCCGTCACTTTATCTGCTGCAGTTAATGAAATTTGGCATAGCTCGAATATGTCATTTGCACTTTGTCATTTGTTAACTCAAGGTCTCATTTATGCCCTTCAAAAATCTGCTTCTGAAGATCAACAAAATTTCTATATTCCAAAATTAGCATCTGGGCATTGGACTGGAACAATGAATTTAACTGAACCGCAGTCAGGGACAGATCTTTCAACTATTAAAACTAAAGCTATTAAAGAAAATGGTCACTATAAAATTTTTGGTCAAAAAATTTATATTACCTATGGTGAGCATGATTTGTCTGAAAATATAGTTCACTTGGTTCTAGCAAGAACTCCTGATGCTCCAGAAGGAAATAAAGGTATCTCTGTTTTCTTAGTACCAAAATTTGTTCCCAATGATGATGGAACAGTAGGTAATAAAAATGATGTTACTTGTTTATCGATTGAAAAAAAACTTGGCGTAAAAGGCTCACCAACTGCTGTCTTACAGTTTGGAGAAAAAGATGGGGCAATAGGCTATTTAGTTGGTGAAGAAAACCAAGGTTTAAACATTATGTTTGAAATGATGAACCACGCAAGATTTTCTGTTGGTGTTCAGGGACTTGCTGTTTCTGAGAGAGCTTACCAACAATCTAAGATGTATGCTTTTGACCGAGTACAAGGTATTCCAATAGATGGAAAAAAAGGAGACCCTATTATTAACCATCCTGATGTTCTTCGTTTATCCTCTACTATGAAATCAGAAATAGAAGCTATGAGAGCTCTTGCCATTTATGGTGCTTTCTCTTTGGATATGTCTAAGTCATCAAACAGTGAATATTGGGAAACCAAATCCTCTTTAATGATACCTATTATTAAAGGTTGGCTTACTGAAAGATCACTTGAAATAACCTCCAATGCATTACAAATTCACGGTGGTATGGGTTTTATAGAAGAAACTGGTATTGCACAACATTACAGAGATGCAAGAATTCTTCCAATTTATGAAGGCACAACTGCCATACAAGCCAACGATTTAGTTTTTCGAAAAACAATTAGAGATAATGGAAAAGGTATTTTGGAGTTAATTAATGAGATCAAAGATGAAACAAAAGAGTCGTTAAACTCTGAAAACTCAAAGATTAAAGAATTATCAAAAAAAATGAGTTCTTCTCTAAGTTCTGCTGAAAAAGTTGTTGAACATATTGTTTCAGTTTCAAATAACAAAAAAAGACCAGCTGTATCTGGAGTTAATTATTTGATGATGCTTGGATATATTTTTGGGGGATGGATGATGATGAAAACGGCTAATAAATCTATTGAATTAAAAGAAAATAGTGAGATTGATAAAGATTTTTTAGATGCAAAATTAATAACATCTAGTATTTATATTTCGAGCATTCTTCCAAAAATTGAGAGTTTACAAACTATTATAATGAATGGTGATGAAGACGTATTATCTATGAAACAAAATTGGTTGTAACATGGAAAAAATTAAAAATAGATTAAGTAATTTTTTTGCATGGCTTTCTAAAGCAGTACTCGTTGAACTAGACTCTGTTGATACAAGTGAAGATCCAATTAGACCGGATATAGATAATGAATTTAGAACCTCTTACGGAAGAAAGATTTATGGCCTTAAATCTAACGAAAATGTAGAAGGATTTATATGTGTAGCTTTCTGTAATGAAGTGCCACAAACTATGAAAGAGCTTGATTTAATGAGCAAAAATGCTTTCCATGAAAAGAATGGTCATATAGCTGTTGCTTACACTGTTTGGTCTAGAAAAAGAGGTGCGGGTAAAGAGACAATTTTTAACACAAAGAAATTTATTAAAGAAGAAATGAGTAATGTTGATCGTTTTATTACTCTCTCACCACTTACACCTATTGCTACACACTTTCATATCAAACATGGTGCAAAGTTAATAAACATCAATGCAACTTCACAAAATTTTGAATACGACTTTGGCTAAGTTCCAGAGTAAATTGGACCACCACCACCCTCGGGTGTTACCCACTCTATGTTCTGAGATGGTTCTTTAATATCGCAGGTCTTACAATGAATACAATTTTGAGAATTAATTTTTAAGACTTTTTTTTGAATTTCCTCATCAAATTCCACTTCATAAACACCCGCTGGACAGTATCTTTGAGCAGGTTCATCATACTCCTCAATTGTGTATGTAGTTGATAAATCTTTATCATTGAGAAGTAAATGACATGGTTGGTCATCTGAATGATTAGTTCCAGATAAATATACTGAACTAGGTTTGTCAAAAGTTAATACTCCATCGTACTTAGGATATGTTATTTTTTTTGCATCCTTGGCAGGAATTAATGTTTCATGGTCTGCATGTTTGTGTTGAAGAGTAAAAGGAAGCTTCCCCCCAAATAATTTTTGATCAATGCCAGTAAATATCATCGCAGGAATTAAACCCCATTGGAAACTTGGTTTCACATTGCGAGCTTGATGTAGTTCTTTATGGACCCAAGAATTTTTAAATTTATCTTCATATGATGATAAATCCTCATTTTTAGAGATGTGATTTTCAATTACTTCTGCAGCTATGATTCCACTCTTCATGGCAGTATGGGAACCTTTAATTTTAGGCATATTCAGTGTGCCTGCATCACAGCCTATTAAAAGTGCTCCAGGCATATGCATTTGAGGGAGACTTTGTAAACCACCTTCGATTAGAGCTCTTGCTCCATAAGAAATTCTCTTCCCACCTTGAAGTAATTTTTTTACATCAGGATGTGTTTTAAATTGTTGAAACTCATCATAAGGAGATAGATAAGGATTTTTATAATCAAGACCTATGACGTAACCTAAATAAATTTGATTGTTTTCAGCATGATAACAAAAACTTCCACCATAAATATCATTGCTCAAGGGCCAACCAACACTGTGAGAGACTTTACCTAAACTATGGTTTTCTTGACTAATTTCCCAAATTTCTTTGAAACCAATTCCGTATTGTTGTGGTGATTTATTATTCTTATCTAAATTAAATTTTTTTATAGCTTCTTTACCAAGATGACCTCTACATCCCTCTGATAATACTGTCACTTTGCCTTTAATATTAATTCCAGGCTCAAAATTATCTTTAGGATTATTTTCTTTGTCCAAACCCATGTCACCAGTTTGAACTCCTATGACTTGATTGGACTCATCATAAATTAATTTACTTGCAGCAAATCCTGGAAAAATTTCTACACCTAAATTTTCTGCAAATTCTCCTAACCACTTACAAAGGTTCGATAAACTAATTATGTAATTACCATGGTTTTGTAGTGCTTTTGGGAGTAAAAAATTTGGAATTTTTATACTTTTATTATTTGTATAAAATAAAAAGTCCTCTGATCGAACATCCGTTTTTATTGGAGAGTCTAAATCTTTCCAATTTGGTATAAGCTCATCCAATGCTTTTGTTTCAAAAACATTTCCACTAAGGATATGTGCGCCTACCTCAGAGGATTTTTCTAAAATACAAACAGAGAGTTCACTGTTAAGCTGTTTTAATTTTATAGCTGTAGATAAACCAGCTGGTCCAGCACCAACTATTACAACATCATAGCTTAACTCTTCTCTTACAATTTCTGACATATGTATCTAATAATATACTAAATATTACGATTCTATCTGATTAAGTAGATCTAACTCTTTGATAATTTCTGGTATTGCTTGAAAAAGATCCGAAGACAGACCGTAATCAGCAACATTAAAAATAGGTGCTTCTAAATCCTTATTTATAGCAACAATTACTTTACTTTCTTTCATTCCTGCAAGATGTTGAATTGCTCCAGATATCCCAACCGCTATATAGAGTTCTGGGGCAACCATTTTGCCAGTTTGTCCAACTTGATATTCATTACCAATGTAACCAGAGTCAACTGCTGCTCTTGAGGCTCCAACAGCTGCATTTAATTTATCAGCTAATTCATATAATAATTTAAAATTGTCTGAATTTTCTAAACCTCTCCCACCAGATACAACAATTTTTGCATTGCCAAGTTCTGGTCTATCACTTTTTGAAACTTCTCTATTAATAAAAATAGTTTTTAGGTCAGTATCAACAAAAGAAATTTCCTCAATAGATGCATCTCCACCAGAGTCTTCAGATTTTTCAAAAGAAGTTGGTCTAATAGTTAACAGGTTAATTTTTTGGTTAGTTTGTACTTGGGAAATAGCATTCCCTGCATAAATGGGTCTGACAAAGGTATCATTTGAAACAATATCAATGACATCACTAATTTGAGTTATATCTAATAAAGCAGAGACTCTTGGTAAAAGGTTTTTTCCAAATGTACTAGCAGGTGCGAGAATATGCGAATAGTTCTCAGCAAGATTAGAAATTAAAGGTGCTGATAATTCTGGTAAGAAATTTTTCAATTTTTCATTATCACACGTAATAACTTTAGAGAGAAGATGCACAACTTTAGATTTATTAGCTAGTTCTTCAATATTACTACCCAAAATAATTAAGTGGATATCATCACTTAGTTTTTTGGCAGCAGTGATCGTATTTAAAGTTGAAGATTTTAAATTACTATTATCATGCTCTGCTATTACTAATACTGCCATTTAAATAACTTTTGCCTCGTACTTTAATTTTTTAACTAATTCTTTAACATCATTGACCATAACGCCTGCTTTTCTTTTAGGAGGTTCTATGACTTTTAACGTTTTAATTCTTGGTGTTGTATCTATTCCCAATGAGTCAATATCAATTATATCTAAAGGTTTTTTTTTAGCTTTCATTATATTTGGTAAAGAAGCAAAACGTGGGGTATTGAGTCTTAAATCACATGTGAGAACAGCAGGTAAGCTTGTCTCTAAATTTTCAATTCCTTCATCTATTTCTCTTGAAATAGAAACTTTATTACCTTCAATTTTTAAATTTGAAATAAAGCAGCCTTGTGGCCAGTTTAGTAAAGCAGATAGAATTTGGCCAGTTTGATTAGAGTCATCATCAATAGCTTGTTTACCCATTAGGACTAAATCTGGTTTTTCTTTTTCTATCAATTTCATAAGTGTTTTAGCAACGGCTAAAGGTTCTAAAGTATTTTGTGTTTTTACTAAAATTGATCTATCAACCCCCATCGCCATGGATGTTCTCAAAACATCTTGAGATTTTTCATCACCAATTGATACTGCAATAGTTTCTGAAGCTAAACCTTGTTCTTTTAGTTTAACAGCTTCTTCGATTGCGTTTTCATCAGGAGGGTTCACTGACATTTTTACATTTTGAGTTTCTACTCCACTATTATCACTTTTGACCCTGATTTGGACCTTGTAGTCGACAACTCTTTTTACAGCAACTAAAACTTTCATTTGAATTTCAATAAAATAAACTAACTTTATTAAGATACAAGATACAAAAAAATATGGAAAATATTAAAAAAAAGAGAATTTATAAAAATTTTTTTGAACTAAATATCAAATTTGACAAAAAAAATGAATCTACTGAAATTAAAGAAAATTACGTTTTTAATGGGAATAGTGTATCTGCCATATGTTATAATGAAAAATTAAAATTATTTTATTTTATAAAACAATTCAGACCTACCTATTATTTTAGCAAACTGTCCTCATCTCCCCTTGAAATTGTAGCAGGGGGAATAAATAAAAATGAAACAAGTCGTGAAGCAATAAAAAGAGAGATACAAGAAGAACTAGGAGTTAAACCTTTAGTTTTAAAAAAGTTAGATACATTAATAATAGCTCCAGATATTTTAGAAGAAATGACAGATATCTACTTGGCTAAAGTTCCAGAGATTAAAAATTTTAAAATCTCTAACCCTCAAGAAGGAGAATTTATAAAAATAATTCCTTTAAAAAAAAATGATATTGATAAGTTGCTTAAATCCAATAAACCTCAAAATATTGTAACTAAGTATATACTCTTTAAAATTAAAGAACTTAAGATTTAATTTTAATCATTTCTTTATCATAGATAGATTGAAGATGAATTTTACAAGGTACTTTTTTTGTAGCTATTTCTAATTCGTAGTCTCCCTCAAGTAAAAAATCTTTATCAATAATTTCATTACTTCTAACATAACCATAGCCGATAGGTTTTCCAATTGTATATCCAAATCCCCCACTAGAAAGCCAACCTACTTGTCTACCATTTCTAAATATCGTCTCTCTTCCCAGAATAATTTGATCAGGATCATCGCATGTAAAACCTGCAAATATTTTTTTTATTCCAAGATTTTTTTGATTTAGTAATGCTTGTTTTCCTATGAAATCTATATCGCTATTAATTTTTGTTGCCCAAATCAAACCAGCTTCTAAAGGTGTGTGATCAGGACCTATATCAGAACCCCAGGCTCGGTAGCCTTTTTCAAGTCGACAACTCTCAATACATCTATACCCAGCATTAATTAATCCGTATTGACTTCCATAATCCATTATTTTTTCATAAACCTCCGATGCCTTATCGATTGGAAAGTGTAATTCCCAACCCAGTTCGCCCATATATGTTATTCTAATTGCATTTACCTCAATGGAGTCGATTTTAATTTTTTTATATGAAGCAAATGGGAAATTCTTATTTGATAAGTCTGTGTCAGTAAGGCCTTGGAGAATTTTTCTAGAATTTGGACCCATTAAAGAAAAAACTGAATTATCAAAAGTAATATTTTTTACATTCACTTTATAATCTTTTGGAATATTTGAGGTTATCCAATTAAAGTCATGAGTCATAAACCCAGTTCCTGTAATAATGTAGTAAGTGTCTTTAGCAATAACGGTTAATGTGACATCGCACTCTATTCCTCCGTTATGATTTAACATCTGTGTGTAAATTGTTGAACCTATTGGTTTATTAATTTTATTAGCGCATAAATACTCCATCGCTTTTTGAGAGTCCTCCCCTGATACAATAAATTTTGCAAAAGATGTTTGATCTATTAATACAGCAGCCTCTCTAGTTGCCTTAACTTCATTGCCAACAACTTCAAACCAATTTTGCTTATTAAAACTGTAAATATCTTTAGGTTCTGTGCCTTTAGGAGCAAACCAGTTTGGTCTTTCCCATCCCATTTTTTCTCCAAAGCAGGCATTAGCTTTTTTTAAATTTTCATAAATAGGAGATGTTTTAAACTGCCTAACTGATGAATGTTCCTCAAAAGGCCAAGCCATGGTGTAGTGTTTGGCGTATGCTTCATATGTTCTTTTTCTCACCCATTCTAAATCTTGATGGGGTTTTCCAAATCTTCTAATATCTACAGGCCATAAGTCATACGGGGGACGACCGTTAGCAACCCACTCTGCAAGAGCCATTCCTGCTCCACCTCCTGCTGCAATACCGTATGCATTGAAGCCTGCGCCCACATAGAAGTTATTAAGCTCTGGGCTCTCCCCTAAAATAAAATTTCCATCAGGGGTAAAGCTTTCTGGACCGTTAATAAGTTCTTTAATGCCTGCTGTCTCTAATTTTGGAACTCTACCAAGAGCATTATTCATGATTTGTTCAAAGTGATCATAGTCAGAGTCTAACAAAGAAAAGTGAAAATTATCAGGAACAGATTTTTCTGCCCACGACAAAGGATTAGGCTCGTATCCTCCCATTGCTAAGCCTCCAACTTCCTCTTTAAAATATATTAAGCGGTCTGGGTCTCTTAAAGTAGGTAAGTTAGACTCAACTCCATCTATTTTTTCAGTTACTAAATATTGGTGCTGAAATGAGACTAAAGGTACATTAACGCCTACAGTTTGAGCAAATTGTCTGGTCCATTGACCACAACAACAAACAATTCTCTCGCATTGAATAGTTCCTTTATCAGTCTCTAAAGCAATTATTACGCCGTCTTCAACTACAACCTTTAATGCCTTAGTCTCTTCAATTATTTTTGCTCCCTTGTTACGCGCTCCTTTAGCTAAAGCTTGAGAAATATCCGTAGGATTAGCTTGACCGTCTGTTGGAAGAAAAGCAGCTCCATATACATCTTCAATATTCATAATAGGCCACAAATCTTGAGCCTCCTTAGGGGATAATAGCTCCATCTCAAGACCAAAAGAATGGGCAGTAGTTGTTTGTCTCAATACCTCCTGCCATCTCTCTTTATTACATGCCAACCTCAATCCGCCATTCATTTTCCAACCTGTGCTAAGACCAGTTTCTTTTTCTAATTTGTCATAAAGATCTACAGAGTATCCTAGTAACTGAGTAATATTTGCATTTGTTCTTAATTGTCCTACTAATCCTGCAGCGTGCCAAGTACTCCCTGCAGTAAGTTTGCCACTTTCAATTAGACAAACTTCTAAACCTAAGTTTGCTAAGTGATAAGCTGTTGAACAGCCAACAATTCCTCCACCGATGATTACAATTTTAGAACTTTTAATCATTAAAGGCTTTCAAACGTGTTATTAAATTTTGTTAAGTTTTCTTCTGTGTATTTAGAATAATCAAATTCTAAATTTGAAGTAATCTCTGATACCATACTCCACATCGTTTCTCTAAGGAGACTTGCTGCCTTCATTGCATTATATCTTATGAGAAGTTCTTTTGATGGTTTTTGATCATAATATAATTCTAAAGAATGGTTTTCTAAATCAGTATCAAAATCATTATTGGAAGCAAGACCTCCGATATCAAATAATGGATCATTAAATCCACCATATTCCCAATCGACTACCCAAATTTTTGAGCCATCATCTAAAAAATTTGCAGCCAAGAAATCATTGTGGCCAAATACTATATCCCTAGGAGAAGATAATTTCTCCAGTGTTTCTGATTTTTTAATTAGTTCTTGAATTATTGAAACATAACTTGAGTTATTTTTTTTTAAAAAATTAGTATAATATTTAATTACATAAAAAACCCAAAAAATAATTGACTGACCGTTTAATTGATTTGGCATTTCAAAATGAATTTTTTTAATAATGGGCATAATCTTATCAAGGTTGATCCTAACAGTTTCAGGATCAAGAGTTTTACATTGGATATAATCAAAAACCATCACACCCGGCTCAAAGTGTATCAATTTGGGGGACACCCCAATAGCATGAGCCGCTTTACTTACATTTAATTCATTAGATCGATAGACTAAATGCTCAGGAATATCCTCTCCCATTCTTACTACGTATTCTGAAGTACCATCTTTGACTAGATAATTATGATTTGTAATTCCTCCTTCTAGGGGATTTAAAGAAATATTACCTTTCCAGATAGGTAGTGTCTTAATTTTATCTACATAATTCATAGTTTGAACTTAATTTTTCAATAGAAATCACTTATGAAAGTAATAATAATTATCATAAAAATTTAATTGGGGGAATTGAAATGGACCTTATAGAGAGATTAAACAAAGGGCCTATTTTATGTGCTGAGGGATATCTTTTTGCTATGGAAAGAAGGGGTTATCTTCAAGCAGGATCTTATGTACCTGAAGTTGTCCTCGAGCATCCAGAAGTAGTCACTCAGCTTCACCGCGAGTTTATTCGTTCTGGTAGTGATGTTGTCCAAGCTTTTACATACTACGGCCATCGTGAAAAACTTCGACTAATAGGCAAAGAAGAGTTACTAGAACCTCTTCAAAAAAATGCTTTGAAAATTGCCAGAGATGCTGCAAATGAATTTCCTGATTTAGACTTAATGATTGCAGGAAACGTTGCTAACACAAATATTTATGACCCAAACAACAAACAATCTCATATAGACTGTCAAAAAATGTTTGCTGAACAAATTGCTTGGGCTAAAGAAGATAATGTTGATTTTATTATTGCGGAGACGATTAGTTGGACTGAAGAGGCTAAAATTGCACTTAAAGAAATAAAAAATGCTGGTTTAACTGCAGTTGTGAATTTAGCTATACACAAAGGAGATAAAACTAGAGAAGGTCATACAGCCGCTGAAGCTTGTAAAATTTTAGAGGATCATGGAGCTGATGTTGTTGGACTTAATTGTTACAGAGGACCAGATATGATGATGAAATTACTTCCTGATATTAGAAAACAAGTATCTTGTCATGTTGCAGCATTGCCTGTTCCTTACAGAACTAATGAAGAGTACCCTACGCATATGTATATCAAAGATCCAAATTGTGGCTGTATTGATGGGAACGTCTCTCATATAGCTTTAGATGGACTTACATGTAATAGATTTGAAATGGCTGAATTCACAAAAAACTGTATGGAGTTAAATGTAAACTTTATTGGTATTTGTTGTGGAGCAGACCCTCATCATGTAAGAGAAATGGCAGTTGCTATGGGAAGAAAACCAATTTCTTATAAGTATTACCCTGATATGAGCAAACATTTTGCACATGGCAATGAAGCTACACTCAAAGACCATAATAAAGTTAATCAGTGGTTAAAATAATTTGAAAGTAACTAAAATATATTAAATTTCATAAAATGAGTATTTGGGGGAAATTACTTGCTGGTACATTTGGATTTGCTTTAGGTGGTCCGATTGGTGCATTACTAGGTGTTATTGCAGGACATAGTGTAGATAAAATAAGAAGGCAAAATACCAATGAAAGCATAGGTATACAGTCCCCTCAAGAAATTATTACAATTGGAATTATAATATTAGCGGCAAAATTAGCTAAGGCAGATGGCCAAGTTACTTCAGATGAGGTTAAAGCATTTAGAGAAAAATTTAAAATACCCCCTGACTTTCAAAGCGATGTTGGTAAAATTTTTAATGAAGCAAAAAAAACTTCAGATGATTTTCATCAATACGCAAAACAACTTGGGATGTTATTTAGAGCACAACCACAAGTACTTGAACAAGTCATCAATCTTTTATTTTATATAGCAGAGGCAGATGGGGAGATAAGTGATCCTGAAATAAATTATATAGAGAATTGTGCTAATTACTTTGGTCTAACTAAAACCCAATATGAGAGCATTAAAACTTTGTGGCTGGACAAACAAATAAACCCATACAAAGTACTAGGAGTTAATAAAGAGGCAACAGACGGCGAGATTAGAAAGAGATGGATTGAGCTTAGTAAAGAGTTACACCCTGACCAATTAAGTGCCCAGGGTGTCCCTCAAGAATTAATCATTAAATCTGAAGACAGACTATCCGAGATAAATCAAGCCTACGATAAAATAAAAAGTATTCGCAATATCAATTAAACTTTTTTCAACTGATCTGCTTTGGATTTGCCTTTGTCTTCAACAATTTCAAATTCGACTTTGTCGCCTTCATCGAGGCGGTCTAATCCTGCTTGTTGAACAGCTGTGATATGAACAAAGATATCTTTATCTTCTCCATCAGGGGCAATAAACCCATATCCTTTTTTTGGGTTAAACCATTTCACTGTTCCAGTAGTCATTTATAGTCCTTTCTTAAGTAATAAATATTTAGTATATCCAAATGTCGTTTAAAATTTTAATGAGATTTTTTTAAATGGTATTCAAATAATAAGCCTAAATATTGATAAATCTTTTAAAGCAATTTGAGTAAATTAAAAGTTAAAAATGATAGACTGGGCCACTTCCTTTACCAATTTTGTAAAAACTGCCCTTATATATGGCTTTTTTTATATAGTTTCTTGAAATCTTTACAGACTTTAAAATATCATTTCCTAAGGCAATATTAGAAGCGATCGCCGATGACAATGTGCAGCCTGTTCCATGAGTATTTTTGCTATTAATAATATTAGACATAAAAAAATGTATCTCCTTGTTTTTCTTTAAGAATAAACAATCATAGATTTTTTTCTCTTTAATAAGACCTTTAATCAAAATATTTTTTGCACCTATATTTTGAAGTATTTCTATAGCTTTAATCATATCGTTTTTTGTATTAATTTTAGTATTTGTAAGAAGTTCAGCTTCTTTTAAATTAGGTGTAATTATCAATGACTTGGTTATTAAATTTTTTACCAAACTAGAAATAGCACTTTTTTTTAATAATAAAAAACCTGAGGTTGATACCATCACAGGATCTAATATAACATTTGAAATTTTAGAATTTTCTAAAAATTTTGATATCTCTTGAATAATTTTTTTATCACTTAGCATTCCAATCTTGATTGAGTCAGGTTTTATATCGTTACAAGTAGTATTGAGTTGTTCTCTGATAAATTTGGGAGTTGTATTAAAAATACTTTTTACCTCTTTAGTATTTTGTGCTGTTAGAGCAGTGATTACTGACATCGCATAACATTTAAAATATGTTATGGTTTTTATATCTGCCTGGATGCCCGCACCACCTGACGAGTCAGAACCTGCAATAGTTAATACAGTTTTATATTTTTTCACAACTTTTTATAATCTTACTTACTTGAGAGCAATTATCTTTAATATTTCCTTTTAATAAAGAGGATATCATTGCGACACCATGTATTTTTAGTTTAAGTATATTATTAACATCATTAACTTTAATACCGCCTATTGCTATTAATGGAATCTTTGTAGCTTTGGCACAATTTTTGAGACCACCTAGACCAAAATAATTTTTCATTTCTTGTTTTGTATTCGATGAGAAAGCAGAAACACCTATATAACTTACACCCTTTAACTTTTTTACCTTTGCAAATTCAACTTTATTACTTGCTGAAACTCCAATTATTGATTTTTTCCCTAATATTTTTCTGGCTTGATTATAAGGTAAATCATCCATTCCAACATGCGCTCCATGAGCATTTATTGATTTTGCAATGTCCACACGATCATTGACAATAAGAGTTTTTTTAAATCTAACGCAATCCTTTTTTAAATCCTTTCCTAAATTGTATAAATCAATTGTTTTTAAATTCTTAAATCTTAGTTGAATACAATCAACCTTGCTTTCAAATATTATTTTTAAATAATTGTCTAATTTACTCAGGGGAGTAAGTTTATCATCAGTAACAAAACAAAATTTAAACACTAGTGATTTTTAAATTATCTAAAATCTCTTTTTCAGTAATATTATTTAATTTGTTTAAGAAATTTACTTGAAAATCACCTGGGCCCTCAGATTTTGATGCTGCGAGTTCTCCTGCAATTGAAAAAATAGCTGCAGAACTTATGGCTGATTTATATAAACTTTCTCCAACAGCGGCAAATGCTCCAACAATACATGATAATGAACAGCCAATAGCTGTAACTTTTGTCATTATACTTGATCCGTTAGATATTTTTGTAATTTTATCATCGTGAATAATAAAATCATCTCCACCACTTATAAATACTACACAATCATTCTCTTTAGATAAAATTTTACCAGACTCAATAGCAGCGTGGCTTTCAATTGAAGAATCTACGCCCTTTGAAGAAATTTTATTTTGATCAACTAGTGATTGAATTTCAGACGCATTCCCTCTGATGATTAATTTTTTGGAACCATTAATTATGTCAAGACAAGTTTGGGTTCTTAATTTACTCGCACCTGAGCCAACAGGGTCTAATATGATTGGTTTTTCTTGTTCAACGTAGAATTTAGAAGCCTCTAAAAAGCTAGGTCTCCAATTGTCATCTAGCGTTCCAATATTATTAACTAAACAAGACGAAATAGCAGCTATTTCTCCAAGTTCACTTCTAGCATGAGACATCAACGGAGATGCTCCAATTGATAAGAGCGTGTTCGCATTAATGTTCATTGCCACGTAATTAGTTATGCAATGCACGAGCGCTCCTTTTTCCCTTAGGTTTTTTAAATCATTATAAATATGTTCCATCATACTCCTTTCTTTTTCATCAATAGTGTCAATATTGTCGAAAATAAAATTGGCACTAAAAATGATGAAAATAATTTATAATTATTGATAAATGTTAAATTAATATTTAGAAAGCCACTCATTATATTTTTACTGAATGAGGGGTCAGGAAATATTAATACTCCCAGTAGTAAACTCAAAAACGATATTATGTAAATTTGTTTGATAGAAATATTAAAACCAAACAAACCCAACAAAAAAGGTAAAACTAAACAACAACAAATTAAATCAGCAATTAGAAATACGTATAAGACATTGTAACCTTGTGAAGATAGTATAAAAACTGCCACTAAAAAAACTAAAATAAAGTATATGTTTAAGGAGGATTTAAAAGAATAACTCTTGCTGAGCGAGACAATCTGAGAATTTATTGCATTTATTAAAGTATCAATACTGCTCAATACTAGTGAAGCAGCCAATATTACAAATATATATTTTATAAACGAGGTTTCCAGTAGCCCAAAAAGTTTTACAAAAGTTAAGTCAGGATCGTCTATGGAGTAAAGTGAAATTGATACCAATCCTGAATATCCAATGAAATAGACAATTATAAATATAATTAAAGTAGATATAATTAAGCTTACACTTAAAGTATTATCATCTTTAGCAGCATAAATTCTTTGCCAATTACCATGATGAAAAAGATTAGTAAATGTAACCGCTATTAAAAAAGTTAAACCTGTTATCCATAAAAATTGATTATTAAAGTCGAATAAATGTGCGTTTTCGATCATAAAAGAAGTATTATCCGAAAACTCTTGGAATGGAATTTTAAAAACTAAAAAGAGACAAATTCCAATAATGAAAATAAATTGAATTAAATCTGTGAAAATTGTTGCTGATAGTCCCCCAATTAGAACGTATGATAAAGCTATTAATATAATTATCATTGAAGAGATCCAATAAGGGGTACCATTTAAAAAATTAAAGAACTTTGAGATTGCTGTAATCTCAGCTATTAGAAACACTGTCATGTAAATTAACGAAACTATTATGACAAAGTGTGATAGACTTTTACCAAATCTATTTTCAATACAATCATGAAAGCCTGACGAATTTGGAAATACTTTTCTTACGTATCTTCCAATAAATATAAATAAAATTAAAGGCATTGCAGCTCCTAAAGCATAACCAATGACATTGCCCATTCCGCCCCAAGTAGCTGCCGCTGCTGGTGAAAAAATTATCCAAAAACCTAATGCTGATGACACAAAAGAAGAAGTTGAGAAAAATATGTTATATTTATTTTTAATAACAAATTTATCATCTGATAATTCATTTTTTTTTAAAAATATGAATGATGCAGTAAAAATTAAACCTAATAATATTAAAAAAAGAATTTCCATTTAATTTGTACTAATTATTAAAAGTATTTAAGGGAAACTTCCTACGCCAGAATTACCTGGATCAGGTTCGAGGGTTAAGTATTACCTTTCTCAGCCTTTCAGCACCCCTTAAAGACTTAACCATACCAAAAGAGCTAAAATAAATCAATTATCTTTACTAAAAACAAATTTAATAATAAAAACATCACATGAAAATAATTGAAAATTTCTTTGACTCTAAAGGATTATCTAGTGACTCAAAAGAGTTTATAAAATTATATAACCCTAGTACGGGTGAGGAATATGCACATGTTCCAAAAACTACCAGAAATGAGTTTGAAAAAATAATTGGTAAAATGAAATCAGCTCAATCTTTATGGGCCAATACACCTATTACAAAAAGAAGTGATATTTTATTTAAGTTTAAAGTTTTAATTGAAAAAAATTTTGATTTGATTGCAAAAATCATTTCTGAAGAACATGGTAAAGTATTTTCTGATGCAAAAGGATCTTTACAAAGAGGTCTTGAAGTAGTTGACTTTGCATGCGGTATACCACATTTGTTGAAAGGAAATCATTCAATTAACGTTGGTACAAACGTAGATTTGTTTGATATTAAACAACCTTTAGGAATATGTGCAGGAATAACACCTTTTAATTTTCCAGCTATGGTTCCAATGTGGATGTTTCCATTATCAATTGCATGTGGAAATGCCTTTATGCTTAAACCCTCTGAAAAAGTTCCTCAATGCTCTTTGAAACTTGCTGAATTAATGAGCGAGGCAGGTCTTCCTGATAATATTCTTACAGTAGTAAATGGTGATAAAAATGTCGTAGATCTAATTCTTCAATGCGAAGATATTTCTTCTGTAAGTTTTGTTGGGTCAACACCTGTCGCTAAGTATATTTACACCGAGTGTTCAAAAACAAATAAGAGAGTTCAAGCTCTTGGTGGTGCAAAAAACCATATGGTAATAATGGAAGATGCAAATTTAGAGGATGCAGTAAATGGATTAATTGGAGCTGCTTTTGGATCTGCGGGTGAACGTTGCATGGCAACTTCAGTGGCTATGCCTATTGGTAAAATCCAAAAACCATTTATGGATTTATTAAAAGAGAAAGCTAGCAAAATAAAAGTTGGTGAGTCTTTAGACCCACAAAGTGAAATGGGACCACTTATTACAAAAGAACACAAACAAAAAGTTCTGTCATATATTGAAAAAGGAGTTGAAGAAGGTGCAAAATTAGAACTAGATGGTAGAGGGATTAGTCTACAAGGTTATGAAAATGGTAATTTTGTTGGTCCTACAATATTTAATGACGTTAGTGAAGACATGTCCATTTACAAAGAGGAAATTTTTGGACCTGTTTTATCTGTGTTGAATATGAACAACTTTGAAGGTGCTTTGAACTTAATTAATAAGCATGAATTTGGTAATGGAACTTCCATTTATACATCTAATGGGGCATTCGCAAGAAATTTTATGAAGAATGTCCAAATTGGGATGGTTGGTATCAATATTCCTATACCAGTGCCTATGTCATTTTATACTTTTGGTGGCTGGAAAGGCTCAATATTCGGTGGTCATGGAATGCATGGAGAAGAAGGAATTAACTTTTATACCAAAAGAAAGACTATAACATCAAGATGGCCAGATGATGTCGCAGGGGCTTCACTCAACATGCCAACTATGAAATAATTAACCATGGATAAATTTAAAGATAGACAAAAGGCTTTTGAAGCAGAACAAAGTCAAAAAGAGCAAACTGAATTTGAAAAGAGAAATTCTAGAAATAAAGTTTTTGCTCAATTCATTCTTGATGATATTGGACAATCTGATAATTCAGAATTACTCAGAGAGATAATATTATCTGATCTTGAGGAGCCTGGGGATGAAGATATCATTCGTAAGGCTTTAGAGGTGATATCTCAAAATAATGGTAGTTTAACGAGAGAAGATATAGAAAAAAAACTTTCTGAGATATAATTTACCAAGAACCATTATTTTCCATACTTGACCAAGGTTCTTTGATTTCAAGACTCTCACCCTTTTGAAGTAACTCAATGGAAATACCGTCTGGTGATTTAATAAACGCCATATAACCATCCCTTGGAGGTCTATTTATTACTACATTATTTTTAATAAGATTTTCACAAACTTGATAAATATTATCTACTCTAAAAGCAAGATGTCCAAAATTTCGGCCACCTTGGTACTCTTCCTTGTCCCAATTATATGTTAATTCCAAAAGGGGTTTTTTTTCACTTTCTGCTGTATTTTTATCGCCAGGAGCACAAAGAAAAATTAAAGTAAAACGTCCCTTCTCACTTTCTTTTCTAGAAAATTCTACCAAGCCTAATTTATTACAATAAAAATCAATTGACTGATCAATGTCACTGACACGAACCATTGTATGTAGATAATCCATATGTTTTTAGTATCAAAAAAAAAATGCTCTGTCTAAACTTTAATTAGAATTGTTTGTTACTGCCTAAAACAATTTTTTTACGAAGAACTGTCTCACGATAAAAAATATATCCCACAGATAATAATATTAATGGGCCCCCTAACAATACTTCTCTTGAAAGAAATTCTCCAAAGATAATATATCCAATTAAAAAAGCCCATATTACAGATGTAAAATCTAGAGGTGCTAATACAGAAGCATCTGCTAGTTGAAAAGATTTGGAGAGACAAAGCTGTGCCACAAAACCTAAAATGCCGGATGCAATTAAAAGAACCAAATCAAAATTATTAGGCCAAATCCAATCATCATTAAAAAAGAATAAACTGAATAAAGTGGCAAAAAGTGTAAAAGTCCAAACACTCAATATATTATTATTGGTTAATAGTATTTTTTTTAAAATTATGACAGCCATTGATAGAAAAATGCTAGCTAAAAGAGGTAAAACAGAATAATTACTAAATAAATTAACATCTGGTTTTAAAATAATAACCACACCTATAAAACCCACAATAATTGCAATTACTCTTCTATAACCAATTTTTTCTCCTAAGAAAAAAATTGATAATATTGATATAAAAAAAACTGAGGAGTAGCTAATAGTTTGCATTTCAATTAATGGTACATACCTTAAGGATATAAAGAATAATGACATGGCAGCGATGCCTACTAAGCCTCTAAAAAAGTGAAGTTTGTAATTATTTATAGAAGTGATTTTTAAATTAAAATAAAAAATAACTAAAAACAGTGGAATAAGAGCAAAAAAACTTCTAAAAAAAACTACTTCAAACAGTGGTAAATTATCTCCAGTAGCTTTGATACACACACTCATTAGAACAAAAAACAGAACAGAAATTGATTTGTAGATAAATGCTGACATCTAGATAATCTAAATATATTAAATATGAATGAATTTACTAATAGTTAATGGATACGATAAAAACGGATGGAGTAAGCTTGCAAAATATAAATTACAACCAATCTGTGAATTTTATAGAGATCAGTTAAAAAGCATAAATCCGAATATAAAAACTACATTTATTTATCCTTCAATGAACTTAAATAAGATATACGAAGAAAACTTCATAAAGTCATTCAAAGGAGTTGTTTGGACCGGTTCTAGCCTTAATATTTATGACAATACTCGAGAAATTAAAAATCAAATTTCTTTAATGAAAAAAATGTCAGAATTAAAAATAAATATGTTTGGAAGTTGTTGGGGAATGCAACTTTATACAGTCACAAATGGTGGAGTTGTTAAAAAAAATCCTAAAGGAAGGGAGATAGGAATAGCCTATAATATCAGCATTAACAAGTTTGGTAAGATGCACCCAATGTATACTAAAAAACCATTAGTGTTTGATGCTTTTGCCTCACATGTAGACCATATTTCTCAAAAACCAAACAATTCAAAAATTCTCTCTGATAATCATTTTTCGATTCAGTCTCTTGTAACTAAAAATTTTTGGGGTACCCAATATCATCCTGAATTTAATTTTAAATATACTGGTAAAATTCTTAATGCTAGAAAGAGTATTTTACTCAAAGAAAAAATATTCACTAAAAATCAAATTACTAATCTAATCGAGGATTACAAAAAACCGAATGTTAATAGCTATAGTCAATCTTTATTAAGCGATAATATCCGGAATAGAGAGTTGAGAAATTGGTTAAATTATTTAAAACATAATTAAAAGATCTCTTTAAATTCAGTAAGGTTATTACACACTAAAAATAAATCTTTAAAATTTTTGTATGCAAACTTAGCATTCACAACTTTTTTATATTGATTGATTATGTCATTCCAATAATTTTCATAATTAAATATTAAACATTTTTTGTTCTTGATTACTCCTAACTGAAGAGCACTTACAACTAAGCTTATTTCCTCAATTGTACCTCCTCCTCCAGGTAAGGCTACGAAGCTATCTGATATTTGTAGAAACTTTTTTTTTCTTTGTTCCATTGTTTTAGTCACATAAATTTTATTAATTTTAGAGTGGATTTTTTCACGTTTATCAAGGAAAGATGGGATAATACCAGTTACATGAGAATTATATTTTAGTGCTGTATTTGCTACAACGCCCATCAATCCATTATCCCCGCCTCCATAAACAATATCATAATTATTTTGGGCCAAGTATTTAGTTACTGTAACAGCTAATTCTTTAAATTTTTTATTTGATCCATACATTGAACCACAGAATACGGCAACTTTATGTTTAGTATTTTTAAAATTCATATAAATTTAATTTACAGTAATAATCAAAAATGACTAAAAAAAATAATATGGATGATCTTAAAAAAGTAAGGAAAGATATTGATAATATTGATAATAAAATTATTGAATTAATTGGAGATAGATTTAAAGAAATTCATAAAGTTACTAAATTAAAAGAGAGTAAAGATGAAATAATCGACCACGAACGAATTACTCATATTTTGAAATCTGTTCAATCAAAGGCCAAAAGAAATAAAATTGATCCTGAAATCATAGTGAGGATATGGCAAATCTTTATCCAAGAGGCTATCAAGCTTGAGTCCTCTAAAATAAAAAAATAATTATATTAATACAATAAGCAGCATTATAAATAATATTGATATGAGAATTGTTGCTGCAAAACTAGGTGTTGTAACTTTTATATACGATGAATTACTAAATTTTTGAGATTTATTTAATATCAATCTGAAAAAAAACCTTAAATTTTCATAAATTAATTCTGTTAACAAACCTATTTTTTTAAATAGCGGTTTTCCTATACCGGGGAGCATTTTTCTATAAAACCAATCAGAATTTAATACTGTAGATCTAATCTCTGAGGGATAAAGTTTAAATTTAACGAGAAATAGAAATGCAATAATAGCAAAAACTAAAAGTTGAAGCTGACTTATAACATGGTCTATCGTATATGGTTGGTACTCAACTGTGTATGGAAGTATCTGGTATAAGTATTTAGGGAAAACACCAATTCCAATACATAAAACAGCTGCAATACCCATCGCTATAAGCATATTAATGGGTGCTTCTTTCACTTTTGATTTTCTCTCATGCGCAAAAAATGCAAAATAAGGTATCTTTATTCCTGAGTGCTCTAACACACCTGCAGATGCAAAAAATAATACAAAATAAATTAAAACCATACCCATACCACCTAATGAGGACATGATTAAAGACTTCGCTACAAAACCACTAAACAATGGGAAGGCGGAAATAGACATGGCACCTATGATGCAAAAGATTGTAGTAAAGGGCATGTATTTATATAGACCACCTAATTCTGAAGCTTTTGTGGTTCCTGCTCTGTATAAAACAGCTCCCATGCTCATAAAAAGTAAGGCTTTATATATGATATGAACAAATGCATGAGCCACTGTTCCATTAAGTGAAAGCTCCGTTCCGATACCAATACCAACAACCATAAAACCTAATTGGTTATTTAGACTAAAAGATAAAACCCTTCTTAAATCATTTTCAATTACAGCAAAAAAGACAGGGAACGCTGTCATAATAGCTCCAATCCAAATCAATGAGTCTGTGCCTGGAAACGTTCTGGCTAATGCATAAATAGCTAGTTTTGTTGTAAATGCCGATAACGCCACTGTACCCGTAACAGAAGATTCAGGATATGAGTCTTGTAACCAACCATTTAAAAAGGGAAAGGCAGCTTTAATTCCAAAAGCAATAAATATAAAAATTCCAAAATCTGTAGTCAGGTCTAAAACAGTTAAGTTGTGATTTCCAGTTTGATACAACAACAAACATGCTCCAATTAAAAGCAATACGCCCGAGGAGACTTGAATGATCAAATATCTCATGGCTGCGTCTCTTGCTGCTTTAGTATTTCCTGCAAATACTATGAAAACTGAAGTTAGAGCCGTGGCTTCCCACCATATAAATAAACTAAAGAAGTCACCAGCATGAAGTGCACCTATCGCTGAACCGGCATAAGCAAGTGTCGCCATATGCTCCATTAAGTTTTTACTATGCCAGCTAAAAATAATGACTAGAACAGCTGCAATATGAAAAATGATAGAAAAAGGAAAAGTTAAGCTATCTGATTGATATAATATTAAATTTAATCCAAGTACGTCCCACTCTAAAAAAGTTCCATAACCATTGAATAATGATAAAGCTGACAAACCAACCGAAAGTAACATTGCAGGGTGTCTAAAATATTGTGGTATTGTTGGTAATAAGAATGAAGTAAGTATCATTATTAAACCTGGAATAATGTTACTGATCATAATAGTCCTCCTTTCTCATTAAGAATTTTCTTAACCACTTTCCTAACAAAACAATAAAAACAAAACTTATAAATCCAAAAAAAGCTGGAAAACCATAAATCTCAGCAAATGAAAAATACTCATGTCTATGGAATGTAAAATCTAAAAGAATTAAGAGAGCCCCAATAATCAGTATGTACTTTGTAAAACTTTTACCCATACTTTTTAAATCATTCTTCTTCATTTAACTCACTATTACTCCACTTACATTATTTAAGAAATAGTTTGCATAAAAAAAGAATATTAAACAACTCAATCCAGTAATTACTGGTGGCCAAACAGTTAAAGGAGCTTTCGTTAATTTTACTTCTCTTCTAGAATTTTGAGTAAATCCTATTACAACTGGTTGTAATAAATAATAAATATTCAAAAGTGAGGATATGCCTAAAATTATAGCAACAATAATAAATTCTCTCTCAATAGAACCCATTATTAAATAAAATTTGCTCCATGACCCTATAAATGGAGGAACCCCGATAATTGACAGAGCTCCTAAAGTGTAAGCAAAAAATATCAATGGTAATTTAAAACCCATACCTTTTAGTTCACTTACCTTTTTAATGTGGGCTGTTACATAAATAGCACCAGCACAAAAAAACAAGGTTATCTTACCCAGAGCATGAGTAATTATATGAAAGGAAGCTCCTTTTAACGCTAGTGATGAAGCCAAAGCAGCTCCTAGAATTATATAAGAAAGTTGACTAATAGTAGAATAAGCTAATCTAGCTTTTAAATCATCTTTTGTAATTGCAATGATACTGGATGCCATAATTGTAAAACATGCTAACCAAACTAACCAATCTGAGCTTTTTGTTTGAAGTAAGAATTCAGGTCCTACTATATAAACAATAACTACAAGAAAGCTAAAAACACCAGCTTTTACAACAGCTACTGCATGAAGTAGAGCAGAAACTGGAGTTGGTGCCACCATTGCTGCCGGTAACCATCGATGAATTGGCATAATCGCTGCTTTACCAATTCCAAATACAAGCATGGCTATTAGAAGAGAAAGGTGCTCTGCTGGAAAATGATTTATTAATATTCCTCCATCTTGAAAATCCAGAGTTCCTGTTTCAAGCCAAATCCAAAATATAGCTGGTAAGAAAAATATTAAAGAAGTGCCGACTAAAATCGATAAATAAAGTCGTCCTGCAGATTGTGACTCAGCATTTTGTTTATGTCCAACTAAAGGGAAAGTTGAAAATGTTAATATTTCATAAAAAATAAATAAGACTAGCAGATTTCCAGACCAAGCTATTGCCAGTGCAGCATGGATTGCAATTGAATAAAAAATTACAAATCTTGTTTGATTTTTTTCACCAGCTCCCCTCATATAGCCTATAGTATAAATAGAAGCAAGTATCCAAAGAGATGAGGCTACTAAACTAAAAATAGATCCAAGAGCGGATACTTTAAAAGTAAAATCTACTCCATCAAAAAGTGTAAAAAAAGTTATTTGAAATATTTCGTTATTTTGTATGCCATGAAAAATTTTTAAACTAATTAAAAAAGTTACTAGACCACCTATTATACCAAAAGAGTCTCTTAAATTATTATTATATCTACAGATATAAGAAAATAATGCTGCAAATAATGGGGTAAGAATACCCAGTATGATTAAAAAAGAATTACTCAATTTTGATAACCTGATATTAGATAGTCTGCGGACAAGTTAGAAAATTCTATTATTGGTGATGAATATATTCCAAAAAAAATGATAGAGACTGTAATTATCCATATTGGTAAATAAATATAAGCATCCTCTTTTTCTGATTTAAATTTAATTTCAGAAAACCACATCTGTTCCACTATTTTCCAGAAGTATGCAACAGCTAATGCTGAACTTAACGCAACCAAAGCGATTGAAAAATACATCTGGTTTGTGTAAAGAGCTTGAAATAAATACAACTTTGAAATAAAGCCATTAGTTAAAGGCAATCCAATTAAAGATAGTCCGCAAATTAGTAAAGCAAAAGAAGTTATTGGGTATTTGTAGCCAAAACCTCTTAAACTACTTAGGGTTACCCTATCCTTATAAAGAATAGCAAAGTAACCAACAGCCATAAACAATCCTCCTTTAATTAAAGCATGATTAAATATATGGATAAAACCTGAAGTAATACCACTGTGGTCTTTAAGACTAAAAGCCAGAGTTATGTAACCTATTTGAGCAATTGAGGAAAATGCCAAAAGTTTTTTTATATCATCTTGATATATAGCTATCAAAGTTCCGATAAATATAGCGAGTAAAGATAAAGGATATAAAACAAAATCTAAAAATAAGCTTAAGTAACTTGGATATATTATGAATACCTCGTACAAAAGTCTCACAAAAAAATAAAGAATTGTTTTTGTAGCTAAAGCAGCCAAAAGAGTTGAAACAGCTGAGGGAGCGTAACTATATGCAGGGGGTAACCAAATATGGACAGGAAAAATTGCAGCTTTTACCATAAGTCCAATAAGCATAAATGACATTCCGGCAAAGATAGCTAACTGGCCATCAGAATATTGAGCCAGCTGAATGACGAGATCATTCATATTTAACGTTCCTGTCATTGCATAGGCAAAACCAACTCCAATTACATAAAATGTGGCACCGATAGCTCCGATAATTAGATAATTAAATGCCGCTAATAACGCTTTTCTATTTTGACCTGCACCCAATGCGATTAAGGAAATAGAAGCTAAGGCAGATATTTCTAAAAAGACAAATAAATTAAAAATATCGTTGGTTAAGATAATCCCGTTTAAACTTCCAATTGCCAACAACCACAAAGAGTAAGCTTTTCCAGAGTCCCTAGAGTCAATTTCACTTAAAAATATTTTCCTAGAATAAAATGTAGATATCAAAACAAAAATTGAAAACAACAATTGAAGCCCAATGTTGACTCCATCTATTTTGAAAGAGATCCCCCATGGTGGTTCCCAGTTTCCAAACTCATAAATTATCAAACCTGAAATAGAAATTTCTTTAAGAAGGTGTAAAGATAAAACCAAATGTAAAACTAAAGTGACAAGTGAGATGATCCAGGGCCATATTTTTGATGGCATGAAAGCAATTATTGCTGAAATTAGTAGAGGTAAAACCACTACCAATGCAGCAGCATCATCTAAAAATATATTAAACATTTATTTATCTGACTTTAACTCCAAAGACTGTATTTCTTTTTCTTCGATTGTTTCGTAGTTCCTATAGATCTGTAGTACTAACGCTAATCCTAGTGCTGAAGTAGCAACACCAACCACAATAGCAGTCAGTATTAAGACATGTGGTAATGGATTTGAATAAGCATTTTCCATTTTTGTTAAAATAGGAGCTGTTCCGTCTAAGACTTTTGCGAGTGATACAAAAAATACAAAAACTGCAGTTTGAAAAATTGCTAAGCCAACTACCTTTTTTAAATAGTTTTGACTCGTGATAATTATAAATAAACCACCAACCATCAGTAATATAAAGGCGAAATGGTTCCAAAAATAAATAAAGTTACTCATTAATCTCTCCAAAAGAAGCGAAGGAGTGATATAAGGCAATCATTACTGTTGCAACAGTGATACCTACTCCCAGTTCAACTAATATAATGCCTATATGTTGACCAGTTGAAGGGTCTGATGACAAAACATTATAATCTAAGTACATACCATCAAGAAGAATTGAAACTATTCCAACGCCTGCATATAACAAAACACCAACACACATTAAATATCGATTAATCATTATCGGAACTAAAGTTTCACCTTTTGAAAGCCCAAATATCATTGAATATAAAATAAAAGCAGCCGCCACTATTACTCCTGCCTGAAATCCTCCTCCTGGTCCATAGTCGCCATGGAATTGCACGTAAAGCCCAAATATAATAATCGGAGCAAAAAGAATTTTACTAACGACACTTAATACTGGACTAGATGAAATTTTATCTCTCATTTTTTTTATTATTTTTCTTAAAGTTTGTTTTACGATTAAGAGTGTTACTAGTTAACAAGGCTATAACACCTAGGCCTGCAGTAAATATAACAATTGTTTCTCCAAGAGTATCAAAACCCCTATAGCTAGCTAAAATATTAGTTACGACATTTGGTATGTGAAAAAAGTCTTTACTTTCCTTAAGGTACTCTGGAACTACATGAAGATGGATTGGAGCATTTGGATCTCCTAGTAATGGGAGATTAGCAATTATGATAATCAATATTAGTGATATCGATACTGCTAGGATAATACTAGGAAACAAATTTATTAATTTATTTTTTTTTCCCTCAGGTAATTTTGCAGCAGCCATTACCATTAAAATAGTTGATATACCAGACCCCACAGCCGCTTCTGTAAATGCTACATCAACTGCATCTAAATTTACGTAAATAGCGGAACAAAGCAAAGTAAATGCTCCAGTAAGAGCTACCACGCTTATTAATGATGTAGTTTTAAAAATAAAAAAAGTTGTTACCAGTAACAGGGAAATTAAGAAAAAATTAATTAATAAAAAGTTCATTTTTTATTTTTTCCTTTTGGTTTATACCCTGACTCATGAGCAAATAAAGCTATGGCATGGCCTGTTACAGGGCTGGTGAATATTAAAAATATCGGAATCAATAATAGTTTAAGGCTTAATAAACTAAAACCTGAATAAATTATTAAAGCTAAGACTATAAAACCTGATCCTAGTGTATCAATTAGGCCAGCGGCATGAATTCGACTAAATACATCGGGTAACTTTATTAAGCCTAAACTACCAGATAAAATAAAGAAGCAACCTATTGCTAATAAGATAAGAGTGATCAATTCAATATAATTATAAGACATTACTTTTTTTCCTTTTTATTTTGTAATACCTAAGTATTGCTATGGTGCCTAAAAAATTCAAAAGTATGTACATCAAAGAAATATCTACAAAATCAGGCCTTTCAAATGCAAAACCATGAACACTAATGCCTATTGCTATAATAGTCCCGATGCTTGATATTGATAATATTCTGTCAAAAGGAGTTGGTCCTTTGATTGCTCGAACTAAGCATAATGCTACAGAGATCCCTAAAACAGTTAAAGTGGCAAAAAAGATCATCTATCTAAATCCGTAATTACTTTGTTCATATCATCTGTCTGCAAGTCTTCAGATAATTTCTTACTTAATGCATGAACAAGAAATGTTTTTTTATCTACTTCTATTGTTACTGTACCAGGTGTAAGTGTTATAGCATTTGCATAGTTTGCAATACCTGTTCTATTCTTCTGAGATGCTTTAACTGTTATGAGTTGAGGAGAGTATTTACCATTCCAAATTAAAGCTGTTGTTGTTATTCCAGATTTAAAAATTTCTTTAAATAGCCAAATCCAATAAAATGGTAATCTAAGTATGATTTTTAAAGGAAGAGAGTCTTCCTCAAGTGCTTTAGCTCTGTAGGACATCCAAAAAACAAAAAGAACGCTAATAACGCCAAAGAAAAGTAAAAGAGTTTTTAAGTAACCTGATAAAATAAACCAAAATACAAAAAGTATTATGAAATAAGTTATAAACGATAAGGTCTTAAGTGAATCTTTATTAGGTTTAGCCACTAAAAGCTATTATGAGAATAAATCACCCTCTGTAAATACTGCAGTGTTCATGTCTTTTACAAATAATTTACCTTGATCAGATTTAAACCTTGATACTTCAATAAATCCACCTTTTACAGCTATTCTAACATTCTCAGCATTAATTGATATTATTTGACCTGGGAAATGCTCGGCGCTTTGTTCATCAATAAACCTACTATCGAAGAATGTATACTCGTCTCCCATAAATTCAGCCCATGCACCTGGTTGAGGGTTGCAGCCTCTTATTAGGTTATAAATTTCATTTCCAGGCTTTTTCCAATCAATTCGTGCATCACTTTTTTTACACCAAGATTCATATGTAGCTTTAGAGTCGTCTTGGGGTATTTTTGGTGCATTTCCTGACTCAATTAGATTTGCTGCTTCTACGCAAGCATCAAGACCCAATGGAAATATTTTTTTGAAATAAACATCACCCAAAGTGTCATCAGGTGCTATGTCGACTTCTTTTTGAAGTAATATCTCACCTTCATCTAATCCATCGTTAGGATAAAAGATTGAAAGACCTGTTTTAGTTGATCCGCCAATAATCGGCCAGTTAATAGAACTTGGACCTCTATGTAATGGAAGTAATGAAGGGTGAAAACATATTGAACCATGAGTAGGAATATCTCTTGCTCCTTCAGGAACGAAAATAATAACATATGCCATTACACATAAATCTGCTCCATGAGACCTTATTTGGTCTAATACCTCTTGATCTTTAAAGTTTGATGGTTGGAATACTGGGAGACTTACACTTTGGGCGTATTCCTTTACAGGGTCAACTGGCTTACCTTCTTTATCGGGCGCACAATATACTGCTACAACTTCGTGCTCTGTTTCTGTATGAAATTTTTCTAAAGCACTTTTACCAAATGCTTGTTGTCCCATTAAAATTATCTTCATTATGTCTCCTTAAAATTGAATGTATCTTATACTGCTCCGGCTTCTCTTACAGCTTTAATTTCATCTTCGCTCATTTGACAAAATTCCTTCAGTATCTCATCTGTATGTTCTCCAAGAAGTGGAGATCTTTCAACTTTTGCTGGAGAGTCTGATAATTTAATAGGATTGCCAACTGTTAAATATTTACCTCTTTCAGGATGATCAACCTCAACTATTGTATTGGTATCTCTTAGTCCTTGATCTTCAGCCAACTCTTTTAGAGAAAGGATTGGGCCAACTGGTATATCAAGAGGATTGCAAATATCCATAACCTCAAATTTTGTCTTAGTCATAGTCCAAGCTTCAATGGTATTAAAGATTTCATTAAGTTTTGGCAGTCTAAGCGCAGGTGTTGAGTAACTCTCGTCTTCTTTCCATTCAGGTTTTCCAATAACATCACATACTTTTTCCCAAACTGCAGCTTGAGTAATAAAATAAGTATAGGCATTAGGATCAGTCTCCCAACCTTTACATTTTAGAATTCTTCCTGGTTGACCTCCACCAGAGTCATTACCTGCACGAGGCGTAGCGTCATCAAAAGGAATATTTTCTCCAAATTGAGAGTATTCTTTTAGAGGGCCTCTAGAGAGCCTTTGTTGATCACGAAGTTTTACTCTGCAAAGATTTAAAACACCGTCTTGCATAGCAGCAGACACTCTTTGACCTTTTCCCGACTTTTCTCTGTGAAACAATGCGGTAACAATTCCTAATGCTAGATGTAATCCTGTTCCACTATCTCCTATTTGAGCGCCAGTAACGAGCGGGACTTCACCAAGCATACCTGTTGTTGAAGCTGATCCACCTGCACATTGAGCAACATTCTCATAAACTTTACAATCTTCGTACTTACCCGGACCAAAGCCCTTAACAGATGCATAAATCATTCTTGGATTTATCTCCTGAATTTTTTCCCAAGAAAAACCCATTCTATCTAAAGCACCTGGAGCAAAGTTTTCGACCATCACATCACATTCTTTAATTAGTTTAGTAAATATTTTTGAACCTTCAGGCTTCTTCGGATTTAGTGTAATACTTCTTTTATTAGAATTAAGCATTGTAAAGTACAAGCTGTCTGCATCAGGAACATCTCTTAATTGACCCCTAGTAGCGTCTCCTACTCCTGGTCTTTCTACTTTGACTACATCTGCACCAAACCAAGCTAATAATTGTGTACAAGTCGGACCAGATTGAACGTGAGTCATGTCTAATATTTTGACACCTTTTAAAGCTTCCATGATTTCCTCCTAAGATTTATTTGTACATAGTCTGGTTTTTAGTACCAGGTGCAAATTCTTCTTTATCAACCCAAATATTTACAATAGCAGGGATACCTGACTTTACAGCTTCTCTAGCTCGTTTAAGGGCTGGTTGAATTTCTTTTGCTTCTCTGACAGCTTCTCCATGACCACCAAAGATTTTTGCAAATTCATCAAAATTGACATCGCCTAAGATATTTCCAACATTACCTTTATCTTCTCCGTACTTCATAATTTGTCCAAATCTAATCTGATTTTGAGCAGAGTTATTTCCTATAACTGTTAAAACTGGTGCTTTGTGACGAACAAATGCCTCAAAATCCATACCAGTCATAGAAAATGCTCCATCACCGCAGTATAAAAGAATTTCTTTTTCTGGAGCTGCTAATTTAGCAGCAAGCGCGTAAGGTACTCCAACTCCTAATGTTCCAAGAGGTCCAGGGTCCATCCAAGCACCTGGCATTCTTGGCTGTACAGCCTGAGCACTGATAGTAACAACATCTCCACCATCACCAATGTATATCGTGTCATCGTTCAAAAACTGATTAAGTTCCCATGCCACTCTATAAGGGCTGATTGGAGATTTATCAGTTGTAAAAGTAGGCATCAGCTTTTCTAATGCGGCCTCTTCACCTGATCGAAGTTCACCAAACCAATCTGATCTGTCTTTCTTTGTTCCTGCCTCTGAAATAGCTTTTAGAGTTGTTCCAATATGACCGACTAAGCCAAGAGAGATGTCTCTATTTTTTCCAACAGTTCTATAATCCATATCAATTTGAATTACTGTTGCATTTGGGTTTAATCTTTTTCCATAACCCATTCTGAAATCAAATGGTGTTCCAACAATTATGATACAATCTGATTTAGTAAATGCATTTCTTCTGGTTCTATGAAAATGATGTGGGTCTCCTGGTGCCATTGAACCTCTGGCTGCACCATTTAAATAAGCAGGTATGTTCATATTTTTAACAAACTCAATTGCTTCTTTTGTTGACTGGCAAGTCCAAACTTGTTGACCCAAAAGTACGCAAGGTCTCTCAGCTTTTGAAATTATATCAGCTGCTTTTTGAACATCTATTGGATCTGCTAATGTTTTAGATGAAGCACTATATTTGCCTGCCTGTGGTAATACAGCTTTACTCATTGGAATAGATGAGTCAAGGATGTCTCTTGGAATTTCTAAGAAAGATGGGCCAAACGATCCATTTCTAGTTTCCCTGAAAGCCATTGAGACCATGTCTGCGCATCTCTCAGTCGACATTACTGTAGCAGCGAATTTTGTAATGGGTTGCATCATGTCTACGTGAGGCAAATCTTGTAAAGATCCCATTTTATGTTGTGTAAGAGAGCTCTGACCACCAATTAAAAGCATCGGTATCTCAGCTCTAAAAGCGTTCGCGACCCCAGTTAATGCATGAGTAGTGCCAGGACCGGCAGTCACAACAGCACAACCTGGTTTACCAGTCATTCGTGCATATCCGTCAGCAGCATGAGAGGCAACTTCTTCGTGACGAACATCAATAATTTTAATTCCTTCGTTTAAACATCCATTATAAATGTCAATAATGTGCCCTCCACATAAAGTATAAATTACTTCAACTCCCTCCGCTTTAAGGGCTTTAGCAACCAGCTCCCCGCCAGTTATCATTTGTTCGTTTGTTCCTGTAGACATATTTAACCTCTCTCTGGTGGTATAATGTATACCAGATTATTAGGTGTTGCAAAGAATTTTGCCTTATGAATTAATGCTTTCTTGAATCTTATCCACTAATGTAAGTGCGTGATTTTTAAGAAGTTTTTCTGCTTTTGATGCCTGTCCTGCGACAAGAGATCTAACAATATCATTGTGTTCGTCAATAGATTTAACGGCCCTATTTGACTCGATTATAAACTTTTTCCTGAGGTATTGTAGATGGATTAATTGAGACTCTAAAATTTCTCCCATTAATTTAACTTTAGTTAATTTCATAATTTGATTATGGAATTTGATGTTATCATTTGAGTAATTGTCTAGTTCGGATAAAACGTTCTCCTTAGAGTAATGACAGAATTTGTTTAAACTCTCTATTTCATCCTTTTTTGAATTTTTAATAATTAAGTGTGCTGCATAACCCTCTAGTCCTGCCCAAACAGTTACAATATCAACCAAATCTTTTTTTGATTTTCTATGGACAAAAACGCCTCTTCTTGGAACGGTTTTTACAATACCTTCTTGCTCTAATTTTGCAACTGCCTCTCTTATAGGTGTTCGACTCACTCCTAGCTTCTCAGACAATTGTCTTTCATCTAAATGAAAATCACTTTCTTTTAAGTATATATTCAAAGATAAAATATATTTTTTTAAAGACTCATATACTTTACCTTTAAGGTTTACAGCTCCTATTTTTTGAATCATTTAAGCTGTTTGTTTTTTTTTAAAGAGTCTTCTATAAAGAGGACCGAATGCAGGCATTATCAAAAGGACAATTGCGATATACATTATCACAGCTGCAATAGGTTTTTCCGAAACATCAAAAAATATCCCCATACTACCGTCAGATAAAATCAAAGATTGTCTTAAAGCTTTTTCAGCCAAAGGACCAAGAACAATTGACAAAACTGCAGGTGCAACTGGATAATCTAATTTTCTTAAGATATATCCTGCAAATCCAAATAGTAACATCAACCATACATCGTGCAAACTTTGAGTGGGCGCATAACCTCCTGTTACGCAAAGAACAAAAATAACTGGAGCTAAGATGGCAAAAGGTATTCTTAAGACCATTAAAAAGGCAGGTATTAATGCAATATTTAGAACAAGGGTAAAGAAATTTGCTATGTAAAGACTTCCGATCAAACCCCATACAAACTCGGGTTCTTGTGTAAACAAAAGAGGACCAGGTGTAAGTCCCCATAGGATCATACCTCCGAGTAGAATAGCCGTAGTAGGAGATCCAGGTATTCCAAGTGTTAACATAGGAAGCATACTTCCTGTACTTGCTGAATTGTTTGCACACTCTGGTGCTACAACACCTGCTGGAACACCCTCTCCAAATTCTTTGGAGTTTTTTGATAATTGTTTTGTAATACCGTATGACATGAGCGAAGCAGGTGTAGCACCTGCTGCAGGAAGAATTCCAACAAAGAAGCCTAAAAAAGAGCCTATGTTCATTGCCATAATAGTTTTCTTAAGTGCACCAAATGCTCTTCCAACCTCTTTCATGTTGACAGATAATTTTGACATTTGAACTTTGCCTTTTGTCTCCTCAAGAGTCCATAGCATTTCACCTATTCCGTATATACCTATAGCTAAAACTAGGAAATTAATTCCATGAAGGAAACCAGGTATGTTAAAGAAAATTAATCTTGGTTTTCCAGTAATTAAATCCAAACCAATAGTTGATAGTGCTAGTCCGATTAAAATTGAAAAAATAGTTTTAGGTACATCGTCTCCACCTAAACCTACAAAAGTTGCAAAGGCCATAACCATTAACGCAAATGTTTCTGGAGCATTAAACCTAAGTGCAACTTCAGCAAGAGGTGGGGCAAATAAAGTAAATAGAATAACAGAGACAGTACCACCAACAAATGAACCAACTGCAGCAGCAGTTAATGCAGTCATAGCCTCTCCTTTGACCGCAAGTGGTCTGCCATCAAAAACTGTGGCAACTGCAGTAGAGGCTCCAGGAATACCTAGCATGACAGAGCTAATGGCTCCTCCATACATTGCACCGTAGTATACAGCAGCAAGAAAAATTATTGCTGCAGTGGGTGGAATAATAAAAGTAATAGGAATAAGAATTGCTACACCATTAACTGAACCAAGACCGGGCATTGCTCCAACAAACAAACCTATTAAGCATCCAAATATTAATAGTGCCAAATTAAACCACTGAAGTGATGTAAAAATGCCGTCTAAAAGAAATCCAACTGTTTCCATATGATTTAATTATTCACTCTAAACAATTACTTAATAAATCTAGTTGTTAAAAAAACTAGAGCTGTTGGTAGTAAAACTGTTAGAATAATAAAAATCATTTTCACAGCAAATGAAAATCCACCATACATAAAGTCGTAGACTGGATAAAATAATGGCTCAGATACACCTTGAGGTAAAGGTATTTTCAACATCCACTCAAAAAATAAAAAAGTTAATATAGGGGTTGTAATTGCGAATATAGTAATAAATGCAATACTTTTTTCACTAAAATATCTTAGGTAAAATGCCAAAAAGAAAATAAGTGAAAAGTAAATTCCAAGATAGCCAATAGCTAGAACTAAGACAACTAATGAGATTATAGTCACAGCTATAAATTTAAAAGCTACTGCATCAATAAAAGGAGTGTCATCTTTAGATTGTGGTGATCTTTTTAAAACAAATTTTATTATGGTAAGAATAGTGCATATGAGCATGCCAAGAGATAGGTAAAAAGGGAGAAATCCAGCGCCCATATTTTCTTCTGCATTCCATGTAATCCTATTCTCTGCACTTTTAATCATTAGAGCGATTGAGCATAACGCTAAAATAACAGCAACAGCAATTTCTGCTCTTTTGACAGTTATTTTGTTTGTAATGCTCATATCGCTCGTAACTTAATTATTAGTTAAAGTTTTTAATGATCTCGCCGTGCTTCTCATATTCAATTGCTAAGAAGTCTTTAAGACCAAAACCTTCTAACCAACTCATTAACTTTCCGTCGTCAATGTTGAAAGTTTGGAACTCGTCATCATGATAAACAGTGTGAAGAAGACCTGTGTAGTACTTCTCTACTTCTGCATCAATACCAGCTGGAGCCATAAATGCTCTCATCATGTAGTATTCAAGATCAGGATAACCTAATTCATATGAAGATGGTACTTCAGGGAATGCAGGATTTCTTTCAGGAGTCATCATGACTAATGCTTTTGAGTCACCTGACTGGTAGAAACCCATTTGCTCTGAAGGGTTGTTTAATGTGAAGTCAGACTCGCCACCAACTAGTCCCTTAGCAACAGCACCACCGCCGCTGTATGGAACATACTTAGCGTCAAATCCAAATTGACCTCTCATCATACCAAGAAGTAATTCGTCCTCAGACATACTTCCTGTACCACCCATTACAAGACCGTTACCTTTTGCTAGGTCAATGAAATCATCAAATGTTTCTACACCAGCAGTGTTCTTACCTTCTGTTGCGATCCATACTAGGAAAGTATCAGTGATAAGTCTTGCTAAAGGTGTAAAGTCATTAAAGAAATCAATGCCTAATTCTGGCTGGTTTACGGGTGTAGTAAGAACGTTGTTAAGAGTAATGATAAGTGTGTGCTCATCACCAGCTTTTTTCTTAACATAAGTCATAGCTTCACCACCTGATCCACCTGATTTGTTGATCGGAATCACAGGCTTAGATGCGTAATCGTTCTTTTCGATAACACCTTGAACTAATCTAGCGATTTCGTCAGCTCCACCACCTTGACCAGCTGGTATGATAAGCTCAACAGGCTTCTTCGGACTAAAAGGCTTCGCAGAAGACACTGAGCTAACAGCGACAAGTGAAAGTGAAACAACTACTAATGCTAATTTCTTAATTATTGACATATTGTTTCCTCCTATAGGTTAGGGCGTAGAATAGACTATTTATAGTGGAATGAAAAATAATAATTTTCAGTGTTTCATAATTTGAAATTATTATCAAATATTGTTGGTATACATAATCTTTTATTAACCCTTATAACAGAGATTGTTTTTAAGAATTGTATAATGTATACAAAATGCCAGAGGAAAATAATTTTGAAATTTATCAATAATAATGAGGGTAATCTCTTTATAGATGAAAAAGTATTGAATGATCCTCTTGATAGCCAAATACAAATTGAAATTGATTACGCTGGTATCAACAGAGCCGATATTCTTCAAAGAAAAGGTCACTACCCTCCACCAAAAGGTGAAAGTGAAATAATCGGTCTCGAATGCTCTGGTAAAGTTTCAAAATTAGGTAGGTTAGTAAAAAAATTTACCTTAGGAGACCAAGTATGTGCAATTCTAGCAGGTGGTGGTTATGCAGAATTTGTGAATGTTGATGAAAAACAAGTTATGCTCTTACCAAGCAATTTAAATTCCCTTGAGGCGGGAGGTTTGCCTGAAACGACACTCACTGTTTATGAAAATATTTTTAATGTATCGAACTTCCAAAAAGATGAAAGTATTCTAATACATGGGGGAAGCAGTGGTATAGGCACTACGGCTATTTCTATTCTTAAAAACTATACAAAAAATCTTTACGTAACTGCAGGCACAAATCAAAAGTGTAAGAGCTGTATAGAATTAGGAGCTACAGAAGCTATCAATTATAAAGATTTAGATTTTGAGGAGTATTTTAATGAGAAAAATTTAAAAGTTGATGTTATATTAGATATGGTCGGAGGAGAGTATCTAAAGAAAAATTTAAAAATTTTAAATTTTAAAGGAAGACTCACATACATAGCTGCCTTAGGTGGAATTAAAGGTGAAGCTAATCTCCTGCATATAATGAACAAACAACTAAAAATTTCTGGTTCAACATTGAGATCTAGAACTCCTTTAGAAAAAGGAATTATTGTCGATCAAGTGCAAAAAGAAATATGGCCCTTGATAGAGGATGGCAAATATAAGCCTACAATTTTTGAAACTTTTAAAATGCATGAGGTAAATAAAGCACATGAAGTTATGGAAAAGTCCGATCACATCGGAAAAATAGTATTAGATATAAAAGGAGAACAGGCATGAATCTGCACGAATACCAAGCGAAAATTTTATTGAAAAATAATAATGTAAGAGTTTTAAATGGATATCCAGTTTTGGATGATAGCGATATAGATACTGCTGTAGACTCTATCCAAACACCGGTAATGGTGGTGAAATCTCAAATTCATGCCGGAGGAAGAGGTGCGGGTAAGTTTAAAGATAGTGGTGATGAAAAAGGTGGAGTTAGAGTTTGTTTTTCTAAGGATGAGGCTAAAGATAATGCTAAAAAAATGTTTGGTAAAACTCTCGTAACAAAACAAACCGGTCCAAGCGGAAAGCAAGTAAATCGTCTTTATATTGAAGAGGGTTGTGATATTAAAAAAGAGTATTACTTAAGTATGCTTGTAGATAGAGCTACATCCTCAATTTCAATAATAGCTTCTACCGAAGGTGGTATGGAAATTGAAGAGGTAGCTGAGAAGGAGCCTGAAAAAATCATTACAGTTAATATACCCGGAGATAGTGTGATTGATCAAAATAGTTTAGATAAATTAATTAAGGGCTTAAAAATAGATCAAAATCTTTCAACAGACTTCTGTGATCAAATTCAAAAAATATATAATAGCTTCTTATCAACAGATGCATCTCTAGTTGAGGTTAATCCCTTTGTTTTAACTGGCGAAGGTAATTTTTTAGCTTTAGATGCAAAAGTATCCATAGACGATAATGCACTTTATAAACATAAAGATGTTGCGTCTATGAGAGATGAAACTGAAGAAGATCCAGCTGAAATCGAAGCATCAAAACACGAACTTAACTATGTAAAATTAGATGGTCAAATTGGTTGCATGGTTAATGGAGCAGGATTAGCAATGGGCACAATGGACATTATTAAATTACATGGTGGTAGTCCTGCAAATTTCTTAGATGTTGGAGGTGGAGCTACAAAAGAAAGAGTAGCAAAAGCATTCTCTATTATTTTGCAGGATCCAAATGTGAAAGCAATTTTGGTAAATATTTTTGGTGGTATCATGAAATGTGACATCATTGCTGAAGGTGTTGTAGCTGCAGCTAAAGAGCTGTCTATAGAGGTTCCATTGGTAGTAAGATTAGAAGGAACCAATGTTGACCTAGGAAAAGAAATTTTAAATAAATCTGGGCTCTCAATCATATCTGCTGATAATTTAGATGATGCAGCTCAAAAAGCAGTTAAGGCTTTGAATTAAAGGAGAGATCATGTCAGTATTAATAGATAAAAATACTAAAGTTATTTGCCAAGGATTTACAGGCTCGCAAGGAACTTTCCACTCAGAACAAGCAATTAAATACGGAACCCTGATGGTCGGTGGAGTGACCCCAAAGAAAGGCGGTCAAGAACACTTAGGTCTTCCAGTATTCAACAGTGTCATGGAGGCTAAAGAAAGTACTGAAGCAAATGCAACTGTGATATATGTTCCACCTCCCTTTGCTGCAGGTGCTATTATTGAAGCTATTGATGCTGATATGGAGTTAATTGTTTGTATAACTGAGGGTGTCCCAGTACTCGATATGATGCAGGTAAAAAGAAAATTAGAAAAATCGAAATCACGTTTAATTGGTCCAAACTGTCCAGGAATAATTACACCAGATGAATGTAAAATAGGTATCATGCCTGGCCATATTCATCAAAAAGGAAAAATAGGCATTGTTAGTAGATCTGGGACTCTTACTTATGAAGCAGTCGCTCAAACATCTGCAGTAGGTCTAGGACAATCAACTTGTATTGGTATTGGTGGAGATCCAATTAACGGTACAAACTTTATAGACTGTCTTGATCTATTTTTAAAAGACCCTGAAACTGAGGGTATTATTATGATAGGAGAAATTGGTGGTACTGCTGAAGAAGAGGCCGCAGAGTTTATAAAAAAATCTGAAATTAAAAAACCAGTTGCATCTTTTATAGCTGGTGCAAGCGCTCCTGCTGGAAAAAGAATGGGTCATGCTGGCGCCATTATATCCGGAGGAAAAGGTACTGCTGAGTCAAAGTTTAGTGCTTTAGAGGAGGCAGGAGTTCATATCTCAAAATCACCAGCAAAATTAGGCGAAACAATTAAAGAGGCACTAAGTTAATATAATTTAGCTTCTTTTGCTCTAAGTTTTGTTAAAGCGAGCACTGTATCAATTACTGGTGTTGGAATATTTGTAATTCTTCCAAGTTCTTGAACTGAGGAAATTAAAGCATCAATTTCCATTGGCCTATCACGTTCTAAATCTTGAAGCATTGATGTTTTATGTTCACCCACTGCTTTAGCAGCATCTATTCTTCTTTCCACATCAAAAGGTTTGTCAATTCCTAAACTTTGAGAAATGGCATGTGCTTCATTCATCATATTTTTGACAACATCCCTAACTTCATGGTTGCTACAAATTTTTACAAGAGTAGATGTAGTAAGTGCACTGATAGGGTTAAGAGACAAGTTACCAAAAAGCTTTAGCCATATGTCTCCCTTAATATTTGGTCTAACTGGTGCTTGAAAGCCAGCTTTTTCTAATGTCTCAGAAAGATTTTTAATTCTATCTGTTTCCTCGCCGTTAATTTCTCCTAATTGAAACTTGTCACCCTCTAGGTGTTGAATTACACCTGGTTTAATAACCTCTGAGGCTGGATTGACAATACAACCAATAATTTTTTCAGGACCTATTCGAGACCATTGACTTCCATCTGGATCAACTGAGGTAACTTTTTT
>OZSS01000052.1_pt1 | contig 45549 bp, 36 predicted proteins | sample 1779911 | NCBI WGS metagenome assembly OZSS01 (sample SAMEA2603589, study PRJEB24840) | metagenome | biome: Water; feature: Photic zone; material: Seawater sample | place: Mediterranean Sea | collected 2013-11-12 | depth 10 m
TCCCAATTTTGAGAGCCCATAAGCACAGGCACTGCCAACAAACAAAGCACAACACTCAAAGGAGCCGCCACACGAGCTGAAATCACTTTTTTCAGGCTGTCGCCAAGGGCTACTACACCAATTCCAATGCACATGGCAAACACATAAAAAGAACCAACAAGCGCGTAGTCACGTTCGCGCGGTTCAAAGACACGTTCGTTGAGATATACCTTTAGTGCTAATCCTGTAAAGAGGAAAAACACAAGCAGCACCCAAAATTGCTTTTTGTCTTGTTGATATAAAAATAAAGCTCCCAGCAAGCCTAAGAACAAGGGCAGCATAAAGTAGGTATTGCGGCCTTTGTTGTTTTTTGCATCTTGGTAGAGGTTGTTTTGTGGCCCTAGCCTGATGCTGTCCAGCCATGATATGCCGCTGATCCAATTGCCATTAAACGGGTCTAGTTCCCCTTTTTCGTCATTTTGTTTACCGGCAAAATTCCACATAAAATAGCGGAAATACATATAATTTATTTGGAAGTCAAACAGATAAGTTAGGTTGTCTACTAAAGAAGGTTTTTCGATGTCAATATAGGCGCCAAATCGCTGTAAAAACTCGTGATACCCTTTTGCATCAACTTCATTGTTGTTAACTCTTGAAATAAAATCATTTATTAAATTAATAAGCTTTTCTTGGTTTCGGTATTCGGGCTTGATGTCAAAATCAGGTGCGCCGTAATACGTGATGTAGTTTACCGCATTTCCGGAGCTCCACATCCGGGGGAGCAGTCCTGTGTGCTTATTATTGGCATTGATGCGTGCATCTTTCCATGCATTGACGATCTCATAACGCCTTTTCTTTAGGTCTTTTTCATATTTGGGCTTGTCGTCTCTGTAGGGATCTTTTTCATCCTGCCCCGCATACATGTCCGTATACATTGGGCCATAGAACAAATGGGTTTCGGGATATTGCTCTAGGTTGTAGTAGGCCAACAATGCCCGCGCATCGGCCGGTGCGTTTTCGTTAATAACGGTATTTGCGTTGGCGCGAATGGGCAGCATAATCCATGAGGAAAATCCGATGAGTATGAAGGCAATACACCAAAGTCCTGTGTTGAGCTGAACCCATTTTTTTTGCTGGGTGAAGCGCAAGCCCCAAAAGAAAAAAGCAATGATGGATAAACCGGCAATGATGGTTCCTGAATTAAACGGCAATCCAAATGAATTGACAAAGAAAACCTCAGCATTTCCAAAATAGGCGAGCGTTAGCGGCAGCAGGAGTTTGAAAACAAACAGCAATACGGCAACGGAAACCACATTGGCAATTACAAAAGACTTCCAAGAAAAGGTATAGTTTCTAAAATAATACAACATACCAATGGCAGGTACTGTAAGTAGCCCCATAAAGTGCACACCAAAAGATAGTCCAATAAGGAATGCAATCATCACCAGCCAACGATCGCCACGCGGCGTGTGCATTACTGCTTCCCACCTTAGACCTAGCCAAAACATCACGGAGGTGATAAACATGGCCATGGCATATACTTCTGCTTCAACGGCATTAAACCAAAACGAGTCTGAAAACGCATAGCTCAATGCACCAACTGCCGCTGCGCCCAGCACCAATATTTCATTTGGTCCTTTTGGCTGTTCGTCTTTAATCACAAAGCGTGTAAGGATGCGTGTAAGCGACCAAAACATAAAAAGTATGGTAAAGGCACTGGCCATTACTGACATCATATTTACCCAGAAAGCCACGCTTTCGGGCCCACTGGCAAACGAGGAAAAAAAGGCACCCATCATCTGAAAAAGGGGTGCGCCAGGGGGATGTCCAACTTGAAGTTTTGCCGATGTAGCAATATATTCACTACAATCCCAGTAACTTGCTGTAGGTTCAACCGTTAGGTAGTAGGTAGTAAAGGCGATAAAAAATACAAACCAACCTGTTAACGTATTTTTTTTGGTAAAATTCATAGGTCTCGTAAAGAGCACTAAAGTACAATATCTGCTAAAACTTGACATAAGATTTTTTTAAACTATTGGCGCAACAAAAACTTTGTGCTATTTTTGCCAACCGTTTATGTGTAGTACAACGTTTTAAGTATTGCGTCTGTTATATAAATGGAGTTTGATATATTGGCCTATGGTGTAACTGGCAACACGTCTGATTTTGGTTCAGAAGAGTCTAGGTTCGAGCCCTAGTAGGCCAACAACAAAACCCCGCTCATTTGAGTGGGGTTTTTTATGCAACCTTTCTTTTTGTACAAGTGCTAATGAACTCAAATATTAGCAGGCAAACGACACAATAATTTTGAAGATTTTTGTCAGTGGTATTAAATCCAATTTTATTGCTATATTTGCGTCGTTTAACGGGATAGTGGTAGGGGACATTGTCCTCTTTTTTATTTTATGGATTTTAATAAACGCGTACACGAATTACTCAACGAAGCCTTGGCCGAGCAGCCCACTTTATTTTTAGTGGACATAAGCATCGACCTAGCTTTGCACATCCGTGTTGTACTTGATGGCGACACTGGGGTAACCCTTGAGCAGTGCATGCAAGTGAGTCGCCATATTGAGCACAACTTAGATAGAGAAGAGCACGACTTTTCACTTGAAGTAGGTTCTGCAGGTGCTGCCGCACCGCTGATGCAACCGCGACAGTACAAAAAACACCTAGGCCGTATCTTGAAAATCATCACCAACAGCGATGAAGAGCTAAAAGGAACCCTAACAGCTACAGACGATCAAATGATTGCGCTGCAGTGGAAAGCACGTGAACCAAAACCCGTTGGCAAAGGAAAACACACGGTAACTAAGGACGCTAAAGTGTCCTATACTGAAATTAAAAAAGCAATCGTTCAAATTCAATTTAACAAGTAATATGGAAAATCTCGCCCTTATAGAGTCGTTTTCGGAGTTTAAAGACGAAAAGTTCATCGACCGAGTAACGTTAATGTCAATCCTTGAAGAAGTGTTTCGCAACACCTTGAAAAAGAAATACGGAACAGATGACAATTTTGATATTATTATCAACCCAGACAAAGGGGATTTGGAAATATGGCGTAACCGCATTGTTGTGGAAAATGGCGAAGTAGAAGATCCCAATGAGGAAATAGAACTTTCAGAAGCACAAAAAATTGAGCCCGATTTTGAAGTGGGTGAAGATGTTTCAGAAGAAGTAAAATTAGCCGACCTGGGGAGACGCTCTGTTTTGGCACTACGTCAAAACTTGGTGGCACGTATTCACGAGCACGACAACACCATCATCTACAAGCAATTCATTGACCTTGTTGGTGAAATCTACACAGCGGAGGTACACCACATACGCAACCGCGTAGTGATTCTGCTTGATGATGAAGGAAACGAAATCATTCTGCCTAAAGACCGACAAATTCCATCTGACTTTTATAGAAAAGGAGACAATGTTCGCGGAATTATTGAAAGCGTAGAACTTAAAGGAACCAAACCAAGTATTATTATGTCGCGTACGGCACCAAGGTTCTTGGAAAAATTATTTGAACAAGAGATTCCTGAAGTATTTGATGGCTTGATTACCATCAAAAAGGCCGTTCGCGTCCCTGGAGAAAAAGCCAAAGTGGCTGTTGATTCGTATGACGACCGCATCGATCCAGTTGGTGCTTGTGTGGGCATGAAAGGTTCTCGTATCCACGGCATCGTACGTGAATTGGGAAATGAAAATATTGATGTGATTAACTACACCAACAACACCCAACTTCTAATTACAAGATCTTTAAGTCCCGCTAAAGTCACTTCGGTCAAAATAGATGAAGAGACCAAGCGTGTTGAGGTGATGATGGACCCAAGCGAAGTTTCCAAAGCCATCGGACGTGGAGGATTTAATATCCGCCTTGCCGGGCAACTTACGGGCTACGAAATTGACGTGTACCGTGAGGGCATGGAAGAAGATGTTGAGTTAACTGAGTTTTCTGATGAAATTGAAGCTTGGATTATAGCGGAATTCAAAAAGGCAGGATTAGATACTGCTAAAAGTGTATTAGAAGAGGATGTAGAAGATTTGATAAAACGTACCGATTTGGAAGAAGAAACCATTTCAGATGTGCGAAAAATATTAAGCGCAGAATTTTCTAACGAATAACCAAAGCAAGCAATTTTTTATTTTTGATTGCGCAAAAGATTATATGGCAGATTTAAAAACAATTCGAATTAACAAAGTACTCCGCGAGCTAAACATCTCGTTGGACCGTGCAGTGGATCACCTATCCGAAAAAGGATTCTCAGTGGAAGCGCGCCCAACAGCCAAAATTTCGCAGCAAGAGTATGAACTTCTTTTAGCTGCATTCCAAACGGATCGCTCTAAAAAAGAAGCTTCTCACGAAGTATTCGAAGAGAAACGCAAAGAAAAAGAAGCCATTCGCGAACAGGCACAAAAAGAAGAAGCGCCCACCCCCGAGCTTTCTAAGCCAACAAACGTAGTCAAGGCACAAGCAAATTTGAGCGGCTTAAAACCCTTAGGTAAAATTGACTTAAACCCAAATCCAAAAAAGCCTGCTGAAGCGCCCAAAGCATCAGAGCCTAAAGAAACAGCACCAACACCAAAAGAAACAGCTGTACTAAAAGCAGAAAAACCCACCGATGCTGATAAACCTACCGCGGTAGATAAACCTGCCGAGGCTGTGCCAACTGCCAACGCTAAAGCGGAAGCACCTGCAAAAACAGCAACGCCTGCAGAACCAACGGCTGAAAACTCTGGAAAGATTGAAACCCAATACAAAAAGTTAAGTGGTTTAAAATCAGCTGGGGATAAAATTGATTTATCAAAATTCAAAAAACCCGCACCAAAGAATCCTGCTGATAGCGATAGCAACAAGCGTCGCAGAAAACGTATTACGAAAGACACAGGTCCTGGAAACCGCAAGCCCAACAATCGCGGCAATAAACAACAGCGACCAGCGGTGGCTAAAGAAGAGCCGACAGAAGAAGAAATCCAAAAGCAAATTCGCGAAACGCTCGAAAAGCTGCAGGGAAAGACTTCCAAGTCAAAAGGAGCTAAGTACCGTCGTGAAAAACGAGACTCCCACCGTCAAAAATCGGAGGAAGTAGAAGCGTTACAAGAAGCGGAAAGCAAAATCCTTAAGGTTACCGAGTTTGTAACTGTGGGAGAAGTGGCAACCATGATGGATATCAGTTCCACACAAATTATATCGGCATGTATGTCGCTAGGTATCATGGTTACCATGAACCAGCGCTTGGATGCAGAAACACTTTCTGTTGTTGCCGAAGAATTTGGTTTTGAAGTGGAATTTGTAACGGCTGACATTGAAGAAGCCGTTGAAGTAGTCGAAGATAAACCCGAGGACTTAAAACACCGCGCACCCATAGTTACGGTTATGGGACACGTTGATCACGGAAAAACATCTCTCTTAGATTATGTGCGAAATGCAAATGTAATTCAAGGAGAGTCTGGGGGTATCACGCAGCACATTGGTGCGTATAGTGTGAAAGTGAAAAACGGACAAACCATTACCTTTTTAGACACACCTGGCCACGAGGCATTTACTGCCATGCGAGCGCGTGGAACACAAGTAACCGACTTGGTTATTATTGTGGTGGCTGCCGATGACGACATTAAACCTCAAACCAAAGAGGCCATAAGTCACGCACAAGCGGCTTCTGTTCCCATAGTATTTGCCATCAACAAAATGGACTTGCCAACGGCCAACCCTGATAAAATCAAGGAAAACTTAGCTGGAATGAGCTTATTGGTAGAAGATTGGGGTGGAAAAATCCAATCCCAAGACATCTCTGCAAAGACAGGCCAAGGCGTTGAAGAGCTTTTAGAAAAAGTATTGTTAGAAGCAGAGCTATTGGAGCTAAAAGCAAACCCAAATAAGGCTGCTCAAGGTTCAGTAGTTGAAGCATTTTTAGATAAGGGTAGAGGATATATTTCTACTTTATTAGTACAATCTGGCACATTACGCATTGGAGACTATATATTAGCTGGACGTCACAGCGGTAAAGTAAAAGCGATGCAGAATGAGCATGGCATGGAAATTAAAGAAGCTGGCCCGTCTACGCCTGTTTCCATTTTAGGACTTGACGGCGCACCGCAAGCAGGTGACCGCTTCAATATTTATGGCGACGAAAGAGAAGCCAAGCAAATTGCCGCAAAACGCACCCAATTGGTGCGCGAGCAGTCGGTAAGAACGCAACGCCATATTACGCTGGATGAAATCGGAAGACGTATTGCACTGGGTGACTTTAAAGAATTGAACATTATACTCAAAGGAGACGTTGATGGTTCTGTTGAAGCCCTAACGGATTCGTTCCAAAAGCTTTCTAACGAAGAAATTCAAGTTAACATCATCCACAAAGGTGTTGGCGCCATAACTGAATCAGATGTATTGTTGGCTTCGGCTTCCGATGCGATTGTTATCGGCTTTAATGTTCGCCCTATGGGAACGGCACGTCAATTGGCCGAGAAAGAGGAAATCGATATTCGAAGCTACTCTATTATTTACGATGCCATTAATGATCTTAAAGATGCGATGGAAGGCATGCTTTCTCCCGAGTTTAAAGAAGAGATCAGGGGCAATGCTGAAATCAGGGAAACCTTTAAAATATCCAGAGTGGGTACCATCGCTGGTTGTATGGTTAAAGACGGTAAAATTATCCGTAACTCAGGTATTCGTATTATCCGTGAAGGGGTTGTTGTTTTCACAGGTGAATTGGAATCTCTCAAGCGTTTTAAAGACGATGTGAAAGAGGTTGCCAAAGGCTACGATTGTGGACTTCAAATCAAAGGTTTTAACGACATCAAAGAAGGCGATGTTGTGGAGTGCTACGAAGAAGTAGCCATCAAAAAAACGCTTAAATAGCTTAAGGCTTTAGTACAAAAGCCGAGCGAAATTTCCGTTTCACTTTTTCTAATTCTGCCAAAGCTTCCCGCTCATTGGCAAAATTCCCTGTGCGTATTTTGTAGTTGGGTGTTTCGTGAATCAGCTGTGCAATCATGTTTGGGAATAAGGTTTTAAACCGCGCTAACTCTGCTGTAGTTTCCTCAAAATTGCCATAAAATAATTGAATGGTAAATTGCTTCTTGGCTGCATTCAAACGGTCTAAGGCTATTTTTTTTTGAAGTAAGCTGTCTAATTTCTGTGGTGCACGTAATTGCGTTTGTGCTTGCTGTCCCATTACGTAAGAACAGTTTATTAAAACACAAAAAATAAAACAGCAAGTTTGTTGACGCATGTTAGTTTTCTTTAAAGGCAAAAATACACCATATTTGAATTAGTTTTTGTTAAAAAGACGCTAAACATATTTTTCCCATATCATTGATATACAGTGATTTAATATATTATTTAGACAAAATATAAATTAAAACTTTGGCTGTTATCTAGTTTTTAAAATGGGGGCTGTGTCGTAATTTTGCTATCAGATTCATTTAAGTGTGAATTAACCAACAATTAACCTCGTATGTTCAAGGACAGCTTTCTAGCTCACCTTCCATTACTGCTCCTAACGCTCTGCTTCAGCTTCGCTGTAAATGCCCAAGAGCCTGATATCCAAAAAGGAAAGTCTTTATTTAACGCGAATTGTGCTGCTTGTCACAAACTCAAAAAACGCGCTGTGGGCCCTGCCTTAGCAGGCGTATCTGCCAAGTATGACAAAGAATGGCTTTACGCTTGGATTAAGAATTCGACTGCCATGGTAAAGTCTGGCGATGCCCAAGCGGTTGCCATTTATGAAGAGTACAATGGTTCTGTCATGACCTCGTTTCCACAACTTTCTAACGAGGACATTGATAATATCTTAGCGTACACCGACTACACACCTCCCGCACCAGCTGCTCCTGCCATGACTGCTGCCGCTCCTGCCGAGTCAGGTGGTGGCTTTACAAACGATTTGATCTTAGCGGTGCTGATGTTGGTTTTGGCTGCTTTGGTAACCATGTTGTTTTTGGTCAACAAAACACTAAATAAAATCGCAGCGGCTAACGGCGTTGAAATTATTAAGAAACAAAAAACAAACCGTACACCACTGTGGAAAGCCTATGCGCAAAACCCATTCTTGGTGTTTGTTACGGTTGTATTCCTATTGCTTTCAAGCGCATATGTTGGATACAGCTATCTGATGCAAGTGGGTATCGACCAAGGGTATATGCCCATTCAACCGATTCATTATTCTCACAAAATTCACTCAGGAGACAACCAAATTGAGTGTAAATATTGCCATTCTTCTGCGCGCGTTTCCAAGCATTCTGGTATACCGTCGCTCAACGTGTGCATGAACTGTCACATGAACATTGCTGAATACAACGGAGAAGAAGATTTAGAAAAAGGATACACCAAAGAATTTTACACCAACGAAATCAAAAAGCTTTACAAAGCTGTAGGTTGGGATGAGTCTACGCAAAGCTATACAGGAGAAACAGAACCTGTGAAGTGGGTACGTATTCACAATCTGCCAGACTTTGTATATTTTAATCACGCACAACACGTTTCTGTTGCAGGTATCGAATGTCAGAAATGTCACGGCCCTGTTGAAGAAATGGAAATCATGTACCAGCATTCATCGCTTACCATGGGATGGTGTATCAACTGTCACCGTGAGACTAACGTAAATGTGAAAGACAATGGTTATTATACCAAGATTCATGAGGAATTGTCAAAAAAATACGGAGTAGATAAACTAACCGCTGCCCAGATGGGTGGATTGGAGTGTGGAAAGTGTCACTATTAAGAAATTATATATGCCCAATCAAAAAAAATACTGGAAAAGCGAAGTAGAGTTAAGCAATCAGTCAACTTTGGTGGATGATTTGGCTCAAAAAGAGTTCGTTCAAAAACTTCCTGAAGACCTTTTGGGCAACGCTGAATTGCCAGAAAGCGAAACTTCTCGCCGCGATTTCCTAAAATACATGGGCTTTAGTACTGCTGCAGCGACACTAGCCGCATGTGAGGGCCCCATCAACAAATCTGTTCCTTATGTAGTACAACCAGAGCAAATCATTCCAGGTATAGCCAACTATTACGCTACTACACTTATTGACGGTTTTGACACTGCGAGCATACTTATCAAAACGCGTGAAGGGCGTCCGATTAAAGTAGAAAACAACCCTGACGCACCTGTAAATAATGTTGCAAATGCACGGGTACAAGCTTCTGTATTGTCGCTTTATGACAGCATGCGTGTGCAAGGACCCAAGCAAGCAGGTGTTGATGTAAGTTGGGATACACTTGAAGCAAATGTTGCCCAGCAGCTTTTGACACTAGCTGAAAAGGGTGAAGAAGTAGCGCTAATTACACCTTCTTTAGCCAGCCCAACGACGAATCAAATTATCAAAGATTTTCAAGCTAAGTTTTCCAACATAAGCCATCACGTATATGATGCCCTATCAGAAACAGCGGCACTCAACGCATTTGAAAAAGCCTATGGCAAACGTGCGCTACCTAGCTACGACTTTAGCAAGGCGCGTTGTATTGTTTCTGTTGATGCTGATTTCCTAGGAGACTGGCAAGGCGGAGGATATGGTACGGGATACGCAAAAACGCGTGTGCCCAAGGGCAAAAAGGGTAAGGCAGCAATGTCCAAGCACTATCAGTTTGAGTCTAATATGACCTTGTCTGGCGCAAATGCGGATCTCCGCATACCCACTACCGCAACCGAACAACAATTTGTATTGGCAGTACTTTACGGCGCATTGACCAATACGTCTTATCCAACTTCGCTTTCAAAAGCGCTAAAGGCAAAAGTATCTGAAATTGCTACTGCCTTGAAAGCTGCAGGCAAAGGTGCTGTTGTGGTTACTGGCTTACAAAATGAAGATGCCCAACGCGCTGCATTGGCCATCAATCAACTATTAGGTTCTGATGTAATGGACGTAAGACAGAACACGTCACTTCGTCAAGGAGATGCAAGTCAAATAAACCAATTGGTAAACGATCTTAACAGCGGAAAAGTAAAAGGTGTGATTATGGCAGGGGTTAATCCTGCATACACGCTACCTAACGCAGATGCTTTTATTGCTGGCCTTAAGAAAGCAGATTTGTCCTTGAGCTTTAGCATGAAAAATGATGAGACAGCAGTGCACTGCCAATGGGTAGCTGCGACCCCTCATTATTTGGAATCATGGGGCGATGTGGAAATGAAAATGGGTCACTATGCATTGATGCAGCCTACCATTCGTCCACTATTTGACACCAAACAATTTCAAGAGGTATTGCTTAAATTAAGCGGTAGTTCACAAAGTTATGACGATGCCATCAAGGCGTACTGGAATGCCAACATTCTTGGGGGCGCATCTTTTAACGAAGCCCTTCACGACGGATTTTATGTAACCACAAGCAGTAATCGCTTGGGGTACCGCGACAATGTAGCTGCGTTAATGCAACGCCTTATTCGCGCCAAATCTAAAGCAGGACTGGAATTACACCTGTATACCAAAACAGGAATTGGCGATGGTCAACAAGCCAACAACCCTTGGCTACAAGAATTTCCTGATCCCATCTCTCGTGTTACTTGGGATAACTATTTAACCGTTTCTAAGGCCGATGCAGAAGCACTTGGATTAAAGAACGTTAACCAGTCAGATGGTGCGCTTGACGGGAGTATTGCTGAAATCAAACTCAACGATATTGTAGTAAAAGCGCCTGTACTTATCCAACCAGGACAAGCCGTAGGCACTGTTGGATTGGCATTGGGTTATGGTAAAACAGCAGGAATGAAATCTGAAATGCAAGTTGGTACCAACGCGTATCCACTATATCAGAACTTCAATCCAGTACAAACCGTAACCGTGACGGCTACTAGCGACATGCATGAATTTGCCTGTACGCAGTTGCAAAACACACTTATGGGTAGGGGTGAGATTGTTCGTGAAACTTCTTTAGAGATATTCAACACCAAGGATGCCAAGTACTGGAATCCCATGACTCAAGTTTCACGCGATCACGTAGAAGTAGATGTTACTTCTAAGGAAGCAGATATGTGGCAAGGCTTTGACCGTTCTATTGGACACCACTTTAATTTATCTATTGACTTAAATTCCTGTACAGGCTGCGGTGCTTGTGTGATTGCCTGTCATGCTGAAAACAATGTTCCAGTTGTTGGCAAGCAAGAAATTCGCAAGTCTCGTGATATGCACTGGTTGCGTATTGACCGCTACTACTCTTCACAAGATACGTTTGAAGGAGATTTAGAGATGGTAGAAAACATCAGTGGATTGGGAGATTACCTATCTACCTTTAACAAAATGGAAGATCCTTCGGCTAATCCGCAAGTAACCTTCCAGCCAGTCATGTGTCAACACTGTAATCACGCACCTTGTGAAACGGTTTGTCCGGTGGCTGCCAGTTCTCACGGACGACAAGGCCAAAACCACATGACATATAATAGATGTGTGGGGACTCGTTATTGTGCAAATAACTGCCCTTATAAAGTACGCAGATTCAACTGGTTCTTGTACAATAAGAATGACGAATTTGATTACCACATGAACGATGACCTAGGACGTATGGTATTGAACCCAGACGTAGTGGTTCGTTCAAGGGGGGTAATGGAAAAATGTTCAATGTGTATTCAAATGACACAAAAAACCATTTTAGACGCGAAACTTGAAGGTCGTGAAATAAAAGACGGCGAATTCCAAACAGCATGTTCAAGTGCTTGTGGAACTGGTGCCTTGGCTTTTGGTGACATTAATGACAAAGACAGTGAGGTAGCACACCTCAAAGAAGACAATCGAATGTATCACCTGCTCGAAAGCATTGGCACAAAACCGAATGTGATGTATCAAGTTAAAGTTAGAAACACTTAAGGAACTATTATGGCTAGTCACTACGAAGCACCCATTAGAAAGCCCTTAGTAACAGGTAAAAAATCGTACCACGACGTAACGGTTGACATTGCTGCGCCCGTTGAAAATCCACCTAATAAGCAGTGGTTTATAGCTTTCACTATTGCACTTTTAGCCTTTATTTGGGGATTAGGTTGTATTATTTATACCGTTTCTACTGGAATTGGTGTTTGGGGATTAAACAAAACCGTAGGTTGGGCTTGGGATATTACCAACTTTGTATGGTGGGTAGGTATCGGACATGCCGGAACCCTCATATCTGCAGTACTTTTATTATTCCGTCAAAAATGGCGTATGGCTATTAATCGTTCTGCGGAAGCCATGACTATTTTCTCAGTAATTCAAGCGGGATTATTCCCGATTATACACATGGGAAGACCATGGTTGGCATACTGGGTATTGCCCATTCCTAATCAATATGGTTCGCTTTGGGTAAACTTTAACTCACCACTTTTATGGGATGTTTTTGCTATTTCAACTTATTTATCAGTATCTCTTGTATTCTGGTGGACAGGATTACTACCTGATTTTGCCATGATTCGAGACAGAGCCATCAAGCCTTTCCAAAAGAAAATTTATGCGTTGTTGAGTTTTGGATGGAGTGGACGTGCCAAAGACTGGCAGCGCTTTGAAGAGGTATCTTTGGTATTGGCCGGACTTGCTACGCCTTTGGTATTATCGGTACATACCATTGTATCCTTTGACTTTGCCACTTCTATTATTCCGGGTTGGCACACTACCATTTTCCCACCTTACTTTGTTGCGGGTGCGATTTTCTCAGGGTTTGCCATGGTAAACACCTTGTTGATTATCATGCGTAAAGTATCGCATTTAGAAAATTATATAACAAGACAACACATCGAATTGATGAACATCGTAATCATGATTACGGGTTCAATTGTTGGGGTTGCCTACATAACCGAGCTGTTCATTGCTTGGTATTCAGGTGTGGAGTACGAACAGTACGCATTCCTTAACCGTGCAACTGGTCCTTACTGGTGGGCATATTGGGCCATGATGACATGTAACGTATTCTCTCCACAGTTAATGTGGTTTAAAAAATTACGTACTAGTATTATGTTTTCCTTTATCATTTCAATTGTGGTAAACATCGGAATGTGGTTTGAGCGTTTTGTAATCATTGTAACCTCGTTACACCGTGACTATTTGCCCTCTTCCTGGACCATGTTCAGACCAGAACTTTACGATATTGGGATCTTTATTGGAACTATTGGTTTCTTCTTTGTGTTGTTCTTACTATACGCTAGAACATTTCCTGTAATTGCACAAGCAGAGGTGAAATCAATTTTGAAAGCATCAGGAGACAAATATAAAAACACGCATAGCCAACATGAGTAGTAAAATAGTAAATGCCGTTTATGACGATGATGATACGCTTTTACACGCAGTGAAAGATGTTAAAAAAGCGGAGTATCGCATTGAGGAGGTTTTCACGCCATTTCCTGTGCACGGTCTTGATCATGCTATGGGACTGGCCAGCACCCGCCTTGCTATAACTGCTTTTATTTATGGTATCCTAGGATTTTCGATTGCTATTACCATGATTAACTATATCATGATAGTTGACTGGCCGATGAACATAGGAGGTAAGCCTAGCTTTTCGTTTATGGAAAACCTACCTGCTTTTGTTCCTGTAATATTTGAAATGACTATATTTTTTGCCGCACACCTTATGGTAATTACATTCTATCTACGCAGCCGACTGTGGCCGTTCAAAAAAGCAGAAAATCCTTTGCCCGAAACTACAGACGACAAATTCTTAATGCAAATAGCCTTGTCAGGTGATGAGAAAGTATTAATTAATCTGTTAAAAAAAACAGGTGCTATAGAGCTTAGTATTCACAAAAATCAAGACGCATGAAAAAAGTAAGTATCATTACCGTTTTAAGTTCACTGTTATTGGTGTCTTGTTTTAATTCATCCAAACCCAACTACCAGTACTTTCCAAATATGTATGAGTCGGTAGGTTATAAAACCTATGCCGAATCTGATGCTTTTAGAGATGGTATTGAGGCGCAACTTCCCGCAGCGGGTTCTGTTGCACGCGGATGGGCACCTTACGATTATCCCGACACTAATGATGGTTATGAAGCCGCAAAGGCAAACCTGAAATCACCACTAGCAATTACGGTAGAACACCGCGCTGAAGGAAAAGAATTGTACGGCGTCTATTGTGCTGTGTGCCACGGAGATAAAGGCGACGGTCAAGGCATCTTGATGAAACGAGAAAAGTTTTTAGGTATTCCGAGTTATGCAGACAGAGAAATCACAGATGGGAGTATTTATCACGTGTTGATGTATGGAAAAAACGCAATGGGTTCACACGCAGGACAGGTAGATGCAACCGAACGCTGGCAGATTGCCCAACATGTAATGTATTTACGTAACGAATTGACAAAATAATTGGCCATGTATACCTTCACGCAACGACTGAAAATTATCACCTATGTGCTCATGGGACTAGGTCTTATTGGGTTAACGATTGGCTTTTTGAATGCACCTTCCACTGTAGCTGAAGCACAAGCTATGGTTGCAGATGCGCACGGAGGGCACGGACGCGACCACGGCGGTGATCACGCAGCTGCCGGCCACCCCGATGACCACACTGATGCCGGCCACGCCGATGACCATGCGGGCAATCACGCCGGAGAAAGTACCCATGCCGATGACCACGGCGATGCACACGGTGAACACCTATTACACCAACTGCAAAACAAGCCTTGGGCTGCACTCTATGTAGCTGCGTTTTTCTTCTTTATGATAGCATTGGGAACCCTAGCGTTCTATGCCATCCAACGCGCGGCACAAGCAGGTTGGCCTATATTACTGTACCGCGTTATGGAGGGAATTACGGCTTATTTGGTGCCCGGCTCAATTATCATTTATGTATTCCTTGTGCTTACTGGATTACACGCCAACCACCTATTTGTCTGGATGGATGCGGAAACCGTTGCACACGATGAAATTATTCAAGGAAAAGTAGGTTACCTCAACGTACCTTTCTTTTTGCTTAGAGCAGCCATCTATCTAATTGGCTGGAACCTTTACCGCTATTTATCGCGTAGGTTATCATTGGCACAAGACAATGCGCTTGTGGGTGATATTCGCAATCATAAATTGAACTTCCGTATTTCTGCGGGCTTCTTGGTATTCTTCTTTGTCACTGAGTCTATGATGTCTTGGGACTGGATTATGTCATTGGATCCACACTGGTTTAGTACGTTGTTCGGATGGTATGTTCTAGCAAGTATGCTCGTAACTGCGGTTACCGTTATTGCCTTGATTGCCATTTACCTTAAATCAAAAGGGTATTTACCTAAAGTAAACAACAGTCACTTGCATGATTTGGCCAAGTTTATGTTTGGCTTTAGTGTATTTTGGACCTATTTGTGGTTCTCTCAATTTATGTTGATTTGGTATTCAAATATTCCGGAGGAGGTAACCTATTTTTTGACGCGGATAGACGACTACAATCTGCCATTTTTTGGTATGATTGCGATGAACTTTTTATTCCCATTACTCATATTGATGAGTAGCGATTACAAGCGATCCAATTGGATTATTGTAATGGCTGGAATCGTGATTGTGTTGGGTCATTATATTGACATTTACAACATGATTATGCCTGCCACTGTTGGCGACCAATGGTTTATTGGCTGGGCTGAAATAGGCGGATTCCTCTTCTTTGCTGGACTCTTTATGTTTGTGGTATTCCGTGCCATAAGCAAGGCTCCACTCGAAGCTAGCGGTGATCCATTTGTTGGAGAGAGTGAACGATTTGTGTATTAATTAGGAAACAAATAAATGACTACAGTTATTCTTTTTGCGATTTTGGTTTTAGTGGGTATTGCTATCTGGCAAATCACCAAAATTTTTGAATTGTCGCAATTGCGTCAAGATAGAGACGACTCACAAATTGCTAACGATAAAGACAACAACTGGAACGGCCAATTGATGTTTGCCTTTTTGGTGTTTATTTATCTCTTCACGATTTACTCGTTTTGGGCTTGGGGCGATGTGTTGCTTCCACAAGCTGCATCTGAACACGGGCAAGACATTGACCAGCTGATGTGGATTTCTTTTGCGCTTATCTTCTTTGTGCAAACGGTGACCCAAGCACTACTGCATTATTTCTCTTATCAGTATCGTGGTAAAAAAGAGCAAAAAGCCTTTTTCTATGCCGATAACGATAGGCTAGAATTTATTTGGACGGTTATCCCCATGATTACTCTGGCTGTTTTAATAATGTATGGCCTATTCACGTGGACCTCCATCATGAATATCGAAGAAAATGACGAGGCATTGGTTGTTGAACTATACGCACAGCAATTCAACTGGAAAGCGCGCTATGCGGGTCAGGACGGTGTTTTGGGTGATGCCAACGTTCGCTTTTTACAAGATTATGACGGACGCAACCTAGTGGGTATTGACTCATCTGACCCTAATGGACTGGACGACGTTGTTGTGCAAGAATTGCACTTGCCAAAAGGACGTCAGATTATTTTCAAAATGCGTTCGCAAGACGTATTACACTCGGCCTATATGCCACACTTTAGAGCACAGATGAATTGTGTGCCTGGAATGATAACAGAATTTTCATTCACACCATCAGTGACAACCGAGGAAATGCGACAAACCCCAGAAATGGCAGCCAAAGTAGCCAAGATCAACAAAATTAGATATGACAACAGCAAGGCGTTAATGGCCAACGGAGAAGAAGCGCTCGATGCATATCAGTTTGATTATTTGTTACTTTGCAATAAAATTTGTGGTGCATCGCACTACAATATGCAAATGAAAATTGTGGTAGAAGAAGAAAAAGATTTTAACAATTGGTTGGCAGAGCAAACTACCTTTGCCCAAACCATCCAACAGTAAAAAGATAGCTATGGGAGCAGATCACGCACATCATAAAGAAACATTTATCACCAAATACATCTTTAGTCAAGACCATAAGATGATTGCCAAGCAGTACCTAATTACAGGACTGATTATGGGGATTATTGGTATTGCGATGTCTTTGTTATTTCGCCTTCAGTTGGCGTGGCCAGAAAAATCTTTCTGGGTTTTTGATACATTTTTAGGTAAATGGGCACCAGAAGGTGTTATGGATCCTAATGTCTATTTGGCATTGGTTACCATTCACGGTACACTGATGGTATTCTTTGTATTGACCGCTGGATTGAGTGGTACGTTTAGTAACCTGCTTATTCCTTTGCAAATTGGTGCTCGTGATATGGCTTCAGGCTTGCTAAACATGATTTCATATTGGTTGTTCTTCTTGTCATCTGTAATCATGATTGCCTCTCTTTTTGTAGAGTCAGGACCTGCTGCTGCCGGTTGGACCATTTACCCACCGCTTAGCGCCTTGCCACAAGCACAGCCTGGTTCTGGACTAGGAATGACGCTTTGGTTGGTGTCTATGGCCATCTTTATTGCATCGTCATTGTTGGGATCGCTAAACTATATAGTAACGGTAATTAACTTGCGTACTAAAGGAATGTCCATGACACGACTTCCACTAACAATTTGGGCCTTTTTTGTCACCGCTATTATTGGTGTGGTTTCTTTCCCCGTATTGCTATCAGCAGCCTTATTGTTGATTATGGACAGAAGCTTTGGCACCTCGTTCTTTTTGTCTGACATTTTCATTCAAGGAGAAGTGTTACACTACCAAGGCGGATCACCCGTATTGTATGAGCACTTATTCTGGTTCTTAGGCCACCCCGAGGTATACATTGTACTGCTGCCTGCACTGGGAATTACCTCTGAAGTATTGGCAACAAACGCTCGTAAGCCTATTTTTGGCTACCGGGCCATGGTAGCCTCTATTTTGGCTATTGCATTTTTATCTACCATCGTTTGGGGACACCATATGTTTATTTCAGGAATGAACCCATTCCTTGGATCGGTATTTACCTTTACAACCTTACTGATTGCGATACCCTCTGCGGTAAAAGCCTTTAATTATATCACTACGCTGTGGAAAGGAAACCTCCAGATGAATCCAGGGATGTTGTTCTCCATTGGTTTGGTATCTACCTTTATTACGGGCGGATTGACGGGAATTATTTTGGGGGATAGTACCCTGGATATTAACGTACACGACACCTATTTTGTGGTCGCACACTTCCACTTGGTAATGGGTATTTCGGCATTGTATGGATTATTTGCTGGGGTCTATCACTGGTTCCCAAAAATGTTTGGGCGTATGATGAATAAGAACATGGGTTATATTCACTTTTGGGTGACGGCTGTTTGTGCTTATGGCGTCTTTTTCCCCATGCATTTCATTGGCATGGCAGGACTGCCCAGAAGATATTATTCAAACACGGCATTTCCATACTTCGATGATTTGGCAAACATCAACGTCATCATCACCATTTTTGCTTTGATCGCAGGTGCGGCTCAGTTGGTATTCTTGTACAACTTTATCAGCAGTATTTTCTACGGCAAGAAAACGGTTCAAAACCCTTGGAAATCCAATACCCTAGAGTGGACAGCCCCTGTGGAGCACATCCACGGAAACTGGCCGGGTAAGATTCCACACGTTCACCGCTGGGCATACGATTACTCCAAGCCTGGACACGATGATGACTTTGTTCCGCAGAACGTCCCCCTAGCAGAAGGCGAGGAAGAACTTCAACACTAAAACAAAGCCCCCTCGATTCTCGAGCTTGTCGAGTGAGGGGCTTTTTTGTTTTCCGTATCTTTGGATAGATGAATGAACATCTAGATCCTACAGGAGAGCACTTAAGTCATGAGGAACACGACATCGATCGTGCCTTGCGACCGCTTAGTTTTGACGACTTTAACGGCCAACCACAAGTACTCGAAAACCTAGAAATTTTTGTTGCTGCCGCCAATCAGCGAGAAGAGGCTCTTGACCACACGCTTTTGCACGGGCCACCAGGACTGGGCAAAACTACGCTAGCGCATATCTTGGCACAAGAACTAGGCGTAAAGCTAAAGCTTACTTCTGGCCCTGTATTGGACAAACCCGGCGATTTGGCAGGCTTGCTTACCAACCTTGAGCCTCGAGATGTTTTGTTTATTGACGAGATACACCGGCTTAGCCCCATAGTTGAAGAGTATTTATACTCGGCCATGGAAGATTACCGCATTGACATCATGATCGAAACAGGGCCCAATGCCCGTTCGGTTCAAATCGAATTAAGCCCCTTTACGCTAGTAGGCGCGACCACCCGTTCGGGACTTTTGACGGCCCCGATGCGTGCGCGTTTTGGCATCAACAGCCGATTGGAGTATTACTCCACAGAAGTACTCGCAGGTATCGTAACACGAAGCGCCAATATTTTAAACATTCCCATTGCAGACAAGGCAGCTATTGAGATTGCCAGTAGAAGCCGCGGTACGCCGCGTATTGCCAATGCCCTCTTGAGACGCATTCGTGATTTTGCACAAATCAAAGGGGACGGTACCATTGATCTGGATATCACCCGAATTGGGTTAAAAGCCTTGCACGTAGATGCACACGGCTTGGATGAAATGGACAATAAAATTCTGACAACGCTTATTGATAAATTTAAAGGCGGCCCCGTGGGGATTAACACCCTTGCGACGGCTGTTTCCGAAAGTGGCGAAACCATTGAGGAGGTTTATGAACCGTTCTTGATTCAAGAGGGATTTCTGATGCGCACACCGCGTGGCCGTGAGGTTACCGAAAAGGCATACAAACACCTTGGCAAGTCCATGCCTAGCAACCAAAAAGGCCTGTTTTGAGCAGCGCAGCACAGCATGCTGCCATTGTGAAAGACATAGCTCAGCAGTTGGGTTTTATGGCTTGTGGGATTTCCAAAGCCACATTTTTAGAAGAAGAAGCACCCCGATTGGAGTCGTGGTTAAACCAAAACCATCACGGACAAATGGGCTATATGGCCCGTAACTTTGACAAACGCCTCGATCCAACAAAATTGGTGCCAGGGGCCAAAAGCGTAGTGTCTTTGGCGTATAATTATTTTCCAAAAGAAGCCCCTAAAGATAAGACCGCCCCCAAGATTGCCCGCTACGCTTATGGAAAGGATTATCATCGCGTAATTAAAGACAAGCTTTTTACATTCATGCACCATATTCAGGAGCAGATAGGAGCGGTAGGAGGCCGTGTGTTTGTCGATTCTGCTCCTGTTCTCGAGAAAGCCTGGGCTGCCAAAAGCGGTCTGGGATGGGTTGGTAAAAACACCAATCTTATCCGCAAACAAAACGGCTCTTATTTTTTTATTGCCGAACTTATTTTGGATATAGCCTTAGCAGCCGACGGCGCCGTAACCGATCATTGTGGCAGCTGCACGGCTTGTTTGGATGCCTGCCCCACTGATGCCTTTGTTGCACCCTATAAGTTAGATGCCAGCAAGTGTATTTCCTACTTCACCATTGAGTTAAAAGACGCCATTCCAAATGAGGTAAAAGGACAATTTGAGAACTGGGCTTTTGGTTGTGATATCTGTCAGGAAGTATGCCCTTGGAACCGTTTTGCTACACCACACAACGAGCCTGATTTTCAACCAAATCCAGAACTGATGAACATGACCCAAAACGACTGGAGCGAAATCACAGAGGAGGTGTTTGATCGCTTGTTCGCGGTGAGTGCTGTTCAGCGAACAGGTCTCAAGGGATTAAAGCGAAATTTAGAGTTTTTAAAATAGATAGAAATCAATACCTTTCAACACTAAATTGCTAATTTTATGAGCAAAGATAGTAAAAGACGTGAAGCCCTATTATATCACGCAAAACCTAAGCCCGGAAAACTAGAAGTTAACCCTAGCAAACCCTACGCAAGTCAGCGAGATTTGTCTTTGGCCTACTCACCAGGAGTAGCTGAGCCCTGTTTAGAAATTGAAAAGGAAACAGGTAATGTTTACAAATACACCAACAAAGCCAACTTGGTTGCCGTAATATCAAACGGCACTGCTGTATTGGGTTTAGGCGATATCGGACCCGAAGCTTCCAAGCCTGTGATGGAAGGAAAGGGATTGCTTTTTAAAATATTTGCAGGTATCGACGTTTTTGATATCGAAGTGGACACCAAAGATGTGGATGCTTTTGTAGCAACGGTAAAAAATATTGCGCCCACATTTGGTGGTATTAATCTCGAAGACATCAAAGCGCCAGAAGCTTTTGAAATAGAGCGCAGGTTGGTTGAAGAACTCAACATACCGGTAATGCACGACGACCAGCACGGTACCGCCATCATTTCGGGTGCTGCCTTACTCAATGCGGTTGAACTGGCCGAAAAAGAAATGTCAAAAGTAAAAATGGTGATTAGCGGTGCAGGAGCTGCAGCCATTTCTTGTGCACGACTTTATCGTGCTTTGGGGGTGTCACCAGATAACATGATGATGACCGACAGCAAGGGTATTATCAGAGCTGACAGAGAAAATCTCACCACACAAAAGGCAGAATTTGCCACGAAAACAGCTGTGCATACGCTTGAAGAAGCCTTGGTTGATGCCGATGTATTTATCGGGCTTTCAAAAGCGGATATCATGACGCCCGCCATGCTAAAATCCATGGCAGCAGATCCAATCGTTTTTGCCATGGCAAATCCTAATCCCGAAATTGACTACAACCTCGCTGTTGCCACACGCAACGACGCAATTATGGCAACGGGTCGATCGGACTTCCCTAATCAGGTGAATAATGTGCTTGGTTTTCCATTCATATTTAGGGGCGCACTGGATGTGCGCGCTACCAAAATCAACGAAGCCATGAAAATGGCTGCCGTACATGCACTTGCAGCCTTGGCCAAAGAAACGGTTCCCGAACAAGTAAACATTGCCTATGGGGCAACCAAACTTGCCTTTGGGAAAGATTACATCATCCCAAAACCCTTTGATCCAAGACTCATTACAACAGTACCTATGGCTGTGGCAAAAGCCGCCATGGAAAGCGGGGTTGCTGCTACACCGATTAAGGACTGGAATAAATACCAGGAAGAATTACACGCCCGAACAGGCGCAGATAAAAAATTAGTTCGTCTGATTATGAGTCAGGCTAAAAGCAATTTGCAACGCGTTGTCTTTGCCGAAGGAGATGAACTGGACGTGCTCAAAGCTGCACAGTTGGTTTATGAAGAAGGCATCGCCATCCCCATTCTGCTTGGCAACGCGGAGTACATTCGTGAAATGATGGCTACCCTAGAGTTTGAGGGTGATGTAACGATTATCGATCCGAAAAAAGAAACGGTCAAAGAAATGCGTGATGCTTATGCACATACCTATTGGCAATTGCGTCAGCGAAAAGGCATAACTCTTTATGATGCGCAAAGACGTATGCGCGAACGCAACTATTATGCTGCCATGATGGTGCGTGAAGGAGATGCCGATGCCATGATTTCAGGGTACAGCCGTAGTTATCCAAATGTATTAAAGCCGATCCTGCAAGTTATTGATACGCAAGAAGGGGTAAACCGCGTGGCCACAACTAACTTGATGATTACCAACCGCGGGCCCTTGTTTATTTCCGACACCTCGATTAACATTAATCCCAATGCAAAGGAATTGGCAAAGATTGCGCAAATGACATCTCACACAGCCGCTTTGTTTGGTATACAGCCTAAGGTAGCCATGCTCTCGTATTCCAACTTTGGTTCTTCAAAAAACGAGGATGCTCAGAAGGTGAGTAAAGCCGTGAAACTAATACACCGTTTTCTGCCTGATATTGCCGTTGACGGTCCTATTCAAGCAGACTTTGCGCTGAACAAAGCCATGCTAACCAATAAGTTTCCGTTTTCTAAAATTGCAGGTGCTGCCGTAAATACATTGGTATTACCCGATTTGAATGCGGCAAATATTGCTTATAAACTCATTAAAGAATTAGATAATGCACTTTCCATTGGTCCCATTATGATGGGATTAAAACACCCTGTGCACATATTGCAGTTGGGTGCTAGTGTTGACGAAATTGTTAACATGACAGCCGTTGCTGCCGTGGATGCACAAAACAAGAAAAAATGATAACGCAACTAAACGGGAGGCTTGTTAGCAAAACGCCAACAACCATAGTGGTAGACTGCAATGGTGTGGGCTATGAAGTACATATTTCACTGAATACTTACGGGCAGTTGCCAGAAGACGAGCGTATTCGTATTTATACGCATCTACAGGTTCGTGAGGACGCACAAAACCTCTACGGCTTTATGCAAAAAGTTGAGCGCTCGGTATTCCGTTTGCTTTTGAGTGTGAGTGGGATAGGTGCCAATACGGCACGTACGGTGCTTTCGTCTATGAACCCCCAAGAAGTGGTACAGGCCATACAAACCGATAATGTGGCTGCCATTCAAGCCGTGAAGGGTATTGGCGCCAAAACTGCTCAACGTGTTATTGTTGATTTAAGAGACAAGGTCACAGGTCTAGTAGGGGACGAAGAAATAGCCTTGGTCTCGAACAATACCCAGCGTGATGAAGCGTTATCTGCATTAGGAGTTTTGGGTTATCCAATGAAGCAAACCCAAAAGGTCGTTGATGCGCTTTTACAGGTGGAGCCCGACATGCCTGTAGATCGTTTGATTAAAAACGCCTTGAACAAACTATAATGCGAACCATAACCAATCAAAAAGCAGGATTACTTTTGGTGCTTATCAGCGCCCTGTTTTCTGTTGGTTTATATGGTCAAAACAACACAACAAACGCTGCTGATAGCCTGGTTTTAGCACAAAACCTCAAGCAAATAAGTCTTAAAAATAAACCCAGCGCTTTTGCCACATCCTATACATTTGATCCAAAACTGAACTTGTACTTCTACAATGTTAAAGTTGGCACTATAGATGCAGAAAAGCCTTTGGTGCTTACCCCCGACGAATACCAAAGAAGGGTATTTTCAGAAAAGTCAAGAGCTTACATACGCGAGAAACAAGAAGCTATAGCTGGAATTAGTGGGGATGAAGAAACGCAAGAGGATCAGTTGCCGGATTACTATGTCAACTCCAAGCTCTTTGTGAGCATTTTTGGCAGTAATGAGATTGACATACGCCCACAAGGATCTGCGAGTATCGACCTAGGAGTTCGTTACCAAAAATCAGGTAATCCCAGCCTTTCGCCTAGAAACCAAAGTAATTTTGCTTTTGATTTCAACCAACGCATCAACCTAGCGCTTACAGGAACGATAGGTACCCGTTTAAAAGTAAATGCAAATTACGACACCCAGTCTACTTTTGATTTTCAGCGTGTTGTCAAATTGGAATTTTTTCCAGAGGACCTGGTGCCGAGTAGTGTGCAAAATACCGTCAACAAAGGCAAAGAACTGGTCAACAAAGGCAAGGGCTTGGTAAATAAGGGAAATGATCTTGTTAACAGCGGCAGGGACAAGCTTAACAATATCCAAAATCTAAGAGACCAAGGGATAAGCGGTAATGAAGACAGCATCCTTCAAAAACTAGAAGTGGGTAATGTTAGTATGCCCATAAACAGCTCGCTAATCACTGGCGCACAAAGCCTTTTTGGGGTTAAAGCAGAAATGAAGTTCGGGAATACAAACATAGCTGCCGTAATCTCAGAACAACGCTCGCAAAGTCAAACCATCCAAACCAATGGAGAGGGGACACTTGAAGAATTTTCACTATTTGCACTCGATTATGATGATAATAGGCATTTCTTTTTAGCCCAATATTTTAGAGATAATTACGACAAATCGGTTAAAACGTATCCCTACATCAATTCTCCGATTGATATTACCCGACTAGAAGTTTGGGTCACCAATCGTTCGGCACGCGTAAATAATGTGAGAAACCTTATTGCCCTGCAAGATTTGGGAGAATCTAATCCAGATGCCACCATACTCGACGATGTCACTAGTGGTTTTTTTAACGCAGGACCCAACGCTTATCCCGAAAACGACGTAAACAAAGTAGATCCCCTTGCTATTGGAGGCGGAGGAATTCTCACAGATGATATTAGGGATATTGCCACAGCAAAAGACGGCTTTGGCAGTCTTTCATCCCAAGTGATAGAGGGTCGTGATTACGCCATTTTGGAAAGTGCTCGAAAATTAAATCCAACCGAATATACCTTACATAAGCAGTTGGGTTATATCTCATTAACGCAACCTTTAAATAACGACGAAGTATTAGCCGTTGCCTTTCAATATACGGCTAATGGTCAAGTCTATCAGGTGGGTGAATTTGCTGGCGATGGTGTTGCGGCAACTACCGTCTCTGGATTACCCGCCGCCCCAATTGTAAGCAATAATAGTTTAGTGGTTAAAATGCTTAAAAGCTCGGTGCTCGATGTGGCACAACCTGTTTTTGATTTGATGATGAAAAACGTCTATAACATCGGCGCATTTCAGCTAGACCAAGAAGATTTTGTTTTCAATATTGTGTACACTGACCCCTCACCAACAAACTTTATTACTCCTGCAGCTGAACAAGGCGCAGCCAGTGCGTGGCCCACAGGAACAGAGGAGCGTATTTTACTTAACCTTTTTGGCTTGGATAGACTTAATATCTATCAAGACGCACAAGCCGAAGGAGATGGATTTTTTGATTTTATCAGCGGGATTACCGTGCTTCCAGAACAAGGACAAATTATTTTCCCAAGTATAGAGCCTTTTGGCGAGTACTTATTTGAACTATTGAAGAAGGATCCCAGTGAAGATTATTCCAACAGAAGTTTATACAACCCAAACCAAAAGAAGTATGTCTACAAAGAGATGTACGATATCACAAAAGCAGACGCAGCGGACTACCAACGGTATAATAAATTTGAGTTAAAAGGACGCTACAAATCAACGGGTGGCGGGCAAGGAATAGCACTTGGTGCTTTTAATGTGCCACGAGGTTCTGTTCGCGTTACCGCTGGTGGTAGGTTACTTCAAGAAGGATTAGACTACACGGTAAATTATCAGATGGGACGTGTAACCATACTTAACGAGGGTGTGAAAAATTCGAATATACCAATCGAGGTTTCCACTGAAAGCAACACCCTTTTTGGTCAACAGAACAAGCGCTTTATGGGCTTTACTGCCGAACATAAAGTAAATGATGACCTCTTGCTGGGTGGAACGTATTTGCGCCTGAGCGAGCGACCCCTAACCCAAAAAGCAAACTACGGTTCAGAGCCAGTAAACAACACCATGCTTGGACTGAGTGGAAATTTCTCTAAGGAGATTCCTTTCCTCACGAGAATGGTAAACAAGCTTCCCAATATTGATAGCCGAGTAGCATCAAATGTTTCCATTCGGGCAGAGGCAGCTTATTTGAAAGTGGGACAGCCAAGAGGCACCCAGCTTAACAATGCTGCCACCACATACATAGATGATTTTGAAGGAACGCAGACCAACCTTGACATCAGAGACACCTATTCTTGGTTTCTCTCCAGCGTGCCTGCCCCCTCACAACAATTGCCTATTGCTGGTTCAAATGTAAATGTAGATGACTTAAGTGCAGGCTATCAGCGCGCCAAACTTGCATGGTACAATATCGATCCCTTGTTTTATTCCAATAGAAGGCCAGGCGGCATTACTGACGATGACCTCTCAACCAATGAAGCAAGGCGTATTTTTATTGAAGAAATATTTCCGCAGCAAGACATTGTTCAAGGCCAGTCTATGGTGCAGTATACTTTTGACTTGGCTTATTATCCAAACGAACGCGGGCCCTACAATAATGCCTCTTCTTTTGGATCAACGCCAGAAGACAATTGGGCAGGAATTACGCGCGCCATGTCAACCACTGACTTTGCACAGTCCAATGTGGAGTATATTGAATTTTGGCTGTTAGATACGTTTTCAGAGCAAACGTCTGCATCGGATGATTTGGGTGAACTGGTATTCCATTTGGGGAATATTTCGGAAGACGTATTAAAGGATGGACGCAAGGTTTACGAAAACGGACTTCCAGCCTCCGGTCAAAATACGGCTACATACAATACGGCTTGGGGAATCACACCAGCTACGCAGTCGCTGGTTTATGCTTTCGATGCCGACGGACAAAACCGCAGCCTGCAAGACGTCGGTTTGGACGGACTCAACGACGATGAAGAACGTATCATTTATACCAACGGCCCGACGGATGATCCCGCAGGTGACAACTACAGCTATTTTGGTCAAGGCAGTGGTTCTGTATTGGATCGCTATAAAAACTACAACGGTACACAAGGCAACTCCCCAATTGAAGTTACAGAACAATTTAGGGGATCATATACCACACCGGATGCTGAAGATTTAAATCAGGACAATACCATGAATACCATTGACAGGTATTATCAATATCGTATTCCCATTCAAAAAAACATGCAGGTTGGCAATCACCCGTTCTTGGTTGATGTACGTGAAAAAGACAATATTGCATTGCCAAATGGACAGGTTACTTCTTCGCGCTGGCTACAATTCCGTGTACCTGTTGTTCCAGCGTATTACGACGCTCCACAGAAGAGAAATTATTTTGAACCCATAAATGGGATGAATGACCTCAGGTCAATTCGCTTTATGCGAATGATGTTAACAGGTTTTAGCCAGCCAACGGTTTTCCGTTTTGGCACGTTGGATATTGTCCGTGCCGATTGGACACGAGTGCCCACACCACTGAATACCAAGCAAATTCCGCACCCAAACACCCAGCTTGAAGTAAGTGCGGTCAATGTGTTGGAGAACGAAACAAGAACACCCATACGCTATAAACTACCACCGGGAATTCTGCGTGAGACCTTGAACAGCTACAACAACTTGATTCGTGAAAACGAACAATCCCTGTCTTTGAGAGTAAGAGATTTGGCTCCCGAAGATGGACAAGGGGTATACAAGCACATTGATTTGGATATGCGTCAATACAAGCGTTTACGCATGTTCTTACATGCCGAATCACTGCCTGACGAAGACCCCTTACCGGGCGAGGGTGCCAATGACGATTTAGATGAACGCATGGTGGCTTTTATCAGGCTGGGAACCGATATAGATGAAAATTATTATCAAATTGAAATTCCGCTTAAGCCAACGGCTTATACCAACGGGGTGTCAAATAATTTATCCGCCGAGGAGGTGTGGCAAGTGGCATCTAACGAGATAGATATCCCGGTAGAATGGCTCACAAAAATCAAGGCCAAATCCATTGCTAGCCGAGAAATAGTAGGCGCGACCTATTTCGATGAGAATCTCGAGCGTATAAATGAATTCACACCAAGCTCCACATTGCCGGGGGATAAAAAATACAAATTAGCCATTCGTGGTAACCCAACGCTTGGCGCCATAAGAACCTTGGTAGTGGGGGTTAAAAACCCTAGCACTACTGCAGGGAACAACCTTGATGGCGAGGTTTGGTTCAATGAACTTCGCCTGTCCGAAATTGACTCTAGTGGCGGTTGGGCTGCTATTGGTTCGGTGGATGCGAACCTAGCGGACTTCGCAAATGTCACATTAAACGGGGCCATCTCTACTGTAGGCTTTGGTGCTATTGATCAGTCACCAAACATGCGAAGCCAAGACGACACCCGCTCTTATGGCATAGCCACAAGCATTAATGCGGGGATGCTATTTCCCAAAAAATGGGGACTAGTACTGCCCGTAAGCTACAGTTACAACCAGGAAGTTATCACACCAAAATACGATCCTTTTTACAGGGATATTGAGTTACAGGACAGACTAGACGCCGCCGACAATCAAGGCGAACGCGATGCCATTCGCAATCAGGCCATTAGTGTTGCCAAACTCAAAAGCATCAACCTTATCGGCGTACGTAAGCAACGCGCTCCAGATGCCAAGCAAAACTTTTTTGACCTTGAGAATTTTGACCTTTCCTATTCATACAACGAAGAAAAGAGAAACGATTTTGAAATTGAAAACTTTGCCTTTCAGAATGTACGTTTGGGTGCAGGATATAACTATTCATTCAAGCCGCTATCGATAAAACCACTCGGCAAGGTACAGGCCATAACCAATAAAAAGTATTTGCGTTGGTTATCTGAAATTAATTTGAATTTGATGCCCAGCGCGGTCTCACTTGCGGCAAACATTAACAGAACCTTCCAAAACCAACGTTTCCGTCAGGTCTTTTTAGATGGCATGGATGCTTCAAGCCAGTTGCCCTTACCCGACCTACAACAGCGCAACTACCTGTTTGATTGGTTGTTCACGGTTAATCACAATCTAACCAACTCATTCCGTTTTGATTTTTCTGCATCCAGCCGAAATATCGTTCGTAATTATTTGAAGAATGGTACTGCGGGCAGTACGCAAATAGACACCTCACTGGATGTCTGGGATGGTATTTGGGATACGGGTCAAATGGACCGTTTTGACCAGTCTATAGGCGCTACTTATCAGCTGCCATTTAAGTTTATTCCACTCCTGTCTTTCTTAGACGGAACCTATTCTTACACAGGTAATTTTAATTGGCAGCGAGGCTCCACTGCCTTGGCCAATGTGGTAGATGAAAACAACAATTCACTTGGTATAGTTCATACGCTACAGAATGCCAATACAATTCAATGGAACGGAAGCGCCAATATGCAAACGCTTTACAACAGCTTAGGTTTGCGTAAAAACACCAAAAAAAGCGACAAAAAGAAAGCAGGAGTGCAAATCAAGAATTCTTTGATTGGGGCAGTTACCGCATTGAGACGGGTGCAGTTTTCGTATAGTGAGAACAACGGAACTGTGTTGCCGGGATATACCCAAAACATAGGCTTTTTAGGAACGGCTAACCCTGGAATAGCATTTGCCTTAGGTCGTCAAGACGACATTCGTTTTGAGGCTGCAAAAAGGGGATGGCTCACGGAATTCCCAAATTTTAACCAAGCGTATACAACCGTACACAACAACGAAATCTCCTACAACGCTGAAATTGGGTTGTTGCAAGGATTGCAACTTGACCTAACGGGTAACCGCAGTTATTCAGAAAACAATTCAGAAAACTTTAGTGTTGTCAATGGGGTTTACAACGCATTGTCGCCACGGTTGTTTGGTAATTTTGAAATTTCAACCATCATGTTGCGCACCTCATTTAGCGGGAATGGACTGGCATCAACAGCCTTTGAAGATCTCAAAACAAACCGACTGGTTATTGCAGAACGGTTGGGTACTGCAAGAGGTATTCCAGCTGGAAATGTTGATGCAGACGGCTTCCCAGCAGGCTATGGAAAAACCAATCAAGCAGTGCTTATTCCTGCATTTTTGGCTGCCTATACTGGAGCAGACCCAAACTCGGTTAGTATGGATGCAAAACGCAGCTTCCCACTGCCCAACTGGAACATGCAGTATACCGGATTTATGCGCTTGAAATCATTTAAAAAGCGATTTAACCGATTTGCAATTTCACACGGATACCGCGCCAGCCATACGCTCAATGCCTTTGCCACCAATCTTGAATATCAGGCGAACGGCACCGATCAGTCAGGGAATTTTATGAATAAAATTTTATACACCAACGTAAACTTGGTGGAGCAATTTAACCCATTGATTAAGCTTGATTTCGAACTTAAAAACAGCTTTCAAATTTCTGCTGAAGTACGCAAAGACCGCGCATTGTCCTTGTCTCTTGACAACAATTTACTCACCGAAACATCTGGTGACGAATGGATTGTGGGTATGGGTTACCGCATCAAAGACGTAACGTTCAAAACCAATGTTGGCGGTAAGTCAACCAAGCTCAAAGGAGACATTAACATCAAAGCGGATTTATCTGTAAGGGATAATATTACGCTTATTCGAAACCTAGATCTTTTGAGTGATCAGGTTACTGCCGGTCAACGATTGTGGTCGCTAAAAGTATCAGCGGATTATGCGCTTTCTCGTAACTTCAACGCCTTGTTTTTCTACGACCACGCATTCTCAAAATTTGCCATATCAACGGCTTTCCCGCAAACCAATATTCGTGCTGGAATAACCGCGCGCTACAATTTTGGAAATTAGGGTGTTTGCATTACATTTAGAAAAAAATTGAGCGATGAATATTCCAGAGGATTTAAAATATACCCGAGACCACGAATGGGTTCGTATTGAAGGCGAAGAAGCAACTGTTGGCATTACGGATTTTGCCCAAGGCGAATTGGGTGACATTGTATATGTTGAGGTTGAAACCATAGGCGAATCGCTAGATAAAGAAGCGGTTTTCGGAACCGTTGAGGCGGTTAAAACAGTTTCCGATTTGTTTTTACCACTTGCGGGTGAAATCACGGCTTTTAACGAAGAACTTGAGGACACACCAGAACTGGTAAACGACAATCCTTATGACCAAGGATGGATTATAAAAATGAAAATTAGTGACCTCTCTCAGATAGAAACCTTACTCACACACGAGGGATACCAAGCGGTTATTTCATAAATGAAGCATGCTTTAAATGTTATTGACTATACTTGAATTAAAATTATTACTTTAGCTTTTTAATAAACGTTTCAAATGCAACCGAAAAAAAATCCCAACGCTGATTTAAGAAAAAATGCCAAGCTCTACTTTGCTATTGGTCTTTGCTCAGTACTCCTAATTTCCTGGCAAGCTATCGAATGGAAAACGTACGACAAATCCATGTACGGCTATGAGGCACTAAATGTAGATGATGACGACGATGAACTTGTGCCGATCACAGAACAAATCAAAACGCCGCCACCGCCACCGCCACCGCCAGCACCAGAAATCATTGAGGTAGTTGAAGATGAGGAAGAAGTAGAAGAAACGGTTATCGAGTCCACGGAAACGACACAAGAAGAAATTATTGAGGAAGTTGAAGTGATGGAAGAGGATTTGGACGTTGATGTTCCCTTTGCCATTATTGAAGACGTTCCCTTGTTTCCAGGCTGTGAACGCGTCAAAAAATCTGAACGTAGAAAATGCTTCCAAGAAAAGATACAGCGCCATATTGCTAAAAACTTTCGCTATCCCGAAATTGCACAAGAAATGGGGGTTCAAGGACGTGTGTATGTTCAGTTTATCATCGGGAAAGATGGTAGCATCACAGGCATCAGAACCCGTGGGCCAGACAAGAATTTAGAGAAAGAAGCCAATCGTATTATTGCCAAGCTTCCAACCATGATTCCAGGAAAACAACGCGGACGTCCTGTTCGGGTTCCCTTTAGTATTCCCATTACGTTTAGGTTACAATAACAACAGCCCGGCATTTGCCGGGTTTTTTTTTGGCAAAATTTTTGTAGGTTTGATAACCCAAACTTAATACCTACGTTATGGAGCCTAAAAAAAATCCCAAAGTTGATTTAGCTAAAAACAGCGCCCTATACTTCGCAATAGGTCTATGTCTTGTTTTGTTTTTATCTTGGAAAATGGTCGAGTACAAGACTTACGAAAAAGAATCTGTAGATATTGGAATGTTGACCGTTGATGATGATGATGAAGAAGAGGTGCCGCTAACGGAACAGCTCAAAACACCGCCACCGCCACCGCCCGCACCTCAAATTATTGAAGTAGTCGAAGACGAAGAGGATGTTGAGGAAACAGTCATTGAATCTACCGAAACCACGCAGGAAGAAGTTATTGAAGAAGTTGAGGTGTTGGAAGAAGAAGTAGACGTAGACGTTCCCTTTGCCATTATTGAAGATGTACCGTTATTTCCAGGTTGTGAACGGGTTAAAAAATCGGAGCGCAGAAAATGCTTTCAAGAGAAGTTGGACAAGCACGTGCTCAAAAACTTCCGTTACCCCGAAATTGCCCAGGAAATGGGCGTTCAGGGGCGAGTATTTGTCACTTTTGTAATTGATAGAGACGGCACCATTACAGGAATTAGAACTAGAGGCCCAGATAAAAACCTCGAAAAAGAAGCAGCGCGTATTATTGGCAAGCTTCCAAACATGACACCAGGCAAGCAACGCGGTCGTGCGGTTCGCGTGCCTTTTAGTTATCCTATAAACTTTCGCTTACAGCAATAAAACAACTGCGTTCTTTTGTGCAGATTGCGTTGCGTAGGCTGCTTTTCTACAGTATCTTTGCAAACGCAATTATGCACATTATATGTTAGTTAAGACCCAAAAAACGCCTGCGTTGTCTCTTTTTGTGACCGACTTCCTGTTGCTCACTAAATCGCGGTTAAGCCTTACGGTCGTTTTTTCTTCTATTGCAGGCTATTTACTAGCAGCGCAAGTGCCATCGGTGTTCCATGTTTTTTTGCTCTCCTTAGGAGGTTATGGCTTGGCAGGCGCATCCAATGCATTTAACCAAATCATTGAAAAAGACATTGACGCCAAAATGAAGCGTACGCAAAACCGCCCCATTCCAACTGGGCGTATGTCAACACAAACCACATTTATCATTGCCACTTCATTACTAATCATCGGCTTGGTGATTCTTTACGGCTTTAATCCAAAGACAGCCATGTTTGGTGCTATTTCGGTTTTTCTGTATTGCTGTGCCTATACGCCACTAAAAACCATCACACCACTATCTGTATTTGTGGGCGCCATTCCGGGTGCCATTCCGTTTATGTTGGGCTGGGTTTCAGTCACGGGAAGTTTTGGTATTGAGCCAGGCATCTTATTTATGATTCAGTTCTTTTGGCAGTTTCCACATTTTTGGGCTATTGGCTGGTTGATGCATGAAGATTACCAACGCGCGGGCATTAATATGTTACCCACAGGAAAGCGTGATCGTGCCACCGCATTTCAAGTTATTTTATATACGATTTGGACCATAGTGATATCGATTTTTCCAGTATTGGGATTGAGCGGTACATTGACGCTGACAATTCCTGCTGCCATAGTGGTAGGTATTATGGGTTTGATATTTTTGTGGTACGGTTTCTTGTTGTACAGAAACCAATCTGAATCAAGCGCTAAAAAATTAATGATTGTAAGCATAATATACATTATGTCGATACAATGGATTTACGTAATAGATAAATTTCTATAAATGAGTTTTCATCCTTCTTTAACGACACCCCTTTCTAAAGCAAAAAAAATGATGCTGTGGTTTGCCATGATCAGCATGACCATGATGTTCGCTGGTCTCACCAGTGCCTATGTCGTCAGTAAGGCACGCCCAGATTGGCTGGACAATTTTACGCTTCCAACTGCTTTTCACATCAGCACATTGGTCATTTTAGTAAGCGGCATCACCTTTTGGATGGCGTTTAAAAACCTTAAAGCAGGCAATTCGTCTGCAGTCACGCGCTACACGCTTATTACGCTTTTATTAGCTGTTGTTTTTTCTATCACTCAATGGATTGGGTTTAGTGATGTGGTAGCAGATGGATATTTTTTTACTGGTTCAGAGAGTACAGTAACCACCTCATTTTTATACGTATTGGTTTTAACGCACTTTGCCCACCTTATCGGAGGAATGATCGTTTTAATCATTGTGCTTCTTCGTCATCTCAAGGGAATTTATTTAGATGCCCCACTGGGTTTTGTGCTTGCACATACCTTCTGGCATTTCCTAGGTTTTTTATGGCTCTATTTATTTGTATTCTTATACTTTTTAAGATAAACTTTAATGCGTAATTTTGTAATCAATTTAACCAACAACCACTCATGGAAGCAACAACAGACATAGTAGAAAACGAAAGCGTTTGGGGCGGTGGTAACAAACCTTTAAATGCATCATATGGAAAAATGATGATGTGGTTTTTTATCGTTTCCGATGCACTCACCTTCTCAGGATTTTTGGTCGCTTACGGCTTTTCTCGTTTCAAGAATATCGACTCATGGCCCATTGCAGATGAGGTGTTTTATCACTTTCCGTTTTTACACGGCATAGACGCACCGATGTATTATGTAGCATTGATGACCTTTATCCTCATCTTTTCTTCTGTAACCATGGTACTCGCTGTAGATGCTGGGCATAAAATGCAGAAAACAAAGGTGGCCATATATATGTTGCTGACCATTATCGGTGGTGCCGTATTTGTTGGCTCTCAAGCATGGGAATGGAAAAACTTTATTCAGGGTGAATATGGCGCTGTCGAAACAAAAGGAGGTCAAATATTGCAGTTTGTTACTGCCGATGCTGGCGAACGCGTTTCGTTGGAATCATTCGCAAGTACGTTACCAACCGATCGTGCTCAGCACACTGGAGATGAGGGTCTTTGGTTTGTCAGTGAATCTTCGTTGCCAACCTACAGCGTTGCCGAAATACAAGAGGGCTTTTTGGCCAATCCAGATTTGCTGATTAAAACAGAAATGATAGACGCTACAACGGGACATAAAATAGTGTTAGACCGTGCAGCATCAGAAGAAAAAATAGCACAGGCCGTGTACGTTGTTGAGGGGGCTAATCTTGTTCGAAACGAATATGGAAACCGTCTTTTTGCCGATTTCTTTTTCTTTATCACAGGCTTTCATGGCTTTCACGTTTTTTCAGGTGTGGTAATAAACTGCATTATTTTCTTTAATGTATTGCTTGGCACCTATGACCGCAGGGGGCATTATGAAATGGTTGAGAAAGTAGGCCTCTATTGGCACTTTGTAGATCTCGTTTGGGTATTTGTATTCACATTCTTTTATTTGGTATAACATGGCACATAAACTTTCTATTTTTCGTGGACTCGTAACATTCAAGTCCAATATTCAAAAAATTTGGGGCGTACTGGTTTTCCTATCTATCGTAACAGCAGTAGAGGTTGCGCTAGGTATCATCAAGCCTTCGTTTTTACTAACGCCTGTTTTAGGCATGAAAGGATTGAACTGGGTTTTTATCATCCTTACGTTGGTAAAGGCCTATTATATTGCTTGGGACTTTATGCACCTGAGAGACGAAAGACGCAGCTTTACATCGTCTATTGTGTTGCCGTTACTTATTCTTATTCCTTACCTTATATTTATTCTACTTGTTGAAGCTGACTATATTTATAACGTCATGTTAGACGGTTTTGTAAGTTGGAATTTCTAAACAAGTCATGAAAAAATATATTGTCCTTGCCATCTTATTTGTTTTTCCGCTGGCGGTATATTTATTTTTCGCATCTGGTGTCAATCACTTTGCCAAGCTTCCTGTACTCACACAAGACATTGAAGAAGTAGCTCCGTATTCTGAATATCAATTTAAGGATCGCATCAGTATCTTGGCTTTTTTCGGCAACAATCTTGAAGACAAAAAGACGTTGGCGTTGAATCTAAATCAGATGATTTACAAGCGGTTCTACCAGTTTGCCGATTTTCAGTTTCTGATTGCACTACCTGCCGGTACTGAAGTTGCCGCCGAGCAGCTCAAGGTCGAAATTGCTGGTGTCACCGGAACCGATATGTCGCGCTGGAATGTACTGTTCTTAGCTGAAGATCAATTGCAAGGCCTTTTTGGAAGTCTATACTTGCCGTTGAGTCTTGATCAAAATCTTTCAAGTCCTTATGTGTTTATCGTGGATCGTGCGGGTAATTTACGTGGTCGTGACGATGACGATTTTGTTGGTTACGACGCGCGTTCTGCAGCAGACATCAACAATAATATGGTCGACGACGTTAAGGTCATACTCGCCGAATACAGATTGGCGTTAAAAAAATACAATCAAACGCGTAAACGCTAGCTCATGCGTCGTTACTCTTATATAGCTGTTGCTTTTATTATTTTAATTTTTGGGATAATTGTAGTACCCCGAATCGTTACTCGCATTCAAGAAGCCGACCGCGTGGACGCCACAAGACTCAGCGCTGAAATGCCCCTTGCATTTATTGAGCTAAATGGCGAAGCAAAACGCGTCCCCGATTTTGTATTTACAAATCAAGACAACAGGCTTATTTCAAACGAAGACTTTCTAGGTAAGGTTTATGTCGTTGAGTTTTTCTTTACTACGTGCCCCACCATTTGCCCAATCATGAATACCAATATGAAGCGTTTGGAAAATGCGTTTGGCAACCGTGACGATTTTGGTATTGCCTCTTTTACCATAGACCCTGAAAAAGACACGCCCAAACAATTGAAAAAATATGCCGAAAACCTAGACGTGTTTAGTCAAAACTGGCATTTTCTCACGGGCAACATCGACAACATTTATGATTTAGCAAACAAAGGTTTTAACATTTTTGCTGGAATTAACCCTGCTGTGGCGGGTGGGTTTGAGCACCAAGGCTACTTTGCCCTTGTGGATAAAAATGGCTACCTTCGTTCAAGAACTGATCAATTTGGCAATCCTATTGTCTATTACTTGGGCATACCCGAGGATGAGATTGAAGTGCAAGGCACAGATATGCTGCTTGAAGACGTTCGAAAATTGCTAGAAAATGAATAAGAAAATAAATATAACCTATAATGTGGTGATTATTGTTGTATCTGTTTTGATTCCAATAATAGTTGCCATTTTGTCAAGGGTACGTATACCCAACGTAGCTCCTCTAGACATGTTACCACCCATCTATGCTATCATTAATGGTGCCACTGCCATATTGTTAGTAGTTGCTGTGATGCAAATTAAGCGCGGAAATACGCGGAAACACCAAATATTGATGAAAATCAACATACTTTTATCGCTTCTTTTTTTGATTATGTACATCGCTTATCACGTTACTTCTGATATGGCTATATATGGAGGAGTGGGCATAAGCCGTAGTATCTATTACTTTATTTTGGCGTCCCATATTATACTTTCAGGTATACTGGTTCCGTTGGTGCTATTTACCTACAAGCACGCTGCTTTGGGTCAATATGCCAAACACCGAAAGTTGGCAAAAATCACATTCCCCATTTGGTTCTATGTGGCCGTTACCGGCGTTGTAGTTTACCTTATGATCTCACCGTATTACAATTAAGATGGACACAGTGTTAAGCTTGTATACAAGTGTGGCAAATGTGCAGTGTGCGATGTGCAGAGCGGTCTTGGAGACTGGCGCAGATGCCGAAACTGCGAAAAGCCTCAACGATGGGATTGTCTACCTTATGGTTGTGCCTTATATCTTGGTTGGTATTGTCGGATACTTTGTTTACCAGCAACTCAACAAAAAGTAATAATTTTGTAACATAAATTGTTTTCCCTCGTTATACGAAACAGGGAATACTTGCCAACGCCTATTTTATTATGATAGAAATTAAAGAATTGCACAAGTCCTATTCCATGGGCAAAAGCACCTTACACGTTTTAAAGGGCATTAACTTTAAGGTAGCTGAGGGGGAGATGGTTGCTATTATGGGCTCTTCGGGATCCGGGAAGTCTACATTGCTCAATATCTTAGGTATGTTGGATGTCGCCGAAGAAGGCAACTACAACCTTGATGGAAAGGTGATCAAAGACCTAGACGAAACCAAGGCGGCTATCTACAGAAACAAGTTTCTGGGCTTTGTATTCCAATCGTTTAACTTGATATCTTACAAGACGGCATTGGAGAATGTCATGCTGCCCCTGTATTACCAAAAAATTTCGCGGAAAGAACGCCAAAAAAGCGCCCAAAAATATTTGGAAGATGTTGGTCTTGGCCCTTGGGCAAGTCATCACCCCAACGAATTATCTGGCGGTCAAAAACAGCGTGTGGCCATTGCTCGTGCTTTGGTTTCAGAGCCCAAAGTCTTGTTGGCCGACGAGCCAACAGGTGCCCTAGACACCAAGACATCTTATGAGCTTATGGACCTGCTTCAAAAAATCAACGATGCAGGAAAAACCTTGTTGATTGTCACGCATGAACTAGACATAGCCAAGATGTGTAAACGCATTGTGCATCTGCGTGATGGCGTCATTGTGGAGGATAAAAAAGTCAACCAAGTCAAAGCGAATCAGTATGTGGAGTAGGGATCGTTGGCAAGAAATGTTTTATACGCTACGCAAGAACAAATTGCGTACAACCTTATCGGGCTTTACCGTAGCCTTGGGTATATTCATTTTTGTCGTCCTTTTTGGTTTTGGCAATGGGCTTAAAAATTCATTCGAGCAGTTTTTTGTGGATGATTCAACCAATACAATATGGCTATACCCAGGCCAAACAGAAAAGCCATACCGAGGCTATAAGGCTAAGCGGCGCATCATTTTCAAGAATGATGACTTGGCAGACATCAAGCAAAACTTTTCCTTTTTTATTGACTATGTCACGCCTAGAATTTCCAGAGGTGCATTGGTGAAGTACGCCAAGGAAAGTAATAATTACACCATTAGGGCTGTGGCACCCGGTCACCAATTTGCAGAAAAAACCATGGTGACCGATGGGCGTTATATTAACGAGCGAGATGTAATCGAAAAAACCAAGTATGCTACCATTGGCAGACTAGTAGAGAAAGATTTGTTTGGCAATAAGCCAGCACTTGGAAAAAACATCAATGTTGGCGGCATTTCATTTAAGGTCATAGGAGTTTTTAGAGACGCAGGCGGAGATAACGAAGAACGCCTAATATATATTCCATACACCACGCGGCAGCAAATAGAAAAAAGCAACGATAGGGTAGATCAAATAATGGTTGCTTTTAAACCAGAACTCGGTTACGCTGGTGCAATGGCTTTTGAGAAAAAACTCAATACGTTTATGCGCAAAAAGCACAATATTGCCCCATCGGATAGGGGTGGTATTTACGTTCGGAATGTTGCTGATGAATTTAGACAAACCCAAAACATAGGTTCCGTACTGCAATATGTTGTCTTGTTTATTGCAATAGGCACACTTTTGGCGGGTATTATTGGCATTTCAAACATCATGGTTTTTGTGGTAAAAGAGCGCACCAAGGAGTTGGGAATTCGCAAAGCCATCGGCGCAACGCCCAAGTCCATTGTTGGTATGATACTACAAGAGTCTGTTTTTATTACGGCAATTGCTGGTTATGCTGGTCTACTTGCAGGAGTTGGCACCTTGGCGCTAATTGGCGATTCATTAGAAGATTATTTTATTACCAGCCCATATATAGACACCAATGAGGCCATTGGCGCAACGGTAATATTGGTTGTTTTCGGAGCTATTGCTGGTTATATTCCGGCACAGCGTGCAGCTAAAATTAAACCCATCATTGCTTTAAGAGACGAATAATGTTAAGAACCCTATTTGATCGCGACACATGGCAAGAAATTTTTGGATCTATCCAAAAAAACAAATTGCGCACGGTGGTAACTGTGATAGGAGTGTTATGGGGTATTTTTATTTATATCACTCTTTCAGGGGCCTCAAAGGGATTGGATAATGGTTTTGAGCGTGAATTTGAAGAGGTGGCCATCAACAGCTTGTTTGTTTGGGCACAAAACACGAGTATCCCTTATGACGGTTTCCGAACAGGAAGAAGAATGCAGCTAAAACTCGACGATAAGGCCTTTTTAGATAAGCGTATTCCACAGCTGCAATACATTGCGCCACGCAATGCTCGTGGTGCTTTTGGTGGCTCGGGCTCAGCGGTTAAGCGCAAAGGCAAAAGCGGCTCTTATGCTATATTTGGCGACTTCCCCATTTTGGTCAAGATTGCCACCAAGGACATTTATGACGGTGGACGCTTTATCAATCAGTCCGATATCGACTACCAACGGAAGGTATGCGTGATTGGCGAACGCACTCAAGCTGAACTTTTTGAAGCCAAAGAAGATCCAATAGGTGCATTTATAGAAATTGACGGGATGTATTTTAAAGTTGTTGGGGTGCATAAGTTTACCCCTGGCGGTGGATTTGAAAGCGACAGCGATATCTTTATTCCTTTTACAACCTTTAAGTTATTGTACAACACAGGTAACAGGGTCAGTTGGTTTGCTATGGCAGCCTATGACGATGCCGATGTGGTTGCTGTCGAAGCAGATATTAAAGCCGCATTACGAGTAAAACACCGTGTGCACCCTGATGACGAACGCGCTTTTGGGAGCTTTAATTTGGGAGAGATATTCAATAGAGTAAAAGGATTCTCAAACGGTATGTATGTCCTTTCATTGATTGTGGGGATTGCTACCATTTTGGCAGGTGTTGTAGGCATCGGAAACATCTTACTGATATCCGTACGAGAACGGACCAAAGAACTGGGCATTCGCCGTGCCTTGGGAGCTACGCCGGGCGAAGTACGGTCACAGATTATCATTGAGTCTGTTTTCCTCACACTCATTGCAGGAATTATCGGGATTATCTTGGGAGCTTTTGTGCTAGCGCTTCTTGGTTATGCATTCAAAGACCCGCTGATCCCTTTTGTAAACCCAACAGTACCCATTAAATTTATTTTAGGCGCACTTGTATTGATGGTCGGATTAGGTACCCTAATTGGACTTATCCCTGCACAACGCGCCGTTAGTATCAAACCCATAGACGCATTAAGAGAAGAATAATAAACCCATTTATCATGAAAATAATCAAATATCTTATCATCGCATTTCTTGTTTTTGGAGTGCTTTTTTCCGCAGCATATTTTGCAAAAACCAACAGTAAATCTTCGGTAACCTACAAGACAGAAAAGCTGTTTAAAACCACCATTGAAAAAGAAACCGTCATCACAGGAAAAATTATTCCTGAAGACGAGGTAGAAGTGAAGCCACAAATAGGTGGGATTATTGACCGCATATTTGTCAAGGAAGGGGACATGGTTACTACGGGTGATCTGATTGCTCGAATAAAAGTAGTGCCCAACGAACAAAACTTAAATGCCGCTAGAGGCCGTCTAAAAAAGGCGCAAATAGCCTTGGAAACACGCGCCAAAGACTTTGCTCGCAATAAAAAACTATATGATAAAGGGATCATTGCCAATGCAGAATTTATAGGGATCGAACTGCAATACAACCAAGCCAAGCAGGATGTACTGAACGCCAAGAGTGATTTGCAAATTATTCGCGAAGGCTCTATCGGGGGTTCTAGTGCAGCAAACACCGACATCAGAGCAACGGTGCCTGGAACAGTACTTGAAATTCCTGTAAAAGCTGGAGATCAAGTAATTGAATCCAACAGCTTTAATTCAGGTACTACGATTGCCGCCATAGCAGATTTGTCAAAAATGATTTTTGAGGGCAAAGTAGATGAGGCGGAGGTTGCTTCTCTTCGTTTGGGCACTACGCTCAAGGTTAGCCTTGGCGCAGTTGAAGACCAAGAGCTTGAAGCCGTTTTAAAATTTATTGCACCTAAGGGTACGGAAGAGCAAGGTGCCGTTCAATTCAAAATTGAAGCAGATATGTTGCTCAACGATAGTATAGTGGTGCGTGCAGGTTACAGTGCAAACGCCTCCATAGTTTTAGAGCGTAAGGAAGATGTACTGGCACTGAGAGAGGCACTCATACAGTTTGACCGCAAGACACAAGAACCTTATGTCCAAATCATGACAGGCGATCAAAAGTTTGAACGCAAAGACGTAAAGCTTGGTATCTCTGATGGTGAAAATGTTGAAATACTTGAAGGCGTTGAAGAAGAGGATGCTGTTAAAGTATGGAACCGTACAGAAGAGTTAAAAGAAGATAATAACAACACAGATACCGATGAAGAAGATGCCTAAATACTTATCCATACTGTGTTTCACATTGTTTGCTTTTGGCTATGGGCAGCAATCCGTGCCGTGGACATTGGAAGCAGCCGTAGAACACGCTGTTAAAAACAACCTACAAATCCGAGCAGCTTACTTGGATGTAATAGACGCAGAAACCTATAAAAGCCAAGCCATTGGCAACTTTTTGCCTTCCTTGAATTTGTCTGCCGGTCATTCGTGGAATATTGGTTTAAACCGAAACCTGACAACAAACTTGCTAGAAGATTCGACAAGTCAATTTTCAAATGGCGGTCTAGACATGAGTTTGGTAATCTACAACGGAAGGCGTAATGTTTACCAGCTTATGAGTGCTAATTTAGGTATTTTGGCGCGGCAATATCAGCTTGAAGACATGAAGGAAGACGTCATGCTCTTGGTGGTAAACGGCTTTTTACAAGTGCTATTCAGTAAGGAGAATTTGGCCGTACAAAATAAGTTGCTTGAAGTTGCCAAAACAGAACTTTCACAAACCGAAACCCTTGTGGACGCAGGTGTATTACCTAAAGGTGAACTGTTTGAACTGCAAGCCACTGTAGCTTCTCAAGAGCAGCAGGCGGTAGCGGCATCGAATAATTATGAGATTGCACGTATTTCCTTAGCTCAACTGCTGTTGATCGATGATTATAAAAACTTTTCCATTGCCGATACCAATTACGATATGGTTGCGGCTACGATTTTAGACAAATCGCCAAAGGAGTTGTTTGAAAAAGCCTTGGAGTCTAGGAATGATATTATGTTGGCAAAAACCAATGTTGAAATTGCACAGGCAAATCTCAAGACAGCCAAATCGGCCTATCAGCCCACCTTAACAGGCTATTATGGATACAGTTCGCGAATTTCTTATGCCGACAGATTGATCGCTACGGGGACTTATTCTACATATCCTATTGGTGTAGTTTCTGGAACAGGGCAACAGGTACTTGCACCTAGAGCAGATACGGAAGTAGCCAAGTATTTACCACTCGCCGATCAATGGAAACAAAACGACGGTCATAATTTTGGCGTTAATTTGAGAATCCCCATCCTAAATGGATTGGCAGTGAAGAACAATGTGCGCCGTAACAAGGTGAGTGTGGAACGCTCAAATACGTTGTTGTCTCAGCAAAAACAAGACTTAGAACGTACCATTCAGCAATCATATGCCGATGCCAAAGGGGCCATAATTACCTATGAAGCCGCGCAAAAAACCACGCTTGCCAGAAAACAAGCCTATGAATATGCGCAAAACCGTTTTAGTAATGGCGCTGCTACATCTTTGGCCTTTTCTCAAGCAAAACAGCGTTATGACGCTGCAGTATCTGCTGAGCTTCAAGCAAAGTTTGACGCCATTTTCAGGATTAAAGTTTTAGAGTTTTACTTTGGCATACCGCTAACGCTCTAAAGTAGTATTTTTGCCTTGTGGCAAATATCCTACATATCGAAACCTCTACAGAACAGTGTGGGGTAGCCCTTGCTCAAAACACCACTATTCTTGGTAGTAGAGAAGTGCTGGAAAACGGTTTTACACACGCCAAACAATTACATACATTAATTGACGAAGTCTTATCTGAATGTGGGCTTTTACCAGATCAATTAGATGCCGTTGCCGTTAGCGAAGGTCCGGGTTCTTTCACCGGTTTGCGCATAGGCTGCGTTGCAGCCAAAGGCCTCTGTTTTGCCCTCGACATTCCGCTTATTGCGCTCCCTACGCTACAAATTTTAGCAACACCACATTCGAAAAATAGCATGGTGGTATCATTGCTTGATGCTCGCAGAGATGAAGTTTATGCCGCTGTTTATAACAAAGGAGGTACATTAAAAGGGGAAACCCACGCCCATATTTTAACAGCAAGTTCATTTGCTGATTTGGCAGCCAATCAGGTTTCTTTTGTGGGTACTGGTGCTGAAAAAACCAAAGACCTGTTGCCTTCAAACCCCAATTGGAAGTTTGTGTCAAGCCATCCATCTGCTACGGCAATGCCTGCATTGGCGTTTAAGGCTTTTGAAAAAAAGCAATTTGCAAACATCCACAGCTTTGCTCCAGCCTATTTAAAACCCGTTAGAATCACAGCATCTAAAAAAGATGCATTGGGGAGGCCTACGTAGGTATCTTTAAATTTTTAGGTAAAGTCCGTTTCTGTTATAGTCCAAGACTGCTTTGGTTTCTTTAAGAACATCAGCTCCAAGAATGCCATCAACAGCATTTACGTCCAGTTGTTCCAAAGCGTTATTTACACTTGTCATATCAAATAAGATGATTTCCAGTTCTCGTCCTTCCCATGCGCCTACCCCCAACACATTGTCTTCGCTGTGGCGTGTTTCCATTTCCGTACTGCTGGCAGATGCAGCTTGCTGTTCGGCTTTGTTGGCATTGAGTTTAAAATGCGCTTCTTTATCCCATGCCACGCAAGTGTGTGAGGCGCCCGTATCTACAATAAAGTCTCCTGAAACTCCGTTGAGTACTGCCTTACATATATAATGACCAGAAGCTGCTTTTTTTAGTGGGACACGCACATAGCCTTTGTGCTTCAGTAAAGTAGATAAGCTGTATTTCATGATGTAAAGATACAGGCATTGATGTATTTTTGCCCCATGTTGATTGATACGCACACACATCTCTACGTTTCTGAATTTGATGCTGACCGCCCTGACATGATAAAGCGGGCCTTGGACGCAGGCGTTGAGCAGTTTGTGCTACCTGCCATTGATTCTCAAACCACAGCTGTCATGCACAGCCTAAAGCATGACTATCCAAACAATATCCACCTTATGATGGGGCTGCATCCCACGCACGTTGGTGACAATCTTGAAGAAGAACTAGCACACGTACAACAACAGTTGGCAACACATTCGTTTGTTGCGGTAGGCGAAATAGGTATGGATTTGTATTGGGATAAGACCTACCAAAAGGAACAACAAGAAGCTTTTACAAAACAAATAGCGTGGGCATTGGCTTATGATTTGCCCATAGTAATCCACTGCCGAGATGCTTTTGACGAAATTTTTGAAGTGTTAGAAGGGGTAGAAGATGCACGACTTCGGGGGATATTTCATTGCTTTACGGGTGATGCAAAACAGGCACAGCGCGCAATTGAATTTAATATGTTGTTGGGCATTGGCGGAGTAGTTACCTTTAAGAATAGCGGTCTTGCGCAGACGCTTGCAAACATCACAATGGAGCATATTGTGCTGGAAACTGACGCCCCCTATTTGGCGCCAACACCCTTCCGCGGAAAGCGAAACGAGTCGTCCTATATTACTTATGTGGCTGAAAAAGTGGCCTTAATACATAATATAAGCCTTGCACAAGTCGCCAAACAGACTACGGAAAACGCAAAAAACTTGTTTGGGCTGTAAATTTTTTTAGGGTGTTTTTTTTTCGATATTTACACCCAATTAGAGAGGTGGCCGAGTGGTCGAAGGCGCACGCCTGGAAAGTGTGTATTCCGTTATCGCGGAATCGAGGGTTCGAA
>OZSS01000053.1_pt1 | contig 45500 bp, 46 predicted proteins | sample 1779911 | NCBI WGS metagenome assembly OZSS01 (sample SAMEA2603589, study PRJEB24840) | metagenome | biome: Water; feature: Photic zone; material: Seawater sample | place: Mediterranean Sea | collected 2013-11-12 | depth 10 m
AACGATGTTCAAGGTTATGGATTAACAGGTGGAGCAAGTAAAATTTTGGAAGGAAATTGGTTAAGTGGCCTTAATTTCATAGACAATCAAAGATTGGGCCCTCAAGAAACACTTTCAAACGATATAAAGTTAAATAAAGGATATAATAGATACTATATGCTCCCACTAATCTTAGGCCTTATTGGATTTCTATTTCACTTAATAAAAAGTCCTAAAGGATGGTTTGTTGTTTTTTTACTTTTCTTAAAATTATGTGCCAAAGTTGCTATTACATCATCCGCCTCAACGCCTTCTACCTCTTCAACTGTAAAATTAAATAATTTTGATAGTTGTTTTATGTCATCAATTTGTACTCTTAATTCATTAGGCATTGGAGGCCTATTGGCTTTATACGATGGATAATAATCATTACGAAAGTTATGTCCTTTTGCATCAAACACCATAACCATTGGAACAGCGGGATATTTAGAAATTAATTTTCTCAACATAGATGCGAAACCTCTTGTAGCTCCTGTTGGTTTACCTGTAGATGTGGTTAAGGGAGGTAATGCATGAAATGCACGGTAAATATAGGAAGTTCCATCAATTAAAATTAAATCTGGTCTAAAAATCATCTAACTATATATATAATACTTAATAGTGAAAGAAATAATTAAAAATTACAGTGATATCTTTATTACTTCGAGTGCTGCTATTGTCGCATGTGGTCAATATTATCTAGAAAATATAGTTGGTCTTGAACCATGTAATTTGTGCATTTTGCAGAAGCTTTCAGCACAAGCAGTTTTTTTAATATTTTTCTTTAAAATGATTGTGCCTAAATTTAAATATATATTTGATGTTCTTGGTATTGCTGTCTTAATTTTTGGAGCTTCAGCTAGTGGAAGGCAAATTTATCTTCAAAACATACCTGCTGATCAACTTTCTAGTGGATATTGTGATATACCGTTTGAATTTTTATTTAATATGTATCCTTTTTTTGATGCACTTGGAAAAGTTTTTCAGGGAAGCAGTAAATGTGCAGAAGAGTCTTGGGATTTCTTATATCTAAATATACCTGAATGGGCGCTTTTATTTTTTGCTTCAATGATAATACTATTATTGATAAGATACTTTCTAATAAATTTTAAGGGCCAAAAATAATAAATGTCTAGATCTCTCAATCTGTCTAATTCAGAGTTAATAGAAAAGTCGGTTGCAAACAATGAAAGCGAGTTGACTCATACAGGTGCTTTGCTATCACTTACAGGCAATAGAACAGGCCGCAGTCCTAAAGATCGATTTATAGTGGAAGAAAGTAGCACTAAAGATAAGATTGATTGGGGTGATATCAACAAACCTTTTGACTCAAATGACTTCGATAAACTATGGGAAAAAGTTACAGCTTATTTGGATGATAAAGAACACTATGTTTCAAATGTACATGTAGGGTCTAATAAAGATCACTATATACCAGTTGAAGTAAAATCTGAGCTTGCATGGCACTCTTTATTTTCCAAATTAATTTTTATATCACCAAAAATTTTTAATGAAGAAAATAAAGAAGCGTGGAAAATCGTCACGGCTGCAAATTATGTTTGTGATCCTGAGGAAGATCATACAAATTCCGAATCATGTGTAATCATAAACTTTTTACGTAGAAGGGTTTTAATAGCAGGAATGAAGTATGCAGGGGAAATGAAGAAATCAATGTTTGCTGTTCAAAATTTTCTTCTACCTGAAAAAGGGGTGCTGCCAATGCACTGTTCTGCAAACCAAACATCAGATAAAAGAACAACATTATTTTTCGGTTTATCAGGAACTGGAAAGACCACTTTATCTGCCGATCCAAGGTGCTCACTCATAGGTGATGATGAGCATGGTTGGGGTGATGGAACAGTGTTTAATTTTGAAGGGGGTTGTTACGCGAAATGCATAAACCTTTCAAAAGAAAATGAGCCTTTAATATGGGACGCAATTAAGTTTGGAAGCATTTTAGAAAATGTGGTAATAAATGATCAGGGCGTTCCTGACTATAGTGATAGCACTTACACAGAAAATACTAGAGTTTGCTATCCAAGAAATTTTATAGATGGGGCAGTGCCTGGCAATGAAGGTGAAGAGCCTGATAATATAATTTTTTTAACATGTGATCTCTCTGGGGTTTTACCTCCGGTGAGCATTTTAAGTGAGGAGGCTGCAGCATATCATTTTTTGAGTGGTTATACGGCAAAAGTAGGTTCAACAGAGATAGGCGCATCAAAATCCATGGATTTCACTTTTTCAACTTGCTTCGGTGCACCATTTTTTCCAAGACCTGCAGGAGTATATGCTGACCTACTTATAAAAAGAGTTAAAAGAAATAGTACTAAGGTCTTTTTAGTAAATACTGGCTGGACAGGTGGTTGCTATGGAGCAGGGAAAAGATTTCCTATACCAGTAACAAGAGCAATAATTAATGGGATTCAAGACAATAAAATTGACTTTGATAATCTAACTTATTTAGACAAGCTAAATCTTTACATACCTAATGAGCTTGAAGGTGTAGATTCAAGTCTTTTAAACCCAAAAACCTCATGGGCTTCTGCTGATGACTATGATCTAGAGTGCGATAAGTTATGTGAAAGATTCAAACAAAACTTCCAAAAATTTAGTGTATCTCAAGAAATAGTAGATGCAGGCCCAAAATAGCAAATATGGTTGAAAGCAACCAACAAAAAATTTCCAAATTTTTAAAATCAGACCAAGTAACTTACAAAGGTCTAGAAAAAGAAAACTTGAGATCTGATCTAGAAGGGAAGGTTTCAAACAAAAGCTTTCCGACAAATTTTGGCGTTCATAATTTTAATAGATATGTCACTCTTGATTATTCAGAGCCTCATCTCGAGATTGTTACACCGCCGTTTAAGCAAAATATTGATGCTTACAATTTTTTATGTGACTTGCACAAATATGTTGAGGAGAGTCTTGATGGTGATCTTCTTTGGAACTACTCTATGCCACCAAAATTTAAGAGAAAATACATAAAGCTGCCTCGGCACAGAGAATCGAATGCAACAAAGCTAGCTCATCTATATAGGCTTGGTTTGAGAAACAGATATGGCGATAAAATGCAAAGCACAGCAGGCATACATTATAACTTTTCATTTTCTGATTCTGTAATAAAAGCACTTGGAAACAATAAGACTGAAATTTACCTTGGTATATCAAGAAACTTCTTAAGAGCGTTTCCATTGATACTGAGACTGATGGGCTGTTCTCCCGTAACTCATAAATCATTTTTAAAAGGAAGAAATATAAATATTGAAAATCTAAATAGTGAAGACTGTTACTTGCCAAAATCAACTTCGTTACGTGTTAGCAGACTTGGCTATTATTCAGAAGAACAAGATGAGAATTTTATAACCTTCAACTCGTTGGAAGGATACTTAGAGACAATAAAAAACTACATAAATATACCAAATGAGAAATTTAAAAACATATCGCTTGATTTGAAACAACAAGTCAACAACGGAACGATCCAAATGGAAAGTGAGCTTTACAATCATGTACGACCTAAAGGGATAATATCTAAGAAAATCAGGCCCTATAATCAACTAAAAAACCACGGAGTAGAATATCTAGAGATTAGATCTATTGATTTAAATCCCTACACAAGTATTGGAATTTCAATTGAAGACATTGAATTCCTAGAGCTTGTTTTAATTTATTGTGCACTAGCAGATTCTCCACCAATTGATGAAGTAGAGAGTGAGTGTATAAAAGAAAATATTAAAAGATCGTCTGAGGCAGGGCAAAATTGTAATTTTATTAAAGGTCTCGAAAATAAAAATGCTGAAGAATCAGCAAAAACATTAACTGAAAAATTTCTTATAAACCTTCAAGAATTCGCAAAAGATATTGGGTTAAGCAAAAAAAGTGAAAGCCTATTCAATGAATATTTTCAGAGAAATAATTTGCCATTATCACAAAAACTTATAAATGATTTAGATAAATCAAAAAGCCTAATATCTTTCGTTATTGATAAATCAACTCCCATTAAACACAAAATAAAAAAAGAAAATCTTTTACTTTTCAAAAAAGAATGTAATTTCTCAGAGAAGCAATATATCCGTGATGAGAAAGAGGATAATATGTTGTTTGAAGAATATTTAAAACATTTCAGGGGAGAAATAGAATGAAAATTTTGCATTGTAAAGAATATGGGCCTGTTGATAATTTGGTTTGGGAAGAAATTGATATTCAGGAACCACAAGATAATGAAGTGCAAATTGAAATAAAGGCAGCTGCTTTAAATTTCCCAGATTTTTTAATAGTGCAGGGTCTCTATCAGTTTAAACCTGAGCTGCCCTTTGCTCCAGGCAATGAAGGAGCAGGAACCGTCACAAAAATTGGTAAAAATGTTACTAAATTCAAAGAAGGAGACAGGGTATATTTTATGGCACCTTATGGAGCTTTCGCAGAAAAAATTAATATAAGTGAGTTTAGTGTTTTTCCCATCCCTGAAGACATTACTTTTCAACTAGCTGCTTCATATCAGATGGCTTATGGCACAAGCTATCATGCGCTTGTACAAAGAGGTGCACTATCCAGTGATGACGAAGTTTTAATATTAGGGGCCTCAGGCGGTGTAGGTCTTGCTGCTCTCGATATAGCTAAAGCAAAAGGGGCTAGAGTCGTTGTTGGGGTCTCAACTGAAGAAAAAGCGCAAATATGTCGAGACTATGGGGCTGATGATGTTGTTATTTATGGTTCAGGACCAAAAGACAAAGAAGAGGCAAAAGCATTTTCGGCTGAACTTAAAGCTAAAAGCGCTAAAGGTGGTTACGACATTATTTATGATCCAATAGGTGACTGTTATGCTGAACCAGCATTTAGAGCCATAGGTTGGAAAGGTAAATATTTAGTTGTTGGTTTTGCTGCTGGGCAAATTCCAAAACTCCCAATTAACCTAACTTTATTAAAAGGTGCTTCTGTTGTGGGTGTCTTCTGGGGTGCTTTTACAGGAAGAGAGTTTGAAGAAAATCAAAAGAACATATCTGATATTAATGAGATGTTGGGCAAAGGACAAATTAAGCCCTTAATTTCTAAAGAAATTCCAATGGAGAATGCAGTAGAAGCTATTAAGCTGATTGGCAGCAGGGGTGTTGTTGGGAAGGTGGTCCTGGTAAATTAAATTATTGGGAAGCAAGCAAAGATTTTATTACTAAAGACATTGAAGAGCTTTCGAATGGAGCTTTAAATATTCCAATAACTTCAGCGTTAGAGTTTACAACTATCAAATGATTGGTGTGAGATATTATTCTTTGATTCATGTGATTTTCTGCAGGTGATAATTTTTCAACGCCAAGCTGATATCCTAATTTTACCACTTCAGGCATCTCACCAGACAGACCAATAAAATCTGAATTAAATGCTGTTACATAACTTTTCAATCTTTCTAGTGTGTCAATTTCAGGATCGAAGCTTATTAAATAATATGCAATATCATCTCTCTCAACTTTATCAAAGATTTGCCTCATCACAGACATCATTACCGGACACTCTGTAGGACAACTTGAGTAACCAAAATATAGAAAATTTAAATTTTGTTCTTTAAGATTTTTCTTTGTGAAAATATCCCCATTATGATCTATAAGATTAAAGTCTCTCAGCTCTTGGAAACTTCCATAACCATAATAACCATTTACTTTCATTTCTTCAGGAGAAAGAATTCTTGGCTGACTTATTCTCCAAACAGAATAAACCGAAAGAAATAAGACAACTGAAAACAGTACAAATGTGAGTAAATTTTTAGACATAAAGCATTATTAAGAAATCTATATAAGTTGCCAAAAAGAAAAGCAGCATATATCTGACAGAGAAATTAAAAATCTTCATTGAAAGTTGGTTATTGTCATCATTCAAATATGAAATACACAGGTATATAAAATAAAGATTTAATGCTGTAGTAGAAATTAGGTAAAAATATCCTGTTAGACCATAAAAAAATGGAGACAAAGAAGCTCCCAAAAGCAGTACAGCATAAATAACCATTTCTTTTTTTGTTCGTGAAACCCCTTTTGCAATAGGCATCATCGGTACTCCCTCTTTTTTGTATTCTTCCATTCTATCAATTGCTAGAGGCCAAAAATGTGGGGGGGTCCAAAGAAAAATAATTAATACCAAAATAAGTGGTAACAGCGATATTTCATTTGTAACCGCTGTCCACCCAATTAGCGGAGGAAGTGCTCCAGACAGTCCACCAATGACGATATTTTGTGGTGTGGTCCACTTTAGATAGATAGTGTAGACCAAGCTATAAAAAATGAATCCAAATGTAGTTATTAACAAGGTCAAGAGATTAGAAAAATACAGCAGCATGCTTGAACCAACAAATAATAAAACGGCTGTAAAAGTTAAGGCTTGGGATAACGTAATGTCGCCTTTAGCTAGGGGTCTTTTTTTTGTTCTTTCCATGTTTTTGTCCGTCTCTCGATCAAATATCTGATTTAATGCGGCAGATGATGCAGCTAAAAAAGCAAAGCCAAGCAAGCTGCCAAGCCCCGAAAAAATATTTGAGTAGAAATCAATTGTTAAAAGCATGCCTACAAGAGCTGTAAGCGTTAAAAGTAAAACAATTTTTGGTTTACACAGATCTAGGAAACTTAACATTTGGCTAAGTTCTCCTAAAGCTTAAAAAGGTCATAACCACAAAAGATAAAAACAACATAACACCTACTATATTGTGAGCAACTGCATTCCATAATGGAAGAGAGCTTAAAATGTTATTTACGCCTAAAAAGATTTGAATGGCCAATATAGATAAAAAACCAATAATTATCGGTTTTGTTTCTTTTGACCAAAGTTTGAATGCCAGAAAGATTGAATAGAAAAATACAATGATAGCTCCGATTCTGTGTGTTAAGTGAATAGCTACTCGAGCTTCATTGCTCATTTGGCCATACAAATAGTTTGGCCCAACAGACTGAAATAAATTGAAACCCTCTTTAAAGTTAGTATTCGGTATCAATTCCCCCTGGCAATATGGTAAATCTAAACAAGCTCTAGCAGCATAATTAGTTGATGTCCACGCCCCCAGGAAAATTTGAAAGATAATTAGAATGAACCCAACCAAAATAATTGGTTTGTTTTGTACCAACAATAAATATGAATTTTTTATCTTTAAGGATTTCATAAAAATTATTAAAAATAACGAAGTAACAATCATTGCCCCAAAAAGATGAGAAGTAACAATTAATGGATGTAGCTTTAAGCTTACTGTTAAATATCCAAAAATACCTTGTCCAATAATTATCAAAAGCAATGCAAGAGACTCTGTTTTCATTTTTTGTTCTTTAAATGCAATGGAAACAAGCGCAATAGCTAAGAGACCTAATGCTGCTGCAAAATATCTATGGACTACTTCTGGAATAATTTTATCAATCTCAACGGGCGAGTCAGGATAAAGTGTCTCGGCGATAGCTATCTCATCAAGTGTGGTTGGAAAAGTAACAAATCCATAACAACCAGGCCAATCTGGACAACCCAGCCCTGCATCTGCAAGCCTTGTCCAAGCGCCAAGCCCAATAACTATAAAGCAGAATGCCACACCAATAGCTGAAAATGTTTTAGTATTAAAAACCTTCATAACAACACCTTGAGATCCTCAAAAATTTCACTAAAAGATAAATTGACGTTGAATTCTTCCATCAGGTTGGAAAAAGAGTCTATTAAAAACATAGATTTTGAAAAATATGGATTATTCAGCTGAGATGTAATTCTTTGTTCAAATAGATTATTTTTGTCATATAAAAAAATTACTTGTGGGAATTGTTCTTTAAGCTCAATTGCTTTTTCAAATTGCATTTTATCCTTGTAGACGACAACCCTTCTTAGCCTATGACTTTCTCTGGGAAGAGTGAGTTTTAAACTTGTGGCAAGTTTATATCTATCCAAACTAAATGTTTTATTTTCAAAATCATCAAAATATACCAGATACCATTTGCCTGATGAAAAAGAAAAAGAATTGCCTTCAACATCTAATAAGTTCAAATTTTGTGTTTCAATTTGAGGAATAATTAGCTCACCATTATTGTTAGAACTAGAAGGCTTATAACCAAGATAAAAAGTTAATGTGGACAAACTTATTACCAATAGAGGTGTTAATAGTATTATTAATGCAAGATACTTCTGATTATTCACCTTTTCTCCTATATGCGTATATCGTCAAAATTATTAAAGCTGCACACAAACCAAACCATTGAATGGCATAACCTATATGTTTGCTTGCTGTCATATTCACAGGTTTCTCAATAGGTTGATATTTATTTACATCTCTTATATCTAAGTTAAATAGAAATGGGTGCAAATATTTATCTTTCAATATCGGAAACTTTTCTATTAAAACAGAGGTGCTGAACTCTTGGATTATTCGGCTGTCTGATTCCTCCACATTTTTTACAAAAGTATTGTTTTGTTTAAAAAGAGTTGTTCCGTTGATGGATTTCTTTCCAACCGGTATGTCAACCTTTGGTAAATTGTTTTTGATCAGGTTTCGCTCAATGAAGCCTCTATGGATGAATATTAATGTTCCATCACCATTTTGAAATAAATGATAGACCTTGAAGCCTGCTTTACCGTTAGTAATTGCATTATCTTCATAAACAACAAGATCTTGATATGTGCCTGTGGTTTCTATAGGCTGCCAATTATCCAACGTTTCATTTTTTTGTAATGCAACTGGAGCTGTTACCAGCAACTTATCATAATTAGCAATAATTAATTTTTTCTCATCAGCTCTTTCAATTTGCCAGATCCCTAGACTTATTGTTATGGGAACAAATATGATCGCAAAAATTAATATCTTTGATTTGAAGTTATTCAATGTTTTAATATCCCAGTGTTAAAAACTATCATCGTTATTTTACTCATATTGGTTTTAATAAGCTTGGCCTCAAGTTTGGTATTCCTTTTTATTGACAGGGGCAAACCTGGGAAAAAGAGAATACTATACGGGCTAGGCTTTAGAGTTACGCTTGGTGCAATACTTTTAGTTCTCATAATTTATGGTGTTTCAACCGGCCAATTAGGCAATGAAGCCCCTTTGGGTTAAAGAATATAAACGAATAAGAAAAGACAAACCCAAACGACGTCAACAAAGTGCCAGTACCACGATGCAGCTTCGAAACCAAAGTGTTCTTTGTCACTAAAATGATTGTATCCTGCTGATCTTGTAAGCTGAGTGGCAAGAAATATTCCACCAATTAAAACATGCATACCATGAAATCCTGTCAACATAAAAAATGTTGTTCCATAAACACCAGAACTAATAGTTAGTCCTAAATGGGCATAAGCTTCGTAATATTCTAGAGCTTGAAGAATCACAAATATGAATGCCAATAAAACTGTTATGCCTAGCCAAAAATTAAACCTTTTTCTGTTGTTATCTTTTAATGCCATGTGTGCAAAATGCACCGTTCCACTAGATGTAAGCAAAACAACGGTATTGTATAGAGGGAGCCATGTTCCAAGACTTCCAATACTTTGTAAATACATATTTTCATCTGGGCCCTTGGTGATTGCCTGCTCTCCCATCAAGCTCTCTTCTGGTGTGATCATTGGGGGCCATGTTGCTTCAAAATCTGGCCATAATAAATCGCCTGCAAGGCCTTTTGCTGTTGGTCCCTCTCCGCCTAGCCAGCTTATAGAAAATGTTCTTATGTAGAAAAGTGCTCCAAAAAATGCTGCAAAAAACATTACTTCTGAAAAAATAAACCAAGCCATACCATAAACATAAGACGTATTTAGTTGTGGTGTATCAAGCCCAGCATGTGATTCTCTTATTACTACTGACCACCAATATGCAAGAGTACCAATTACTGTAACGATACCGATGAATAGCAAGGTTGTACCTTTTCCCATCACAGCATCTGCCGCACCAACACCAAAAAAAAGCATTGCTACTGCAAAAACTATAGGTATGGAACTGCTTTCAGGTACGTAGTATTTTTGGTGACTTGTTGTTTCAGTGTTCATGGTTAACTGCTAGCATTTCTTCTCTTTCTTTTTCAAACAAAGTATATGATAAATAAACATTGTTTACATTCTCACTAAGTTCGGAGTCCACATAAAACCTCACTGGCCATTCTTGGGTCTCATAAGGTTCAAGGGTTTGTTCACTAAAACAAAAACATTGGATTTTTTTTACATTTTCCGCTGCTAGACCTGGCGAAACAGAAGGAACTATCGACAATGTTAATTTTTTATTAGTGTTATTGGTTGCAATATATGAAGTTCTGCTTACCTTATCAGTCATTACTTCTAGGTTTGTTTCAGAAGGGTAAAAAGTAACAGGCGCCGAACCATTAACAGTGCTTAAAAACCTTATGTTGACCTGTCTTTCATATGTTTCATTATTTTTTTTAAAGAAATCAGAAGGCCCATATATTTTTCCATTTAAGCCAGTTACCTCACAAAACACGTTATACAAAGGGACCAACATAAAAGAAAAAAAGAACATAAATATTACTGCTCCAAGCAAAGATACAAAAACTTTATTTTTTAGAGGTCCGTTACTCATTTAACTTTGGGAGGCACATCAAATGTATGATAAGGAGCTGGAGAATCTACGGTCCACTCAAGACCGTCTGCACCATCCCAAACTTGTGGAGTAGCTTTTTTACCAGCAAATACTGTTTTCACAACTATATATAAAAATAGAAGTTGTGATAAGCCAAATAAGAATGCCCCTACTGAAGATACTGCATTCCATTCAGCAAATTGCAATGCGTAATCTGCATATCTTCTTGGCATTCCTGCTAGACCAACAAAGTGTTGTGGGAAAAACGTAATATTCACACCTGCAAATGAAAGCCAGAAATGAAGTCTACCCATTTTTTCGTCATACATATTTCCCGTCCATTTTGGCAACCAATAATAAACCGCTGCCATTATTGAAAACACTGCACCCGGCACAAGCACATAGTGGAAGTGCGCAACTACGAAATAAGTATCATGATACTGAAAGTCTGCTGGTGTAATTGCGAGCATGAGGCCTGAGAAACCTCCAATTGTAAACAAAACAACAAAAGCAATTGAAAATAGCATTGGTGTCTCATATGTAATTGAACCTTTAAATATTGTCGCGCACCAATTGAAAACTTTAACACCAGTTGGTATTGCTATAAGCATTGTTGCCCACATGAAAAATAATTCTGCGACAAGCGGCATTCCTACTGTAAACATATGATGCGCCCAGACAACAAATGATAAAACTGCGATAGATACCATTGCATAGACCATTGAAGAGTGTCCAAATAGAGGCTTTCTTGAGAATGTAGAAATTATGTGTGAGGTAATGCCAAATGCAGGCAAAATCATTATGTAAACCTCAGGATGACCAAAAAACCAGAAGACATGTTGAAAGAGAACTGGGTCACCACCACCTGCAGCATCAAAAAAAGATGTTCCAAAATATGCATCCATTAGTAACATTGTTACTGCGCCTGCTAAGACAGGCATAACAGCTATTAAAAGATAAGCAGTAATTAGCCAAGACCAGACAAAAAGAGGCATCTTCATCAGAGTCATTCCAGGTGCTCTCATGTTCATGATAGTTACAATTACATTAATTGAGCCCATTATTGATGAAGCCCCCATAATATGGATAGCAAAAACAAAATAAGCTACATTTGGATAATTGGTTGATAAAGGAGCATAGAATGTCCACCCAAAACCTGGCATTCCACCTTCCATAAAAGCCGTCGAAAGGAGGATAGCAAAAGCAGTCGGTAGTAACCAAAAACTGAGGTTATTCATTCTAGGCATAGCCATATCTGGTGCGCCAATCTGTAATGGTATAAGCCAATTAGCGAGACCTACAAAAGCAGGCATAACGCCCCCGAAAATCATAATTAAACCATGCATTGTTACAAGCTGGTTATACCTTATTGGATCCATGAGCTGAAGACCTGGTTCAAATAACTCTGCCCTTATACCCATAGCAAAAGCACCTCCCAAGAGAAAAGCTGCAAAACTAAACCAGAGATACAAAGTACCAATATCTTTATGATTTGTTGTTGTAAGCCACCTCATGATGCCTTTTTTTGGTCCATGATGATGGTCATCATGATGATTGTGATTTTCAACTACTGCACTCATATACTTCTCCTATAAATTTGTTTCCTTATATTCAACAATATCTTTTGGTATAACAATCTCTCCGTCTCCTGATCTCTCATTACCCCAAGCTAGTCTCGTAAAAGTAATTACTGAAGCCATCTCAACTTCATTTAGTTGCTCAGCAAATGATTGCATTTGGCTTCCCCTAATACCTTCCATTAAAATTTCGATTTGTTTAGCTTTATCATTCATAACCACATCACTTCCAGCTAGTGCAGGATAAAAGCCAGCAATGCCAGCTCCATTTGTTTGATGACATGCGGCACATCTGGTCTCATATATTTCTTCACCTGTTGCAAGCAACTCATTTGGTGTCCATTCTTTTTCTGTTAAATATGCTATTTGTTCTGCTAAGTCTCTTTTTGTTTGTAACCACTCTTCATACTCTTCTTGTGTAACTGCCTTAACCACTATTGGCATATATGCGTGTCTTTCCCCACATAGCTCAGTGCAGTTGCCTCTATATATGCCTGGAACATTCACCTTTGTTTTAGCGACATTTATGAAACCTGGTATTGCATCTTGTTTGACAGCGAAATCGCTCATATACCAAGAATGTATTACATCATTACTTGTTATCAAGAATCTTACAGGTGTGTCCACTGGTATTACCACCGGCTCATCAACCTCTAAAAGGTAGTTCTCTGTTTTTTCAACTCTGTTAAATTCGTACTGATCCGGAGGAGTTGTTAGGTTGGAAAAAAAACTTAATGGCTTGTTCCCAACTTGTTCATCAAGATATTTATATTGCCATTTCCATTGCCACCCTACTACTTGTATATCAATGCCGCCTTCCTCAGCCTCATGATCGTATATTTTTTTTAAAGTAATTGATGCGGGTACAGCCATAGCAATCAAAATAAGCGTTGGAATAATTGTCCAAAGCATTTCTACAGTATGGTTTTCTGTAAAGGTAGCGGGTTTTTTGTTATTAGATCTTCTGTATTTCCACATAGACCAAAACAGAACACCAAAAACAACAACACCGATAGCGACTACGACAAAAAATATTGCCATATGTAATCCAAAAACTTCCTTACTAATATCAGTTACACCAACAGGCATATTTATGTCCAACCAATCGGCAGACATAAAAAATGATACAGGGTAGAGAATAAGTGCCCAGAGCTTGTTCTTCATGTACGCAATATACTACTATAAATACTGTTAATGTCGAGTAATAAACCACACTAATGTATGGTTTTTTAGTCGTCTATAATTCTAATAGATTCTGCTAGGTTAGTATCTTTTTTATCAAATTCTTGGTCTTTCATTTTTTGGTAATTACAAGACACGCACTTAATCTCAGAATCATCGTTTTTGAGAACAATTGAATCAGTATCACCACATGACGGGCAGATGGCGCCTGCGATAAATTTAAAACCCTTCATTTAATTGGGTTTTAACCTCATTTGTATTTGGTTTTTCATTAAACCAAAGATGAAAACACTCAGCGGCCTGCTCTACTAGCATGCCTGCGCCGTTATGAAAGTTAACATTTTTTGAATCAGCAAGTGTTTTTAAATTTAAATTTGTGGTGTTTGCATAGTTTATATCGTAAATATGCCCGTCCTGTTTAAGAGAAAAGTGTTCAAAATCTTTTAAGGTGTTCAAATCTAATGAAGAAGCACAATTGATAATCAAATCTACATCTTCCCCGTTATATTGCAGTAAGTTATTTCTCTTCTTTGTTATGTTTGTAATTTTATTTAGTGTTCTGTTAGTTATATATATTTTTTTGCATGTGCTTATTGTTCGCAATATCGAATTAGCTGCTCCTCCTAATCCATAAACCAAAATATTCATGTTTTTATAATAAATATTTCTGGATTTAAGGTCATTAACTAAGCCAATTCCATCTGTTGATTTTGCTTTAAGGCCTTTTTCATAAATGCAGTTCACGGACTCAAGATCAGAGTTAAATTCATGAGCAACTATATTTTTATATGGCTTTGTTATATTTAGTCCAAAGCCACCTTCAGAGAAAAAATTACGAATAAAACTTATCGGGTCTTTATCAACATCATAAATTAAGTATTCAATTGGATAATTTAACTGCTTTGCAAACGCTAAGTGGATTTTTGGTGAAAGAGAATAACCAATATCTTTGCCCAAAACACCCAACTTAAACATCATCGATCCAATTTTTCGGTTTTTTTAAAACATCGTAAAGCTTTTGTTGTTCGTCTGTAAGTTTTTCATCAAATTTATAGTGCCACTCAACCTCATTAGGCAAAGACATTAAAATAGACTCGATTCTACCTCCAGATTGAAGCCCAAAAAGAGTACCTCTATCGTATGTAAGATTAAACTCTACATATCGGCCCCTTCTAAATCTCTGGAATTTTTTTTCTTCTTTGTTATATTTTTTCAATTTTTGCTTATTTACTATCTGTACATAGTTTTCAATGAAACTTTCAGCAACCTTTTGTGAAAAACTTAAACCCTGATCAACTTGTTTAAATTTTTTCTTTTCATAGAAGATTCCACCAATACCTCTATGTTCTTTTCTATGCGGTATATAAAAATAGTCGTCACAATTTTTTTTAGAAACTTTATAAAAATTATCATCAACCAAACCACAAACATCCTTTGCTCCCTTGTGCCATCGCTTACAATCCTCTTTATCTAGAATATATGGTGTAAGATCAAACCCTCCTCCAAACCACTCTTCAAAAACCTGATTTTTTTTATAAGTGCAAAAATATCTGACATTTAAGTGTGCCGTTGGGATATGAGGGTTTTTTGGATGAAAAACTACGGATACACCAGTTGCAAAAAAAGGCAATCCCATCGATTTGCTTTTATTTCCCACCGAAGACTCGGGTAATGATTTTCCTGATATAGATGAAAAATTGATTCCGGCTTTATCGAAAAAATTTCCATCATCAATTACGACTGAATTGCCATTTCCAAGCCCTTTCTTATGCCAAACATCGTCCTGTATCTTTGATTTATCTTCAAACATCTTTATTTGATCAAAAATATTTTTGTGAACATCTTTAAAGATTTTGGAAATATAATTTTGTCTATCTGATATATTCATTATTTATTAAATCTAGTATCCTAGATGGTTTTTTTTCATCTCCTAACGGCGCATCGTAAGCACCAAAGATTTTTCCATCAAAAATGGTTTTTATTTCCTGTATATTTCTGCACGTACTTTCGCCAGAAAGGTTTGCAGAAGTAGATAATATCGGTTTATTTACTAGTTTCAAGAAGTGTAAAAGTTTTTTATCACCTGGAATTCTTGCAGCTATTTTATTTTGTTTTGATGGGATAAGCATTGTTGTAAAAGTATTTTCATTGTTTTTAATTAGTGGGTGATACTTTTCTTCGATTTGAAACTGGTCTATTAATTGTTGAAATGAATGAAACAGAAGAATATATTTTTTTTCTTTACCTCTATTTTTCGCCAAGCTTATAGTATTTATAATTTCAGGTATATTAAGGCCCCCTATGCCCCAAACACCCTCTGTAGGATAAGCTATAATTTTTTTATCAAGAATCCACTTGGCAGCTATATTAGCTTCTTTGGTTATATTCAATCTCTAGCAAGATTTTTGTCTTTTTGAATGGTTTTTTCTCTTAGTTCTTTTTTAAACTCAACCATCTTTTCAGCCATTGAGGCATCACTTACACCCAACATTTGTGCTGCAAAAATACCAGCATTGGTTGCTCCAGCTGTACCAGCTGCAAAGGTTGCTACCGGCACACCAGCTGGCATTTGAAGTGTAGATAGAATTGCATCCAGCCCATTTAGACTATGTGCAGTTGGGACTCCTAAAACTGGGCTTGATGAATGTGCTGCAACAGCGCCAGCAAGATGAGCAGCCATGCCTGCAATAGCTATATAGGCTTTACACCCTCTTTCTTTTGAGCTTTTCAAATAATCAACCAGCACGTCAGGTGATCTGTGTGCTGAAATAACTTTAAGTTCACACTTAATGTCAAAACCTCGTAATGACTTTATAGCGGCATTACCCAGATCTACATCTGAATCTGAGCCGAGAATTACAGAAACTTGTATATTGTCCATATATATAAAACTATAATAATTAATTTATGAATAGGCTAAATATATTAACATTTCCTGACCCAAGATTAAGAAAAAAAGCAGTGCCAATAACTACTTTTGATAAAGATCTTGAAAAAAAAGCAGAAGATATGCTTTTTACCATGTATGAAGATAGAGGTATTGGTCTTGCTGCAACCCAAGTAAATATTCATGAGCGTTTGATAGTTATGGACTTAACTGAGGATAGATCAGACCCTTTGGTGATAGTTAATCCGAGCTATGAGATTTTAGATGATTCCCTTGAAATATCTAAAGAAGGCTGTCTATCAATTCCGACATTTCAACAAGAAGTTCCGCGGGCAAAAGAAATAGAACTCACTTACCAAGACTTGAAGGGCCAGAAGCAAAAACTCATAGCTGACGGATTATTAGGGTATTGTATTCAACATGAAATTGATCACCTTAATGGAAAACTATTAGTAGATTATGCGTCATCATTAAAAAGAAGCCGTTTAAAAGAAAAACTAATGAAATCTAAGGATGGCAAAAACAAAAATTAAAGTTGGTTTTGCTGGCACACCAAAGATTGCCTTCGATATATTTTCAGAAATTTTGTCATCAAAAGATATTTCAACTGAATTTGTGCTTACTCAGCCTGATAAATCATCAGGTAGGGGCCTTGTTACATCAAAATCATTGTTTGCAAACATTGATAATGTGCCGGTGCTGCAGCCAGAAAGCTTAATTGAAGAAGAACTAATCAAAAAGATTGAGGCTTTTAATATTGATTTATTGGTTGTTGTTGCTTACGGAAAAATACTTCCCTCATGGTTGCTCAATACACCTAAATTTGGTTGTCTCAACATCCATTTTTCCAACCTTCCAAAATATAGAGGTGCTGCACCAATTCAAAGAGCAATAGAAAATGGCGAAAAAGAAACAGGAATAAGTTTTATGAAATTAACTGAAGGTCTTGATGAAGGCCCAGTCTATAAAAATTTTGTCATAAACATAGAAAATAAAGATTATTTTGAGGTTGAGTCAATGTTATTAGAAGAGTCGTTAAGAAGTGTGTGCGATGTCATAAAAGCTGTGACAAAAAATCTACAACCCAAAGAGCAAGACCACTCACTGGCAACTTTAGCGAACAAAATAACCAAAAATGAAGGGCAAATTGATTGGACTAATAGAGGAAAGAAAATAATGAATAAGTTTTTGGCCTTTAAAAAATGGCCAAAAGTATTTTTTAAGTTTGGAGGAATGGATGTAGAGGCTGTCAATTTACACATACATTCAAATGATATCGGAAGGCCCGGTGAAATTTCTGAATTCAGCGAAGAGTCCTTAAAAATTTATTGTGGGGATGGAGTTGTGGCATTAACATCTGTAAAATTTCCAGGCAAAAAAGTTATTGGATCAAAAGATTTCTTTAACTCAAAAAGAGATATAATTTCACAAGGAGATTTATTGATTTGAAAATAATCATATTGGGGGGCGGCTCAATAGGTGGCAGTGTTGCTAAAGAGCTTTCTTCAGAGGAAAACGATGTTGTTGTAATTGATAACAATGATGAAAATCTTGAGCCTATAAAAACTGTAGAAGGCATTCAAACCATCTATGGAAATGGCTCATCTCCAAAAATGCTCGAAAAAGCAGGCCTTGATGAAAACAGTTTATTGTTATGCCTAACAGATTCTGAAGAAACAAATTTGTTAGCCTCTTTAATTGGCAAAGAGAAATTTAATGCCGGACGAGTTGTTTGCAGGCTCAAAGGCTCTGAGTATAAAAAAATTGCTGAAGAAATAATTCCTTTTGTTGATTTCTTTATTAATCCAGAAGACTTGATAACAGAAGAAATCAAGAGCCTATTACATCATCCTGGTGCACTCGAAATTCTAGATTTTGCAGAGGGCAAGATTAAATTGGTAAGCGTATATGCAAAGTCTTCAGGTGTTTTGGTTGGTAGACAAGTAAAGGAACTTAAAGATGATCTTCCTGAGTACGAAACAAAAATTCCAGCATTGTACAGAAATGAGGAGCTTTTAATTCCAACTGGAGAAACAATAATAAATGAAGGAGATGAAGTTTTTTTTATAGCTGATGAGAAGCACATAGAAGACGTGACAAAAGAATTACAAAAACTTGAAAGCCAATATAAGAATGTGTACATAGCAGGTGCTGGAAATATTGGGAAGTCTCTTGCTAAAAAAATTAATAATGAGTTCAACACCAAATTAATCGAAAAAAATATTGAGCAATGCGAACAAGCTTCAGAAGAATTAGATGGTGTGTTGGTGTTAAATGCAGATGCAGCAGATAAAGAATTTTTGTCGTCTGAAGGAATTGAAGATTGTGATGTTTTTGTTGCTGTCACACAAGATGATGAGTCGAACGTTCTTTGTTCATTAATGTCCAAGAAGCTTGGCTCAAAAAAGACTATTACAATAATTAACAAGGAGGCTTATTTTGATTTAGTCGGTAAAAACGAACTAGATATAATCATTTCTCCGGTACAAATTACTGTTTCTCATGTTCTTAAGTACATAAGAAAGGGATCGGTTTCAAATGTACATAAAGTAAAAAAAGGTATGGCTGAGGCAATTGAAATAGTCGTTGATTCATCTTATGAAAAACTGAAAGGGAAATGTATTTCTGATTTAAGATTAGATGAAAACATTAACATTCCAGCACTTAAACGTGGCGAAGATGTAATTATGGCTCACGGCGATACAGAAATATATGACGAAGATCATTTAATTGTTTTTTATAAAAATAAGGATGTCATAGATAATTTTTATAATGCTTTTAGATGATTAGTTTGCTCAAATTTTTTAGGTTTCTTGGTCCAACATTATTGTTTTTTGGAACATTTGTTGTGTTGCCACCTTTAGTTCTAAGTTACTTCAATGATGTTTTAGATAATCAAATGCTAAATATTTATTTGGTCTGTATATTATATTCTGTGATAATCTTTTTTACTCTGCGACAAAGGAAGTTCACCTACAGTCCTAGAGATGGTTTTGTAATAACTTTTTTAACATGGGTATTAATTTCACTCTTAGCCTCAATGCCATTTATGAATAGCAACATAGCTTTTTTTGATGCTTTGTTTGAAGCAGTTTCAGGATTAACTACTACAGGTTCAACCGTTATTAAGGACCTTTCACAACTTTCAGACCATGTCCTTTTATATAGACAGTTATTACAGTGGGCTGGTGGTGTAGGCCTAGTCATAGTTGTTTTAGCCATAATTCCGGCAGTATCTGGTGGTATGAAGGTTTTACAAGCAGAGACCTCAGGTTTTGCTGACAAAAGCTTTTCTCCAAGATTAAGAGAAACAGCAAGATCTTTGTTGAAGTTTTATTTTCTCATAACTTTAGCGTGTGTATTGTCATACTGGATGGTTGGGATGACATGGTTTGAGGCTTTTTCTCACTCTTTCAGCACTGTATCTATTGGAGGTTTCTCAATTTATAACGAAAACTTTGGCCACTTTAATGACCCTGCAACGGAGCTTGTAGCTGTATTTTTTATGCTTATGTCTGCTACAAACTTTGGATTACACTTTTTATCATTTTCAAAAAGAAGTTTTAAATATTATTTAGCAAATGATGAGCTTAAGCTTTTTTTAAGCATAATATTTGTCGTTGTTTTGGTTTCAACTCTTACTCTTCATATAAAGGAAGGTTTCAGTGTAAGCGATTCAGTTAGGTATGGTTTCTTCCAATCGATCTCCATAGTTACAACAACTGGTTATACTCTTGAACCTCTTTCGGGGCTGGGAGGATCCGTTGGGTTTTTAATATTTATCCTTGCTTTTATAGGCGCATGCTCAGGCTCAGTTGGGGGCGGCATGAAAGTGTGGCGTGTTTTATTAATGCTGAAAGTTGGTTTTTCAAATATTACAAAAATCATACACCCTAGTGCCGTAAGTAGTGTAAAACTTAATGGAGAAAAAATAGTTTCGTCACAAATTGAAGCTGTATTTTCATTTATTGCAATTTATGTTTCTTTTTTCTTGTTGTTTATGTTTATTTTAATATTTCAAAACGTAGATTTTTATTCTGCTTTTTCGGGGACTGCAGCAGCTATAAATAATCTTGGTCCTGGTTTGGGCAATTTTTCTGAAAACTACTCTGCTCTTTCAGATGTGGGAAAATTTACATTAACAATGGCTATGATTGTTGGCAGGCTTGAACTCTTCGGTGTTCTAATACTTTTTATTCCATCTTTTTGGCGAAGTTAATAGATATTTGCGCTGTTAGTTCTTGGTTTTTTAAATTTCTTATACTCCCAAGAATATAGCTCTGGAGCAGTTAAAATTGCTTCTTCAAACAATGCATTCATCTCTGATGTTGTTATTTTGTTTTTTATTTTTTTACAAACTAGTTTGTATTTATTTTTTTTGCCTTTTGTCAAATAAATAAAGTGAAGATCGTGTGTTCCTTTCTTAGATAGTTTTTCGACCAAATCAATACAAAAACATTCTCGGTCAAAAAACTTTTCGTAAACGCCTTGTTTATGAGGAACAAGATCTGAAGCAATAACAATATTTTTTTTATCAATAAAGCTTTTATATAAATTTTTAACGCCATTTTGTGTAGCAGGAAACATCTTTCCTCCCTGTCTTTGACGTATTTGTAGCAGTAAATGCTCAAGTTTTTTGTTTTTTACAGGTGTATATAAGAAATAAGCTTGTTCCAAAAGTTCAGATAGGACAAATATTAAAATATCCACACACCCCATGTGTAGAGTAAAAAAAATTTTTGGCCTGTCGTTTTCTAGTGACTTATTTTGTAAATAGTCAGGGTCTATAAGTTTTTTATAATTATCTTTTTTTCCCCAAATAAAAGGGAAAATTAAAGACAACTCCACTGTTTCTCTAAAACTTTTATTTACAAGCTCTTTGTTGTCTCCGAAACAATGGTCTATGTTTTTTTTTGTAATGTTTAGATGTGAAACTTTTAATGTTCTAGCAAATATATAAAAAAAGAGGGATATAGCTTTTAGAAAAAAAAGCGGAGTGCGTGAAATTAGAACAAAGAGTATGCTAAACATCTATAAAATAATAAAATAGCCTAATTAGCATAATATAGGAAAAATTTTGCCTGCAAAAAATATTGACGAACTGATAGCTCTTTGTAAAAGAAGGGGTTTTATATTTCAATCCAGTGAAGTTTATGGCGGTACACAAGGTTTATATGACTATGGACCTTTAGGTGTTGAGTTAAAAAATAATATAAAAAATTCTTGGTGGAAATCAGTGGTATATGAGCGTGATGACGTTGAAGGTCTTGATGCTTCTATCCTAACAAAACAAGCAGTTCTAAAATATTCTGGGCATGAAGAAACATTTACAGACCCTCTGGTTGATTGTAAATCTTGCGGGGAAAGATTCAGGGCCGATCAAGTGCCTGATTATTGTAAAAAAGAGGATTTAACCGAGCCACGTCAATTTAATTTAATGTTTAAAACCAATGTTGGCCCGATAGATGATGGCAAAACCTTTGCTTACCTAAGGCCAGAAACAGCACAACAGATTTTTACTAATTTCAAAAATGTGGTTGATTCAACATCAAGGAATGTACCATTTGGTATAGCTCAAACAGGTAAAGCTTTCAGAAATGAAATTACATTAAAGAGTTTTATTTTTAGAGTGAGGGAATTTGAACAAATGGAACTAGAGTTTTTTGTAATTCCTGGTACAGACGAAGAATGGCATAAAAAATGGGTCGATTTGAGATTGGATTGGTGGGAAAAACAAGGAGTTTCAAAGAAAAACTTAGAGCTTTATGATGTCCCCAAAGATGAATTGGCACACTATTCAAAAGCAACTGTAGACATAATGTATAAATTTCCTCACGGAGTGGAAGAATTAGAAGGAATTGCAAATCGTACTGACTTTGATTTGGGGTCTCATTCTAAAGACCAAAAGGAGTTAAATTTAAAATCAAAAGTCATAGAAAATAATGAATCCAATGCAAAATTAGCTTTGAAAAATGAAAAGAATGAATGGATGGTTCCTTTTGTTATAGAGCCTTCAGCTGGTGTTGATAGAGCAGTGTTAGCAATTCTAAATGAGGCATATAGTGTGGAAAAAGTTGATGATAAAGAAAGGGTTGTTCTAAAACTTAAACCTCACTTGTCCCCAATAAAAGCAGCAGTAATTCCATTAAAGAAGAATGATGAAAAAATAGTTGCAAAAGCAAAAGAGATAAAAAACAAACTTCAAAAGTTAGGTTTAGGCAGGGTTTTGTTTGAGAATAGTGGCAATATTGGGAAAAATTACAGGAGACATGATGAGGTTGGTACTCCTGTTTGTATAACAATAGATTTTGAAACACTTGAAGAAAACACTGTTACTATCAGGGACCGCGATACAATGAAACAGAGGAGAATATCTGAAACAAAACTTGAAGAAGAGTTTAAAAAACTTTTTTAAATATCAACATTTTCTGCTCTTAATGCATTCTCGTCTATAAACTGTCTTCTTGGTTGCACTTGATCACCCATTAGGGTTTCGAAAATATCGTCAACCATCTCTCTAGCATCATCTAATGTGATTTGAACAAGCCTTCTGTTTGTTGGGTCAAAAGTTGTCTCCCATAGTTGTTCAGGGTTCATCTCTCCTAACCCTTTATATCTCTGTATTTCCGGAGATCTAGCTCCCTCTGAACTTTCTTCCCGTAAAGTTTTTAAAATCTCATCTTTCTCTTCTTCATCTTTTGCATAATGAGTTTTACTGCCCTTTTTGATTTTAAAAAGAGGTGGTAGTGCGAGATAAATATGTCCCTTTTCTAAGAGGTCGTACATTTGGTTGTAGAAAAAAGTTAAAAGAAGGGTTCTTATGTGAGAGCCGTCTACATCAGCGTCAGTCATAATTATTACTCTATGGTATCTCAGTTTCTCTACATCAAATTCATCAACACCAATACCTGTGCCTAGAGCTGTAATGAGAGTTCCTATTTCATTTGAGGATAAAACTTTGTCTAAACGTGCTTTTTGAACGTTGATGATTTTTCCTTTGAGTGGAAGAATTGCCTGAAAGCTTCTATCTCTGCCTTGTTTTGCTGAACCACCAGCAGAATCACCCTCAACCAAAAATAACTCAGAGAGTGATGGGTCCTTTTCTTGACAATCAGCTAGCTTTCCAGGAAGACCACCAATATCTAAAAGGCCTTTTCTTCTTGTCATTTCTTTTGCTTTTCTTGCAGCTTCTCTGGCATATGCTGCTTCTAGAACCTTGCCCAAGATTTCTTTCGCTTGTGGTTTATTTGCCAACAAGAAGTCCATAAAATAATCATTTAACAAACCCTCAACAGCAGGCCTAGCTTCCGATGAAACAAGCTTATCTTTGGTCTGAGAAGAGAATTTTGGATCAGGCATTTTTAAAGAGATAATGGCTACCATGCCCTCTCTAACGTCTTCTCCAGTAATTTCAACCTCCTTTTTTCGCATTAAGTCTTCTTTTTTTATAAAGTTTTTTATAACTCTTGTAAGGCCTCCCCTGAACCCAGCAAGGTGTGTCCCTCCGTCAGCTTGTGGGATATTATTTGTAAAACACTGGACATTTTCTCGATAAGTGTTTGTCCACTGTACAGCCACTTCTACACCTATGCCTTTCATATTGGCTTGAGCATAAAACGGAGTGCCAACTGTTTCTTTTTTACCAGTTAAGTGTTTGACGAACTCATTTAAACCGCCGTTTGATTTAAAATCATGAGATTTTCCAGTTCTTTCATCCAAAACACTTATACCTATGCCTTGGTTTAAAAATGAGAGCTCCCTTATTCTTTTGATTAAAATATCTACATCAAATTTTGTATGAGAAAAAATCTTATTTGACGGTATAAATGTGACTTTTGTGCCAGTTTTATCGCTTTTTTCGACTATCTCAAGTTTTGTTTGAGGAAAACCATCTGCATACTCTTGTCTATATTTAGACCCTTGTCTTTCTATTTCCAATACTAGTTTGCTGCTCAAAGCATTTACAACTGATACTCCGACACCATGAAGCCCCCCAGACACTTTATAGCTGTTTTCGTCGAATTTTCCACCTGCGTGTAGTATGGTCATTATAACTTCAGCTGCTGAGGCGCCCTCTTCGTGTTTGTCTACAGGTATACCTCTACCATTATCAGCAACTGAAACAGAACCATCCTTACCAATAACAACGTCGATTTGGTTACAAAAACCAGCCAAGCCTTCATCTATGGAATTATCTAACACTTCAAAAACCATATGATGTAACCCTGTACCATCATCTGTATCACCAATATACATTCCTGGACGTTTCTTAACAGCTTCAAGGCCTTTTAATACCTTAATGCTATCTGAATCATAATCGTTTGACATTTGAGCACCCTCCATTGTGTTCTACGTGGAACAAAACTATATCATTTAGGTCTACAAAGTGAGAAAAATTAATAGATGTCATGATTGTCTGAACACTGTTATTTATGAGATATTTTAACATTAAATTGGCATTTTCTTTATCTAATTCTGAAGAAATATCATCCATTAATAAAATAGGGGTTAAATTGGTGTGTTCTATGATAATTTCTCGTTGTATTAAGTGAAAAATAATCGAGATAATTTTCTGTTGTCCTCTTGATAGGGTTTCTGAAGCATCTATGTTATTAAACTGAATATTAAATGATCTTTTGTGTGGCCCCTCTGTTGTTCTTTTTAAAATACAATCTTTTTCAAAGTTTTTTGACAAAATATCCGCATAACTAGACAAGCCATCATAACCTCGATCGTATTGGATGCTTAGTTCTTTAATCCAGGAGTTTTTTTCTTCAAAAATCTTTACTAACTCACTTGTTTTTAAATATTTATTTATCTTTTCACAAAGATTTATATTTAATGAATAAATTTTTGGCTCTATCTCAATAAGCCTTTCGTCCCAATACTTTATCTGGTTATAGTCTTTGTTTTTGAGACAACCAGCCCTTTGTGTGGTGATTTTTTTTACCTCATTCAGCAGGGTTGCCTCAGTTTGTTCCACGTAGAACAGTGTTTTGTTAAGAAAACTTCTTTTTTGCTCCGGATTAGAAGTAGTGAAGAAAAATTCTTTATTCTCAATTAAACAATTAGGGTGTTTTTTAACCAATTTAGTAAAATTTCTTGATTTTTCACCTCTATTTTGGTGAATTTGTGATCTATTATTTATTTTTTTTGTTATTTTGATGGTGTTTCCTTCCTCAAAAACTATTAAGGTTTGGGTTTGGTTTTTGTTTTTCTGAATTAAGTTATTGGTGTCATTGGTTCTAAAAGATTTTCCAGTAAGAGAAAAATAAATAGATTCAATTATTGAGCTTTTGCCAGATCCATTGTCACCATAAAACAAGTTTATCCCTTTATTTATAGGTATTTCAAAGAATTCGTAGCTTCTAAAACAATCTAGTTTTATTTCTTTAATTATCACTCTTTCTATTATAAAAGCAGTGGCATTAATACAAGAACTTGGTTTGAGTCACCACTTTCAACAAGCGCGCTCTTGTCGCTTCCAAAACTTATAAGTGAAATTTCTTCTTCATCAATAGTGCCCAAAACCTCTTTGAGATAATTAACGTTGAATGCTATATCAAATTCATTGCCTGCGGATTTAACGTCTAATTTTTCTTCAGCGGACTCTTGGTCTGGGTTGTGCGCAGAAATGTCTAAGACCCCTGACTCTGTTTTTAGTTTTACGCCCTTAAACTTTTCACTAGTTAGAACGGACACTCTTGAAAGAGAATCAAGCATATTTTTTCTGTTGAAAGTAATTTTTGAGCCTTCACCTTGTGGAACAACCTGATTGTAATTTGGGTAGTTGCCATCTATTAGTTTTGATTTAAATGTAAATTTTTTAGACATAAATACAATATTGTTGCTGTTAATATAAAACTCAATCTCATCTTCCTGTTTTGGCAAAATCTTCATTAACTCAATAACAGTTTTTCTTGGAACAATACCAGTAAAATCTCCCTCGCCCTCGAGATTTGATTTGTAAATTGCCAGCCTATGGGCGTCTGTAGCCACCATATTCATTGAGCTTCCTGTTTTTTCAAACAAACACCCATTTAAGTAGTGTCTCCAGTCTTGGTTTGCCATAGCAAAAGATGTTTTTAGGAATAACTCATAAAGTTTGTTTGGGGTAATTTTGTGGGTTGTATCACTTTTTATAACATCAAAGTCGGGAAAATCTGATCCGGGAATTGTCGACAAGTTATATTTTCCAGAAGAGGATTTAACAGTTAGTTTTGAGCTTTCTTCATTAAGCTCAAACGAAACCTGGCCCTCTGGAAGCTCTCTAATAATATCGGCTGCTTTTTTTGCAGGGATAGTTGTTTCGCCTGATTGTTCTATGTTTGCTCCACTCAAACAAACTTCAAGCTCTACCTCAAGATCTGTGCTTAAAAGTTTAATAGAATCTGCCTCACACCTTATAAGTATGTTGCTTAAAATCGGTAGGGTTTGTTTTTTATCAGCAACCGCGGCTAAAGACTGAAACTCACTAATTATCTCTGCTTTATCTATTTTAAATTTCATATTAAGCTGAAAGACTTCTTCTTAACTTTTTATAATCTTCATCAATCTCAAGGTTGTCTTTCTTGAGTTCTTTGGTTTTTTCGCAGGCATGAATAACAGTTGTGTGGTCCCTGCCTCCAAAAGCCTCCCCAATCTCAGGTAGGCTGTGATTGGTAAGCTCTTTGGAAAGCGCCATTGCAACCTGTCTTGGTCTTGCGATAGATCTGTTTCGTCTTTTTGAGAGCAAATCACTCATTTTAATATTGTAGTAGTCTGCTACCACTCTTTGGATGTTGCTAATTGTTACCATTTTTGCCTGAATTGCCAAAACATCTCTCAATGACTCTTTGATTAGTTCGATGTTTATTTCTGATTTAGCGAATTTTGCATTTGCAGCAACTCTTTTCAAAGCTCCCTCTAACTCTCTTACGTTCGACTTAACTTGTTGCGCAATAAAAAAAGCGCATTCTTCAGGAAGTTCTAAACTCATTTCCTCTGCTTTTTTCAAAAGAATGGCTGTTCTTGTTTCAAGGGCTGGAGGATCAATTACCACAGACAAGCCCCAACCGAACCTTGATTTAAGCCTGTCCTCAAGCCCCTCTATTTCTTTAGGATATCTGTCACAAGAAAATATCATAATATTTCCACTTTCGATAAGGCTGTTAAATGTATGAAAGAGCTCGTCTTGGGATTGTTCTTTGCCCGCAAAAAACTGTATGTCATCTATCAACAAGGCATTAAGGCCTCTGTAGAATTTTTTAAACTCGTTTATTGCTCCAAGCTGAAGGGCTTTTACCATGTCGCTCACAAATCTTTCAGAATGAACATAACAAATTTTTGCATTCGGTCTTTCTTCTAATAGTTTGTTGCCAATAGCGTGCATAAGGTGTGTTTTGCCAAGCCCAACACCACCATACACAAACAACGGGTTATATTCTGTTTGCGATGCTTGTTCAGCAACCTGCTGAGCTGCGGCCAAGGCTATTTGGTTGGACTTTCCTGTAACAAATGTGTCAAATGTGTAGTTTTTGTTTAGGCCGGTTGTTTGGGGTTGTGTTTGTGTTGATGCTTTTACCGAAACATTTAATATGAACTTATTGCGCCCTATGTTGTTCTCAAGCAAGGTTGTTATTTGTGGCAAATATTTTTCTTTAAACAGGTCTCCAACAAAGTTATTGGGCGCATAAATGTTAAAATTATTTTCTTTTAAATCAAACTGTAATGGTTTTATCCAAGAATTAATCTCGGTGCTGTTTAAATCTTTCTCTAGCTCTTTAAAACACTGGTTAAAAATATTTATTGTAGAAACCTTGTTAGACATGTTGATAAGTTTATAATACTTAAGCTTTTTAAAACATGTAATAAATACGTTGTTTTTTTGTTAAAAAACTGTGGATAACTATGAAAAGAACATTAAAAGTAACAAACATTAAAAGAAAACGAACCCACGGGTTCAGGGAAAGAATGTCAACCAAGGCTGGCAGGTCTGTGCTGTCAAACAGAAGGTCAAAAGGCAGAAAGTCTTTAGCTGTATAACCTTAATGGGCAAAGATTTTTCCCTCTCAAAAAACCAGAGAAGAAAAAAACTTACCAAAGAAATGTTTGGTTGGAGGGCTTACAACGTAACGGATGGTGTTTCCGTTTTTTTTAACACCAACAACAACAAAAACACTGTTTTGGTGTCGGTTCCGAAAAAAGCCGTCAAAGAGGCTTACAAAAGAAACCTTCTCAAAAGAAAAGCTAAAGAAGTGTTTAGATTGCATGTTAAGAGAGATAAGTCAGCAGATTATTTGATAAGATTTAACAAGTTTGCTGAAGGTTTTGAAGGTAGCCTTGAGGATTTTTTTAAAAATGTTTAACCCAAGAATAATATTCACGTCTCTGTCCCTGGTTTTGGTTTTGGGGCTAATCTACGAGTGGAACTCTGGCAGCAAATCAACAAAACTTGAGCGCTCTGTTTTGGTTCAAAACTCCGCAGGAGCTTCTGGGTATGAAAAGATAAGTAACGGCAGTCTCGACATATATATTGATATTGCTGATGGCTCAATAAAGGAGGCCTACCTTTATGAAAAAGAGCGTGGAGACGGTCTTGTTAAAACCAGACTAATGTCTGATGACGACCTTTTAAAGTTTTACTTTAAAACCTCTATCTCAGGCTTTAGAAACGATGAGCCTTTTAAAATTAAGGACAAAACGAGCGACTCCTTGGTTTTGGTGGGGTCAGACCCAAACAACAATACCCTTGAAAAGGTTTTTTATTTTGAGGGCCCAAACATAGTAAGGGTTGACGATAGTTTGGGGTTGGTTTCTTCCTCTTTTGGCAACATCTCGGCATTTAAAACTTTCTACCGAAACAAGAACAAGTCAATTGATTATGGGGTTTCTTTCTCAAGAGACCATTTGGCATACAGCACAAGCGATGATGTTTTTAATGATGAACAGATTTCTTCTATAAGAAACAGAGAGGACTATACAGGAAATTGGATTGGCTACTCGCAAAAACATTTTGTGGTTGCGGTTTTTGACAAAAACAATCAACAAAAAATTTCACTTTACCCACAAGACGAAAATGGTGTTTACCGGTTTGGTTTTTCGGAGGAGGCTGTGCCAACTTCTGGGGGTTACGTTTCTACAACCAGTTTGTTTTTGGGCCCTAAACAAAAAACTGTTTTAGAGTCTGTTGCTCCGCACTTCAAATATAACCTTGATCTTGGTTTTGTGTACGGGATAGGTGAGTTCCTTATTGTGGTGCTTAACTTCTTCCATTCTTTGGTGGGGGACTGGGGTTTCGCAATTGTTTTGCTAACCCTTTTGTTTAAGCTGCTCCTGTCTCCTCTTCAAATAATGCAAATAAACTCCATGGTGAAAATGAGAAAGCTTCAACCAAAAATACAAGAAATACAAGATATACACAAAAACGACCAACAAAAAATCGGCATGGAAATGATGCAGCTCTACAAGAAAGAAAAATTTAACCCTTTGGCTGGTTGTTTTCCTATGATTCCACAAATACCCATTTTCTTGGCTATGTTCTGGGTAACAAGAGAGGCGTTTGAGTTTAGAGGTGCGTCCTTCTTGTGGATTCCTGATCTCGCTGAATCCGATCCTTATATGATTGCTCCGGTTCTTATGGGCTTAATGATGTATTTGTCTCAAATGATGATGCCGAAACCTCCCCAATCCCAAGGGATGCAGGCTCAGATTTCTCGTCAGATGATGATAGTTTTTCCACCTATGTTGACCCTTATTTTTTTATTCATGCCTGCTGGTGTCGTCATTTATTCGGTCATCAACATGGCTCTTTCAATTATTCCTCAAGCATTAATTTTAAGAAGCGTAGACCCCGATGGTCGGTAAAGGTCTTGATCCTATATTTGCACAAGGGTCAGCTCCCGGCCGATCTGCCATAGCTGTGGTTCGTTTGTCAGGCAAGCTTCCAGCCTCTCTTTATGAAGAATTAAAAATAAACAAAAATGAGCGATCCTTTTTTTTAAGAGAAATTAATTTTGGTAGTTTTGCGGACAGCTGTCTTGTTCTTAACTTTCCTGCTCCAGGCTCCTATACGGGAGAAAGTATGCTTGAAATTCAGTCACACGGAAATCAGCTAATCGTTGCTGAGATTTTTCAGTGGCTTGAGGAGAGGGGCTTAAGAGAAGCAGAGCCGGGCGAGTTTAGCAAAAGAGCTTTTTTAAACAACAAAATTAGTCTTGTGCAGGCTGAGGGAATTTCTCTGGGTATAGAGGCAGAAACGAAAGACCAGCTGGTTGCCTTAGATGCTTTTAGGTCCGGGGTGTTATCAAAAAAAATTGAAAACGTAATGTCTCAGCTCAATGGTGTCTTGGTAGAGCTGGAGGCTCAGCTTGATTTTTCAGACGAAGAGGATGTTGTAGACACAAGATCTAGCGTCATTCAGGATTCTCTTAATTGCGTGCTTATAGAACTGTCTGATTTGTTAAAAAATTATGGTCCCTATGAAAAAAACTCACTTAAGAAAAAGGTGGTATTGGTGGGTCGTCCCAATGTTGGCAAGTCATCCATATTTAATTCTTTATTAAACGAAGACGTGGCAATTGTATCGCAAAAAGCTGGCACAACAAGAGATGTGGTAAGGAAGGTTTTGCCGCTTTCAGGGTTTGAGGTTGAGATTGAAGACACCGCGGGGCTTCGTCCTGAAACAAACGATGAAATTGAAAAATCTGGTATGAATCTATCAGTTAAGGCTGCCGCGGCTGCTGATTTGTTGATATATGTAACGGATGACCCTGAAGAAACTGTACCACAAGAGTTTAAAGACCATTCTTTTTTGGTTTTAAACAAGTGCGACTTAAGTCCGCCTCCTCCTTCATTCTCGGGGCTTTCGGTTTCTGCAAAAACTGGGGAAGGTATGGGTCTGTTGCTTGAAAAGCTGAACAGCCTAGTATCAAGCAGCTCTGGGCAAAAACTAATTTCCGAAAGAACTCATAAAAAGCTTGAGAGTGCAAAGAAGATAGTATCAAAAAAAGCTTGTGGTGCTGATTTTTTCGAAATGACTGCCCAAAACATAAGAGACGCGAACCAAGAGCTTAACGAAATATATGGAGAGCTCGACAACGAAAAGATTCTTGATCAGATTTTTAACAACTTCTGTATAGGCAAATAGCTTTACTGTTAGTTTTTTGTGGATGTTTTTTTAATCACATACTATCAACAGCCTAACAGCTCTAAACAAAGATCTTAAACACAAATAACCCCGCCTTTTCATTTTTCATAAAAGTCTTATAAAAAGGTATAATTCGAAGTTATTAACAGGAAAACCAATCCTAAATAATAACAATAAACAAAAGATGAATAATATATTTGATTTAGTAGTAATAGGAGGGGGTCACGCAGGAGTGGAAGCTGTGCTTGCTGGAAAACGCATGGGCCACAATGTTGCACTAATTACATTAGACAAAACTAAAACAGGGCGCATGTCTTGCAACCCAGCCATAGGAGGTATCGGTAAAACACATCTGGCAAAAGAGATAGATGCTCTTGGCGGCTATATGGCAGAAGCAACTGATTTGGCGGGCATTCAATTTAGAACTCTTAATAAGAAGAAGGGGCCGGCTGTTCAAGCAACAAGAGCTCAGGCTGACAAAGAGCTTTACGAAAAAACCATTCAAGCGAAGCTTGAAAAAGAGCAAATTGATGTGTTCGAAGATGAGATTATAGATTTTGAAGAAAAGAATGGTGAGATTTTTGCTGCTGTTGGTAAAAACAAAGAATACAAAGCTAAAGCATTTGTGCTTACAACAGGAACATTTTTGAATGGAGCGATTTTAATTGGAAACATCAAAAGAGAAGGAGGCAGGATAGATGAAAAAAAAGCTTCAGGCTTAGAAAATTTTTTTGAAAAACAAGACCTTATGCTGGGGCGCCTTAAAACTGGCACACCACCCAGACTTGCAAAAGAGACCATAAATTTTGAAGCCCTGGAAGAACAACCAGGAGACCAAGAAGTTTGTTATATGTCTTTTTTAGAAAACAAAAATGCTCACCCGAAACAAGTTTCCTGCTTTATCACTAAAACAAACAAGAAAACTCACAACATCATTAAAAAAAATATAAAAAAATCTGCCATGTATTCCGGGCTTATTAGTGGTGTTGGGCCCAGATATTGTCCTTCAATAGAAGACAAGATAATGAGGTTTTCATCAAAAGACAGCCACCAGATATTCGTGGAACCAGAGGGCTTAGAAAGTAATTGGGTTTATCCAAACGGCATTTCTACGAGCCTTCCAGGAGAAGTGCAAGAAGAATACATTAGGTCTATCGAGGGCTTTGAAAATGCAAAAATACTGCAGCAAGGCTATGCTGTTGAGTACGACTACATTGACCCAAGAAACCTCGAAAAGACCCTTAGATTAAAAAACTTTAAAAACCTCTTTTTGGCCGGACAGATCAACGGCACAACAGGTTACGAAGAAGCAGGTGCACAAGGAATGGTTGCAGGCATAAACGCCTCCCTGTTGGTTCAGAAAAAAACAGAATGGATTCCCCAAAGACAGAACAGCTATATGGGTGTGTTGGTGGACGATCTAACAAGGTTTGGCGTAAGTGAGCCCTATCGGATGTTTACATCTAGAGCAGAACACAGGCTGGTGCTGAGACAAGACAATGCTGACGAAAGAATGTTTGAGGCTGGCAAACATATGGGACTAATCAACAAAGAAAGAGAAGAGGCCTTTTTGAAAAAGCAAAAAGAAAAAAAACAAAACCTTGAACAGCTTAAAAAAACAAAGATAAAGCTCGGAGACCAAACCAAAACAGCCCACGACCTTTGCAAAAGGAACGACTTCACCATGGAAGATGTAAAGAAAAGGCTGGAGAGAACCAACAAACGGTTCGGAGAAACATATTACGACATACGCTACTCCGGCTATGTAGACAAACAAAGGAGAGAGCTTGAAAAAATGCGAAACCTGGAAGAGCACGATTTAGGATTAATCTTCGATTATGCCGAGGTTGTGGGTCTTTCTGGAGAAGTTAAAGAAAAGCTTAACAAAACAAAACCGAAAAACCTTCTTGAGGCCTCAGGAGTAGAAGGCATAACACCGGCTGCCTTAAATGTGTTAGCCATTCACCTGAAAAAAATTGATGCAATCAGAACAAGCTGAGACGCTTAAAAGGCTCGCGAACCTTATCGCAGAGAAAAACAAACAACACAACCTCACTTCTACAAGAACACCGGAAGAGATTTATAAAACTCATATCAACGACTGTGTTCAAGCTTTTAAAAAGGCACAAAAAACTCTCAGAAAAACAGTGATAGATTGTGGTTCTGGAGCAGGGTTGCCTGGCCTTGTTTGGGCCACACTAGACACCAATAAAAAAATTTATACTGTAGACAGCACAAACAAAAAGACAGCATTTCAAAAGCTCGCAATAAGAGAGCTGGCTCTCGAAAATGTGGTCGCCGTCAATGACAGGATCCAAAACGTAGTCCTAGACCAAGAAAACACGGTGGTGTTTAAGGCCTTTTCGTCTGTCAAAGAAGGGGTCCTTAGCCTCAATAAAAAAAACAATCACAAAAACATACTTTTTCTAAAAAAGGACGATGAAAAAACAAAACAAGAGATAACAGAAGCGTCTTCTTTGTTATATGATTACAAAAGGCACGAGTATGCTTCAAACAACACAAAGATGCTCGTGCTTGAGCTTTATGACAGTTAAAATAGCCGTAACAAACCAAAAAGGCGGGGTTGGAAAAACAACAACGGCGGTAAACTTGGCAGCGACCCTTGCCAAAGTGAATAAAAAAGTTCTTCTGATTGATATTGACCCCCAAGCCAACGCAACCTCGGCAGCAGGCATAGAAAAAAACACTAAAGATTCGCTTTATGAGTTTTTTGAAAACAATTTAAGCTTAAACGCTTGTGTGGTGCAGGCCAGCGGAGGGTACGAAATATTGCCCGCCAACTCAAACCTCATAGCCACGGAAAAAATCATAGAACAAACAAACTACAGAGAAAAATATTTTTCAAAACACCTTAAAAAAGACACTAAAAAGTACGATTATATTTTGTTTGACTGTCCCCCATCCCTAAACCTTTTAACCATTAATGCTATGGAGTATTGCAAAAAGGTTTTGGTGCCTGTGCAGTGTGAGTATTATGCCCTTGAAGGTCTCGTTACTTTGAAGAGCACAATCGATCAGCTTAATGCGGCTCTTGGGTTAAAAATTGAGATAGTTGCTATCCTTAGAACAATGGCTGACTGGCGTAACCGCCTAACCAGAGAGGTGTCTGACCAGCTCGAAAAACACTTTAAAAAAACAGTGCTTAACACAATAATACCAAGAAATGTTAGGTTAGCAGAGGCTCCCAGCTATGGCCAATCCATAGTTGATTATGATATAAAGTCAATTGGTGCGGAGGCTTTTTTTAGCCTGTCCGGCGAGTTTATTAGGAAATTTGAAAATGGCAAAAAAAACATCTCTAAATAAAGGGCTTCAGGCTTTGTTGGGCGAGGTTGCACCGAAAACCACAACACCCAAAACCCCATCAAACAACACAAAAAAACCAAACAACAACACACCAAGCAGCGAGATTAATATAGGCTTGATTAAAGCGAACCAATACCAACCAAGAACCACCTTTGATGAGAAAAAACTAAAAGAACTTTCAGATTCAATTAAGAAACACGGTGTAATTCAACCAGTTTTGCTTAGGCAGGAAGGCAAAGGCTATGAGCTAATAGCCGGCGAAAGAAGGCTTAGGGCTTCAAAGCTTGCTGGCCTTAAAAAAATACCTGCAGTGGTCGCAAAAATTTCTAACACACAATCGCTTGAGATCGCAATATTGGAAAATGTTCAAAGAGAAGACCTTAACCCGCTTGAGGTTTCAAAAGGCTACCAGAGGCTGAAGGAAGAGTTTGGCTACACACAAGACCAAGTCGCCAAAAGCGTTGGAAAGCCTCGAAGCTCAATAGCAAACTCATTAAGGCTCTTAACTTTGCCAGAAAAAGCACAAAACGAGCTGAAAAAAGGCTCCATATCAGAAGGGCACGCCAAGGTTTTGTTGGGGGTTGACCCGTCGAAACTAGAAGGGGTTCTTGAAAGAATCCTATCAGAACAGCTCTCGGTTAGGGCTCTTGAAAGCTCACTCAACAACACAAACAGAAACCAAAGCAAAAAGAAAGACAAATCAAGAGATGAGCTCAACCTAGAATCAGCGCTTAGCTCAAAACTCGGCTCAAAAGTAACAATTGATGACATCAAAGGTAAGGGAAAAATGACTATCAAATATTATTCCTATGATGAGCTAGATGGAATCATTGAGAAAATATCGTCCTAACCCTGTAAAGAATCTAAAAAATACATTAAAATTACGGCACCCATGGCATCTGAGAGTTCAGGACGTACATTTCAAGAATATTTAGAACACCATTTACAAAATTTGGTGTATGGACCATTGCCTGCAGGCCATGAGAGAAAGTTTTACACAAAAGGCGACGACGAAACAACAAAAGAAACCTACTGCCAAAGCAAAAACTTAGACTACGATGGTGAAAAATACTGCAAAGAAACTCTTACCGAAGATGGTTGGTATTTAGCCAACAACAAAACAGACGTCGAAGCGATGGGTTTTTGGGCCCTTCATATAGATACCATGTTTTTCTCGGTATTGTTGGGCGGGTTGTTTTTGTTTTTATTCGCAAGAGCAGCTCAAAACTTTTCACTAGACAAACCAACAAAACTACAATTGTTTATAGAAATGATGATCGACTTTATTAACGGTGTGGTTAAAGGCACATTTAAGGCTGCGCAAAATTCTTTAATAGCACCAATGGCTCTAACTATATTCTTTTGGGTTCTTTTGATGAATGTAATGGATTTGGTGCCTGTGGACCTCATACCATATCCAGCAGAACTTCTAGGGGTCCCATATTTGAAAGTGGTTCCAACAACAGACCTGAATCTAACCGCTGCATTAGCGCTATCTGTTTTTGTTTTATATTTGTTTTACAGCATTAAGTCCAAAGGCTTTGTGGGTTTTATAAAATCAATATCTTTGCACCCTTTTGGGCCATGGATGTTGCCTGCAAACCTTTTTATAGAAATTATTGACCTTATTGCTAAACCACTATCTCTGGCACTTAGGTTGTATGGGAATTTATATGCAGGAGAGATGATATTTTTATTAATTGCTGGAATGGTATCAATCAACCTAACTTCATTTATGGGGTTGGGTTTAAACCTGGCAGGAATTACACTAAGTTTAATTTGGGCAATATTTCATATTTTAATAGTGGTGCTTCAGGCATTTATTTTTATGATGCTTACGGTGGTTTATATGAATATGGCACACGAAAAATTTGAACAACATTAAGGAGGTTGTGATTATGGAAGTAGAAGCTGCAAGATTTATCGGAGCAGGATTAATGTTTGGTTTGGCTGCAATCGGAGCTGGAGTTGGTGCGGGTGTATTAAGCTCAAAGCTAATCGAGTCAATTGCTAGACAACCAGAACTAGAAGATCAACTAAGACCTACATACTTTTTAGGTATTGGTCTTGTCGACGCTGTACCAATGATTTCAGTTGGTTTGGCTTTTTATGTATTGTTTGTTGCTTAAAAAATGAATTTAAACGCAACATTACTTGGGCAGATGATAGCTTTTGGGCTGTTCGTTTGGTTTTGTTGGAAATTTGTTTGGCCACCATTGTTGGCCGCAATGGAAGAGCGGGCTGAAAAGATAGAACAAGGCCTTAAAGATTCCGAAGAAAGCGCAAAAAAAATTCTTGATGCCGAAGAGCAGAGCAAAAAAATGCTGGCTGAGGCAAAAAAAGAAGCGAAAAAGATAATGGATAACGCTAAAAATCAATCTGAAAAAATTGTGGAAGAATCAAAAAATAAAGCCACAGAAGAAAAAAACAGAATTATAGGTTCAGCTCAATCTGAAATAGAAAAAGAGGTTGTTAACGCGAAGAAAACTCTGGAAAAAGATTTTGCAGCGAGCGTAATGTCAGCAGTTAAAAAGATAGTCGCCAAAGAGGTTTCTGTAAGCAACTACCAAGATACAGTAGACAAAAGCCTAGACGATTTTAGAAAATGAACAGATTGTTAGAAGTGTACTCAAGAGGTTTGTATGATTCTTTGAATAAGGAGAGCATGGCGGGTGTGGTTGAGCATTTCCAAAACATATCTAATGACACTTCTGTACATGAGTTGGCTGATTTGTTTAAAAATAAAACAGTACAAAAAGATGAGAAGTTAAAAGCAGCCACGGAGCTTGTTGGTGGAGATGAAGACCTAGAAGCTTTTATGAAAACACTCGGAAATAATGGGCGCCTAGACTTGTTACCAAATATTTTTAGTTTTTTTGTTGATTATGCCTCAAGAAGACAAAACAATGTGCCTGTAAAAGTAACAGTAAACAAAGAACCAAATGAAGAAATCAAAAACAAAGTGTCTTTATTTGTTTCGCAAAAAATGGGACACAACACCCCAATTAAATATGAAATAAACAAAACAATGCTTGGTGGTGTTGTCTTAAAGTATAAAGACAACGAAATAGACCTGAGTGTTGACAACAAACTAGATGGATTAAATTCGGTTTTAACAAATTAAAGGAGAAAAGATGACAACTAAAATTAACCCTTCAGAAATATCAAGCATCATCAAAAAGAAGATAGATGGGTATAAAGGAGCAGCAACAGAAGCAAATGTAGGAGAGGTTTTAACGACAGCTGATGGTATCGTGCAGATCTTTGGTTTAGAAGACGCTATGTATGGTGAATTGTTAGATTTTGGGGAAGGCACTTATGGTTTGGCACTTAACTTGGAAAACGATTCGGTTGGAGCTGTTGTGCTTGGAGATTCAGGACACATCAAAGAAGGGCAAAAAGTTAAAACTACTGGAAGGGTTTTAGATGTCCCAGTTGGAGAAGGTCTCAAAGGACGAGTTATTGATGCCTTAGGCAGACCAATAGACGGCAAGGGTGAAGTAAAATCAGAACACAACTCCCCTATCGAGGTTGTGGCGCCTGGTGTTATTGATAGAAAGTCAGTAGACCAACCAGTTCAAACAGGAATTAAATCTATTGATGTTATGGTGCCAATCGGAAGAGGACAAAGAGAGTTAATAATTGGAGACAGACAAACAGGGAAAACAGCTATTGCTATTGATACCATTATCAGACAAAAAGACTCAGGCATTACCTCAGTTTATGTTGCTGTTGGGCAAAAACAATCGACAGTAGCAACAGTAGTTAGACAGCTCGAAGAGGCAGACGCACTAAAAAACACAATAGTTGTTTCAGCTAGTGCGGCAGAAAGTGCAGCATTACAGTTTTTAGCGCCTTACTCAGGATGCACCATGGGTGAGTATTTCAGAGACAAAGGAGAAGATGCATTAATTATTTATGATGACCTGTCAAAACATGCCGTTGCTTATCGACAAATATCATTACTACTAAAACGACCTCCGGGCAGAGAGGCTTTTCCTGGTGATATCTTCTATCTTCACTCAAGGCTTCTTGAAAGAGCCTCAAGAGTGAATGAAGACTATGTAGAGAGGCTTACAGGCGGAAAAGTAAAAGGAAAAACAGGCTCTCTAACTGCTCTTCCTATAATCGAAACACAAGCGAGTGATGTTTCTGCATTTATTCCAACAAACGTGATATCAATTACTGATGGTCAGATTTTCTTGGAAACCGATCTCTTTAATTCAGGTATTAGGCCTGCAATTAATGTTGGTATCTCAGTATCTCGTGTAGGCGGAGCTGCTCAAACCAAAATTATCAAAAAGTTAGGCGGTACGGTAAAACTGGCTCTTGCTCAATTTAGAGAACTGGAATCTTTTTCACAGTTTGCCTCTGATCTAGATGATGCTACGAAAGAACAGCTTGAAAATGGCCAAAGAATTACAGAGCTCTTCAAACAAACTCAATTTGCTCCAAGATCCGTGGCATGCATAGCTATTGTTCTGTATGCAATCGAAAATAAATATTTAACAGATGTTGAAAAAGACAAGATGCAGTCCTTTGAAGAAAATTTAAGAACCCATTTTAAATCGAACTATGGAGATGTATGGGAAGAGGTCAATAAGACAGGTGACTGGAACGATGATCTTGATAAGAAGTTTAAAGAAATAGTGAGTTCATTTATGAAAGAGGGTTCTTGGTAGATGGCACAAACTAAGGAAATAAAAAAGAAGATCGGTAGTGTTCAAAACACAAAGAAGATCACATCAGCTATGGAGCTTGTGGCTTCAAGCAAAATGAAGAAAACTCAAGACGCCATGAAAAAAGGGAAGCCTTACTCTCAAAAAATTATTGAGCTTATTGATAATCTGGCGGGAGCTAGTTCTGAATACAAGCACCCCTTCTTTAAATCAACTAAACAAAAAACTGACATCTATATTATTGTGGGCACAGACAAAGGTTTGTGTGGTGGGCTCAACTCAAACTTGTTCAAACACGCACTAAAAAACATGGCTGAAAGAGAAGCTGAAGGCCGTAAAGTAAAAGCTGTTCTGTTTGGCAAAAAAGCCACTGAAGTTTTTTCACGACTAAAAAATGCTGAGGTGCTTGGATCCGCAACTAGGCTTGGAGATATTCCAACTGTTGAGGATGTAATTGGTGCAGCTCAAATCGCTGTAGCCGAATTTGAAAAAGGGACAATCGGCAACGTTTATTTATATGGCAATGAGTTTGTTAACACAATGAGCCAAAGCCCCTTTGAAAGAAAGGTGCTTCCAATTTCCAATATAGAGAGCGAAAAACAAAACCATAGAGTTTGGGATTATATATATGAGCCAGGCTCCAAAGAAATACTAGATTTATTACTGAAAAGATACATTGAGACACAAATTTACCAAGCTGTGATAGAAAATAATGCCTGTGAGCAGGCAGCAAAAATGCTTGCGATGAAAAACGCAACTGAAAATGCAGAAGAAATTATCAAAGAGCTACAGTTGGTATACAACAATGCTAGACAAGCAGCCATTACACAAGAACTATCTGAGATAGTTGGAGGCGCTGCAGCGATTTAAAAGGAGAAAAGATGAGTGAAAAAGGTGTAATAAAACAAATTATCGGGGCGGTTATCGATGTTGAGTTCGACAAAGATCAAATCCCAAATATTTACGATGCCTTGGTTGTTTCTGACAACAACTTAGTGATGGAAACACAACAACAACTTGGTGATGGGGTTGTTAGAACCGTAGCTATGGGTTCAACCGAAGGGCTTAAACGAGGACTTGAAGTAAACAACACTAAGGCACCAATTAGTGTGCCTGTGGGCGAAGCTACATTAGGAAGGATTATGAATGTATTGGGCGATCCAATTGATATGAAGGGCGATGTGAAAACTAAAGAAAAAATGCCTATTCATAGAAAACCACCAGCTTATGTAGACCTTGCTGATTCAAATGAAATACTCGAAACAGGGATAAAAGTTATTGATTTGGTTTGCCCATTCGCAAAAGGCGGAAAAGTTGGTTTGTTTGGAGGAGCTGGTGTTGGAAAAACAGTTAACATGATGGAGCTTATCAGAAATATTGCTATCGAACATTCAGGCTATTCAGTCTTCGCAGGAGTGGGTGAAAGAACTAGAGAAGGTAATGATTTTTATCATGAAATGACAGATTCAAATGTTCTGGACAAGGTTTCCTTAGTATATGGACAAATGAATGAGCCGCCTGGTAACAGACTTAGAGTTGCTTTAACTGGTTTGACTATGGCTGAAAAGTTTAGGGATGAGGGTAGAGATGTCTTATTGTTTGTTGACAATATTTACAGATATACTTTGGCTGGTGTTGAGGTATCAGCTTTGCTTGGTCGTATGCCGTCAGCAGTTGGTTATCAGCCAACTCTAGCAGAGGAAATGGGTGTTTTGCAAGAAAGAATTACCTCAACAAAAACAGGTTCAATTACATCTATTCAAGCAGTCTATGTGCCGGCCGATGACTTAACAGACCCATCACCAGCCACAACTTTTGCGCACCTCGATGCAACGGTTGTTTTATCAAGGAGAATTGCAGAGCTAGGTATATACCCAGCCGTAGATCCACTCGACTCAACCTCAAGACAGCTTGACCCAAATGTAGTTAGTCAAGAACACTACGATGTGGCACAAAGAGTTCAAGGTGTATTACAAAGATATAAAGAATTAAAAGACATTATTGCAATACTCGGTATGGATGAGCTTTCAGACGATGATAAAAACACAGTCTCAAGAGCAAGAAAAGTTGAAAAATTTCTATCACAACCCTTTTTTGTTGCTGAGGTTTTTACTGGTTCACCAGGAAAATACGTCTCTATCAAGGATACCATTCAAGGATTTAAAGAAATTTTGGACGGAGTTCATGATGATGTGCCTGAACAAGCATTTTACATGGTTGGCTCTATGGACGAAGTATTAGAGAAAGCTAAGACCATAAAAAGTGATTAATATAAGTTTTATTTCCCAAGAGAAAACCTTGTTTGAGGGCCAAGCTGAAATGGTGGTTATGGAAGGCAAGGAGGGACAACTTGGAATTGTAAAAGGACATTCTCCTTTATTAGCTATCCTTAAGCCAGGTCCGGTCAGGATGATTACTGAAGAAAATGAAGAAGTTTTTTTCACTGAAGGTGGTTTTGCCGAAGTACAACCAGAGAGTATTACAATACTGGTGGACTCTGCTCAAAGAGCAGATGACTTAGACGAAGCAAAAATTTTAAAAGCTAAAGAAGAAGCAGAAAAATTATTAAAAGATAAAGGCGACCAAAAAGATTTTGCTGAGGCATCATCCCAATTAACACAATCTCTATCCCAATTAAGAGCGATCGAGGCTCTCAAAAAAAACATAAAACTAAAAAAATAGTTTAAGTACAGAAAAAAACCATTAAAATCACTTAATGGGACTTAGTATCGTTTTGCTTGCAGCCGGTGAAGGTAAGCGCATGAAAACTGACAAACCGAAACCTTTGGTCAACTTAGCCAATCATCCATTAATTCAGTATTCACTAGATACTGCAAAAGATCTTAATCCAGAAAGGCTGATTTTAGTTACGGGCCATAAAAAAGATGAAGTAAAAAAATACGTTATATCAAAGAATCCTGGTGATTTTATATTTTGTGAGCAAAAAGAAAGGCTTGGAACTGGTCATGCAGTAAAACAAGCAGCCCCATATTTACCAGACACAGGAAAAACTTTGGTGCTATATGCCGATGTGCCGTTAGTCAGCATCACATCACTAAGAAAGCTGATTAAATCTTGTAACAGAAAAAAACTTTCGATCCTTACTGCAAAAGTAACCAATCCTAAATGGTATGGCCGAATTATTCGAGACGAAAATGAAGACCCTATTGCCATTAGAGAAGAAGCCGACGCATCTAATCTTGAAAAGAATATAAATGAGATATTTACAGGCATTATGATCGCAGAAAATGAATTTTTAAAAAAAGGGCTAAAAGGACTTTTAAGGAACAATAAGGCCGGCGAATATTACTTAACCGATTTGGTTGATTATGCCTACAAAAGACAACTTAAAATTGGTTCCACCAACGCAGATCAGAGAGAGGTTTTAGGCGCAAATAACAAAGAAGAATTAGCAGTTTTATACAAAACTCTTATTTCTATGAATGTAGATCAGGCTAAGAAAAAAGGCACAATTTTTAAAGATGAAAACACATGTTATGTTGAGGGGTCTCTTAAGGTTGGTAAGGATGTTCAAATTGGTAACAATGTCAGCATAAAAGGTGATGTAAAGCTTGGCAACAGTGTTTGTATCGAATCAAATGTAGTTCTATCAAACGTGACAATAGGTGCAAACTCTACTATCAAGGATTTTTGTTCGATTGAAGACTCTTCTATAGCAAAAAATGTAGAAGTAGGCCCTTTTGCCAGATTAAGAAATGGGGCTGTGCTAGACGACTCAGCCAAGGTTGGAAATTTTGTCGAGATAAAACAAACCAAGATCGGTGCTGGTGCAAAAGCAAACCATCATGCATATTTGGGCGATGCTACGGTTGGTAAGAAAGTAAACATAGGTGCAGGCACAATTACCTGTAACTACGATGGTAAGGTGAAACATAAAACCATAATTGATGATGGAAGTTTTGTGGGAACAAATACATCATTAGTTGCTCCACTAAAGATTGGTAAAAAAGCGTATGTCGCAGCAGGGTCAGTGATTACCAGTGACGTGCCTTCAGGCGCCCTTGCTTTTGGCAGAGCAAAACAAGCCACCAAAAAGAACTGGAAGAAAAAATAATGTGCGGAATAGTTGGTGGGATTTCTAAAAGAAACATTTTACCGATTCTGGTTGAGGGTCTTAGAAGGCTTGAGTATAGAGGTTATGATTCAGCAGGCGTAGCATTTAAAAAAAATGGCTCAATTTCTGTCACTAAGAACCTCGGCAGAGTAGACCAACTAACAAAAAATCTCAATTTAAAAACCAACCAAAGCAATTTAGGGATAGCTCATACAAGATGGGCAACTCATGGGATCCCATCTGAAAAAAACGCTCACCCCCATCACAGTAAAAATATTTTTGTTGTTCATAATGGCATTATAGAAAATCATGACGATTTAAGAGCTTATCTTAAGGCAGAGGGCATAAGATTTTCTACTCAAACTGATACTGAAGTTATTGGGCACCTTATCAGAACTTTTACAGAAAAAGGTCAAAGCTTTGAGAAAGCGGTCTTCAATACTATAAAAAAACTTAAAGGCGCGTATGCCCTTGGCATCATTGACAAGAATAATCCTGAGCAAATAATTGGGGTCAGAAACCAAAGTCCACTTGTGCTTGGTAAGGGATTTGAAGAAAACTTTATTGCCTCAGATGTAATGGCTTTAGCACCTGTCACCAATAAATTTGTTTATTTAGATGATGGACAGGTTGCCCTACTTACCAATCAAAAAGCAGTGGTAAAAAACATATCGAGTAAAATTGTGAGGACCAAAACCCATGAGGTAGACTCGAATGCATATACTAATGACATGGCCGGCTATAACCACTTCATGGAAAAAGAGATCTTCGAACAACCTGAAGCAGTAAAAAAATCAATTGAGGGCCGATTAACGAAACACGACACACAAGAAGGAATTTTTGGTGCAGGTTTTGAGGCAGCTGCAAACAACATCACCAATATACAGATTGTTGCATGCGGCACCAGCTACCACTCAGCACGTATTTTTGAATTTTGGTCCCATAAGTTTCTGGGCATAAATTGTCGAGTAGATTACGGCAGCGAATACCAGTATCAAGAACCTGTTAAATCAGACAAAACCTTACTTGTAACCATTTCTCAATCAGGTGAAACAGCAGACACACTGTCATCTTTAAAATTTGCAAAGAAAACTGGTAACCCGCTTTCTCTAGCGATATGTAATGTAGCTAATAGTTCTATTTGTCGTGAATCCGACTTTACACTTTTAACTAACGCTGGTCCTGAAATAGGTGTTGCTTCAACTAAAGCCTTTGTTACACAATTGTCTGCTTTAAATTTACTCCTGTTGACACTTATGAAAGCGCACAATCGTTTGCCTGGGTCTAGAAAAATAATTACTAAAGCTTTACTAGAGCTGCCTGGGCATTTGGAAAAAACACTTAAACAAGCAGACGTATATAAAAAAGTAGCAAAACAACTTTTCAAGAAAAATAGTACTCTTTTTCTTGGCAGGGGGCTTTATTTTCCAATAGCGAGAGAAGGTGCTTTAAAACTGAAAGAGATCTCTTATATTCATGCTGAAGCCTATCCTGGTGGTGAGCTAAAACACGGCCCTCTAGCTTTAATAGATAAAGATATGCCTGTCATTGCCTTGGTGCCTGACAACGAGCACTTAGATAAAATTACTTCTAATATTGCCGAAGTTGCAGCAAGAAAAGGCAAGGTTTTTACCATTGGGCCTTTAGGGAAAACTAAAATTACTAAAGAAGGCGGGCACATAAAGATTCCAAAAACATTAGATCTGCTAAACCCAATAATTTCTGTAGTTCCAATGCAGTTAATTGCTTACTACACAGCCCTACTTAAAGGCACAGATGTAGACAAGCCCCGTAATCTTGCTAAAAGTGTTACTGTGGAGTAGATTTGAACAGAGAATTAGTTACCTTCTTAGAGTTTTTAGCACTTCCTCAACCTTATCGTCAAAAACCTTTTCATCACTTAATGCTTCTTTAACACATTCTTTCATATGTTTTTTTAATATTCTTCCTTCGACACTAGTAATAGCATTTTTAACCGCCTTGATTTGATTGAGTATATCAATGCAATACTTGTCTTCATCAATCATTCTAGCAATTCCACGAACCTGACCCTCAACTCTTTTAAGACTAGGAATTTCTTCTTTATGGCATGGATGTTTCATAAGA
>OZSS01000054.1_pt1 | contig 45199 bp, 42 predicted proteins | sample 1779911 | NCBI WGS metagenome assembly OZSS01 (sample SAMEA2603589, study PRJEB24840) | metagenome | biome: Water; feature: Photic zone; material: Seawater sample | place: Mediterranean Sea | collected 2013-11-12 | depth 10 m
GTGACGCGTTCGTTGTTTGGAAATATCAACGCAAGTAGAAACTCTGCCTAATTCTGATAGAAATCAAAAGCCTCTAGAATAAGTTCCTCTGAAGCTGATTGGTTCCAAACCGGCTCACCTATAGATTTCAAAAGTACAAATAGCACATTGCCATTTTCGTTTTTCTTGTCGTGTGTAAGCAGTTTGATCACATCGGCAATTGTGTCCTTGTCAAAGGAGATTTTGGGATAAATGGAGTGAAAAACGCTTTTGATTTTCCGTGCTTCATCTAGTGATAAGCCGGATACCTTGACAGAGAGAAAAGCTTCCAATATCATCCCTATTACAATGGCTTCGCCGTGTAGCAATCTGGTTTTGTTCGGAGCTGTTAAAAAATGGGATTCTACCGCATGACCTAGTGTATGGCCAAAGTTTAAAATCTTACGTAATCCTTGCTCGTCAATATCTGCAGCGACTACTCTAGCTTTAACACCAACAGAGTGATGTATGTGTGGCAAGATTTCCTCTTTACTTAAGAAACCACTTAATGCCTCAAAATAGGCAGGCTCTTGAATTAGTCCGTGTTTGAGCATTTCTGCATAACCGCTTCGGTATTCTGAATCGGGTAGGGTTCCCAAAAAATCGGTATCAATCAGTACCATTTTAGGTTCTCTAATAATACCCACTTGGTTTTTAAGTGCACCCAAGTCAATGCCCGTTTTACCGCCAACAGAAGCGTCTACCATGGCTAGCAACGACGTAGGAATGTTGATAAAGTCAATACCACGTTTAAAGGTGCATGTGTTGATATAGTTCCGCTATTTGAAACCATTCCTGATTTGGAAGTAGCGGTTTCTGTTATGAACAAGGTATACCGAAACCCCGTGTATCGCGAGCATTTGACTCGAAGGGGAGACAAACAAACCATCATGCTTGGTTTTTCTGACGGGACCAAAGATGGGGGCTACTTGATGGCCAACTGGAGTATTTTTAAAGCCAAAGAAGAACTCACAGCGGTCTCTCGTAAATACGGGATCAATGTTGCCTTTTTTGACGGTCGTGGTGGACCTCCAGCACGTGGTGGTGGTAATACTCACCAGTTCTACGCATCCATGGGGAATAGCGTTGAAGCAGACGAAATACAACTCACCGTACAAGGACAAACCATCAGTTCCAATTTTGGTACTTTGGACACATGTCGCTATAATTTAGAACAACTCTTAAGCTCGGGTATATCCAATCGCTTGTTTACATCGGATTCGTCCGTTTTAAACGAGGAAGATAGAAAAACCATGACACAACTTGCGGAAGTTAGCTACGAAGCCTACAAGAACTTTAAAGCCCATCCTAAGTTTTTACCGTATTTGGAGCACATGAGTACACTCCAATATTACGCCAAAACCAATATTGGGTCACGTCCTTCTAAGCGTAAGTCCAGCAAGACATTGGACTTTTCTGCACTGCGCGCCATTCCCTTTGTGGGCAGTTGGAGCCAGTTGAAGCAAAATGTTCCTGGATTTTTTGGTTTGGGTACTGCTTTGGAAAGCCTAGATAAGGCAAGGGATTTTGATAAAGCAAAACAGTTGTATGACAACAATGCATTCTTTAGAACCTTGATATCAAATTCCATGATGAGTTTGCAAAAATCATTTTTCAAATTAACAGCCTATATGGAGCAAGATCCTGAATATGGCGCCTTTTGGAAATTGATTTATGCGGAATATATTCGTTCAAAGGACTATATCCTTAAACTAACAGAAATGGACAGTCTCATGGAAGATCAGCCCGAAGGAAAGGCTTCTATTCACATGCGTGAGGAGATTGTACAACCCTTGTTAACTATTCAACAGTATGCCTTATTGACCATTCAAAATAAAAAACTGAGCGCAAAAGAACGTGATGTGATGGAAAAAATGGTGACGCGTTCGTTGTTTGGAAATATCAACGCAAGTAGAAACTCTGCCTAATTCTGATAGAAATCAAAAGCCTCTAGGATAAGTTCTTCTGAAGCTGATTGGTTCCAAACCGGCTCACCTATAGATTTCAAAAGTACAAATAGTACATTACCATTTTCGTTTTTCTTATCGTGTGTAAGCAGTTTGATCACAGCGGTAATTGTGTCCTTGTCAAAGGAAATTTTGGGATAAATAGCGTGAAAAACGCTTTTGATTTCACGCGCTTTATCTGGCGACAAGCCGGATACCTTGACAGAGAGAAATGCTTCCAATATCATCCCTATTGCAATGGCTTCGCCGTGTAGCAATCTGGTTTTGTTCTGAGCTGTTAAAAAATGGGATTCTACCGCGTGTCCTAGCGTATGGCCAAAGTTTAAAATCTTACGTAATCCTTGCTCGTCAATATCCGCAGCGACTACTTTAGCCTTAACACCAACAGAGTGATGTATGTGTGGCAAGATTTCCTCTTTACTTAAGAAACCGCTTAATGCCTCAAAATAGGCAGGCTCTTGAATTAGTCCGTGTTTGAGCATTTCTGCATAACCGCTGCGGTATTCTGAATCGGGTAGGGTTCCCAAGAAATCGGTATCAACCAGTACCATTTTAGGTTCTCTAATAATACCTACTTGGTTTTTAAGTGCACCCAAATCAATGCCCGTTTTTCCACCAACAGAAGCGTCTACCATGGCTAATAATGACGTTGGGATGTTGATAAAGTCAATGCCACGTTTAAAGGTGCATGCGACAAATCCGCCTAAATCGGTTACCACTCCGCCTCCAATATTGATGAGTAAGCTTTTTCGGTCGGCGCCCATTTCAGATAGGCTATCCCAAAGCGAAACGCAGCTTTGAATGTGTTTGTTTTCTTCACCTGCTTGCATTTCAAGTGTCTTGAAATCGAACTGAATATTTGAACGCGCGTGTGGCAAACAATGCAAGCTGGTGTTGTTGTCTGTCAATACAAAAACAGCAGAGTAGGCATTGGCCTTAACACAACTGTTGAGTGCATCCCAACAATCCGCTCCAAAAAGGACTTCACTATATTTTGTTTTAACAACCATATCGGTTGGCGAAAATACTGCCTTTTTGGTTTATTTTCCTAATTTTGAGAAGTACTTCATATTTTAAATAACCCTTATTTGGACCATACATTGCCGCAATATCCGCATAAATCAACACGAGAATTAAGGGCTTCGCTCTTTTTGTTCCGTTTGCTTTCGAGAGGCTTTGTTGTGCGTGCTTCTCTATACGTGTGGCGGTTTTTACAAAGCATTCGTTTCCCTGTGAAATACCTTATTAGCTTCACAGGTTATGAGCAGTTTTGTGCAGGGCAAGACGTTTCTTCATGTGCATCCATGACAGAAAAACTTGCGAAACACCAGATCTTCAGCGTATTGGATTACGCAAATGAACACGCAACATCAGCAATCGATTACGACCACAATGCTGCAGTGGTTTTGGAAACCATAGAAGCGGCTAAAAACAATAGGGCATATCCGTTTGCCGTAGTCAAGCCCAGTGCCATAGGTTCCTTCGAATTGTACCAAAAAATGGGGGCAGGGCATAAACTTACGGCAAGCGAACAACTTATTTGGACTGCTATGCAGCAGCGTTTTGATCAATTGGCAAATGCAGCTGCACAAGCAGCTGTTGTATTGATGATTGATGCGGAAGAAAGCTGGATACGAGATGGTGTGGACTTATTGGTATTGCCTTTGCTTGTGAAATACAATTGCGATAAAGTCGTTTTGGCGCTAACCATTCAATTGTATTTAAAGGATAGAAACATCGTTTATAAAAGCCTTTTGAAGGATGCTGATGATAAAGGGTATGTATTGGGTGTAAAACTCGTTAGAGGTGCTTATATGGAAAAAGAACGCAGCAGGGCAACAGCCCTAAACATGAGTGCTCCCGTCTGCGCAACCAAAGCTGCAACAGACATGCAATACCGGGACGCCCTTCAAAACGCCATGCAAGCCGTAGACAAACACTTCTGCATCGTGGCTACACACAACCAATCGGATATCAATTGGGTGGTTGATTACTGTGCTGAAAACAATATTTCCTTGGGGAATGCCAATCTTTGGTTTAGTCAGCTGTATGGCATGCGCGATTATATTTCCTTTTCTCTTGCAAAACAAGGTGCCAATGTTTTTAAATATGTGCCCTTTGGCCCTTTGGCCCAGGCCGTACCCTATTTGATTAGACGTGCATTAGAGAACAGCGCCGTGAAGTCGCAGACACTGCAAGAATGTTTGATGTTAAAAAAAGAACTGCGGCGTAGAAAACTCAACGGCTGAAGTAAGCCGTATCTGTACATTTTTTGACTGAAAAGAGTTTGTCATCAATTTCCATGACGTACACATTGCAAGAATCTGTGCCAATGTTACTCTCGCTAAAGTCCACGGATGTTCTGGCAAACCATTGCACGGTATCTTGGATGGGGTAGAAGTCCTTTTCAAACACCCATTCCTTCTTCTTAATATCGTTTTTAACCCGTGCCGATGGACTGTAGTTACACTGCGTTCTTTTTCCGTTGAAGAAGAAAAACAAAAAAATAAGCCCAACTGAAAAGCCGCCTAAATAATAACCCAATCTCTTTATAAAACTCATATGAATGAAATGTTTCTAGCGCTGTCGTTTATATGTTTCAATGTTATGGTGTGGTGCGGTTGTGTTATTAGCGCCATGGCTATTTCTGGCCATTCGATAAAGCAGTAATCTCCGCTGTGCAAGTATTCTTCAAACCCAAATTCTTGCAATTCCGTTTCATTTTCAATGCGATATAAATCCAAATGAAAGGCCGAAGCATTTGCCACGCTGATCTCGTTCACTATTCCAAAAGTAGGGCTTGAAACTTCCTCATTGCTACCCAACTGTTTGACTATTGCCTTCACGAGCGTTGTTTTACCTGCGCCCAAATCTCCTTTGAGTAACACAATTTTATGCTCAAATACCGCAACCAGCGATTTGGCGATTGCGTCAAGTTGACTTAAATCATAATCTTGTACCATAAAGCAAAAGTAAACTACTTGGGAGAAAACACCGCAAAAGGAATGCACATCTCTTCCAATGAAATGCCACCGTGTTGGTAGGTGTTGCGAAAATGGTTTACAAAGTGATGGTAGCGTGTAGGGTAAATCAGGTAGTAGTGTTCTTTGGCAAAGGCAAAAGAACTGCTCATGTTGATGGAAGGCAGTCCAAAACTTTTGGGGTCTGAAACCATCATTACGTGCTTGTCATCTGTTTTAAGTCGTCGCCCTGTTTTGTAGCGAATATTCGTACTGGACTCACGATCGCCAATTATTTTAGCAGGTTGCTCCACATTTATGGTGCCGTGATCTGTGGTAATAATAAGCTGATAGCCTTTTTGTTGTGCGGATTTAATAATGTCTAGCAAAAGGCTGTTTTGAAACCAGCTCTTAGTAAGCGAACGGTATGCCTTATCGGAATTTGCCAGTTCTTTAATTACATCCATCTCCGTTTTGGCGTGTGAAATCATGTCCACAAAATTATAGACAAGGACTTGAAGGCCATCTGCGGTATCTGCCTTAAGCGTATCTAAAAACTTACGGGCTTCATGAGGCTTGTTTACTTTAGTATAGGCGTGTTTTATTTTTAACCCTAAGCGATCCAATTGAGCACCCAAAAATTCGTGCTCATGCATGTTTTTACCCCCTTCATCGATGTCATTTTTCCACCATTGTGGATGTTTTGCCTCCATTTCAGCAGGTAGTAGTCCAGCAAAAAAGGCATTGCGTGCATACTGAGTGGCCGTTGGAAGTATACTAAAATATGCGGTTTCCATATCTGTTTTGTAGTAAGGCGCAATAATGGGAGATATGGAAATAAACTGATCGTATCGCAGGTTGTCAATCATCAGCAACAGTGTCGGCTTCTGGTTTAGTTTGGGTGCAACCAGCTTTTTAAACACTTGATTTGAAAAAAGTTTTTCCGCTTCTTCATCAAAGAGTAAATCGGCATAATGCTTTTCAATAAATCGTGAGAAAGCAATATTGGCTTCCGTTTTCTGATAGGTAAATATTTCTTTGAGCTCTGGCGAATCAACACTGTCGATTTCCATTTCCCAGTACAAGATTTTTTGATATACATCACTCCAGCCACTCAGCGATTCCGCTTCCATCAAGGCTGTGCTTAATTGCCGAAACGACTGCTGATAGGTCGCAATTGTTTTTTCGGTCACGAGTTTACTGGCATCCAAATTCTTTTTGAGGGCGAGTAAAATTTGATTTGGATTTACAGGCTTAATGAGATAGTCGGCTATTTTGGCGCCAATGGCTTCCTCCATGATGTTTTCTTCCTCACTTTTGGTAATCATGATGACTGGTAGTCCTGGGTGGACTTGTTTAATTTCACTCAACACTTCTATGCCTGACATACCGGGCATGTTTTCGTCCAATAGAACGATATTAAAACTGCTGTCTTTTAGTAGCGATAAGGCGTCTTGACCACTGTGTGCTTTTGTGACTTGATAGCCCTTTTGGTTCAGGAAAATAATGTGGGCTTCTAACAAATCTATCTCATCGTCAATCCACAAAAGTTCAATCGGCTGCATATATGTATCTTTGTACGTAATTTTTTCTATAGTGAAACTCACTCAATACAACGACCCAATTTACGGTTTTATTACAATCCCAACTCCGTTTATTGGCAAACTTATCAATCATCCCTACGTGCAGCGCTTGCGTAGGATAAAACAGATGGGCTTATCTTTTTTGGTATTCACCGCAACAGAGCACACCCGCTTTCAACACGCTTTGGGTGCCATGCATTTGGCTACCAAAGCAGTAGCAAGCCTTCGCAAACAAGGAATTCAGATAAATGACAGCGAAGCTGAAGCGCTCTACGCAGCATTACTCTTACACGACATTGGACACGGCCCTTTTTCACATGCACTTGAACATGCGTTACTGCCTGATACGGCACACGAAACAATATCTTTGGCACTCATGCGTGATATGAATCGTGAACTTGAAGGTCAACTTGATTTAACGATTCAAATGTTTACCAACAAATACGCACGCGGATTTTTTAACCAACTTATTTCCTCGCATATCGATTTGGACAGGTTGGACTATTTAAAGCGAGACAGTTTTTACTCTGGGGTTACAGAGGGCAACATCAACTCTGAACGCTTGATTACCATGATGACAGTGAGGGAGGATACCTTAGTCTTTTTTACCAAGGCCATTCATTCTATTGAAAAGTTTTTACTCGCCCGCCGTATGATGTATTGGTCGGTTTACCTGCATAAAACAAGCTTTGTTGCTGAGGAATTGTTGATACGCTTTTTTAAGCGTTTTGAACAGTTGGATGATGCAACCAAGACTTCTTTAGGTACCGTTGCCTTAGCAGGCATTGCAAACAATAAAAATGCGGAATTAGAGGATAAAATTTCATATTTCATAGCATTAGACGATAACGATATTTGGGTTACCCTTAAGGCAGCAAGCCATAGCGATGACCCCATTTTGGCCGCACTGGCAAACATGATTTTAAATCGTGATTTACTCAAAATTCAGATTGCCAACGAACCCATTGGCAAAACTGAGCTGACGGCTAAACGACAGTTTTTTATGGATAAGTTAGGGTTGTCGGCAACGGAAATTGATTATTTCGTTTTTGCTGGAAGCCTAAGTACACAGGGCTATAATTTAGATGCGCAACCTATCAAATTATGTTCTCTCGATGGTGCGCCAAAGTTATTCGATGCTTTATCTGAAAACGCACATTTCCCCATACTCGCGCGAAAGGATTATAAGTACTTCTTGGCATTCCCTAAACAAGACGGATATTTTTCGTAATTTTGAACCTATGAAATTTAATGCCACCCAAATAGCGGAACTGGTTTCTGGCACTGTTGATGGTGACCCTAAAGCAGAGGTTTCTAAATTGTCTAAAATTGAAGAAGGAACAAAAGGAAGTTTGTCTTTTCTAGCCAATCCCAAATACACCCCTTTTTTATACAGTACAGCTGCAACCATAACTTTGGTCAGTGATGACTTTGTGGCTGAAAAAGATTACAAAACAACCCTTGTTCGTGTGGCCGACCCTTATGAGGCCTTTTCAAAGTTGTTAAATCACTATAACAAAATCAAGCATGTGCCTACGCCCAGCGTGTCTGAAAAGGCATTTGTTTCAGAGGATGCGTCCTGCTCAGACGGTGTATCAATCGGAGATAATGCACACATTGGTGCCCATACGACCATCGGAAAAAACTGTGTGATCCAACCACAAGTATTTATTGGTGAAAACGTCACCATAGGTGATAACACCATTATCCATGTTGGTGCACGCATTATTGACGACACCGTTATCGGAAGCGATTGTGTAATTCAAAATAACGCCGTTATTGGTGCCGATGGTTTTGGGTGGGCGCCCAATGAAAGCGGTTCATACGATAAGGTTCCACAAACGGGCAATGTAGTTCTTGGCAACCACGTTGACATTGGCGCAAACACCACGATTGACCGCGCAACACTTGGATCAACGCGTATTGGAGACGGAGTTAAGCTTGACAACCTTATCCAAATAGGACATAATGTTGAAATCGGCGCACATACTGTTATTGCGGCACAAACAGGTATTGCAGGATCAACCAAGATAGGGACGCACTGCCAAATTGGTGGACAGGTTGGTATTAGCGGTCATTTGACCATTGGAAACCGTGTTGGTATTCAAGCCAAGTCCGGTATTTTGAAAAACATTAAAGACGATTCAAAAATCATGGGTTATCCGGCCTTTGATTATACAGCATTTAACAAGTCGTATGTGCATTTTAGAAATTTACATACGCATATTACTGATTTGCAATCCCTAAAAAAGAAACTTAACCATGACTAAACAAACCACTATCTCCAAGGCTGTTTCGTTAAGCGGTGTTGGAATTCACACAGGAAAAAAAGTTAAACTTACATTCAAGCCAGCCCCAGTTAATCACGGCTATGCCTTTTCACGTGTTGATTTAGAAGGAACTCCCGTCATAAAGGCAGACGCCAATTTGGTGGTAAACACAACCCGAGGAACAAACCTGGAAAAGAATGGTGTAAGCATACAAACATCAGAGCATGTTTTGGCCGCACTTGTTGGACTGGAAATAGACAATGTTTTAATAGAGTTAAACGCATCTGAACCACCCATCATGGACGGTTCTTCTATCCATTTTGTTGAAGCCTTATTAGAAGCCGGTATCGAAGAGCAAGATGCAGAAAGGTATGAATATGTGGTTCGCGAAAACATCACATTCGCCGATGAAGAAACGGGTAGTGAAATAACCGTTATTCCAGCGGATAATTATCAGGTCACTACCATGGTCGATTTTGGCACCAAAGTTCTTGGGACGCAAAACGCAAACCTAAAAAACCTCGCTGATTTTAAGGATCAATTTGCCAACGCACGCACCTTCAGCTTTTTGCATGAAATAGAATCACTGCTTGAACACGGACTCATCAAAGGCGGCGATCTCAATAACGCCATTGTATATGTAGACAAGGAACTTTCTAAAGAGACCATGAGCAAACTCTGCAAGGCTTTCAACAGAGATAGTATTTCAGTGAAGCCGAATGGTATTCTAGATAACCTGACGTTAAAATACCCCAACGAGGCTGCACGCCATAAATTGCTAGATGTAATTGGTGATTTGGCACTAGTGGGTTGCCGTATTAAGGGTAAGGTCATTGCAAACAAACCCGGTCACGGCACCAATACAAACTTTGCCAAAAAGCTCGCTAAAATCATCAAAAAAGAAAGGCGCAATCGCGTACCTGAATTTGATTTAAATGCGGAGCCATTAATGGACGTAAATGCCATTATGAACGTATTACCACACCGTCCACCCTTCTTGTTGGTAGACAAGATTTTGGAATTGAGCGACACGCATATCGTAGGAATGAAGAGCATCACGATGAATGAGCCTTACTTTGCAGGACATTTCCCTGGACAACCTGTTATGCCCGGCGTACTGCAGATAGAGGCCATGGCGCAAGCAGGGGGTGTATTGGTATTGAATACCGTTCCAGACCCAGAAAACTACCTTACATTTTTTATGAAAATTGAAAATGCCAAATTCAAGAAACCAGTTGTTCCTGGAGATACGCTTATTTTCAAAATGGAATTATTATCGCCCATACGTAGGGGTATTTGTCATATGCAAGCCGTAGCGTATTCGAGAGGCAGGGTTACAACAGAGGCTGAAATGATGGCTCAAATTGTAAGAAAAGATCAAGTCAAAGTATGAATCAACCATTAGCATACGTACATTCAGATGCGAAAATTGCGAAGAATGTCGTAATAGAGCCTTTTACCACAATTGACAAAAACGTGGTGATAGGAGAGGGGACCTGGATAGGTCCGAACGTGACCATTATGGAAGGTGCGCGAATAGGGAAAAACTGTAGCATTTTTCCAGGTGCTGTCATCAGTGCTGTTCCACAAGACCTTAAGTTTAATGGTGAAAAAACAACCGCCGAGATAGGGGATAACACAACCATTAGAGAATGTGTTACCATAAACCGGGGTACTACTTCAAGAGCGAAGACCAAAATTGGGAAGCACTGCCTGATTATGGCGTATTCTCACATTGCGCACGATTGTATAGTTGGTGACCATTGTATTTTCTCAAACAACAGTACGCTTGCCGGGCATATTACGGTAGGCAGTCACGTTATCTTGGCTGGAATGACGGCCGTACACCAGTTTTGTTCCATTGGCGATCACGCGTTTGTTGCAGGTGGTTCATTGGTACGTAAGGATATCCCACCATTTGTAAAAGCAGCTCGTGAGCCGCTTTCCTACGCGGGTGTAAACTCTGTTGGTTTAAGACGTAGGGGCTTTGACTCAGATAAAATCAAAGAAATTCAGAGCATTTACCGCATCCTCTATCAAAAAAACTTTAACAATACGCAAGCAACACAGATTATTGAGGCAGAAATGGAAGCATCGACAGAAAGAGATGACATCCTTCAGTTTATCAGGCTATCACAACGCGGTATTATGAAAGGATATATTCAAAACTAACTATGGCATCAACTTCAGATATTCGAAAAGGTCTTTGCATTCATTACAACAATGACATTTATAAAATAATAGAGTTCTTACACGTCAAACCGGGGAAAGGACCAGCTTTTGTACGCACCAAGCTCAAGAGTGTAACTTCAGGAAAGGTAATTGACAATACTTTTTCTGCTGGACATAAAATTGATGACGTACGTGTGGAAACCCGTAAATATCAGTTTTTATACGCAGTTGGCGATGTGTACCACTTTATGAACACAGAAGATTACAATCAAATTGAATTGCAAGAAAACATCCTTGATCAGCCAAAATTGATGAAAGAAGGGGAGATCGTTACGGTGATGACAAATACCGAGAATGACAGCCCGCTTTGTGTTGATATGCCTGCCAGTGTAATTTTAGAAATTACCCATACCGAACCAGGTGTGAAGGGCAATACGGCTACAAACGCCACAAAACCCGCAACTGCCGAAACCGGTGCAAAAATCAATGTTCCTTTATTTATTAACGAAGGAGATAAAATAAAAGTAGATACCGAAAAAGGCACCTACATCGAACGCGTAAAAGAATAACATGAGCGTATTAGTAACCAAAGATTCAAACATTATCGTACAAGGCATTACGGGGAGTGAAGGCACTTTTCATGCAAACCAAATGATTGCTTATGGCACCAATGTCGTTGGAGGTGTAACCCCCGGAAAAGGAGGACAAACACATTTAGAAAAACCCGTTTTTAATACCGTTGCAGAAGCTGTTAACGAAGTTAATGCAGATACGTCCATCATTTTTGTACCACCAGCCTTTGCTGCTGATGCGATAATGGAAGCCGCTGAAGCTGGAATAAAGGTCATCATTACCATTACTGAGGGCATTCCCGTGAACGATATGGCAAAAGCCATGGAGTATGTAAGTGGTAAAGAATGCCGTTTGGTTGGTCCAAACTGCCCTGGAGTTATCTCTCCCGACGAAGCCAAAGTGGGTATTATGCCGGGCTTTGTCTTCAAAAAAGGAAACGTAGGAATTGTGTCCAAATCAGGAACGCTAACCTATGAAGCTGCTGATCAAGTAGTGAAAGAAGGATATGGCATCACAACTGCTATTGGCATTGGTGGTGATCCCATTATAGGAACTACAACCAAAGATGCCGTGCAATTGCTTATGGAAGACGATGAAACCGAGTGTATTGTCATGATAGGCGAGATAGGCGGACAACTGGAAGCAGACGCAGCTAACTGGATAAAATCTCAAGGTAACCCAAAGCCCGTAGTTGGGTTTATTGCTGGTGAAACAGCGCCCAAAGGCCGTACCATGGGACATGCAGGTGCAATAGTAGGTGGTGCAGAAGACACCGCTGAAGCAAAAAAAGCAATCATGAAATCGTGTGGCATACACGTTGTGGATTCGCCAGCAGCCATTGGAAAAACCGTAGCACAAGTTTTAGCATAATATCATGGATTTAGTAAAAGGAAAAAACATCATCATTACAGGCGCCAGTAGGGGCATAGGACGTGGCATAGCCATGGCATTTGCCAAGCAAGGTGCCAATGTAGCCTTCACATACAGCTCTTCCGAAGGCCCAGCCAAGGAGTTGGAAGCAGAACTTAGCGCATTTGGCATAACCGCAAAGGCTTTTAAATCAAACGCTGCTGACTTTGATGCTGCACAACAACTTGTTGCCGATGTATTGGAAATATTCGATTCTATAGATGTACTCATTAACAACGCTGGCATTACCAAAGACAACCTGTTGATGCGCATTACGGAAGAAGATTTTGACAAGGTCATTGAAGTCAATTTAAAATCTGTTTTCAACATGACCAAAGCGGTACAACGCACCATGCTCAAGCAACGATACGGAAGCCTAATTCACATGAGCTCTGTTGTTGGCGTTAAAGGAAATGCGGGCCAGTCAAATTATGCCGCATCCAAAGCAGGTATTATTGGTTTTTCAAAATCAATAGCACTCGAATTGGGCTCAAGAAACATAAGATCAAATGTGATCGCACCCGGATTTATCGAAACAGAGATGACTGATAAACTCCCCGAAGATGTCGTAGCCCAATGGCGGGCAGGCATTCCACTAAAACGCGGCGGCTCTCCAGAAGATGTAGCCAACGCTTGCCTTTTTTTAGCCGCTGATTTATCTGCATACATAACAGGACAAGTATTGCACGTAGATGGCGGTATGTTAACCTAAAATTTATATCATGGAAAAATTACCAAAACTTGGATTACCCTTAATAATACTCATAATCGTAGGAGTTATTTTTATTTCAAAATCATATGTCAACATCCCTTACGGAGAAGCGGGTGTCGTATGGAAACGCTTTGGTGGGGGAACCGTAATTGACGAACCACCCCTAGGAGAAGGGTTTCGTTTTATTGCACCTTGGAATCGTGTCTATACTTACAACATCAAACAACAAGAAGAGTTTGAGAGTGGCATGCGCGTGCTTTCGTCAAACGGACTTGAAATCTCCTTAGATGTTTCTGTATTGTACCAACCAAAGATTGACGAACTGGGCATGTTACACAAAACCAAAGGAGAGAATTACCTGAACATCGTTATTGTTCCAGAAATTCGTGCAGTTGCCCGATCTGTAATTGGACGCTACACGCCTGAACAATTATACTCCTCAAAGCGTGACGCCATTCAGAATGAGATTTACGAAGAAACCATGCGTAAGGTAGAAAACCAGCATGTACAGCTCAATGCAGTATTGGTACGTGATGTGACTCTTCCAACGTCTATCAAAGAGGCCATTCAACGTAAACTTACCCAAGAGCAAGAAGCCTTGGAATATGAGTTTAGGTTAGAAAAAGCACGTCAGGAAGCAGAAAAAGTGCGTATTGAAGCAGAAGGGAAAGCAGTAGCCAACAGGCTATTAGCAGCATCGCTAACACCAAACATCCTTAAAGATAAAGGGATCGAGGCGACTCTTTTGTTGGCAGAATCGCCTAACACTAAAATTATTGTTGTTGGAGGTGGCGAAGATGGACTGCCACTTATTTTAGGAAATCAGTAAGGTTTTCAAAAAATTTTCGATATTTGCATCGTAATGAATAAAGCACATTTTTTCCACCACAACAATATTGCGTTTCAAACGTGCTAGGTGGAGTATGTCAATAACCGTCTAACCCGTTTGTATTGCTCAAACGGGTTTTTTGTTATAATAAAGTCATGAAAGAAAAGATACGTATCGCGATTCAGAAGTCAGGAAGGCTTAACGAAGAATCATTAAAACTGCTCAAGAGCTGTGGTATCGCCATCAATAATGGCAAAGACCAGCTTAAGACATCGTCTTCTAATTTCCCTATGGAGGTATATTATCTGCGCAATGGAGATATTCCGCAATACCTTAGAGATGGCGTAGTGGATTTGGCCATCATTGGTGAAAATCTAATCGTTGAAAAAGGGGAGGACATTCCCACACTTGAGCCGCTGGGCTTTTCAAAATGTCGTGTGTCCATTGCTGTTCCAAAAGGAAATGCATACAGCGGCGTTGCCGATTTAGCAGGTAAGCGCATCGCTACATCCTATCCAAAAACAGTTCAGAAATACCTTTCAGAATGGAATATTAAAGCGGATTTACACATCATTAATGGTTCGGTGGAGATAGCACCCAATATTGGCCTGTCAGATGCCATTTGCGACATCGTTTCCAGTGGATCTACGCTATTTAAGAACAACCTCAAAGAAGTTGAAGTGTTGTTTAAGTCACAAGCCGTTTTGGTTGGAGGTATGGGATTGTCAGCTACCAAACAAGAAATTCTTGACACGCTTTTGTTCCGTATCCGTGCCGTAAACGCTGGAAAAAATTCCAGATACATCATCATGAATGTGCCCAACGACGCCATCGAGACCATATCAAAAATGCTACCGGTATTAAAGAGCCCTACGGTAATGCCCTTGGTTGAAGAGGGCTGGAGTTCGTTACACTCTGCCATAGACAAAAACACCTTTTGGGAAATGGTAGATGCGCTAAAAGCGGCCGGTGCCCGAGATATATTGGTATGTCCTATTGAACGAATCATTCAATAATGAAGTTTATATCCAATCCTGAACGAAGTACATGGCAGGCGCTTACCCAGCGCCCGACTGCCGATTTCTCTTCTATTGAGCCGATCGTGGATGAAGTCTTTGCCGCCGTGCGGAGCAATGGCGATGCAGCCGTTCGGAAATACAGTCAAAAGTTTGATGCATATACGCCAGATCAACTGATGGTAGCTGCGCAAGCGTTAGCAAACGCGAAGGGGGAACTGTCTGCAGAACTGGTCGCTGCTATTGACGTGGCGTATGAAAACATTTACCGCTTTCACGAAGCGCAAAAAACAGCACCTGTTCGTCTGGATACCCAAGAAGGGGTTAGCTGCTGGCAAGAGAAAAAACCCATTGAGAAAGTGGGGATTTACATTCCAGGCGGAACCGCACCGTTGTTTTCAACTGTGCTAATGCTGGCCATTCCTGCACAACTGGCTGGTTGTAGGCAAATAGTGTTATGCACGCCACCAAATAAGTCAGGCGTACCCGCTGCCATACGCTATGCAGCACAAAAATGTGGCGTAACGCTCATAGCACAAATTGGCGGCATACAGGCCATTGCTGCCTTAACCTATGGAACTGAGCGCATTCCTAAAGTCTACAAGATATTTGGTCCTGGCAATCAGTTTGTAACCGTTGCCAAGCAAATGGCAACTCAATACCAAACGGCCATCGATATGCCTGCAGGCCCTTCCGAACTTTTGGTGGTTGCCGACAGCACGGCAAAGCCCGCATATGTGGCTGCAGACCTGTTGTCCCAAGCCGAGCACGGCAAAGACAGTCAGGTGATATTGGTTAGCACATCGGAACAAATAATCCCCCAAGTACAAGCTGAACTCGACAAACAATTGCTTGTGTTGCCCAGAAAAGAAATTGCTGCCACAGCATTGGAAAACTCATTGGCCGTTTATTTTGACGATGAGCAGGCTGCACTTGATTTTATCAACGAATACGGTCCTGAGCACTACATTACTTGTGTGGAGAACGAAAACGTATTTGTAGACGGCATTATCAATGCAGGATCTGTGTTTATTGGCAACTATACCCCTGAAAGCGCTGGGGACTATGCCTCTGGTACCAATCACACCCTGCCCACCAACGGCTACACCAAGCAATACAGTGGGGTTAATTTAGATGCCTTTTTAAAGGCGATTACCTATCAGCGCATCAGTGCGCAAGGCATAAGGTCTTTAGGCCCGCACATCGAGGCTATGGCCGCAGCAGAGGGGCTTGATGCCCACAAAAATGCAGTAAGCTTGCGATTAAAAGATTTGAACAATGGCTAAGGCATTTGATTTAACGCAATGGACTAGACCCGAAATGTTAGCGCTTGCACCCTACACATCGGCTAGGGACACCTTTAACGCAATAACTGGGAAGTATACCTTTTTGGATGCCAACGAGAACCCCAATGCGTCTGCAGTCAACAGGTATCCAGATCCAAATCAATTGGCACTGAAGAAAAAAATTGGGGCACTTCGTGCTTGTTCTGTCAATCAACTTTTGATTGGAAATGGCAGCGATGAAATCTTGGATTTACTATTCCGAGCGTTTTGCACACCCAATAAAGACAACGTAATCCTTATGCCACCTACCTATGGCATGTATGCCGTGTTGGCCAACATCAATGGTGTGGGCATTAAAGAAGTGCCGCTTACAGCTGATTTTCAATTAAAAACGGACGAAATCCTAGCAGCTGTTGATTCCAACACCAAGGCTATTTTCTTTTGTAGCCCCAATAACCCAAGCGGAAATGTGTTTAAAACCTCAGACATAACCGCATTGCTCAACGGCTTTGACGGCTTGGTGGTTATAGACGAGGCGTATATCGATTTTACGGATAGATTAGGTTGGTTATCTCAATTAGACAACTATCCAAACCTCGTGGTGACGCAGACCCTTTCCAAGGCCTTTGGACTGGCGGGATTGCGCTTAGGTATTGCTATCGCACACCCCAGCATTATCAAGCTGCTGCACACCATCAAACCGCCATACAACATCAACACCCTTAGTCAGCAACAAGCGATTGAAGTTTTGTCCGATATCGAAAAAGTAAACCGACAAATTGCAGCATTGCTAGCCGAACGCAATAGGGTAGCGGCTTATTTAAACGAACTGGACTGGGTAGAAACTGTATTTCCATCGGATGCCAATTTTTTATTGATACGCGTTGATGATGCAAACAAACGCTATGACGCATTGCTTGCGCAAAAAGTGGTGGTACGCAACCGATCTAAGCAAACAAATTGTGAAAACACCCTTCGTATCAGCATTGGTACCCCAGTAGAAAACAACGAACTTATGGCAGCTTGTAATACCATATCATTATGAAAAAAGTATTGTTTATTGACCGAGACGGCACCCTAGCACTGGAGCCTGAAAATTACCAACTCGATGCATTGGAAAAACTCGTTTTTTATCCCGGTGTGTTTCAGTATTTAGGACGAATCGCCAAGGAGCAAGACTATGCATTGGTTATGGTTACCAATCAAGACGGACTGGGAACGGACAGCTTTCCAGAAGACACTTTTTGGCCCACACACGACTTCATTATGACTGCCTTAAAAAATGAAGGCATAAACTTTAGCGAGGTGCTTATCGATAAAAGCCTACCTGCCGACAATGCACCCACACGCAAACCCAAAACGGGCATGCTATCCGCTTACCTAAACAATGCCGACTACGACCTCGAAAACTCATTTGTCATTGGCGATCGAGTAACGGATATGGAACTGGCAGCTAACCTCGGGGCAAAGGGCATCTTGTTGCAAAACGATGCGCGGATGGCAGCATCAATTCCAGATGCATTGGCCGATACTATCGCACTGAAAACAACCGCTTGGAGCGAGGTATACACGTTGTTAAAGGCTGGTGGGAGACGCGTCAGTCACGAACGCAAAACAAAAGAAACAGCCATTGAAATTGACCTAAATCTCGATGGTACAGGCGAGAGCAGTATTGATACGGGCATTGCCTTTTTTGATCACATGCTAGACCAATTGGCGCGTCATGGCGGGGTAGACCTAAAGCTGACTACTAAAGGCGATTTGGAAATAGACGAACACCACACCATTGAAGATACGGCCATTGCCTTGGGCGAAGCCTTTGGAAAAGCATTGGACGATAAGCTGGGCATTGAACGCTATGGCTTTTGCTTGCCTATGGACGATTGTTTGGCGCAAGTTTCCCTTGATTTTGGGGGTCGTGCCTGGTTGATGTGGAATGCTAAATTCAAAAGAGAACTCATTGGTAAAATGCCAACAGAAATGTTCTTCCACTTCTTTAAATCTTTTGCCGATGGTGCCAAGGCAAACTTGAACATTAAGGCAGAAGGACATAACGAACACCACAAGATTGAAGCCATTTTTAAGGCGTTTGCTAAGGCCATTCGTGCAGCCATCAAAAGGGATGCAGAGAAACTGGTATTACCCTCTACCAAAGGACAGTTATGAATGTAGTCATCATTGATTATGGGGCAGGCAATATTCAGAGCATTCGCTTTGCATTGGCGCGTTTGGGCATCACAGCCACATTGAGCGATGATGCGATTGCCATCAAAAATGCCTCGCATGTGATATTTCCGGGCGTTGGCGAGGCAAGTTCTACTATGGAAAAACTCCGTGCAACGGGACTTGGCAATCTTCTTCCTAGGCTAACACAACCCGTGTTGGGCATCTGTTTGGGGATGCAACTGATGTGTAACCATACCGAAGAAGGCGACACAGCAGGGCTTGGCATTTTCGATACTGAGGTTGTGCGCTTTGAAACCCATTTAAACGTTCCCCATATGGGTTGGAACACAGTTGAAGGCAAAGGTCTGCTTTTTAACGATATCGATGCAAACAGCCACTTTTATTTGGTGCACAGCTTTTATGCGGTACCCAACAAAGACATGGTTGGTGCTTGTACGTACGACGTTCGCTTTGCTGCTGCCTTGGCAAAAGACAATTTTTACGGTACGCAATTTCACCCAGAAAAAAGCGGAGCCGTGGGCGCACGCTTATTACAAAACTTTCTAACCTTATGATTTTAGTTCCTGCCATAGATATCATCAACGGACAATGCGTACGCCTCAGCAAAGGAGATTACGACACCAAAAAAGTATATAGCGATTCGCCTATCGAAGTAGCCAAGGCTTTTGAGGGTGCTGGATTGACACACTTGCACGTAGTTGATTTGGACGGGGCACGTGCAAAACATATCGTCAATACCAAAGTACTGGAGGCCATTGCCACCAAAACGACGCTTACCGTAGATTTTGGGGGTGGTATTAAGTCGGCTATTGATTTGCAAACTGCCTTTGATTGTGGCGCTGCACAGGTTACGCTGGGTAGTGTTGCCGTAGATGCACCTGAATTGGTTTTGGAGTGGCTGCAACAATTTGGGGCAGACAAACTCATATTGGGCGCGGACGCCAAAGACAGACGAATTGCCACGCACGGATGGGAGAAAGACTCGGGCATAGACGTGTTGGATTTTGTCAAAGACTACGCCGCTAAAGGCTTTAGGCATGTACTCTGTACGGATGTTGCCAAAGACGGCATGCTGGCAGGCCCATCGTTGGAGCTTTACTATGAGTTGCTTGAAAAAGTAGCAAAGATTTCGCTGATTGCTTCGGGTGGAGTAAGCAGTATGGACGACGTATATCAACTGGAAGAACTGGGTTGTACGGCAGCCATCATTGGAAAGGCGATATACGAAGGGAAAATATCTTTGAAAGAATTGGAAAACTATCAATTAGAACAATCATAAGATGCTAACCAAAAGAATTATTCCTTGTTTGGATGTCAAAGACGGACGTACCGTAAAGGGCGTCAACTTTGTTTCTTTGCGTGATGCGGGCGACCCCGTAGAACTGGCACAGCGCTATGCGCAGGAAGGCGCAGACGAATTGGTCTTTTTGGATATTTCCGCATCAGAAGAAAAACGCAAGACCTTGGCACAACTGGTGCGTCATGTCGCACAGGCCATTGATATTCCCTTTACGGTAGGTGGTGGCATAAGTTCGGTTGAAGACGTAGGTGTCTTACTCGATAACGGCGCAGATAAGGTTTCCATCAATTCGGCAGCGGTACGCCGTCCAGAACTCATAAGCGAGCTGGCACAGCGTTTTGGCACCCAATGTATCGTCGTTGCCATCGATGCCAAACAAATTGAAGACGAATGGGTGGTGCACTTGGTAGGCGGTAAAGTGCCCACGGAAAGACGGCTGTTTGAATGGGCGACTGAAGCCGTAGCACGTGGCGCAGGCGAGTTGCTCTTTACTTCTATGGATCACGATGGTACCAAGCAAGGCTATGCCAACGCAGCATTAAAAAAATTAAGTGAAACGGTTAGCGTTCCTGTCATTGCTTCCGGTGGAGCAGGGGAGATGACCCATTTTGTTGATACCTTTGTACAAGGAAATGCAGATGCCGCCTTGGCAGCAAGTGTGTTTCACTTTAAAGAAATCGGCATACCCGAACTCAAAACATATTTAAATCAACATCAAATACCCGTACGATGAACATAGATTTTAGCAAATACCCAGATGGACTGGTACCCGCCATAGTACAAGATGCACTGACAAAAACCGTGCTGATGCTGGGTTATATGAATGCCGATGCCGTTGCCAAAACGCAAGCTAGCCAACAGGTTACTTTTTACAGCAGAAGTAAAAACCGCCTGTGGACCAAAGGCGAGGAAAGCGGAAATGTATTGGAGTTGGTTTCCATGGCCGTGGATTGCGATATGGACGCACTGCTTGTTAAAGCTGCGCCCAAAGGACCCACCTGCCACACGGGAAGCGACACCTGCTGGAACGAAAAAAACAGCCCTTCTTATGGATTTCTATCAGCTTTGGAAGCCACCATTGCTGACCGCAAAAGCAACCCAACCGACAAAAGTTATGTAGCGAGTTTATTTGCCAAAGGCATTAATAAAATTGCACAAAAAGTAGGTGAGGAAGCGGTGGAAACCGTTATCGAAGCCAAGGACAATGACAAAGGCTTGTTCCTAAACGAAAGTGCCGACTTAGTCTTTCACCTGATGATTTTACTGCAAGCCAAAGGATATGTACTGCAAGATGTGGTGGATGTGTTGGCGCGTAGGGAGAAGTGATTAGGTAATGGTTATGGGTGTTTGGTTTTTTAACAATACACTATCGTCCTTTTTTTATATTTTTATGATTTAACAATTTTGTGCGAAAATCGTTAAAACGTATCAACTTGTTTACTCAAATTTAATTTACTTACAAATTATGAAACGATTATTCACGACCCGAACCAACCTTTTCTTATTGCTTTTCATTGTCATCCTACAGGGATGTGCCAGTCTTGGGCTGACCTCCAAAAAAAGCAACATCATTGAAACGCATATTGACTTGAATGCAGTTGAGAACGACCAGCTTTTGGTTAGCCTTGACCCAGGACCCTTCCCAGCAGGTGAAGTGACTTTTTACATGCCAAGCGTCATCCCCGGAACCTACGAATACACAGACTTTGGCCGTTTTGTAACAAACCTCCAAGCATTTGACAAAAACAACCAACCTCTCGAAGTGGTAAAAGACGAAAAAAACACTTGGAAAATCGCCGAGGGGAAAAAACTAGACCGCATCACCTATAGGGTTGATGACACCTTTGACAGTCCTGAAGGGAAAAAGATTTACCCCATGGGCGGTACCAAAATAGAAAAAGACGAGGTCTATTTACTGAACCTACATGGATTTGTAGGGTATTTTAAAGGTGGTAAAGAATGGTCCTATCGCGTAACCATAGATTCTCCAGCAGACTTGGTTCCGTTTTCTTCGATGCAATCGGTAAGCCACACCGCTACCCAAGACGTATTTCTAGCAGGTCGTTACTTTAACATTATCGACGATCCCATTCTCTATACCAGCGATGACAGCATTTCTTTTTCCCTAGAGGACATTGAAGTTAACCTCGCCGTGCATTCGCCAACAGGCGCACACAAAGCAGCAGATTTTAAAGAGACCCTTGTGGACATGATGGAAGCACAAAAACGCTTTTTGGGCGATGCCAATAACACCAAAAGCTATGACATTCTCTTGTTGCTGATGAGCATGGAAGAACTCCGGCACTTTGGTGGGGTACAGGGCGCATTGGAACACCACACCTCAACCACCGTGGTTTTTTATGAAGGCATTGATACAGCGGCGCTCAAAGAATATTTGACGGATGTGGTTTCACATGAGTTTTTCCACACACTCACACCCTTGAATGTACACTCCGAGCAAATTCACTATTTCAACTATAACGAAGGCGTGATGTCGCAACACTTGTGGATGTATGAGGGGACAACAGAGTATTTTGCCAACCTGTTTCAAGTGCAACAAGGCCTCATCACTGAGGAAGATTTTTATTCTCGTATTACAGAAAAAATTGACCTAGCCAAACGTTATGACGATACCATGCCCTTTACGGAAATGAGCACCAAAATTGTTGACGAGCCCTACCAATCCAATTACCAAAATGTGTACTATAAAGGTGCCTTGATCAATATGTGTTTGGACATCATCATAAGAGAGCAGAGTGGGGGCACACGTGGTATTTTATCCGTCATGCAAGCCTTGGCAAAAAAATACGGGGTAGATAAACCTTTCACAGACAACCAACTTTTTGATGAAATCGTTGCCATCACCTATCCTGAGGTGGGTGACTTTATCAAAACCCATATACAAGGCGAAACGCCCATTCCGTATAAACGCTTTTTGGAAAAGGCAGGTGTTACCATTGTTGATACAGAACAAAAGCTTCCGAGCATTATCATGGTCACACCACAACAACCCTTTATTGCGCCGCAACCCAACGAAGCTGGAACCATGGATTTAGTGGTAACGGGATTAAACAATCGCCTTAGTGAAATTGGTTTTCAAGCAGGGGATGTGTTGCGTGTGTTTAACGGTGCGGAAATCCCTGCGCTTACTCAAGAAAATATGGGTGCTTTAAATATGTTGTTTGGAGTTTCGTTTGATTGGAAACTCGATCAAGAGGTAATGTTTAAAGTAGAACGTGCAGGTGTGTCTAAAACACTTCACGGAACCGTTGGCGTAGCTGTAGCACCAGCAAAAGGAATACAAGCAAATGCCAATGCCACAGCCGCACAAATTGCATTGCGGAATGCGTGGTTGTATGAGTAGTTATTAGTGAATAGGCAATAGTTATTAGGGAATAGGCAATAGTGAATGGGGAATAGTTGTTAGTGAATAGGCAATAGTGAATAGTTATTAGTTAATAGGAATTGTCTAATCTTTGACTTAATTCAATAATTATACCCAAACAGAGGATACTAAATACGATTAGTGTGAGTAGTGCGCTGAGAATTGGGTACCTGTAAAAGGTTTTTGGAAAAACCTTATTGATTTGATGAAGAAAGACAAAAAAAAGGATAATAAACAGCCATTCCATAATCGCAATATTTGAGGTATTATAAATATATAAAAAAGTTGAAGTGAATGTGTATCTTTAAATAATGCAATTAAATCCAGCGATATTTCGGTTTTTTAGGCAGCTCGCAAAGCACAACAACCGCGAGTGGTTTGAGCAGCACAAACCCGAGTTTAAGGTCTTGGAAACAGATTTAAAGCTATTTGGCGAGGCCCTGAAAGACCAACTCAACCAACACGACAGCATAGACCGTTTTAAGCTGTTTCGCATATACCGTGACGTGCGTTTTTCCAAAGACAAAACCCCCTACAAAACTCATTTCGGACTGACCTGGCACCGCACCAAGCCTGAGCTTCGTGGTGGCTATTATCTGCACCTCAAACCCGACGATGTCTTTTTGGCCTGTGGTTTTTGGGACCCAAACCCTGCAGACCTAAAACGTATCCGCCAAGAAATTGACCTCGACGGAGACGAATACCGAAACCTTATCCATGCACCAGCCTTTAAAAACATCTGGGGCGAACTGCAAGGCAATGCCGTTAAAACCGCACCCAAGGGCTATGCCAAAGACCACCCAGATATCGATTTACTGCGTTTTAAGCAGCACATCTTTATGATTCGCTATACGGAGAAGGAAGTTCCCGCTGCGGACTTTATAGACCGCCTAGACGCTGCCCTGCAAGCCGTGCGCCCCTTTGTGGACTATATGAGCGTCGTGCTGACCACCAATGCGGATGGAGAGTCTTTGGTTTAAGAGTTCTTCTTTAAGCGCTTGCTATTTGATATGAGCGGGACGCTTCAGAATTTTGCAGGAGGGGTCATGCTGCTGATTTTTAAACCGTTTAAAGTAGGCGATTTGATTGAAAGTCAAGGCTATACCGGAACGGTTAAAGAAATACAAATCTTTGTTACCATACTGCTAACTCCCGAAAACAAAACCGTATTCCTACCCAATGGGGCAGTAGCCAATGGCGAAATTACCAACTACGCCACCGAAGGCACCATACGGGTAGATCTCGACTTTGGTATTGGCTATGGCGAATCCATAGAAACGGCCAAAAAGGTGCTTTATGAAATCTTAAACAAACACGACAAGGTGTTGCACAAGCCACCGCCGTTTGTAGGCGTAAACAGCTTGGGGGATTCTGCAGTAAACCTGCCGTGCGTCCTTATGCCAGCCCAGAAGATTATTGGGAGGTCTATTTTGATATTTATGAAAAAGGTAAAAACGCAATCGATAAGGCCGGGATCGAAATTCCGTTCCCACAACGAGTCGTGCATCAGCAATAAAGCCTATTTGCGGTGGAAAAATTCCACCGCAAATCGTGTAGTGCCTTTCAGCGAATTAAAACCTAATACATCTCCACCAAATACTTTATCAAATCGGTGGTGGTAACAATTCCTTGTAGTTCGTTTTTGTCATCCACGACGGGGAGTGCATGGAAATCGACATCCAAAAAGATCTCGGCGACTTCCTTAATGGTGGCCTTATCGGGGATGCACGTGGGTTTTCGAACCATAATTTGCTCGAGGGTAAACAACGAATAGACCGAGGTGTCTATGGTAAAATCGTGTGGATCATAGCTGTCCACAAAACTGATGCGTGCCAGGTCGGTCATGCTGAGAATACCCACAATTTTGGCACCAGAAACGACGGGCAAATGCCTAACGCGGTTTTTTTTAAAGAGTTTCTCGGCTTCGCCCAAGCCATCGTTAAGGTGTAGTACAATTGGCTCTGTAGCCATTATATGCCGAACGGATTCACGTTTTTTCATGTTGTAAGATTTAGGTAAGTCTAAATGTACAAAAAATGCAGAAATGCCTATCTTTATAAAACCAAAAATCTTATGAACCTACTCAAAACAATCGCCATTTTTGCGGTGCTATATGTTGGCGCGACAATCTTGCTTCGTGTTGTTTTCGACAAGCTATATCGCAACATTCAAAAGCGTTATTTAACAAAAGAAAAAAGGCGCTTGGAAGAAGGTACCGCGCCAAAAGACAAAACGAAAATTTAAACGGCTTTAGACAAACGGTCTGCTACCAACAACTGCAGTTGGTCTTGCAGGCGTACAATGACCAAATTCATCATACGCTTGTTTAACTTGGACGAGTTTTGAATGTAAAAAGCGTATTCGGCTACGGTAAATTGGCCAATCAACATGCCTTTAACAGCATTGCGAAACTTCTGATCCTTGCAAATGGCTGTTTCAATATACTGCATGCGTTTTTCTAGCGAAAGCTCGTAAAACACGCCCTTGTGCTTGTTGGCATAATTCACAAACGCAGCAATGAGCAGTGGGTTTTGCAATTTTAAAACAGGGCGTAAGGTGGCGTTTTGAAAACGTTCTTCGTGCGACATCGTATCAAATGTTTGGTGTTTTTTGATCTCTGGGCGTATGCGCAGCAAATCGTTGTGCCTGTCGTTCATGTTAAAATTTTCAATAAAGTTAAATTCAATTGGCTTGCATTTGCTGGCAAAGGTTTGTGTTCTTATCCATAGGTTGTTAACAATAGGCACACACGGATTTAACCCATTATAGTTCACCAGAAATAATGAATAATAATTAATCTTATGTTAAATTGTTTTTTTGATTCCTGTTTTATAATTTAGTGAGAACAAATTTACACCCCTATGATAGTAGGCATACCACAAGAATGTAAAAATAACGAATACCGCGTAAGCCTTATGCCCCAACACATAGCGGCCATAGCGCAAACGCATAAGGTAATTGTACAGCAAGATGCTGGATTAGGCGCTGGATTCTCAAATGAAGACTATATACGTTCGGGCGGGATTATGGTATCAAGTCTGGAAGACGTTTATGCGCAGGCAAACTTGATTATTAAAGTCAAAGAGCCCTTGCCACAGGAATATGCCCTAATCAAACCACATCATACCCTATTTACTTTTTTTCACTTTGCTGCCTCGTCAGTCCTTACAGAAGCCATGCTAAAATCTGGCGCCACGTGTATTGCCTATGAAACCATCGAAGATAGCAAAGGCGGGTTGCCGCTTTTAGCCCCCATGTCAGAAGTTGCAGGACGTCTGGCTGGACAACAGGCTGCCAAATACCTTGAAAAACCACAAGGCGGCAGTGGTATATTGGTAGGTGGTGTTACGGGCGTAGCCCCCGGCAAAGCCTTGGTTTTGGGCGGTGGCGTTGTAGGCACCAATGCTGCAGCTGTACTTGTGGGTATGGGCGCAGCTGTTACCATTTGCGATATCAATGAAAATCGGTTAACAGCCTTGGAGCGTATATTTGATGGTAACATCCAAACCCTGCTGGCCACAGAAGAAAATATCCTGGCTACACTACCCCTTGTGGACGCCGTTATTGGTGCCGTGTTGGTCAAAGGCGCCAAAGCGCCAAAACTCATTACCAGAGAAATGCTGTCGCTCCTTAGGCCGTATTCCGTTCTAGTAGATGTAGCGGTGGATCAAGGCGGTTGTTTTGAAACCACAAAACCCACCACCCATGAGCATCCCACCTATTACGTGGATGATATCTTGCACTACGCCGTAGCCAATATGCCCGGTGCTGTACCAAGAACGTCCACCCAAGCCTTGTCGTCTAAAACGTTTCCTTATATCATGAAACTACTGAACAAATCACTAGACCAACTACCAGCAGCAATACTTAAAGGCGTTAATACGCATCGGGGTAAACTAACAAATCGTGAAGTTGCAGCTGCGTTTAAACTTCCCTACTCCAACGTGTCAACTATTCTAGGCTAATGCTTATTTTCGTAGCATGAATACGATTCCATCACTAAACCTGCAAGACTTTGTGTCGGGTAATTCAGCCCAACAGCACCAATTTATTGTAGCCTTAGGACGTGCCTTTGAAGAAATTGGTTTTGTTGCCATTTCAGGACATTATTTAAGCGAAGCGCTCATCGATGAGCTGTATGCCCAAATAAAAGCGTTCTTTGATTTGCCCGAAGACATCAAAAAGAAATATGAAATTGAAGGCTTGGGCGGACAGCGCGGCTACACCTCCTTTGGCAAGGAACACGCCAAAGGCAAAAAGGAAGCCGACCTAAAAGAGTTTTGGCATTTTGGGCAATATGCCGAAGTTCCAGCAATATTAAAACCGCACTACCCGCCAAATGTACAGGTTGAAGAATTGTCCGCTTTTAATGAAGTAGGCGAAAAAGTTTTTAAAGCCTTGGAAAAAACAGCCATGGCGCTATTGCGTGCCATATCGCTGCATTTGGGTCTGGAGCAACATTATTTTGATGGATTTGTCGCTACTGGGAATAGCATCCTACGTCCCATCCACTACCCCCCTATTCAACAAGCACCAAAAAATGCGGAGCGTGCTGCCGCACATGGCGACATAAACCTGATTACGCTGCTGATGGGTGCACACGGGAGAGGCTTACAAGTACGCAACCGCAAAGGCGATTGGATAGACGCCATAGCTGGCCCTAATGAACTTATGGTGAATGTGGGCGACATGCTTTCGCGACACACCAACAACGTATTGAAGTCTACCATGCACCGTGTGGTAAACCCGCCAAAAGAAATGTGGGGTACGTCGCGCTATTCCATTCCGTTTTTTATGCACCCCATTGCCACCATGCCACTTGACGTATTGCCGCATTGCATCAACGATCAGCAACCCAAACAATACGATGACATCTCCGCTGGAGATTTTCTCAGAGAACGACTAATTGACCTTGGTTTATTAAAAGCATAATGGCCAAACTCAGCGATTTATCGGACTTAAAAAAACTGTTCCCGGAAGCCGAGGGTGCCTATACCCCACCCGTTGAAAAGCAATCAGGCACAGCAAAGCAGTATCTAGAAGCACACTTTAGCAATAAGGGTCGTGGGGGTAAAACCGTTACCCTAATCAAAGGCTTTGAAGGATCTCCAGATGCACTAAAAGCATTGGCGAAAACGCTTAAGCAGCACTGTGGCGTGGGGGGAAGTGTTAAAGATTACGACATCATTATTCAAGGCAACATGCGTGATAAAATCATGGCATTCCTCAAAAAAGAAGGGCATCAAGTGAAGCGTGTTGGTGGATAAAAACGTTTTATTCCAATGCCTTTTTGGTACGAATATTGATGTACCTTGGAAACGTAAAACCCCAAATTATGAGAGTAATTGCCTTTGCATCCATGCTTATGCTATTTTTATCCTGCGAACAAAACGATGTGAGCATCACAGTTCCCGATAACCCCCCAGTAGCTAAATCCGTCGAATACAGCGTTACATTTTCTTTTGATTGGAATAAAAATGATTTTCCAACCGATTACCCCGCTAATCCACACTTCTCCCCACTAGTAGGCTGGGTGCACCAAAAAGGTAATGGCTTTTTTAACACAGGAAAAACGGCTACCGATGGAATTAAAAGCATGGCTGAGTTTGGAAGTACCACTACCCTAGTGCGTGAACTTCAAGCGCTTATTGACCAAAGTAAAGGTCTTAAAACCTATGTTGGCAGTGGTCTTAGCGGGGGTGTTGGCACCATTTCACTGGACGTTACGGTTAGTAGTGAATTTTCTGCCGTATCCTTGGTAACCATGCTTGCCCCAAGCCCTGATTGGTATATAGGCTGTGCAAACGTTGTCTTAACTGATGCCAATGGCGAATTTGTTGCAACCAAAACAACAAGGGGTAATGTTTATGATGCAGGAACAGATAATGGCGCGACATTTGCCGCTGCCAATAGTGTTAGTTCTCCAAGAGAAAATATCAAAATCATTACCCAACCACCGCTTGGAAACGGTACAGAAGTTCCAGCGTCTATTTGCAGCATTACATTCACCAAAAAGTAATTACCAATCTATACTAGGTTTGCCTTGTGCTTTTAAATACGCATTCGCTTGGCTGAAGTGTTTGTTACCAAACCACAGTCCCCTGTTGGCACTTAACGGAGATGGATGTCCGGCCTCAAGGACTAAGTGTTTGTCCCTGTTGATATGCTTGCCTTTTTGCTTGGCATAATTCCCCCAAAGCATAAAAACCAAACCCGTTTTGTTTGAAGACAGCTTTTCGATTACGGCATCTGTAAATTTTTCCCAACCTTGCTTTTGATGGCTTCCCGCCTGCCCTGCCCGAACGGTTAAGGCGGCATTGAGTAGCAATACCCCTTGTGATGCCCACGGCAATAAACTACCAGACCTAGGATATGGCTTTCCCACATCTTGCTGAAGCTCTTTTAGTATGTTTATCAACGAAGGAGGATGCGCAATACCCTCAGGAACAGAAAAACACAAGCCGTGCGCCTGCCCGGGACCGTGATAGGGATCTTGCCCTAATAGCACCACATTAACCGCTTCAAATGGACATAAATCGAAGGCGTTGAAAAGGTCTTTTCCAGGTGGATAACAGCTATATTGCTTATATTCTTGACGTACAAATTGGGTCAGTCTATCAAAGTAAGGCGCAGCGATTGTATCCGCTAACTGCGTTTGCCACGATTTTATCAGTCGAACCTTCATTAAAAAAGCTATTTTTGCGATGCCTCAAGGTAGCAAAAATTGAAATGAAAAAAATTGCGCAAAAAGCACTCGATGATTTAGAATTTGGGGTTGTCCTTGAACAAGCCGCCCTGCGCTGTGCAACAGCACTTGGAAAAGCGCAGATGATGGCATCCATACCTTCGAGTGATATAGGTGAGGTTAAAAAGGCCCTGCTAAGAACAAACGAGTACGCCAGTTCGTTTTCGGAAGAAAAACCCATACCCAACCACGGCTTTGAAGACGTCAGTGAAGAAGTATCGCTGCTAGACGTAGAAAACAGCAAGATTGAGGTTGAGGGCTTCCGCAAGCTGTTGCTGCTCGTCGATACTGCCAACACGCTCATCGTATTTTTAAAGAAAAACAAAGATCTTTATCCTACGCTGTTTGAAGCCACTTATGAGCAAGTACCCATCAAAGAAATCCCAAAAGAAATAAACCGTGTCGTTGATAAATTTGGTGAAGTAAAAGATCGCGCATCCGACAATTTACATATCATCCGCAAACAAATGAATGCGGTTCGTTCCAAAATAAGTCAAAGTTTTGGCGCTGCATTGAGCACCTATCAAGGTTCGGGTTTCTTAGACGATATTAGAGAAACGGTTATGGGCAGCAGACGTGTGTTGGCCGTTAAGGCCATGTATCGCCGCAAAGTCAAAGGCGTCATCCACGGCAGCAGTAAAACGGGAAGTATTGTGTATATAGAACCGCAAACTACCCTAGCCTATACCCAAGAGCTTCAAAACCTCATTTACGACGAAAAAGAAGAAATTGATTTAATCCTGCGTGCCCTTACCAACTATATGCGCCCTTTTGTAGATGATGTGAACCAATTTGCCAGTCTGCTGATTTTAATTGATATGCATGCCGCTAAAGCCTATTACGCCAAGGAAATGGACGGCGTAATGCCCATGCTGCGTGATACGCAAGAAATTGACCTAAAAAAAGCATACCACCCCCTACTCTATTTGAGTAACAAGAGAAAGAAGAACACTACCTATCCACAAGACGTGCATTTGCATGCTGAAAACAGGATTGTGGTTATCTCGGGACCTAATGCAGGTGGAAAAAGCATCACGCTCAAAACAGTTGGCCTACTGCAATTGATGCTGCAAAGTGGCTTCTTGCTTCCCGTGGATGAAAGCAGCCATATGAGTGTATTTGAACACATACTCACGGATATTGGGGACAACCAATCCATAGAAAACGAATTGAGCACCTACAGTTACCGCCTAAAGAACATGCAACGCTTTTTGAAAAAATGTGATGAAAAAACACTGTTCCTTATTGATGAATTTGGAACGGGTTCTGATCCAGAACTGGGTGGTGCACTTGCGGAAATATTCCTTGAAGTATTTTATGAGCGCAATGCTTTTGGTGCCATCACCACTCACTATTCAAACCTTAAACTGCTGGCCAACGAGCTGCCACACATGACCAATGCCAATATGCAATTTGACGGCAGGAGCCTTCAGCCCACTTTTCATTTGGTAACAGGAGAAGCAGGCAGCTCATTTACGTTTGAGGTAGCCGAGAAAAATGGCATACCTTATAGTCTTATCAATAAGGCAAAAAAGAAAATTGAACGCGGTAAAGTCCGTTTTGATGCCAGCATAGCAAAGCTACAAAAGGAGCGTGCGAGCATGAGCAAAACCTCTAAAGCAATGCAAGAAGCTTCGGTTAAAAGTAAAAGGGAAAATGAAAAGCTGGAAACCCTCAATGCAAAAGTCAAGCTCAAGCTAGCGCGCTATCAAGAACTCTTTGACCAAGAAAAACGCATGATTGTGCTTGGCAATAAGGTAAACGATGCGGCAGAACGGTTTTTTATCACAAATAAAAAGCGTTCCCTTATTTCTGAGCTATTGCAAATCGTAGAGACCGAAAATGCAAAACGAAAGCGAAAGTCAAATGCCGTACACAAAAAAGAACAACAAGAAAAGCGTGCAATTAAGAAGGAGGTAGTTGCGAAGGTCGCAGTGGTTCGCAAAGAAAAAAAGAAGCAAAAAGAGACCAAGCCAAAAGAAAACTTTCGCCCAAAAGTTACCTTCCAAATTGGGGACAAAGTGCGCATGTTTGATGGAAAAGCCGTGGGCACCATAGACACCGTAGAAAAGAAAAAAGCCATCGTAAACTATGGTATTTTCACCACACAGGTAAACGTGGAAGCCCTTGAATTGGTAGAACGAAAGCAGAAGTGAAACGCGCCGTTGTCTTTTACGATAGCGACTGCTTGCTGTGCAGCAAGAGTGTGCAGTTTGTACTGAAACACGACACGCACAAGCACTTTTCATTTAGTGCCCTGAACAATACTTTTGCAAAACCCTACAAGCTATCTGCTGAAACAGTAGCGGTATTAACACCCAATCAAGCGTTGCTGTCACACCACAAAGCAGTAAAATACATCATAAAACAGCTGCCTAAACTGAAGTGGATGGTGCTTCTATTTTATATAACCCCAGCCTTTTTACAGCGGTTTGTATATGGTGTAATCGCTAAAAATAGAAAGCGCTGGTTTGGTACAACGCGCTGCCTGCTTTCAAATCAACATCCAGAACGCTTTATTGACTAGTTCTTGTAGTGGTCATCCCAGTTTTTGACCTTTGGCCTGCCGAGTTTGCCTAACCATTTGGCGACCAACATAGAAACGGAGGCATCTCCAGTTACGTTTACACTGGTACGGCACATGTCCAAAGGGCGGTCTACAGCAAAAATAAGCGCTAGACCTGCTTCAGGAATACCAGCCTGTGCCAGCACAATGACAAGCATAACCATACCAGCACCTGGAACAGCAGCAGAGCCAATGGAGGCTAGTGTTGCCGTGGCAATAATACCCAATTGTGCACCTAGACTTAAATCCATCCCAAAGGCTTGTGCAATAAACACAGCGGCAACGGCTTGATACAGACTAGTACCATCCATATTGATGGTTGCCCCTATGGGCAGCACAAAACTGCTTACATCTTCTTCAACGCCCAAGTGTTCGTGCACACGCTCCATGGTAACGGGGAGTGTGGCAGCTGACGAGGAAGTAGAAAACGCCAACAATTGTGCTGGTGAAATTCCTTTGAGGAAAAAACCAATTTTCTTCCCTGTTACAAGGCGTACTAAGATGATGTAAAAGAACAGCATACAAAGCAAGCCCAACAATACCGTTATGGTGTATAAGCCTAAGGCTTTAAACAAATCGGCTGATGGTGCTTCAGCGACCAAGGCTGCAAGTAGTGCAAATACGCCATAAGGGGCAGCAATCATAATCAAATCAATAAGCTTGAGAATTACCTCATTAAGTGCATCAAAAAAGTCTTTTACGGATTGAGATTTCTTTTGTGGAATAAGCACAATACCTATTCCAAAAAATATGGCAAAGAAAATCACCTGTAGCATATTGCCGTTGTCTTGCATGGCAGCAAAAATATTGGAGGGTACCATGTCTACGAGCGCTTGTAGTGGACCTGCTTCCTTTTGCGCGGCAGCAACTGTTTGTTTGGCAGCAGCATCAGAGGCATAAGCGGAAAGCAGTTCTTTTCGCGTTTCGTCGGAGATGGTATTTCCAGGCTTGATTAGATTCACAATACTCAAACCAATGGTAACAGCAGTAAGCGTTGTCAATAAGTATAAACCTATGGTACGACTACCCATGGAGGAGAGTTGTGTAATGTCTTTGAGATCAGAAACCCCTTTGATTAGCGAGGCCAATATCAAGGGAACGGCAATGAGTTTAAGGACATTAATAAATATAGTTCCGAACGGTTTGATCCAATCTACTACCAAATCCCTACCCCATTCAAATTGACTAAACAGTAATCCAAAGAGGACACCAAAAAGCATTCCGAGTAGAATTTTCCAATGTAGGGGCAATTTTTTCATGTTTTAAATTTTAGCGTTTTTGTTGCGAAGACTAAAATCAGCCAATACCAAAGCAGCCATGGCTTCAACTATAGGCACGGCGCGTGGCACCACACAAGGGTCGTGTCTCCCCTTGCCTTCCATTACAACCTTGTCTCCTTTTTTGTCGATGGTTTCTTGATGCTGCATGATGGTCGCAACAGGTTTAAAGGCAACGTTGAAATAAATGTCCATACCGTTGCTAATACCGCCCTGCACACCACCTGAGTAGTTAGTTTTAGTCGTACCGTCTTCGTTGTATAAGTCGTTATGAGCGCTTCCTTTTCTTTTTGCGCCAGCAAAGCCACTTCCGTATTCAAAACCTTTGACGGCATTGATGGAAAGCATGGCCTGTCCAAGGGCAGCGTGTAGCTTGTCAAAAACCGGTTCTCCCAAACCGATGGGAACATTTTTAATAACGCAAGTTACTACGCCACCAACGGTATCCCCTTCTTTGCGGACTTGCTTTATATAGCTTTCCATTTGGGCAGCCATTGCTGGGTCTGGACAACGCACAGGGTTACTTTCTATGGTAGAAAAATCGCTTGTATTTTGTGGGTTTTCAAGAGTCAACTCCCCTACTGCCGAAACAAAAGCACGAATGCTAACAGGTGCAATAAATTGCTTGGCTATGCTGCCTGCTACCACACGGGCTGCGGTTTCACGTGCCGAACTTCTCCCACCGCCACGGTAATCACGAATGCCGTATTTCTGGTCGTAAACATAATCGGCGTGTGAAGGACGGTAGCTGTCTTTTATGTGGCTGTAATCTTTTGATTTTTGATTGGTATTCACAATGGTAAATCCAATGGGTGTTCCCGTTGACTTGCCTTCAAATACTCCTGAGTGAATGGCAACCGTATCGGGTTCTTTCCGTTGCGTTACGATGGCCGATTGTCCGGGTCTACGTCTGTTGAGGTCTTCTTGGATGGCCGCAACATCAATTGCTACACCTGCTGGACAGCCGTCAATAACACCACCAAGGGCTACACCATGCGACTCGCCATAGGTTGTAAGGCTAAATATTTTTCCAAAAGAATTTCCTGCCATTTAAATATTTTTTTCAAAAGTACGAATATATACAGTCAACGTAAAACGGCTATTGAGAATTGTATTTGAATGCGCATACAGGGTTAAAGTAAATCATCAATTCAAAATCCTTTTTCATAAATTTGCTGAAATATATTTTCCAATGCGAAATCTTTTCTTCCTTACCCTAGTTATTCTTTTTGTTTCATGCCAATCATCTTCTGGAGATTACACCATCAGCATTTCTGCTGACGTTGAAGATGACCACCAAATATTTCTCGTCAACTTTGATGATGATAACCAACCCAATGTGATAGATACGCTCTACGTAAAGGAAGGCTTAGCTTCTTACAGTGGTTTTGCTGAAGTACCAGATTATCAATCGTTATGGGTAAATGGTGTAAGGGGATCTGTACCGCTGTTTGTTGAACCCGGAGAAATTACGGTTGAAATATACAAAGACAGTATTCAAGCTTCGAAAGTTAGGGGAACAAAAACCAACGTAGCTTTTAAACGCTATATCGATGAAGTCAATCCATTGTTTAAGTCTTTTTATGAAATTCAAAACGATATGCGAAACGCAGTGATCACACGTGATAGCTTGGGATATAAAGATTTAGAGGAGCAACTAAAAGACATGGAGGCCAAGTTTAATAACTTCCAGATTGAATATACCAAATCCAATCCTGACTCCTATGTATCTGCAATGGTTTTGATGCAGTTGGTCATGAACAAAGCCATTGAAAACGAAGAGGCTTATGAAATCTATAAGGGCTTTAGTAAAACCATCAAGAAAACAAAATCTGCTGTTAAGATCAATGCACTCTTAGCGCCAAAAGAAGCTGAAGAAACGGAAGCGGTTCCTGAAGACGGCGAAGTTAATGTTGGTGATAAAGCACCTGATTTCTCAGCGCCTACGCCAAACGAATCTTTTGTTACACTAAATGCCTCCCTTGGAAAATTGACTATTTTAGATTTTTGGGCATCTTGGTGTGGCCCATGTCGTGTTGACAGCCCTAATCTAGTCAAGGTTCACAACACCTATAAAGCCAATGGCTTGTCCATAGTAGGCATTTCGCTAGACAACAATAAGAAGTCTTGGGAAAAAGCCATTGATAACGACAAGCTCGATTGGACGCACGTATCGCACCTTAAGCGTTGGGACGACCCCATTGCTGCCGCATATGGTGTAAACTCAATTCCCCAATTATTTCTATTGGACGAAAACGGCACCGTGATTGCCAAAGAGCGTCATGCAGAAGATTTTATGCCTATTCTTAAGCAAATACTGCTCTAAGTAGACCCCTTTATTATGGCGCAATGAAGCGAATCATTTTTATCGTTACAGTACCTTTTTTGTTGCTTATTTCATGGTTGCCCTTTTGGATGTTATATGCGTATGCTAACATCTTATACGTCTTGCTTTATCATGTAGTAGGTTATCGGAAAAAGGTGGTGCGCAAGAACATCAAACGCTCTGGTTTAGCCAAAACAGAAAAAGAGGCATTGGCCATTGAACGCAAATTCTACCGCTATTTTTGTGATTTGTTTTTAGAAATGATTAAAGTAAGAGGCATGTCAAAAAAGACCATGATGCGCCGCTTTAGGGTAACCAATCCAACTTTTTTAGAAAATTTCGCCAAAGCAGGCAAATCTATCTTTGTGATGACAGGGCACTATGGGAATTTTGAATGGCTTTTATCATTAGGACATCACACCCCACACATCCCGCACGGCATTTACGCCCCACTGCAAAACCCCTATTTTGACAAATACCTAAAAAAGGTGCGCTCTATACACGGGTCATTCCTCATTTCGCGAAAAAAGTTTGCAGAGCAATTTACAGTCATGCAGCACAAAAAAGAATTATCGGTTATTGGGTTCGCAGCAGATCAATCGCCTCAACGCAATAAGAAAAATTACTTCCGTAGCTTTTTTGGTCATGAAGTTCCTGTGTTTACGGGAGCTGAACGTTTGGGCAAAAGGTTTGATGTTCCTGTGGTAATGGCAAAAATTAGAAGAGTTAAAAGAGGGTATTATGAAACAACGTTTAACCTATTGGCTGAACATCCCAATACACTACCCAACTACGCCATTACAGATATGTTCTATGAACAGTTGGAAGCTTTAATAAAAGAAGATCCGTCCCTTTACTTTTGGACACACAACCGCTTTAAGTTGATGCGACAAAAGCAGCAATAGCCGCTTCAATTGTATTGATTTTATCAGCCATTTTTTCTTGTGTTTTAGCTTCGCCATACAAACGAATAATGGGTTCGGTATTGGATTTGCGCAAGTGAATCCACGAATCGACAAAGTCGATTTTAACGCCGTCAATGGTGGTTACGCGCGCATCGGCAAAAGTTTTGGCAACAGCAGCCAACAAGGCATCTGCATCCCAAGAAGGTGAAAGTTCGATTTTCTTTTTGTTCATAACGTATGACGCATAGCGTGCTTTTAGGGCAGATACACTGATTTTTTCCTTTGCCAAATGCGATAAGAAAAGGGCAATGCCAACAAGCGCATCACGCCCGTAGTGCAATGCAGGAAGAATGACACCGCCATTCCCTTCACCGCCAATAACAGCATTGACTTCTTTCATTTTTGCAACAACGTGTACCTCGCCTACTGCACTGGCGTGGTAGTCTACACCGCAATCGTTGGCCAAATCAGCAAGCGCTCTTGAAGAAGATAAATTAGAAACAAGCGCACCCTTTTCAGATTGCAACACATAATCGGCACAAGCAACAAGGGTGTACTCTTCACCAAACAATAGGCCGTTTTCATCCATAAAAACCAAACGGTCAACGTCTGGGTCTACGGCTATGCCCAAATCTGCGTGCTGGGCAGTTACGACAGCTGACAAATCAACAAGATGTTCTTTTAGCGGCTCTGGATTATGTGGAAATTCGCCATTTGGCGTACAGTGAATTTTATGCACTTTTACGCCCAACTGTTCCAGCAATTTAGGAACCGCAACACCCCCAGATGAATTCACACCATCAACAACCGCACTAAATCCTGCTGCTTTAATCGCAGCAACATTTACCTGTGGAAGGCCAAGAATCGCATCTATGTGCGCCGTAAGTGCATCTGTTACTACATTGATTTTACCTAGGTCATCTACTCCAACAAAATCATAGGACTGATCGCTTACATATTGCATTAGTTCAGCACCGGCTTCAGCGCTGATAAATTCGCCTTTGTTGTTTAATAATTTTAGCGCATTCCATTGCTTAGGATTGTGACTGGCTGTAATGATAATACCACCTTGTGCTTGTTTGCGAACAACTTCCATTTCAACGGTAGGTGTTGTGGAAAGCCCTACATCAATCACATCAATACCTAGACTCACGAGGGTCTGCTGCACTAGGGTTTGAACCATTGGACCTGATATGCGCGCATCACGACCTACTACTACAGTAGCTGACGAATGCTTGGTTTTAATCCAACTGCCATAAGCTGCTGCAAAAGCAACAACATCTACAGGGGTGAGATTCTGATTGATTTCGCCACCAATAGTGCCACGAATTCCCGAAACAGACGCAATTAAAGTCATACTTTTGTTTTGTCAAATATAAGCATACAATCACACATGAATTACTTAGCGCACTTGGTATTATCTTATCCTTCAGCTGGCTTGGTTGTGGGTAATTTTATAGGAGACCATGTGCGCAATAAAGACTTGGTTCATTTTACAAAAGAAGTGCGATTGGGTATTGATATGCATCGCCGCATCGATAGCTTCACCGATAAACATAAAGCCTCAACAGCCATTAGAGAAAAACTTTTTGCGGATTACCGACACACAAGCAGAATATTGGTTGACATCTATTACGACCACTTCTTAGCAGTCTATTTTGAACAATTTCACCATCAATCTTTGGGAACATTTAACGACAAAATAACGGCTTTACTTCAACAATACATGAACATCATGCCGCCATCCGCACAAGGCTATCTACGGGGTATGCAAGCCCAAAACTGGCTGCTGGAATACAGCAGTGTTGCAGGTATTGGCGTAATTCTAAATAAAATGGCAAATCGGTCAGGTCTACATCTCTTGCAATCGGGTGCCCGCTCACTTGAACACCACTATGATTTTTTTAAGATGCAATTTTTGAAATTCTACCCTGAACTCATGGGTTATTGCGATTCGTTTAAAAAAGAAGCACTTCACTAAAAAACTTGACTAAAATCAATTATATTCGAAGCTTGGCTTGGCTATGAAAGATGCAATAATTGTTAAAGGAACGCGGGTGCACAACTTGCAAGATATTGACGTGGAAATTCCACGCAATGAGCTTGTTGTCATTACTGGGCTGTCGGGCAGCGGCAAATCCTCGCTTGCCTTTGACACCGTTTATGCCGAGGGTCAACGACGCTATATTGAAACCTTCTCTGCCTATGCACGTCAGTTTTTGGGCGCACTAGAACGCCCCGATGTTGATAAAATTGACGGGCTTTCTCCAGTCATTGCTATCGAACAAAAAACAACGGGGAAAAGTCCGAGGTCTACGGTAGGTACCATTACCGAAGTATATGATTTCTTACGTTTACTGTATGCGCGTGCCGCTGATGCCTACAGCTTTCAGACCAACGAAAAAATGGTGCAATACACCGACACCGAAATTCAAGCAGCTATTGCTGCGTCCTACAAAGACAAAAAAATTGCCATACTCGCCCCTGTCGTACAATCGAGAAAAGGACACTACCGCGAACTCTTTGCCTCTATTTTTAAGCAAGGTTTTACTAGAGTGCGCGCAGATGGAGCTTTTGTGGAATTGGTCCCTAATTTCAAACTTGACAGGTACAAAAACCACGACATTGAAATTGTTATAGATAGGCTTCAAGTCAAAACGTCAAAAACAGACAGCAAGCGCCTTGCTGAAAGCATAGAAACCGCCATGTATCACGGTAACGATATGCTGATGATATACGATTACGAAACAGAAAATACACGCTTCTACAGCCGTAAATTAATGTGCCCTAGCACTGGTATATCCTATGCGGCACCAGAACCCAATACCTTTTCATTCAACTCTCCAAAAGGCATGTGTCCTTCTTGCAACGGTTTGGGTGTGGTGCACAAGGCCAACAATAAAAAAATCATCCCCGACCCCAACATCTCTATTAAGGCAGGTGGTATTGCCCCAATAGGAGAAGAAAAAAACAACTGGACGTTTAAGCAAATGAACAGCATCGCACAACGCTATAATTTTTCACTTACGGCTGCGATAAAAGACATTCCCAAGGACGGTATGGAGGTGATACTGAACGGCGGAAACGAACGCTTTTCTGTGGCTTCTAAGTCGTTGGGTATCACTAGGGATTACAGCATTGATTACGATGGTGTTATTCCGTTTTTGGAACATCAATACAAAGAAGCACATACAGCGGCACTGAAGCGCTGGGCAAAAGGCTTTATGGACGAAATAAAATGTCCTAGCTGCGCAGGTTCAAGGCTTCGAAAGGAAGCTTGCTTCTTTAAGGTTGGCGACAAAGGCATTGCCGATTTGGCCGAAATGGACATTGCCCAATTGCACACTTGGGTACAAGGTGTTCGTTCGTCAATGTCCGAAAAGCAACTCATCATTGCACATGAAGTACTGATCGAAATAGAAAAGCGATTGCAGTTTTTATTGGATGTTGGACTCGAATACCTGTCGCTAAACCGAAGTGCCAAAACACTTTCCGGTGGCGAAGCACAACGCATTCGTTTGGCTACACAAATTGGCGCACAATTGGTTGGGGTACTCTATATTTTGGACGAGCCCAGTATAGGTCTGCACCAACGCGATAACGAAAGACTCATCGAATCGTTAATGCAATTGCGTGATATTGGCAATTCGGTCATTGTGGTGGAACACGACAAAGACATCATGCTCAAATCAGATTATCTGATAGACATGGGACCTGGCGCTGGACGTCACGGTGGAAAGGTTGTGGCAGCCGATCATCCAAAGCATATCCAGCAGATGGATACAGATACGGCAGCCTACTTGACAGGCAAAAAACAAATTGAAGTACCACAAAAAAGACGTCGCGGAAACGGAAAAAAACTGCGATTAAAAGGCTGCACAGGCAACAACCTAAAGAACGTAGACCTCAGCATACCACTTGGCAGCATGATAGGAGTTACGGGCGTATCGGGCAGCGGAAAATCCACGCTGATAAACGAAACCCTCTACCCCATACTAAACCAGCATTTCTTTAAAGCCGTGAAGAAACCTCTCCCTTACGAATCAATCAAAGGTTTGGAGCATGTTGATAAAGTAATTGACATCAACCAATCGCCAATTGGCCGTACACCACGATCAAATCCAGTAACCTACACTGGGGTGTTTGGAGAAATCCGTCAGTTATTCACCAAAACACCAGAAGCCATGATACGCGGCTATAAACCCGGCAGGTTTAGTTTTAATGTAAAAGGCGGACGCTGTGAGACCTGTCAAGGTGCGGGAGTAAAAACCATTGAGATGAACTTTTTGCCCGATGTATACGTGCATTGTGACGCATGCTATGGCAAACGATTCAATAGAGAAACCCTTGAAATCAAGTATCGAAATAAAAATATTAGCGACGTTTTAGAGATGACAATCAACGATGCATGTCGCTTTTTTGAACCTTATCCCAAAATTTATCGTAAATTAAAAACCATTCAAGACGTTGGATTGGGGTACATTACACTTGGACAACAATCTACAACGCTCTCAGGTGGCGAAGCCCAACGCATTAAGTTGGCGACTGAATTATCCAAAAAAGATACGGGGCAAACCCTATATATTTTGGATGAGCCCACCACGGGGTTGCACTTTGAAGACATTCGGGTACTGATGAACGTACTCAACCGATTGGTCGACAAAGGGAACACCATGATTATCATCGAACACAACATGGATGTAATCAAGCAGATGGATCATATTATTGACATAGGTCCTGAAGGCGGCGCAAAAGGCGGTAACATCTGTTGCGCGGGAACACCTGAAGAAATCGTTAAAAACAAATCTAATCATACTGCTCGTTTTTTACAGCAGGAGTTAAAAACATAAAAATCATGGCAAATACATGGACAGACATGAAATCGAGTAACTCATGGTTAACCTTTAAAATCATGGGGGAATTCGTATCGGGTTTTGAGCAAATGGGGATGATAAAGCCCTGTGTATCCATATTTGGGTCGGCGCGTACAAAACCAACCGATAGATACTACAAAGAAACCGTCGAAATAGCAGAAAAATTAGTCAAACAAGGCTTTGGTGTCATCACAGGTGGCGGTCCTGGGCTTATGGAAGCTGCCAACAAAGGCGCACAACAAGGCGACGGCACTTCTGTCGGACTTGTTATTGAACTGCCGTTTGAACAAGACATAAACCCGTATATTGACAAAGACAAGCTCATTAATTTTGATTACTTTTTTGTGCGTAAAGTAATGTTTATCAAATATGCACAAGCTTTTGTGGTCATGCCCGGGGGCTTCGGCACCTTAGACGAACTCTTTGAGGCACTAACGCTTATTCAAACAGAGAAAATTAAAAAATTCCCTATCGTATTGTTTGGCTCAGATTTCTGGTCTGGCCTCATCGATTGGATTAAAAACACATTGCTCGAGGAATATCACAACATAAGTCCCGAGGATTTGGATTTAATCAAAGTAGTTGACGACGTGGACGAAGCAGTAAAATACGTATCCCAATTCCACACCAAGCGGAAATTCACTCCTAACTTTTAAGCATTGCGCCTCCTATACGGTTTCTTATTGTTGCTACACGCCTTTGGATATGCCCAAAACGCCTATGACATTCGCGTCAAATGGAATGAACCTAGTGCACCCCTATCCATTACCCAAAACATACGTTGGACAAACGATAGCGATGTAGCTGTAAACACCGTTTACCTCTTGGACTGGAACCACGCCTATTCCGATACACGCAGTCAGCTAGGTTACTTTTTGGCAAACGAGTTTGATTATAAACTGATACGTGCCAGTAAGAAAAACCAAGGATATACCGATATTCAAGAAATTCACAGCAATGGGCAACAGCATAAATGGGAAAGACAGCCGGCAAAGCGAGAGGCCATCAAAATAAGCTTCGACGAAGCCATCGCACCAAACAGCTCTGTTGACTTTACGGTGGTGTATACGGTCAAGCTCCCCGATGCGGATAAATTTAGATACGGCATATCCAAGGATCGGTTGTTTACTTACCATTGGCATTTGGTTTTGGCTACAATCAATAGCGATGGCAGTTGGTTAGCAAACACCAATTTCGGTTTTGGCAAACCCAACAGCCCTGCTGCAACAGTGCGCTATCAATTTGAAACAAATCAAGCGTTCGAATTGCTACTGCCAGCGCAAAATGCAACCGAAGTTTCTCCGCTGCTAATAAGCAAACCTGATGCGTTTCAAAAAATTCCTTTCGGTCATGCAACGCTAATAACAGATATGATTTCTATGGATGAAACCATTGGTTTGGCGTCAAGTTTAGAAAACATTGAAGCATTTTTAAGTCGCCACTTTGACAATGTAGATGCACAAACAATCTGGACTTTTGAAGAAGACTACAAGGGCTATTCGCTATTGGCGATGGAATCACTTCCCTTCTTTTTAAAGGCTTTTGACAAAGCACAAATGATAGAGTTAAAATTACTGAAAAGCCTACTGCACTGGTATGTATCCCAAAAATACGGGCAGACAGAAGACCAATCGGACTGGCTTATGGACGGGTTGCCAAATTTTTTGTGGAATCAATATGTGCAAGAGCAATATCCAAACCTCCCCATGACGGGTTCTTTAAAAGCGTTACCGTTTGTTAAAAACTATCACTTTGTTCAAGCGCCTTACCATAGAAGTTGGGAACTATCGGCCAATGTGTCTGCCAACAAAAACAGGGGGCAAGCACTAACCACTCCTAAAAACAGACTGACCCGTTACAACCGAAGGATTGCAAATCCCAGTCGTGCCGCTTTAGCGCTCATGTATTTAGACCATTATATAGGGGGTGACATCCTCACCCGTACAGTCAAATCCATTCCCAAGGGTTCACTGTCAAATGCTGTTTTAAAAAAGGAATTGTCTCGAAAAACCGACAAACCGCTAGATTGGTTTTTTGACCATTACATTCATTTGGATAATAACGTCGACTTAAAACTTCAAGGAAAAAAAATAAACGCCGAAATTTCACGGATTCATATCAACAGCACCAATTCAAAAGTTGCGATTCCAATCAAAAAAATCTTGACCAACGGCACCCAGCAAACAGCATGGATTTTAAGCAATGATTTGCCCTATGAGCAAGACTATAAAAACGCTGAGATATCGTCGCTGACCATAAATAAAAACCACTACATCCCAGAGCGCCAATTGAACAACAACACCTACCAGCTTGGCAATGGCCTGTTTCGCAACAATTTAAAATTGCGATTCTTGCAAGATATCGCAGAGAGCGGCACCGCACTATTGCTCTACAGACCTGAGTTTGCCTATAATTATTACGACGGATTGTTAGGCGGTATTTCCATAGCAAACAGTAGCATATTAGCCAATACGTTTCGCTTTAAATTTAGCCCACAGTATGGCGTCAAACGAAAACAAATAAGCGGACTTGGCTTTTTGATAGCAGATTTTTATAAGGAAAACAGCAGCCATTATTTGACCCGAATTAACCTGGTCGGCTCATCATATCACTATGCACCTCAATTGCGTTATACGGTCTTTACTCCTTCGCTAATTTTCTATTACCGCCCAAAGGGAATTCAAAACAAACAACGTTCATCCTTACAAATACGACACGTATCGGTACGCTTAGATGATTTACCCGAGTCGGACGAACGACGGGGTTATGGCGTAAGTTTGGCTAGTTTTCAATCCCGAAAAGGCACGGCTTTGGACAACTTCTCGTATAAAGCCGAAGCACAAGTGGCCAGTAATTTTAAAAAGTTGAGTCTTAATGCTGAATACATTACCTATTACGCACCCAACCGAAGGTGGACCATGCGGGTATTTGCCGGAACTTTCTTGTCCAACAACGCAAACGACAACTATTACGATTTTAATGTATCGCGAGTCAATGATTATTTATTTCAATATGACCTCTATGGGCGTTCAGAAGCCGAGGGTTTTTTCAGTCAGCAATACATCAAAGCGGATGGGGCATTACGCACTACAGGCGACCTAACAAGCGCCAACCAGTGGCTGATAACGGCACAATCGGCGACGACCATCTGGCGTTGGGTTGAAGGATATGCAGAAATCGGATGGATAAAAAGCAGCTATCAGAACGCTGAAACCCATTGGGGCACGGGCATTACCTTTAACCTGTTTCCAGACTTTTTTGAAGTGCATTTTCCCATATACAATTCAAACGGTGCTGTGTTTACAAACAACGCCTATCCCAAAAACATACGTTTTCAAT
>OZSS01000055.1_pt1 | contig 45188 bp, 43 predicted proteins | sample 1779911 | NCBI WGS metagenome assembly OZSS01 (sample SAMEA2603589, study PRJEB24840) | metagenome | biome: Water; feature: Photic zone; material: Seawater sample | place: Mediterranean Sea | collected 2013-11-12 | depth 10 m
CTTCAACCAATTTAGCCTGCATTTCCTGAACCTTTTTCATCATGCCACCAAGATTACGCATTTTTCACCTCATCATCTGAATGTATTTCGTCTTTGGCGTTGTGTGGGAGCACAGCTGTGATTTCAGCGCTGTCAAATTTGTCGAGAATCGCAGCAACAATAGGATGTTCAGCGGCAGACTTTTTTTTCTGCTCATCTGCCTGCCTGTCCAGCTCGGCCAATGTTTGTCCGCCCCCTTGAGCTGCTTGGGAGACCAGCCAAGGCTGACCGCTTTTCTGGCTCATGAATCGGGCCAGGTCACCCAGAAAATTTTCCTGTTTCACATCGCCATCTATTTGCACTTCCAACTTACCATCTTCGAGACTGACAGGGCGCAGATGTTGGCGCAGGCGTGCGGCCAGAATTTTCTCTCCGGCCTCATTTAGGCTTATGGCAATATCCTGCAGGCTGGAAAATACTGTCTTTGCTGTGCTGCTCTTCTCGTTAGCAAGTTGCGAGGGTATGTCAGTTTCTACCGGGGGCGTTTCTGTTTGTGGTATCTGAGTAGGCGCAACCTGAGTGGGAACGAGTTCAGCCTCTGTGAGCGGTGCCTCGGCTGACAATACGGCTTGTGGTGTCTGCGCGGCGGGGGCGTCTATTGGCGACTCGGTAAGAGACTTGATAATTTCAGCTGGAGTCGGCATAGGCGCTATATGGGCCAACCTGATTAGCACCATCTGAGCAGCTGTTTTCGGGTTTGGTGCGTCTTTGATTTCACGGTGACCGTTCAGCAGTAACTGCCAGGCCCGCCCCAGACGAGCAATGCCTGCGGTTGCGATTGCTGTAAGCATCTGACTTTGCACTTCAGGTTGGTCAGACGAGCCTGCCCCGCCTGCTATCAGGCTGGCCAGATGGATATTATCTAGCATATCAGCGATAAAGACATCAGGTTCTGCTCCGCAAGCATCTGCTGTTGCAAACAGGTCGAGTGCCGCTGCTGTTTGCCCGTTAAGACAGGCTTGCAGAATCTTCAGAATCAAATCAGTATTGGTCTGGCCCAGCATATCCAGAACAGACTGTTCTGAAATTTCATCAGCATTCATCGCTGCGGCCTGGTCAAGTAGGGATAAAGCGTCTCTGACAGAGCCTTCAGAGGCCTTGGCAATATGTGCAAGCGTATTTGCCGCCGCTTTTATATTCTCTGAGTCTGCTATGGTCTGCAGGTGATGTGTCATCACATCAACAGGAACTCGGCGTAGGTCAAAACGCTGACATCTGGACAGTATGGTCACAGGCACTTTCCGGATTTCAGTTGTGGCGAAGATAAATTTCACATTGTCTGATGGCTCTTCAAGCGTCTTCAGCAAGGCATTGAACGCACTACGTGACAGCATGTGAACTTCATCGACGATATAGATTTTAAAACGGGCAGATACAGGCCTGTAGGTTGCACCATCAATAATATCGCGCACATCATCAACGCCTGTGTTGCTGGCGGCATCCATTTCCAGGACATCAATATGGCGCCCTTCATTGATGTCCTTGCACGGGTCGCAGGTCCCGCAGGGCGACATAGTAGGCCCGCCTGCCCCGTCTGCCCCCTCACAATTCAGACCTTTCGCCAAGATACGGGCCGTTGATGTTTTGCCGATTCCGCGCACGCCAGTGAGAATAAAGGCATGCGCCAACCTTCCTAGAGCAATTGCATTCGTCAGCGTCTGCACAAGCGCATCCTGACCAATCATCTGCTCAAAAGTGGCAGGGCGGTATTTGCGGGCTAGAACACGGTAAGGCTGGTTGGCGATGTTTTTCATGGGCAAAAGACTATCGGTTTATTGCTGGTCTGGCCAGATCCTGTTCTGTGTTGCGGTCCGTCCTCATCTCGTATTTCTTTGGCAGAAAGATCAGATGATCGGGCAGTTCAGATCTTAAATCATGTGGTAAAGCATGAAAGGCTGGATGACCCGCTCGGTGCAGACTGTGGCTGCTTCCTTTCGGACCTGGCCTGGTCACCCTGACCATTCGTCCACCCAACCTTCCGCTCCAAATTATGCTTGAAATGTACTGCATAAACAAGCTTTTTCAACCGCGGTTAGCCGGATAGCTGCCCAGCACTGTGATGCCTCCATCTGTGCAGTAAAATTGAAGCTCTTCCAACGCTTGTTTCATTGCCGGACTGTCAATATGGCCTTCACAATCAGCATAGAAACGAGCTGCTTTCAATGACCCGTTTAGCATGTACGATTCTAGCTTTGTTAAATTGATATTGTTGGTCGCAAATCCGCCCAGACATTTATATAAGACAGCAGGAACTGACCTGACCTCAAAAATAAGTGTCGTCATGGTAGGCAAAGTCGGGGCAGGAGCCTTTTGGAAATCACGTGACATAATAAGAAAGCGTGTTGTGTTTGTGTTTTCATCCAGAATGTCTGCATCCAGAATATCAAGATTGTAAATCTCTGCGGCTAGTGCAGACGCAACTGCCCCAATATGCGGTTCGCCACGAGCTGCAATATCCTTGGCCGCTCCTGCTGTATCTGTGTGAATAACTGGTTTAATGCCATGAGCCCGCAGGGATTTACGGCATTGGGCCAGCCCCTGTTCATGACTGTGTACTTCTGTTATTTGTTCTGGTCTGACGCCTTTGAGACCCAACAGCTTATGGTGAACAGGCTGGTAATGCTCACCGATAATGTAAAGGCCTGATTCAGGAAGCAGATGGTGGATATCAGCTACACGTCCAGCAGTAGAATTTTCTACTGGAACCATGGCGAGTTCGGCGTCGCCGTTCTGTACCGCAGCGATCATTTCTGAAAAACTCTCGCAAGGCAGCGGTATGTGCTTGGGCGCATGTGTGTTGCAGGCCATATGGGAATAAGCCCCAGGTACACCCTGGAAGGCTATTTTTCTCTTATCTGCCATGTCCAGCCTCTTTTTCCTTCATCTGCGCTTTTTTACGCTGTTTTCACAGGCTTTTCAAATCTACTAACTAATCTTGTCCTAGGCGCAGTCTGACTTCCGCTAGATCCTCCGCTGTATCAATGCCGCCAGGTGCATGGTCAACCACGGCAATGCCAATTTTCAAGCCTGCTTCCAATGCACGAAGTTGCTCCAGCTTTTCAGATAATTCCAGTGGCGAAGGTGGCAGGTGGACAAATGTGGAAAGGGCCTTTCGCCGCCAGCCATAAAGGCCAATATGATGTAGAAAACCCTCTGGCCCATCTGGAACAGCCGCGCGGCTGAAATAAAGGGCCTGGCCGGTGCGCTTTCTGTTATCTGTAAAGCTGACTACAGCTTTAACAATCTGTGATTTGACAGCCTCTTCCTGGCTGGCGGGGGCAGCAAGGGTGGTTAAGTCCCAGTTTGGGTCACGCAGCATCTCAGCCAGCTTTTCCAAAAGCGCCGGGTCCAGTTTAGGTAAATCCCCCTGCAGATTAATGACCTCCTCATACCTGCCTTCAGAATCTATGTGGCATAATGCCTCATAGATTCTGTCGGATCCTGAAGGATGGCTTGTAGCTGTCAGTACAGCCTGCCCACCAACTGCCTCAATGGTTTGAGCAATTTCTGGACTATCTGTGGCCACAAATACAGGCCCTAGATCAGCTTTCACAGCCTTTTCCCACACATGGCAAATCATAGGTTTTCCAGCAATTTCCGCTAGTGGTTTTCCTGGGAGCCTTGTTGCCTTTATGCGAGCAGGTATAAGTGTGAGAATATCAGTCGTCATGACAGGCTGTTTTTTCGATCAATTAAATTGCTAATGAAGCCAAACATAAGGTTTCATATTTTGGTCTGGCTGGCAAAGAAAAAGGACCAGTTCTGTTTGGCTTGTGGGACTTGAGACAATCTGAAAATTGCGGTATCACAAAACTCATGAGGAACGCCTGCGTTGACAGCAGATGTTTTTAAGCGGGAGAGATAATCAACTTGAACACTGGTTTCAACTGTTCTTTCACAGCTCTGGGGAATGCAAAAGTATGGATGATTTAAAATTCAATAAAGCTGCAGCTGGTTTTCTTATGGCTGGCCTAATCGCTTTGGGCGGATATAAAATTGCAGAAATTCTTGTTCCGCATCAGGAGCTGGCGGAGAATTCGTATCCGATTCAAATCACCGAACAGGTTGCCTCTTCATCCACTGGTGTCGCACCTGTTGGCCCTGAACCAATTCTAGCTATGCTAGCTAATGCTGATATTGCCGCTGGGCAGAAAGTTGCCAAGAAATGCACAGCCTGTCATGTGTTTGACAAGGGTGGTCAGAACAAAGTTGGGCCTGCCCTATGGAACATTGTAAATACAGGTAAGGGTCAAATCGATGGCTATGCGTATTCTGAAGCACTGGCCGGATTTGGCGGGAAATGGGATTATCAGTCTCTGAACCAATTTTTTTACAAGCCAAAAGCTTACATTTCAGGCACAAAGATGAATTTCGCTGGCCTGAAAAAGCCGGCAGACAGAGCCAATCTGATTGCCTATCTGCGTAGTCAGGCTGACCAGCCAGCAGCGTTGCCAACTAGTGATGAGATAGCTGCTGAGGCCCAATGACAGATAAAAGGCCGGATTGGGTAGAGATAGATGCGCTTCTGTTGAAGCTTCCCTCCCTTAGCCGCCCTTTAATCGACCGGCATTTCCGTTCTGACTTTTCCGTTGAACAAAAAGCTGACAACAGCCCGGTTACTATTGCGGATAAATCTGTTGAAACTGAATTGAGACAGGCTATCTCAGCCGCGTTTCCTCATCATGCGATTGTTGGCGAAGAACAAGGGGGTCTTGCAGACCGGCAAATCTGCTGGGTGATCGACCCGATCGATGGGACCCGTGCATTTGTGATTGGCAAACCGTTATTTGGCACCCTTGTTGGTGTTGCCTGCGATGGCCAACCTTTTGCTGGCCTTATTGACATGCCGGCCCTGAATGAAACTTACTTAACCCAAGATAAGCGCAGCTACCTCATTATGGGTGCAACACAGTCAGCTCTATCTGTCAGCAGCTGCCGCGAGCTTGACCAGGCTCAGATAGCCACTACCAGCCCAGAGGCATTCACAACAGAAGGTCTTAATAGGTTTAACAGATTGGGCAAGACCTGCCGATCAACCCATTATGGTGGTGATTGTTATAATTATGCGCTTCTAGCCGCAGGGCATCTTGATCTGGTGATGGAACATCAATTGGCAACACATGATTTTATGGCATTGATCCCGGTTTTAAAAGGGGCTGGAGCTATTGTGACAGACTGGTCTGGGCAACCACCTGATTTATCTTCTGATGGCTCGCTCCTTGTGGCAGCCACGCCTGAGCTGCATAAAGCTGCACTTGATGTGATTAGCTAAATGAGTTTGTCTTAAATTATATTGAAAGCTTGGGCAGTTAAGATGATTACCATTGCTTATCATGATGGCACGCCAGAAAATGAAAAACAGACCTTATGGGCAGAACGGCTGACCGCACGTCTGAAGCATATCAGGCTGGTACCGCTATCCGCCCCACATGCGAAAGATGCTGACATCGCGCTGGTTTGGCGTCCACCTGTAGGACGCTTGCGCCAGCTAAACCAATTGCGCCTGATTGTCTCTCTAGGTCAGGGGGTTGATCATTTGTTCAGTGACCCGCATTTGCCTGATAACGTGCCTGTGGTGCGGCTCGTTGACCCAGATATGTCACATGCACTGTCGCACTGGGTAATTCTAGCTCTACTAGATTATCTGCGTGATGGGCCGGCCTACAGATTGGCTGCTGCAGAACGCCGTTTTGACAGTCTGCCTCAACGCCAGACAGCACAAATGCCTGTTGCGGTTTATGGGCTTGGGGCGATTGGCAGAGTGATTGCCCACCGTCTGGCTGCCCTCGGGTTTGCTGTGCAAGGCTGGTCACGCCACCCCCGTGATTTGGGGCGATCTATACAGACTCATCACGGTGAGCAGGGTTTTCAAAACATAGTGTCCAACTGTATAGCTCATATCTGTATTCTGCCTCTGACTGCGCATACAACAAACCTATTTTCAGCTGATGTTTTTGCGGCGATGCCGGCTGGGTCTTATTTTATCAATGCTGGACGTGGTCACCAGGTAGAAGAAGGTGCCCTGCTGAACGCTATTCGCACAGGTCATCTTGCTGGGGCAGCGTTGGATGTATTTGTTGAAGAACCGCTGCCAGACACACATCCGTTCTGGAAAGAAACCCGCATTGCTATCTGGCCTCATGTTGCTGCGCAAACCAACCCTGATACAGCTGCTGATCAAGTTGCTCAGGCCATTTCAACAGTTCTGGCTGGAGGTCAACCTGAACACATTGTTGATAAGTTCAGAGGCTACTGACCGGCTTTTGCAAGCTGTTTGATATAAGCAAAGCTGGTTCGCAGACCCATCGCTTCGCCGCCTTTGGGCCGTCCTGGCCTCGCAGATAAATTCCACGCCATAACATCAATATGGGCCCAATTCACCTGTTTGCCTGTAAAACGTCGCAGGAATAAAGCTGCTGTTATAGCCCCAGCATAACCGCCTGCATTTCCTGTACTGGACAGGCCCGCCTGACCAGAATCAAGATGACGATCATACGCATCAAACAAAGGCAGCTGCCACACCGGATCATCAACATCCTTTCCAAGATCCATCATGTCACGGGCGGTCTGTGCTTGGTTACAGAACAGGGCAGGACATTCAGTGCCTAATGCAATGCGGGCGGCACCTGTAAGTGTGGCAAAGTCAAGGAGGAAGTCAGGCTCTGGATGGTCATCATCATGCGAGGCATGATATAGCGCATCAGCTAGCACAAGTCGGCCTTCTGCATCTGTATTGCCGACCTCAACGGGGATTCCGGCTGCTGTGTCAATCACATCAAGCGGGCGCATAGCCTGTGCAGAAATCGCATTTTCGGCAGCAGCGATCAGTACCCGCAACCGGCAGTTTATGCCGGCTGTCATCAGCGCAGCCGCAATTCCCAGCACATGGGCAGCGCCCCCCATATCCTTTTTCATAATTTCCATTGCTTTTGACGGCTTGATATCCAGCCCGCCACTGTCAAAGCTGATACCTTTGCCTACCAGCGTGATCACAGGTCCGCTGTCGCCCCATAGTAGCTGTATCATGCGAGGCCCAATCTCAGCGGCCCTGCCAACAGTATGCAAGGCAGGCGCATAGCGTTCCAAAGCCTCACCGCTGACCACAGAAAAATGGGCAGAACAGGCTCGTGCAATTTCACGAGCAGCCTGCTCAATGCCAGCTGGTGTCATCTGGTTTGCAGGCAGATTTACCATTTCGCGGACAATGTGCGTGCCCAGAACAAGCGCAGAGCTATCTATGCACAGAGCCGTATCGCTTAGGGCAAGCTCAGGCAGAGCGTTGTCAGTATCTGTTTTCTTATGTGGGGCGAACTTGTATTGGGCCAGCCCCCAGCCCAGTTGGATGTCACTCACAGCTATATCTGACGCAAAGGTAAAGTCAGGGTGCCAGCTGCCTGCCGGAAGATCTCTGGCTGCCTTGGCAATATCCCACAGAGGCGTTTTACCCATCACAACTACAGCACTTCCCATTTCGCCATTTTGCTCAGGCAGGCAGGTAAACTGGCCTGCATTTGCACTGAATTTTGTTGTCTTCAGCCAGCTCTGCTGACTGTCAGCCTGAACAGCAGCAAAGGCATCAAATCGTCCCTTTTGCACAATAAACAGTGGCATGCTGGCTTCACTTGGGGCTGTCAGTCCGGTTCGGCAGGAAAGTATTGTCATATCACATGGTCCTGTTTGGCATAGAAGATGCGGTGTTTCAGTCAGGCCTTAGCTGCCACTTGTCTGCGACAAGCGCATAACAGAAGGCAGACAAGCGACCAAATATATGCCGCGAATAATGAGATAAAGAATAAATGCAAACAGTAACCCGTCAAGATAATGCCTATCAAAAAAGCCGACTGATAAAATGCTAATAAGCCCAGCAAACACAGAAAATGCTATGATCATTCCATTGCGCATGTGCAAGGTGCTTGCCGCGCCAACAAATACGCCATCCATCTGAAAGGCAAGAAAGGCTGAAAGTGGAATGGCCAGCACCCATATCCATATCTGCGATGTTAGATGCAACAGCTCTGGCTGGCTGGTCATCAGGGGAAGTATAATGGGCTTTAACAAAAACAGGATGCAGCTGATTAGAACAGCTGTAAACCCAGCTAAAATGCAGCTTTTTCTGATCATTATGCGCAGGCCTGAAGGATTTCGATTGCCAACCATCTGCCCGGTAAGGGCCTCAGTTGCATGTGCGAAGCCATCAAGGCTAAAGGCAATGAAGCCAAATAAAACCAGTATAATCTGTATACTGGCTAGTTCAACATCGCCAATACGAGCCGCTTGGGAAATAAGCAGGGCCTCCACAGCCCAAATCAGCAAGGTGCGTAAAGACAGGTTTTTGGCAATCGCCATTAGCTTTGACCATTCAGCTCTGTCTTTCAATTGTTCACGCGACACAGATTTTATCTTATGTATCATCGGCTGAGATGGTCGCAGAATAATCACAACCATGAGGCCTAATCCGACCCATTCCGCACAGACTGAGGCCAAGGCCACCCCGGCCACCTCCCAGCCCAGCCCCAGCACAAATAGCATGCTCAGAAGAATATTCATCAGATTCACAGTTAGCAGTTGAACCATACAGAGCCGCATTTTCTGTAATCCAAACAGACTGCCCAAAATCACTGCATTTGCCAGTGTTGCTGGCAGGCCCCAGATACGAATTTCCAGATAGGTCTCCATGTGACTAAGCGAATCTGCAGATGCGGTCAGGGTAAGGTTTGTTAGCCATAAAATAGCGGGTAGACAGGCAACAACACCAAAGCCGCAGATAAAGGCAAGCAGGTGGCCTCTGATAAAAACACTAGCGACCTCATCTCTTTTTCCCGCACCGGCAGCCAGTGCTGTCAGGCCGGTCGTTCCCATCCGGAGAAATCCGAAGGTCAGATAAAGAAAATTAAAAACCAGCCCGCCAAGGGCAACACCTCCGACAAACGCCGGGTCAGGCAGATGTCCCATCATGGCCACATCCACCGCTCCAACCAGCGGCAGCGATATGTTTGAGACCATTACTGGCCAGGATAATTGCCAGATACGACGATAGGAGGTGTGCGGAGCTGTCGTGATAATCATCCTGTCACATCCTTTAGTTATAGAGTAGGTGCGCGAGCGGGCTTTATTTTGGTTATGGCCTGGGCAGCTCATTGAATGCGGTTATAAGCCTCTCGTCCAAAAGGGAAAATTCCCGTCCTTTGGCCCTTTCTGATAATCGTTTTACCTGACTGTGCCTTTATATCACTGGTCTCGGCTTCAGATATAGGCTAATTTAACTAAAGTTTTCTGATAGTCGTCTGTTTAAATCTTCAAAAGCGTTACCTCCAGCCCATGTCATCTGCATCACAACAGAGCGCTGCTTCGTGGCACAACCAGCTGGCTGGATGGGTTCACCGCCGCTCCATCTTGTGGTTTTTTCTGTCTGTTTTGGCCTTTGGCATTCTTGTTGGTCATCAGACCCTTGGTGTGATTGATAGGGATGAGGCACGGTTTGCGCAGGCTAGTAAACAGATGTTAGAAAGTGGCGATTATATCACGCCGCGCTTTATGGATGAATTACGGGCAAAAAAGCCTATCGGAATTTACTGGCTTCAGTCTGTTTCTGCCACTCTGTTTGGACAAGAGGATATTGCCAGCTACCGCCTGCCAAGCCTTGTTGGATTTCTGCTTAGTCTTGTTCTGATCTTTCGCTTCAGCCGCTCTCTCTGGCCGTCCTCATCTGGTCCTGCACAGGGGTTGATAGCGGTTTTGCTTTTAGCCTCCTCACCATTACTTATCGCTGAAGCTCATCTGGCCAAAACAGATTCAGTTCTTCTAGCGATTCTGCTTGCCCAGCAATTGATGTTATGGCGGATCTACAAAGACAGGCTAAATGAAGATTCGCGTCCGCCCTGGCTAGCATTCTGGATTTTTTTGTCTTTTGGTATTCTAGTCAAAGGACCAATTGGTCCGCTTCTCGCGCTTTCAAGCTGTGGTCTTCTATGCGGCCTCGATCGACATGTAGGCTGGCTGAAAAAGCTGCAGTTATTCAAAGGTATACTTGTGACATGCTGCCTCGTTCTACCCTGGGCAATTGCGGTAAGCATAGCAACAGACGGGGTCTTTCTGGACATTGCGATCAAAGGTGATTTTCTGTCCAAGGTTAAGTCGGCACAGGAATCACATGGCGCGCCGCCAGGGACATATTTGGCTTTGTTGGGGCTGCTGTTCTGGCCTGGCGTGGCGTTTTCTGGCCAGATAGCAGGCCTTGGCCGCCAGCTTATTACTGGGGATGCTTCGCGATTTTGTCTAGCTTGGTTTGCAGGCTACTGGTTGATCATTGAATTTGTTCCGACCAAATTGCCCCATTATATTATGCCTGCCCTGCCCGCTCTTGCATTGCTGACAAGTCACGCGCTGTTCGGCAGAGTGATGCCGCCATCACGCCTGAAACGGCTGATTTCTGAAGGGTCCATATTTCTAGCGGGCATTTGTGGACTGGCGTTGGCCGCAGCTCTTGTCTGGGCATCTATCCGGTTTGGCGGTGTAACAGGTGGCCGCGCCTTTCTCTTTGCCCTGATCACTGCCTGTCTGATTGCTGTTTGCCTGTGGCGGTTATGGCTCTGGCGAAAACATCACCGGCTGGCTGATATATTGGTGGTCCTGGGTTGTGGTGCGCTTGCACATATCATTGCTATTGCAGGTATTGTTGCTGGCGCGTCTACCATTCATATTTCCAGCCGTCTTGCCGCAGAAATTAAAAGGCTACCCAACCAGCCAGCGGTTATTAGCCTTGTTGGCTATCATGAACCATCTGCTGTTTTTCATCTTGGCCGTGATATTCTGCTGCTGAATGCAGATCAGGCGGCTGTGTTCATGGCTGATTCAAAAGATGGTCTCGCTGTGGTTGAAAAGTCAGAACGGGAAGTTTTTATGGGTTTGGCTGATAAGTTAGGTCTAAATCTGGTCAGCTCAGCTCGCATCAGTGGGTTCACTATTTCACGTGGCCGGGACATTGAACTGATTTTATATCAGCGCTCCAACCTTTGAGAAACGTTGTAAAGGGCGCGCCTCATTGACCTTGAAGGGTTCAGCCGGTATAGCATGTCACCTAATTACACTTAGATTGTAAGTAAAATTTACCGGACCAAAATCATAATGCCACAAACAGTCCCCCCAGATATCTCTGTTCTTGTGCCTGTGATGAATGAACAGGGAAATATCCGCCCATTGATTGATGAAATTGCAGCTGTTTATGCAGGGAGGTCTTTTGAAATTATCTATGTAAATGACGGCAGTGATGACGGCACAGCCGATGAGCTAAAAAGAGCTGCCGCTGCTGTCAAACAATTGCAGGTTTTAACCCATGAAAGACGCACGGGCCAGTCTGCAGCTTTGCGCACAGCCCTTTACCGGGCGCGTGCGCCACTGATCGCTGTTCTGGATGGTGATGGTCAGAATATTCCCTCTGATCTGCCTGCTCTTGAAGCTGCCTTGCTGAATATCCGTCCTGCCCGGGGGATGGCCGCCGGCGTGCGCGTGGCGCGCAAAGATACTGGCATGAGGAGGTGGGCATCTGCCTTTGCCCGTTCTGTCCGCCGTGCTCTGCTTGGTGATGATCATCCAGACAGTGGCTGTGGTATAAAGGTCGTCGATCGAGACCTGTTTATGCGCCTGCCTTTCTTCAACCATATGCACAGATTTATGCCGACCCTTATCCGGGGTGAGGGCGGTAGGGTTGTGGCGGTTCCTGTCGCTCATCGTGCGCGTGTGGCCGGTCAGTCCAAATACGGCATTCTTGACCGCCTTCTTGTCGGGATTACAGATCTGTTTGGGGTGATTTGGTTGATGCGCAGGCGTGCTGACCCCGGACATGTGACTGAACATTCGCCGCCCCAAAAATCAAAATCACGCGCAGGCAGAAAACCCTCAGCAAAAGCTGCGGCTGCAGTAAGACAAAAATCTCCACAGGAAGGTTGAACATGCTGGATGCAATCTCATCTATCATTGGTGAAACTGCGCTGTTGCTTGGGCGGGGCCTGCTTAAAATTTTACCCTTTTTGCCAGAATCCTTGGCGACACACCCAGAACAGCTGATGATTATTATTGGCTTTGGAGGTCAGGGCCTGTTTGCCATGCGGTTTATCATACAGTGGCTAAAATCTGAAGGTGAAGGCAGATCTGTGATCCCGCTGGCCTTTTGGTATTTTTCGATCGGCGGGGGGCTGGTCCTGTTTTTATATGCTTTATGGCGCAAGGATCCTGTAATTATCTGTGGGCAGGGGCTGGGACTGTTTATCTATCTGCGCAATTTATATCTGATTTATCGCGAACGCCAGCAGGCTTGAGCCTGCCTACAAGCGTGTCTCGCCCATCGCCAGAATCAACTGCCAGTCCTCTTCTGATACAGGCACAACGGACAATCGTGACTGTCTTACAAGGGCCAGCCCAGCCAAACGGGGCTCAGCTTTAATATCTGCCAGACTGACAGGTTTCTGCATATCCTTGATGGCCCTTACAGCAACCATACCAAACCGGCCTGTCGGGTCGGTAGGATCCAGATGCCATGTTTTGATCACATCTACAATACCAACGATACGCTTTTCATTGACAGAGTGATAAAAAAACCCCAGATCGCCAACCTGCATAGCTTTCATGTTATTGCCGGCTTGATGGTTACGTACGCCATCCCAACCTTCACCTTCGTCTCCTTTTGCGAGCTGGTTCTGCCATGACCATGTTCCTGGTTCTGATTTAAATAACCAATTTGCCATTGCCGCGCCTTTCATTTCTCAAACTTAATTTGCCCTGCCGCTCATTCCTGTCCGGCCTGCCGGGATAGCAAGGCTGAGATCCGGGAGTGAATATCTGCATCGCCATTCACAATATCATCTACCGCAAAACATATTGGCAGTTCAATGGACTCATATTTTGACCTTGCTTTTAATATTGATGCTGAAAACCGTCCTTCTGCAAGTGATGTGGGTACAGGCTTGCCGCTGCCCAGAGCAATGCCAAACGCCATATTGCGTGAATGTGGCCCAGAACAGGATAAAACCAGATCTCCCATCCCAGCCAAGCCGGATATGGTGTGACTTTCTGCACCCAGCTGGCTAGCCAAACGTGCTGTTTCTGCAAGCCCTCTTGTGATCAAACCGGCTCGGGCATTGTCACCAAGACCTTGGCCTGCACAGATGCCAGCCGCAATAGCTATGACATTTTTGACCGCGCCACCCAGTGCCGCCCCGATCATATCACTGCCCTGATACAGCCTCAAACTGCTTGCTGAAAACTGCGCCGCAATCTGCGCAGACAAGGTAGCTGTGTCGCTTGCCGCCAACAGCGCGGTGGGCAGATCCCTCAGGACTTCATCAGCAAAGGATGGGCCGGTTAACATGGCCAGCGGGCGGCCCTTCAGATGGGGGCGGGCATATTCAGGCAGAAACAGCCCGCCTTTATGTTGATCTGAGACCATACCTTTTGCGCAGAGCACAACTGGTGTGCCAACAGGGGCAAAGGAGTTAATTATTTTGAAACTCTCCTCATGTGCTGATACAGGAAGCACAAGATAAATCACATCAGCTGTCTGAAGACAGCGTATATCATCTGTCACCAGAAAACTTTCCAGCCCAATGACTTCAGGCAACTGGCGGATATGGCCAGTGGCAAGATCAGCAGCTGTCTGCTGTGATCGAACTAGGATCTGGCAGTCAAGCGCGACGTTTTTGCGCAATTGATGTGTAAGGGCTGCCCCCCAGCTGCCACCCCCCATAATGATGATCTTTTGCGTTTTTGTCATATCGCCCACCTGTCAACCTCGTTCTGAACTTTAACAGTCTTTGTTTTGATAACAAACTTTGCTTATTAGTTGCGCACACCGCGGCCTGGCGGCGGCGGCGCGGCCTCATCCAGAGGCCAGCGGGGACGCGGCGCAAAGGCAAATGAGCTGGTTTTGCCTGCTATTTTATATTCATGTCCAACCCATGCGATCATAGCCCCATTATCTGTGCAGAGCGCTGCAGGGGGAATAAAGACTTCAAAACCATGCTCATTAGCTAGCGTCTTCAGCGCTGCACCGATTTGTTGATTTGCGGCCACACCGCCTGCAATGACCAGACGGCGTTCATTCTGGGACTGAGCAAAACGAACCAGTGCTTGTTTTACCCGATCACACAGGCTGACCGTAATTGCCTGTTGCAAGCTGGCTGCAAAGTCATTCACATTCTCATTGCTTGCTGTCACTGCTTGAGCCCACCTTTGCGCAACAGCTGTTTTCAGACCGGAAAATGAAAAATGGCAATCTGGCTCACCTTTTCGCGGATGAGGCAAGCGGACAGCTGAAGCATCACCTTTTTTAGCAGCAGCCTCAATCGCAGGGCCACCTGGATAGCCAAGGCCGAGCAAAGCTGCGCCTTTGTCAAAGACCTCACCTGCTGCATCATCCATGGTTGTGCCCAGCCGCTCATAATGGCCCGGGCCTAGCACGCTCAGCAGTTGCGTGTGGCCGCCTGACACTAGCAGCAATAGATAGGGGTAGGCAATATTATCTGTAAGCCGGGCGGTCAGCGCGTGCCCTTCCAGGTGGTTTACAGCAAAATAAGGTATACTCAGGGCAGAGGCCATCGCTTTGGCTGTCATTGTACCAACCAGGACTCCACCGATAAGTCCCGGCCCACCTGTGGCCGCAATCCCGTCCAAATCAGTTAGTTGGCATCCGGCGTCTTTGCAGACAGATTCGATCACTTTATCGATCACATCCAGATGCTGACGGGCAGCGATTTCTGGCACAACGCCGCCATGTTCAGCATGCAGCGCGGCTGATGAAGCAATTTGCTGAGCTAAAATTGTCCTGTCTGAACGCACAATTGCCGCGGCGGTCTCATCACAGCTGCTTTCAAGACCAAGAATAAGGGTCTGTGGTTTTGTCATCCTGCGGTAATAGCCCAAATGACAGACAGCGTAAATGGGGTTTGCCCTGTGATCTGGCTGTTTTGGTTTGTGCCAGTAATGATCCTTTTGGTGGGTGAGAAAGAATGTTGCTTTGCAACTGGTTCTGGTTTTACCTAAAGGTGGGGAAAAATGGAAAGTAAAGCAGATTCTTAAACACACAGCATTGCATGATTTTCATAAGGAAAGCGGAGCAAAACTGGCGCCTTTCGCCGGATTTGATATGCCCTTATACTATCGTTCAGGCGCGCTGAAGGAACATCTGTTCTGCCGTGAACAGGCGGCTATTTTTGATGTCAGCCACATGGGCCAGATAGAGATAAAAAACCCGTCTTTTCCTGCAGACATTGCTGCTGAGACAATCTTATCAGGATTAGAACAGCTTATCCCTGCTGACCTTCTCTCACTGCCTGCTGGACGGCAACGCTATGGGTTGTTGCTTACACCGGAAGGTGGCATTGCGGATGATCTGATGGTCATGCACATGGGCGACCATATCCGTCTGGTGGTCAACGCGGCCTGTGTTGAAAAGGATATGGATTATCTGCGTGGTCACTTTGAAAACCGCCTGCCTTTAACCCTCAAACAATTGCCGCGGGCGCTTGTCGCTGTTCAGGGGCCAATGGCGGAAACGGTCCTGTCTGAACTGATTGCTGGGTTGGCAGATTTGGCCTTCATGCAGCTGGGGCACTTTTCCTTTGACGGGCATGAGGTTCAGATTTCACGTTCTGGATATACAGGTGAGGATGGATTTGAGGTCAGTCTGCCAAATGCTGCTGCACGTTCGTTTGTTGAAGCAATATGTGCGACTGGTAAAGCAGAATTGGCTGGTCTTGTTGCCAGAGACAGTCTAAGGCTGGAAGCAGGTTTGTGCTTATATGGACAGGATATGGATGAAGGTGTTTCGGTAATGGATGCTGGGCTGGGCTGGGCAGTTGGCCGAGCGCGCCGATCCGGGGGCGAACGGGAAGGCGGATTTCAAGGTGCAGAAAGAACGTTGGCAGAATTCAAAGGCGGCGCTGCATGGCAACGGGTTGGCGCCCGGTCCCACACAAACAGGCCTGTGCGTGCAGGAACACAGATATTTGCAGAGGAAACGGCAACAAAAGCTATCGGCAGTGTGACCTCTGGCTCACCTGCTCCATCTGTAGGCTGTCCTGTTGTGATGATGCGGTTCAAGGGCACACATCAAATATCTGCAGGAGGTGTTATTTGGGCTGATGTCAGGGGACGGCGCATTGCGCTGACCATTTGCAACATGCCCTTTTTTGCACACCGCTTCAAACGATAACGGAGGATAGAATGGTAAAATATTCAGAAGATCATGAATGGGTGAAGCTTGAGGGTGATGTCGTGACTGTTGGTATTACAGATTTTGCCCAAAATGAGCTGGGTGACATTGTGTTTGTTGAATTGCCTGAGCCAGGAACAGCTGTGTCTGCAGGCGGGGATATGGCGACAGTGGAAAGTTTTAAGGCAGCGTCTTCTGTTTATGCGCCGCTAAGTGGCGAAGTCGTTGAAATCAATGACACGCTTGAAGCTGACCCGGCGCAGGTCAATACGGACCCGATGGGCGATGGCTGGTTTGTAAAGATCAAAATTGAAGACCCAACTGCCCTCGACAAACTTCTGGATGAAGACGCTTACAAAAAGCTCACGCAGTAGTCGGTGTGCCTGCAAAGAGGAAGAAATACACCCATATAGCTTAATCTGCAAAATGCAGATCCAAAGACCGGTCTGAAAGGCGAAGATTATGACAAGTTACCAGTCACTTGAAACTGATGCACAAGAACAATTTATCGCGCGTCACATAGGCCCACCCCTTACTGATATTGACCACATGCTGACCGCAATTGGTTTTGATGATCTCGACCAGATGACAAAGGCCATCGTGCCGTCAAATATTTTTATGGACAGGGATATGGCACTGGCACCTGCGATGAATGAGACGGCTCTTCTGTCCCATATGCGCGGCCTCGCCGCGGAAAATACTGTGTTTACCTCTCTTATTGGTCAGGGTTATTACGGCACAATCACGCCGCCTGTTCTGCTCCGCAATATTCTGGAAAATCCTGCTTGGTATACATCTTACACACCTTATCAGCCTGAAATCAGTCAGGGCCGGCTGGAAGCGCTGCTGAATTTTCAGACTATGGTTTGCGATCTGACCGGGCTGGATATGGCAAATGCCTCTCTTCTCGATGAAGCGACAGCGGCTGCAGAGGCAATGGCTGTGGCCAGACGCGTCAGCAAATCTGAAGCAGAGGTCTTTTTTGTTGATGCAGCCTGTCACCCGCAGACGATTGCCGTAATTAAGACACGGGCAGAACCGCTGGGCTGGCAGCTCAAAATTGGCTGTCCTTTTTCAGATTTCAACGCTGAAGACGCCTTTGGTGTGCTGTTGTCCTATCCGGCATCAACAGGCGAGCTTGTTGATTTTTCTACCCTGATTGAACAGGCCAGATCGGCAGGGTGTTTTTGCATACTGGCCTGTGATTTGCTGGCGCTGACTGTACTGAAAGCCCCGGGCGAGTTGGGTGCGGATATGGCTGTTGGCTCTGCTCAGCGTTTTGGCGTGCCAATGGGCTATGGTGGCCCGCATGCAGCCTTTATGGCAACAGCTGACAGGCATAAGCGGGCTTTGCCTGGCCGGATTATCGGCGTATCTGTGGATGTTGCTGGCCAGCCTGCTTATCGTTTGTCCCTGCAGACGCGTGAACAGCATATCAGGCGCGAAAAGGCGACCTCCAATATCTGCACAGCTCAGGCTTTGTTGGCGATTATGGCATCTATGTATGCGGTTTGGCACGGGCCTGAAGGATTAAAAGCCATTGCTGAACGTGTAAACAGGCTAGCCTGTATTTTTGCTGATGGTGCACGTGCAGCAGGTCTGTCGGTTGCCAGTGATCATTTTTTTGATACAGTTCACATCGTAACAGACACATCAGATAAAGTGATCAAGGCTGCTGGTCAGGTAGGTCTTAATCTGCGCCGTACAAAAAAGGGCGTCAGCCTATCTTTTGATGAGACATCTGATGACAAGCTTCTAAAGACATTATGGGAGATTTTCGGCATTGATGCAAACTTTGAAGTCTGTGACCAAAAGCGCACCAGGTCCGTGCCGCTGACTTTGGATCGGCAGTCTGATTTTCTGATCCATCCCGTATTCCAGAATTATCGTTCGGAAACGGAAATGATGCGTTATCTGCGTCATTTGGTAGATAAGGATCTGGCCCTAGACAGGACGATGATTCCGCTTGGCTCCTGCACAATGAAGTTGAATGCCGCTGCGGAGATGATGCCTGTCAGCTGGTCAGAATTTGCAGATCTTCACCCTTTCTGTCCGGCAGAACAAGCCGCTGGCTATCACAAGATGATAGACAGACTTTGTTCTGATTTGTGTGAGATAACCGGATATGATGCGATGTCTATGCAGCCCAATTCAGGTGCACAAGGGGAGTATGCAGGGCTTATGGCGATACGTGGCTATCTGGCCTCTATTGGTCAGGCCAGCCGTGATATTTGCCTGATCGCTTCATCTGCACATGGAACAAATCCAGCTTCCGCACAAATGGCGGGGTTCACTATTGTTGTTGTGGCGTGTGACGAAAAGGGCAACATTGATCTGGATGACCTGAAAGAAAAAATTGCGCATCATGCGGATAGGTTGGCTGCGATCATGGTCACTTATCCGTCAACACACGGTGTGTTTGAAACAGCTATTGCTGAGGTCTGTGGCCTGATTCATGACGCTGGTGGGCAGGTCTATCTGGACGGGGCAAATCTGAACGCTCAGGTCGGGTTGGCCAGGCCAGGTAAATATGGCGCAGATGTCAGCCATCTAAATCTACATAAAACCTTCTGTATTCCGCATGGCGGCGGCGGCCCAGGAATGGGGCCTATTGGTGTGCGGTCGCATCTAACTCCATTTCTGCCTCAGCACATTAACGACACAGAATCTGCTTGCTGTCAGATTGCGGCTTCGCCATTTGGTTCGCCTTTGATTTTGCCTATATCCTATGGCTATATCAGAATGATGGGGCCGGATGGCCTGAAAAAGGCTAGTCAGGTCGCGGTTCTCAGCGCAAACTATATTGCTGCCTGTCTTAAAGGCGCATATGATATTCTGTATCGCGGGGTAGGCGGTTTTGTTGCGCATGAGGTGATTATTGATATCCGGTCGTTTAAACAGACTGTTGGCATCGATGCTGAGGATATTGCCAAGCGGCTTATTGACTATGGGTTTCATGCCCCTACCATGAGCTTTCCAGTGCTGGGAACACTTATGATCGAACCAACAGAAAGTGAATCCAAAACAGAACTGGATAGGTTTATCCAGGCCATGCTGTTTATTCGCGATGAAATCCGCCGTGTTGAGGATGGTAGCTGGCCGGCTGATGACAACCCCCTTGTCAATGCACCGCATACAGCAGCTATTGCGCTTTTAGACAGCTGGGGCCATCCCTACAGCCGGGAAACAGGGTGTCTGCCTGTAACCGGACAGGCAGCGTCTAAATACTGGCCGCCTGTTGCGCGGGTTGATAATGTTTATGGTGATCGGAATCTGATTTGCACCTGCCCGCCGCTTTCCTCTTATGATGAGGTTGCTGAATAGCACGGCAGGGGGTTATGAAAAGGCTGGCATGCGGACATCAGTTCTGACTTTACATCCGGTGATGAGCTGTGGGATGAAAGCGCTATGATTGACCGCTCGCAAACAGATTTTTCAACTGCGCCCATGGTTCTTGCCAGCCGTAAATCCAAATTGGCAATGGCGCAGACGGAGGAGGTGCGCCGCTCCATACTGCCGGTCCCGGCCGAAATTTTGGGCCTGTCTACCACAGGTGATGAGGTGCTTGACCGCCCGCTGGTGGATGTTGGTGGTAAGGGTGTTTTTATCAAGACACTGGAAGCCGCGCTGTTGGATGGGCGCGCAGATGCCGCGATTCATTCACTCAAAGATATGGAAACACACATTGCTCTCGGTACAGAGATAGCGGCTGTTCTACCTCGTGAGGACAGGGGAGATGCGCTCGTCGGACCGTATCGTACAATTGATGAGCTGCCGCTAGGTGCACGTATAGGCACAGCCTCTGTAAGGCGGGCGGCCTGCCTGCGCCATCATCGCCCGGATCTGGAAATTGCGTTGCTGCGTGGAAATGTGAACAGCCGCATAGCCCGGCTGGCAGAAGGAGAATTTGCAGCCATCATCCTGGCTATGGCAGGGTTGAACCGGCTTCAGCTTGACTGTGACTATCACCGTCTGGATGAGACGATTATGCCAACAGCTGCCGCCCAAGGTGTGATTGCCATACAAATCAAATCGTCTGGCAGCCGGGCAGATGCGGTAAGGGATTGCCTTGCTTCTGCCCATTGTGCACAGACAGCAGATTGCATCACTGCTGAGAGAGCGGTTCTTGCAGCTTTGGACGGGTCCTGCCGTACCCCTATATCGGCGATGGCTGATCTGGATGCTGCAGGCAGATTATCGCTATCGGCAGCGGTGTTATCTGCTGATGGGCAGCAGAAATTTGCAGCTGATGCTGAAGGCAGCCGCGAACAGGCACAACAGATCGGCACAGAACTTGGACAGCGCTTGCTGCAGATGTGTGGCGGCAAAGCCTTCCTTGCCTGATGGTCTGGCCTGACAGTAGCCACACTCAGCTAACAGCTTCAGGAGGCTTTAAATGATCATCTGTCTGCGCCCCCAGCCTGACTGTGATGCGGATGTAGCAGAGCTGACAAGGCGGGCTGTACAGTCAGTGGCCTTGCCCATGCTGCAGGTAGTTTATCTGTCTGGTCCCCCTGTGCTGTTCAGGAGCGCAGAACAGCCTGGCGATTATCAGAGCATCATCATAACTAGCAAACACGCTAGTCGCTATCTTGCAGATCAGGCAGACGCCTCTTTTGAATTGCGCCGTCTGCCCGTATGGTGTGTGGGCAGCGGAAGTGCAAATATCTTGCGAAAGGCGGGGTTTTCAATCGCTTATGCGGGCAAGGGCAATGCGGCTGACCTTGCTGATCAGGTTTGCCAGCAGGGGCCAACTGGCCCCTTTCTGTGGTTATCTGGCCGGGATGTTCATCTGGATATGACAGCTTGTCTAAAAGCCCAGGGGATCACGGTGAAAAGGCAGGTTGTCTATCATGCAGACGGGCTACTCACCCCTTATCAGGCGGTACAAGATCATTTGCTGTCTGAACAACCAGCAGCCGTAATTGTCTTTTCAGCGCGGACGCTCGAACAGTTTCAGCTGTGGCTGACTGAATATGTCCCGACAGCAAAACCGGTTCAGCTGACAGTTCTGGCGGCCAGTGCAGGCCTAGCACAACAGGCGCGTGCAGCGGGCTATCCAGCCTTTGAGGCAGACAGCCCCGACAGACAGGCAGTTCTCCAGTTATCCGTAGACTGGTTTCAGCAGAATTTTGTAAAAAAAGCTCACAAAAATTGACCTGAAAGCCCTCTGCAGGAATAATCACATTGGACAAATACTTCCTTGATTATTTAGCAGAGCTGCATTGCAGATGGTTTTAAAACGGACCTCCAGTAAAAAGACAAACAGTCAGAAGGCAAAAACAAAACAGCACTCTGCTGCTGAAACCGTTATTGAAGGCCAGCTTGCCGCTGCGCCTGCTCTGGACAGGCTGCGCCAAATATCACCTGTGACATTGGTGCTGATTTGTGTGGTGATTTTGACCCTTGGCTTGTCCTTATGGCCTTATCTCGCCCCGCTTTTTATTCCTTCGTCAGATGATCGCTGGCAGGCTGATATGGAAATGAGGATTAGTCAACTTCGTACAGATATGCAAATACTGTCTGCGCAACAGGCGGCACTGACGGGTGAGTTGCAGGCTGTTCAGGATAATATTTCTGGCCTTGATTACCAGATAAAAAATACAGCTAGTTCAGTTGTTCAGTTTAGTGATGCTTTTATTAAAGACATCGAAAGGATTGATTCGCAATCTGCTCTTGTGGCTGAGAAGCTGGCCGCATTGAACAGCTTTGGGCCTGAACAGGAAAAACCAGCGCAGCAAGCTGACAGCATGGCCTCATCCGACACGCAGCCAAAAGCAGACAGCCTTCTGCAACATTTGCCTGAACTGGCTGTGCCCAATTTATCTCTGCCGTCTATATCTGGCTGGTGGCAAGATGTATCAGAATGGTTCGGCAGCTTGGTGTCTGTTGAACGGGTGCAGCCCGATCAGGAGCAGCAATGATTCGATTGTTAGCATTTTTAGGTTTTTGCGTGTTGACCGCGCTTATTGCCAGCTGGCTTTCGGCACAGCAGGGTGTGACGGTTATTAACTGGCTAGGGTGGCGGGTTGAGATGATGACAAGCTTGCTGGTCACAGGTCTTCTGATAAGTTTTGGAGGACTCATCCTGATTGTTAAATTATTGTTTAGCGTGATCAGCTGGCCATCCTGGCTGGGATATAATTGGCGAGCCCGTCGTCGTCGTCGCGGTGATGAGGCGCTTGGGCAGGGCATGGTGGCTTTTGCTGCAGGTGATATGGCAGAGGCACGTAAGTTGGCCCGACGAGCAGAACGGTTGCTGGGGCAAGGTGTATTGCCTGATTTACTTTCTGCGCAGACAGCTCATGCCACTGGAGATGACAGGGCAGCGAAGCGTTATTTCAAATCCCTATCTGCACAGCCTGGCACAGCCTATTTTGGACATCTGGGGTTGATGCGGTTGCATCTGGATCAGGGTGAAATTGAAAAAAGCTGTATGGCTGCCCGTGCAGCCCTAACCATAAAGGCAGATTCAACACCTGCGAATCTGGTCTTGCTATCAGAAGATTTAAACCGTGGGAACTGGAAATCAGCCCTTCATCGGCTTGAGGGATTGCTCTCACCTAGGAACAGCTTCTTCAAAGAAACTGGCAGTAAGAAAAACACCCCACCTCTGCTACCATCTGATACGGCACATTTTCGCGCTGGCCAGCTAAATAAGCCCGAATTGCTGGCAGCCCATCTCTGCTTGCGTTTGGCTGAACAGCAGAAAGATGATAAAAGTCGACAATCCTATTTGGCCAAAGCTCTCAACTGGTCCCCGTCTTTTCTTGAAGCAATCATCAGGCTGGCCCGATTGGAGGCCGCCTCCTCTTCGCGTAAAGCATTAAAACGTCTAGAGACAGCTTTCAAAGCGGTCCCGCATCAGCGTCTGGCTAATCAGATAGCAGAAGTGGCTTCGGATAATGACGGCCATTTTGTTGCCCGCTTGGTTGGCCTTGCTGAACAGGCGGAAAATAAGGATGAGGCCCGCCTGATTGTTGCTGAAGCTGCTCTGAAAAGGGGGATTTGGGCGTCTGCATCTTCCGCTTTGCAAGCGGTATCACAAAAAGGCCATTCAAATCAGTATTTTCTTCTGAATGTGGAACTGGCTGATAAGCGGGCAAAGTCACTAGGGCAGATTCTAGATGATGAATCCGCCGCTGAACGTGAGAGAGCTTTGCTTGCAGCTGCCCATGCGCCGCGAGCCAGTTGTTGGCAATGTGGTGCTTGTAGAACCGTCGTCCCGCAATGGCAGATGGACTGCCCGTCTTGCAAGATCATTGGCCAGATTGATCTGCTTACCCCTCAGGTAGTCAAGTAAGTGAGCTAACTGGCAAAAATCATTTTTAGTTGTATAAATATTGTCAGAATTGCATTTGATTTGTAACATAACATTTGTTCGGTGTGCATGGGCGAATTTAGAGGCCCGAGGCACCGCAAACAATAAATTGTTCTGGGAGCGAGAAATGAAAAAACTATTAAGCGCATCTGTGGCTTTGGCCATGTTGGCCATGCCTGTTTTTGCAGCTGATGTGAAATTAGGCATTATTCTGGGTTACACAGGCCCTATCGAATCACTAACCCCTGATATGGCAATGGGAGCTGAACTGGCCATTTCTGAGGCTAATGAGAGTGGCGAGTTTATGAGCGGAACTAACATTAGTTCGGTGAGAGGTGATTCAACTTGTATTGACTCCGCTGCTGCTACAGCAGCTGCTGAACGACTGATTACCTCGGATAAAATTAATGCCATGGTAGGTGCTGACTGCTCGGGTGTAACCACGGCTATTCTGCAGAATGTGGCAATGGCCAACGGCGTGGTCATGGTTTCACCATCAGCAACATCACCTGCTTTATCTACAATTGAAGATAATAATCTTTTCTTCAGAACTGCTCCGTCTGATGCTCGTCAGGGTGAGGTAGTCGCCGATATTCTGACTGAAAAGGGCATGATGTCCGCTGCAATGTCCTATGTAAATAATGATTATGGTAAGGGTTTAGCAGACAGCATCAAAGCCAACTTTGAAAGCCGAGGTGGCAAAATCACCATTTCAGCGGCGCATGAAGATGGCAAGGGCGATTATAACGCTGAAGTTGCGGCGCTTGCACAGGCTGGCGGTGACATTTTGATTGTGGCTGGATATTTGGATCAAGGCGGTAAAGGTATCATTCAAGCATCATTGGACACAGGTGCGTTTGATATGTTCTTTATGCCAGATGGCATGATTGGTGACGCCTTGCCTGCAGCTATTGGCCCTGATCTGAATGGCTCAATTGGAACAGTACCTGGAACAGATAGCCCCGGCGCAGCTAAATTTTCTGATATGGCAAAAGCAGCTGGCTTTGCAGCTGGTCCGTTTGCTCCAGAAAGTTATGATGCCGCTGCATTGATTCTCCTGGCCATGCAGTCAGCTAAATCTTCAGATAGCCAGGTTTTCAAATCCCACATGATGAAGGTTGCCAACGCTCCTGGTGAGAAAATTTTTCCAGGTGAGCTTGCAAAAGGTCTGAAATATCTACGCCAGGGACTTTCCATTGACTATGTGGGCGCGTCAGCAGTTGAACTTGTTGGCGCAGGTGAGTCAGCTGGCAACTATGCTGAGATCGAAGTTCAGGGTGGTAAAAACGTCACTGTTGGTTATCGCTAGACATAAAACTCCTATGAAAAGCCCAGGCTGACTTTCATGCCTGGGCTTTGTTTTATTTGCTGGTTGCTCTTATGATTTCGATCCAAAATATCCATAAATCCTTTGGTGGCATCCGTGCTGTTAACGATGCTTCTTTGGAAATCGAATCGGGGTCAATTACAGGGCTTATTGGCCCAAATGGTGCAGGTAAGACCACCTTGTTCAATGTCATAGCTGGTCTGTTCAAACCTGACAGCGGTCAGGTATTGCTTGATGGTGAGGATATCACCGGTCTCCCGCCGCATAAGCTGTTCCATAAAGGTCTATTGCGGACTTTCCAGATAGCACATGAATTTTCTACATTGACAGTGCGTGACAATCTGCAAATGGTGCCTGCCAATCAGTCAGGTGAACGGCTTATAGATGCTTGGTTCCGGCCATCTATAGTCCGTGAGGAAGAGCAGAGACTGGCTGAAAAGGCAGAAGAGGTGATTCAGTTTTTGCAGTTGGAATTTGTTGCTGATGAACTTGCTGGTCGCCTATCTGGTGGTCAAAAAAAGTTGCTGGAACTTGGCCGTACGATGATGGTGGATGCAAAAATCGTCTTTTTGGATGAGGTTGGCGCAGGAGTTAACCGCACCTTACTGAAGAAAATCGGCGATGCAATTCAACGGTTAAATTCAGAAAAGAATTACACATTCTGTATGATTGAGCATGATATGGAATTTATCAGCCGCTTATGTAATCCGGTGATTGTGATGGCCGAGGGAAGTGTCCTTGCAGAAGGCTCTGCTGCCGAGGTTCGTAACAATGAAGATGTAATCGAGGCTTATCTCGGCACAGGTCTGAAAAATAGGTAAAGGACGGCAGGCAGATGCGTTATCTTGTCGGTGAGGAAATGACAGGTGGGTATGGGGATGCAGATATTCTGCATGACTGTACCATTGGCGTGGATGAAGGTGAAATTGCTGTGGTTGTTGGCCCGAACGGCGCTGGCAAGTCAACAGCGATGAAAGCTGTGTTTGGCATGCTAGGGTTGCGGTCTGGGCGGGTGTTGATGAATGGTGAGGATATCACCGCCCTGAAACCTCAAGAACGAGTGCGCAAAGGCATGGGCTTTGTGCCACAGACTAATAATGTGTTTCCATCCCTAACAGTGTTTGAAAATCTGGAGATGGGAGCATATTTGCGTGCAGATGATGTCGCCGATACCCTCTCACAGGTGTTGGAGTTGTTTCCAGTATTAAAGGAGAAGGCAGATCAGCCTGCAGGAGAGCTGTCTGGCGGCCAGCGTCAGCAGGTGGCTGTTGGCCGTGCTCTGATGACACAGCCAAAAGTTCTGATGCTGGACGAGCCAACAGCAGGTGTGTCACCGATTGTGATGGATGAACTCTTTGACCGTATTATCGAAGTGGCGCGCACGGGGATTGCGATTTTGATGGTTGAACAGAATGCTAAACAGGCTCTGCACATAGCTGACAAGGGCTTCGTTCTAGTACAGGGGCGCAACAGATATACTGATACAGGGCAAGCCCTACTCGCTGATAATGATGTACGCAAGGCGTTTCTTGGGGGGTAGATGTAGAATATGGATAGCCTGAATGCCCTTGTTGTAATTGCAAATTTTGTTGTAGTCCCAGGGCTCGCTTATGGAAGTCAGCTGGCCCTCGGCGCGTTGGGTGTGACCATGGTTTACAGCGTCTTGCGCTTTTCCAATTTTGCCCATGGCGAGCTGATGTCCTTTGGGGCCATGATCACTGTATTGTTGACATGGTGGCTGCAGGCACAAAACATCGGTCTTGGCGTTTTACCAACCGCGCTCATCGCGCTTCCCGTTGCGATGCTGATGACGATTTTGCTGGCTCTTGCCACTGACAAGTTGGTCTTTTCCTATTACCGTCAAAAACGTTCAGAATCAGTAACCTATCTGATTGTATCTGTTGGTGTGATGTTCACTTTCGGTGGCTTGATCCGGTTTATCATTGGTCCGGCAGACAGGGTGTTCACCGATGGGCAGCGGTTCCTTCTAAAAGCGCGTGCTTTCAAGAAAATGACAGGGCTTAATGAAGGGCTGGCCATAAAGACAACACAGGGTGTGACGATTATCGTAGCTGTTCTTGTTGTGGCGCTTATTTTCTGGTTTCTGAACAAAACCAAAACAGGGAAATCCATGCGGGCTTATTCAGATAATGAGGATCTGGCACTGTTATCGGGAATTAATCCAGAACGTGTAGTGATGATCACTTGGATCATTACAGGGGCTTTAGCAGCTCTTGCTGGGACGCTTTATGGCCTTGATAAAAGTTACAAGCCTTTTACCTATCTGTCTTTGTTGCTGCCGATTTTTGCGTCTGCGATTGTGGGTGGTGTCGGCAATCCTGTGGGCGCCATCATTGGCGGTTATGTCATTGCGTTTTCAGAATTATTTATTACTTTTGCGTATAAAAAGGTGGTAACCTATATGTTGCCGGCAGCATGGGCCCCTGAAGGGTTGGTGCAGTTGCTGTCAACTGACTACAAAATCGCCGTATCTTTCGTTATTCTTCTGGTTGTGCTTTTGATCCGCCCAACCGGCCTGTTTGCCGGAAAGACGATATAGTCGCCATGTTTTCACAGTCCACACATCCGTTTTTTGAAAAGAAACGCATCCCTGTTCTATTTGGCATCATGGCGGTTTTGTTTGTCCTTGTTGGGCAGCTGCAGAGCTGGAATCTGTCTTTGGCCATTTTAAATCTGTGTCTTATCTCTGCAATAATGACATTGGGAGCAAATATCCAATGGGGATATGCCGGCATTGTGAATTTTGGGATAATGGGATTTGCTGCGCTTGGTGGTTTAGCAGGTGTTCTTGTCTCTATGCCACCTGTAAAAGCAGGCTGGCAGGCTGGTGGTATGGGTCTTTTAGGGGGCGGTGTGATTATCGTTCTGACCTCTGTTTTGGCTGTCTTCGTCTGGGGGCGAATTAAGCACATTACCCGCTGGCGGTACTGGATAATGACGGCTGTGATCCTTTCAGGATATCTTGTTATGCGGGCGATTGTAGATCCGGCTGTCCAAGCGATCGAATCAATTGAATCTGCTAAGGCGGGCCATATCGGTGGTTTGAATTTGCCGATCCTAGTGTCTTGGGTGGTCGGCGGCATTTTTGCGGCAGGGGCTGCTTACGTGATTGGGCGTATCTCACTTGGTCTGCGTTCAGATTATTTGGCAATTGCCACTCTGGGCATTTCAGAAATTGTGATTTATGTGCTGAAAAATGAAGATTGGCTGGCGCGGGGCGTTAAGAATGTTAATGGAGTGCCCCGGCCTGTGCCCTATGAAATTGACCTGCAGGCAGAACAATGGGTCATTAATCTTGCTAGTCGTTTGGATACAGATGTTCCGGAAATGTCCTCCATTATCGTAAAGTTAACTTACGCTGGTTTGTTCACAATTGTCTTACTGATGCTCTTTTGGTTGTTTGAGACAGCTTTGCGCTCGCCCTGGGGCAGAATGATGCGGGCGATTCGGGATAATGAGGTAGCCGCAAACGCTATGGGTAAACATGTCACGGCAAAACATCTCCAGGTTTTTGTTCTTGGTTCAGCTGTAATAGGGCTCGCTGGGGCGATGCTAACAACTTTGGATGGCCAATTTACACCTGCATCTTATTTGCCGCTTAGATTTACCTTCCTAATTTGGATTATGGTCATCGTGGGTGGATCTGGAAATAATTTTGGTTCGATTCTGGGCGGTTTTGTGATTTGGTTTTTCTGGATTGAATCAGAACCGCTTGGATTGTGGCTGATGGATGTCATTACCGCGCCCCTTTCTGAAACCAGCGCTTTGCGAGGTCACCTTCTGGCCAGTGCGGCCCATATGCGTCTAATGACAATGGGGTTAATAATGCTGCTGATGCTCAGATTTGCACCGCAAGGACTTATTCCTGAGACGAAACGTTGACTATTTGTATTTTGAAATAAGCAGAAAAAACAGGTTTATGGTATTGACCGGCTTGGTTAACGTGCATTGTCCCCAAACGTCATGAAAAGCTCTTTGGCCTTGATGTTAAGATAAACAGATTTCGAGTTGAAATTGCAGCAACTGATCAAAAGAAGTAGGTAGTGAGATAGAGCTCAACTAGCAATCTCAGACAGTGACCAGTCTAACCCTGTTTCCAGGGTAAGTTGCAGTATTTCCAGCCATTTACGCTGGCACGCTGACCACTTGATCCAATCTCACCTTCAAATCCGTCTTCAACATTCACTAATGCGGTGAAGCCGGATTCGGCTAAGAGCTGACAGGCCGCCGCAGACCTCACACCTGATCGGCAGATAAGGTATAAGGGCGTGTCTGTGCTGGCAATATTTCTGACTTCAGACAAAAAGTCTGGGTTAGGCTGCCCGGCTGTGTCAACCCACTCAATAAAATTGGTTTTTTGAGCATTATCTGGCAGTACAGGTACCCCGACATAAGCCCATTCAGACTTGGTTCGGCAGTCAATCAGCAACGCATTGGGTTTCGCTTGCAGTCTCTCAAATGCTATCTTGGGGGGCTGTCTGTCAAAACTTTTCATCTGCGCGCTCTGATTTTATTCTAGTATTTCTATACTTCTAAACGAGTAACAAATCTGGCCAAAACGTGCAATTGGGCTTTGTGGTTTTCGGCTTGCTGTGACATTCTGGATCACGAATAAGTCCACAGGAGAAAACTCATGTTTAAAGCCGTTCTGATGGGTCAGACAGAAGATCGCCAACCGGTTATGACCATTGAAAATCTGGAAGATAGTTTTCTGTCAGCTGATGGTGAGGTTATTGTGCGTGTTCGTTATGCTGGTTTGAATTATAAAGATGGTCTGTGTTTGAACGGGCAAGGCGGTTTGATTCGTGAATTCCCTCGAATTCCTGGTGTTGAATTTGCAGGGGAAGTGCTCAAAAGCCGAGATGAGCGCTATGCTGTTGGTGATCAAGTCATTGCGACAGGGTCTCGTATTGGTGAGATTTGGCATGGCGGTTATGCTGAAAAAGCATCTGTCAAAGGAGACTGGCTTGTGCCCTTACCAAAAGGCATGGATATGCGCCAGTCAATGATCTTTGGCACTGCAGGCATTACTGCTGTCTTCGGTCTTCAGTCACTTGAACGTCATGGGCTGACCCCAGATAAGGGTGAGGTTTTGGTAACAGGTGCTGCCGGGGGTGTGGGTTCCTTTGCAATCGCTTTGCTGGCAGCTCTCGGCTATTCTGTGGCTGCAGTTACAGGCAGGATAAAGGAGTCAGGTGAATATTTAAAAAGTTTGGGTGCAGAAACACTTGTCCCCAGACAGGAACTAGCAGAGGCCATAAAACGACCCTTAGAGTCTGAGCGCTGGGCAGGGTGTATTGATAATGTGGGTGGTGAGATGCTGGCCCGTATTCTAGGACAGTTGAAATATGGCTGTTCTGCTGCGGCCATTGGTAATGCTGGTGGCCATCAAATGCCGGCAAGTGTAATCCCGTTTTTGCTGCGTGGCGTCAATCTTCTAGGGATTGATTCGGCTAACCAGCCATATGACAGTCGGGTTCAGGCCTGGTCGAGATTGGTGGATGATTTTCCGCTGGATAAGCTGGACAGCATAGCAACTGAAATTACACTTGATAATCTAGAAACAGCTGCCAAGGATATCCTGAGCGGAAAAATTCAGGGCCGCTATGTTGTCTGTCTCTAACTGACAGAGGAAAATCAGGACCAGTCTCGGCTTGGTTTTATGGACAAAACAGGCTGTTAGGTTCGGATTTATATTTTTTTCTGTCGCTTGCGGAATGGGCAGAAGCCTTTTGACCGAACAGGCTAAAAACAGGCGATGTTCAAACCAAAAGTGTGGGGAGACGGTCTTGTCTTCGTTGTTTGTCGGCTCAAACCGAAAAATTGATCCCAATAGACGTGTACATTTAAAACAAGATGGCACGCCTGATCAAAATGATCGTGTGGAAATTGGGCCAACAAAACTGGCATTTTCAGAATGGCAACAGGCCGGTTTATGTGTTCCCGACCTGCCCTCTTTACGGCACTATCGTCTGTCTCGATTGCAGCAGCAGATCAGCGCATATGATTGTGCAGGGCTGTTGCTGTTTGATCCGCTGAATATTCGCTATGCGACAGACACCACAAATATGCAGCTCTGGATTGCCCATAATGCTGCTCGGGCCTGTTTTGTGCCGCCGAATGGCAAGGTCATTCTGTTTGATTTTCATAATTGCGAACATCTGTCTGCACATCTGCCGCTGGTTGGTGAGGTGCGGGGCGGTGCATCATTTTTCTATTTTGAAACAGGCAACCGCACAGATGAGCATGCAGCGGCCTTTGCGGGTCAAATCACAGATCTCATGCGTGAATACGGGGGCAACAATCGGCGGTTGGCCGTGGATAAGATTGAAAATGCTGGCTACAGGGCCCTCCAGACTAAAGGTGTGCAGATTTTGGACGGGCAAGTCTTAAGTGAACATGCCAGATCGATTAAGGATGAGAATGAACTGAAGGCCATGCGCTGCGCTGTTCATGCATGTGAGCGGTCTGTCGATGAAATGCGCCTTGCTGTGCAGCCGGGCGTCACTGAAAATGATGTCTGGGCAGAATTGCATGCTGGCAATATCAGGCGCGGTGGGGAATGGATAGAAACTCGTATTCTGGCCTCTGGGCCGCGCACGAATTCCTGGTACCAGGAATGTGGTCCAAGGGTGATGCAGGCTGGCGACATGCTTGCTTTTGATACAGATCTTGTCTCAACTTATGGCTATTGCTGTGATATATCACGCAGCTGGATTGTTGGTGATCTTCCGCCAAACGACCAGCAGAAGCATCTCTATCAGGTTGCTTATGACCATGTGATGACAAATATAGAACTGCTTAAGCCTGAGATGAGCTTTTCTGAAGTCACAGCCAAAGCCCACCGCCTGCCTGCTGCATTCAGGTCGCTCAGATATGGTGTGCTGGCGCATGGCATTGGTTTATGTGACGAATATCCCTCTATTCGATATCCTGAAGATGCCATACATCATGGCTATGATGGGTGTCTTGAACAGGGCATGACTTTGTGTGTTGAAGCCTATGTTGGGGCAGAGGGCGGGCATGAAGGGGTCAAGCTGGAGGAGCAGATTGTGATTACGGCTACGGGAGCTGAACCTTTATCAAGATATCCTTATGAAACTGCGCTCATGGCCTGATGCTGGAGCCGATTCCAAGCACTAAGGACGCCGGACGAAGCCGATATGCGGCAAATTACGGCCTTGCTGTGCGTAATCAATGCCATAGCCGATGACAAACTCATCTGGAATATTAAACCCTGTCCAGCGAACAGTAACCTCTATTTCTCGGCGTGAGGGCTTATTAAGCAATGTGCAGACAGACAGGCTCTTTGGCTTTCGGGTCTGCATGATTTGCAGTATCTGTGCCAACGTGTGTCCAGTATCAACAATATCCTCGACCACTAGCACATCTCGGTTTTTGATGGAGGTTTCAAGATCCTTGATGATCCTGACCTGACGGCTTGACTCCATCTCAGTTCCATAGCTGGATACTGTTATGAAATCCACCTCAACAGGCAGGTTTAATCGCCTCACCAGATCAGCAATAAAAATAAAGGAACCACGTAACAGCCCAATGACGACAAGTTGATCAGATTTTTTGTAGGTATCCGATATTTCTTTTGCCAGGTGATTTATACGGGCCTTAATTTCTGACTCAGAAATCAGAATTTCAATCTGCTCATCATTTATCAATACTGACATGACCGCTCTCTTTTGCCGTACTACCTAACAAATACGTTGAAACCACCGCTTTAGGAACAGCTAGCATAACATGCTCAGCCCCGCTGAACAGCAAAAATCAGAGTCTGATAATGGATCAGCCTGCCTTTCTGCCAGAGGAGAAGAAAAGCGCTGGACTTGTCTTCACCCTCTTCATTATCCTGATGGCTGTGGAGAGCTGCAATATACAGAAAAAGACTAATTTTGTGATTTAATTTAAGGTAAAGGAGAATTCTTTTGGCAAAGGTTGCGTTTTTAGGACTGGGGGTTATGGGCTATCCGATGGCAGGGCATCTGAAGGCAGGTGGCTATGATGTTACTGTTTATAACAGAACAGCAGCAAAAGCTGATAAATGGGTGGCTGAGTATGAAGGCGCAAAGGCGGACACACCCGCTGACGCTGCGAAAGGATGTGATTTTGTATTCGCTTGTGTCGGCGATGATAAGGATATCGCCTCTGTGACCACCGGTCCCGATGGTGCGTTCAAGACTATGCGTGCCGATTCTGTGTTCATTGATAACACTACCGCATCTGCTGATATTGCGAGGGTACTTTATGACGCTGCTCGCGGTAGGGGATTGCATTTTATTGATGCACCTGTTTCCGGTGGTCAGGCTGGAGCAGAAGGTGGCAAGCTAACCGTAATGTGCGGCGGTGACGCCGCGGCTTATGACCAGGCCAAACCCTTAATGTCTTGTTATGGGGCACGGGTGACCCATATGGGGTCAGCAGGGGCAGGTCAGTTGACGAAGATGGTCAACCAGATCTGTATTGCCGGTTTGGTGCAGGGTTTATCTGAAGCGCTCAATTTCGGTCAGAATGCAGGGCTGGATATGGATAAGGTGTTGGGGGTTGTCTCTGGCGGCGCGGCCCAGTCATGGCAGATGGAAAATCGGGGTTCTACCATGGTCAGAGATGAATTTGATTTTGGCTTTGCGGTTGACTGGATGCGCAAGGATTTGCGGATTTGTCTGGCAGAAGCCGCTGCTAATAGGTCCCAGCTGCCGGTAACTGCTCTGGTAGCCCAGTTCTATGCTGCCCTATCTGAGCGTGGTTGTGGGCGCAATGATACCTCCAGCCTAATCAGGCTGCTCAGAAACAGAACTTAAAATTTAGGGCTTTGAAAAAAAAGGGGGCGGCAGGTTTCAATGCGGTCCATGACCATCAAAGGCATTGACTAAAGTTCCAAAAGCTGGATTTCAGTCGCAGATAACCACTGCTGCATAGAGCTTGACATTACAGAAATTGGTTTATCTTTTTGCTTAGATGTAGCATATCTAATTTTGTGCACCTGCCCTCAAATTATGCAACAGAGATAGCCAGCAACAATGCAGGCCTCTTAAGTTTATAAACAAGGAGATAAAGATGGCTTTTGAATTACCCGAACTGCCTTATGCTTACGATGCTCTAGCCGCAGGCGGAATGAGCCAGGAAACGCTGGAATTTCATCATGACCTTCACCATAAGGCCTATGTTGATAATGGCAATAAGCTGATCGCGGACACTCAGTGGGCGAACAGTGCTCTGGAAGAAATTATCACAGGCACCTATCAGGCTGATTCTGTCGCTCAGAATGGTATTTTTAATAATGCGTCCCAGCATTGGAATCACATTCAATTTTGGGAAATGATGGGCCCCTCAGGCCGAGAGATGCCATCTGAACTTAGCTCTGCTTTAACAGACCAGTTTGGCTCTGTTGATGCTTTTAAAGAGGCTTTTGTCGCCGCAGGTGTTGGCCAGTTTGGTTCAGGCTGGTGCTGGCTGGTCCAGCAGGCTGATGGAAGCCTTGCTATTACAAAGACGGAGAATGGCGTCAACCCGCTATGTTTCGGTCAGAAAGCACTTTTGGGCTGTGATGTGTGGGAACATTCTTATTACATTGATTTCCGCAACAAACGGCCTGCTTATTTGACAAACTTCCTGGATAATTTGGTGAACTGGGAGAATGTTGCTTTGCGCATATCTGGTTAACCCAGTTTTTCATTTGAAGAGGTAAGGGGCCCTGCCGTTATGGCAGGGCCTTTTTTCGGCCGCCTTTTCGTCTACAAACAAACGTATTTATCGCAAAAAATGCTCAAATTGAGACAATGTATTTTTGGCTGTTTTGTGAATAAGATTTAGAAAGGAAATTTCATTATGCCGATAGTCGTTTTTACAGTTGCGTTAGTTTTAGGTATTTCATCTCCGGAATATCAAGAATTTAGAAAACATTCCAATGGTAATCATGCATATTCAATCTCTTTTGTTGATCCCTGTGAAACGGGTCTACGAGATACCGGATATGCGCTTGCTCCAGCAAAATTTGTCTTGTTCAAACAGAAGCCGCTTAATAATAAACAGGCAGGTTCTGTCTGTGGTGAATAAATCGGATTGTAACCAATTGGCCCAAGCAGCTCATGACGATGTCAGCTTGCGGCGGGCTGAACTTAGTACCCGCAGCCTGAGCGCGTTGAGGCGGATGAAACCATGCGCATCTTGATGGTCATAATCAGCAGTTCCTTCTTCAAAGGTCACCAGATCTTCTGAATAGAGAGAATTTGGTGAAGAACGCCCTGTGATGACCACGTTGCCCTTATAAAGTTTTAAGTTTACATTGCCATTCACCATATCCTGGCAGTTATCAATCGCGGCCTGCAGCATTTCGCGTTCCGGTGAAAACCAGAACCCATTATAAACCAATTCGGAATAACGAGGCATCAGCTCATCTTTTAGATGGGCTGCACCTCTGTCCAATGTGATGGATTCCATCGCCCGCCGAGCGGCCAGCAGGACAGTCCCGCCAGGCGTCTCATAAATGCCTCTCGATTTCATGCCGACAAACCTGTTTTCAACCAGATCAAGCCGGCCTATCCCGTTTTCACCGCCCAGCCTGTTTAATTCAGTCAATAAAGTGGCGGGTGACATCGCCACATTATTGATCGCAACCGGATCACCGCCTTTAAAGGTAACGCTAATCTCAGTAGGAGTATCAGGGGCCTTTTCAGGGGCAACGGTGCGCGAAAATACATATTCCTCTGCGGCAGTTGCTGGGTCTTCCAGAACCTTACCTTCAGCAGAAATATGCAGCAAATTGGCATCTACACTGAACGGGGCTTCTCCCCGCTTGTCTTTTGGAACAGGAATCTGGTTTGCTTCAGCATAAGCGATTAGCTTGGTGCGTGAAGACAGATCCCATTTTCGCCAGGGGGCAATCACTTTGATATCAGGTTGGAGTGCATAATAGCCCAGCTCAAACCTGACCTGATCATTACCTTTGCCTGTTGCGCCGTGTGAGACCGCATCTGCGCCAATCTCGCGCGCAATTTCAATCTGCCGTTTGGCGATCAGAGGGCGGGCAATGGATGTGCCCAACAGATAGAGCCCTTCATAAAGTGCGTTGGCCCTGAACATGGGAAAGACATAGTCAGATACAAATTCTTCTCTCAGGTCCTCGATAAAAATTTGTTTGATACCAAGCAATTTGGCCTTTTTACGGGCAGGCTCAATATCCTCTCCTTGGCCTAAATCAGCGGTGAAGGTTATCACCTCACAACGATAGGTTTCTTGCAGCCATTTCAAGATCACAGATGTATCCAGCCCTCCTGAATAGGCAAGAACAACCTTGTTCACCTTATCGTGTGCCATGTTCCTTTCTCCTCATCGCTTCGCCATCATCTGTCTGCTTGCAAATCCCTGTTTCGTATAGCAGAAAAGGCAAGCATAAAGGAACCGCTTTTTCAGCTCTGGTCCCGTTCTGGTTGGATTCCTGTGGCAGGCCCAGACGTTGTTTACGCTGTTTCCCGCAGAAATGGCGCAGGTCGGAAAGATAGGCTGCGCATCGCGCCAATAAGGCCTAGCAAAGTGGTAAAGCCTGCGCCGATAAAGGCCGTTGATAGGATAAGTGGCAGATTAAAGATAAAGTTAGACTCAATGAACAAAACGATCAGGGCCCAGCTTACGCCTGTGCCTATCACAGATGCCACTAGGGCGGTCAGAATGCCTAGAAGCGCATATTCAAACAGCCAGGACAGAATGATATCCGTGCGCCGCGCACCCAATACTTTCAGAATAATGGAATCAGAAATCCGCTGGGCCTCGGATGTGGCGACACTTCCGGCGAGAACCGCCAGCCCTGACAAAAGAGTAACAGCTGCAGTCAGCTGAATAGCATTCCCGAGTAGGTCCAGAACCTTTTCAACGGTGCTGACGGCCTGCCGCACAGACAAAGCTGAGATATTTTTGAAAGACGAGGTAACAGCCTGTTCAATTTTAGATGCGGTGTCATCTGTATCAGATTTTGTTGTAGCAATCCAGCTGTGTGGGGCGCCTTCCAGTAAGCCGGGTGACATAATAAACACAAAGTTTATACGAAAACTTTCCCAGGCCACTTCACGTGTGTTAGCTATTTCACCGGTAATTTCGCGCCCCAAAATATTCAGACTAACACTGTCGCCGACAGCCAGGCCGAAATCTTCAGCCATCTCATGTGTGATCGATAACAAAGGGGGGCCGCTATAGTCAGATGACCACCAGCTTCCGGTCATAATCTTTGTCTCTTCCGGTGGCAGTGCCTGCCAAGTTAGGGCCCGATCCCCGCGCAGAATCCATGCGCTTTCATTATCTGGGCTGAACTGGCTTGCGGGTACACCGTCAAGGGCAGTGACCCGCCCGCGCAACATCGGCGTCTGTTCAATGAAGGTATTCGGGGCCTGTTGTTGTACCACTGTAATGAAAGGTGTTATCTGCTCAGGTTGAATATCAATGAAAAACCAGTCAGGAGCATCATTTTCAGCCCGTCCAGTTAGCTGGCTGGCGAGGTTATGCTGACTTGATGTGACAGCTACCAGAACAGAAAGTCCTAGTCCAAAAGCAAGAATGATTGACCGCAGGGGTGATCCCTGCCGAGTAATCGCTGATAGTGCAAGCCGGGTTGGAATATAACGCGGCGAACGGACCAGCCGCAGTCCCCTCAATACAGCTTCCCCCAACCCGCTCAAGAACAGAAGAGCGATACCTGTGCCAACAAGAAAGCTGAAGGACAGAACAATATTTCCTGTCGCCAGAAGAGCCAGACTTAGCAGACCAGCGCAACAGATGATAATTGCGCCCAACACAGTATTCCCTGGCCAACCAGTAGGGGGCTCAGATAGCGTTCTGAAAAGGTGAGATGCGCGTATGAACTGCGTGCGGGACAGCGGCCACAGGGCGAAGACCAGCGTGGTTAGAAAGCCAAATGCAGTAGCAATGGCTAGCGGGCGCGGGTAGAAAGTCGGGTCAAGAGGCACATTCACATAATCTGCAAATAAACGTGTTGTTGCAAATGGCGTTAGGCCGGCCAGCACAAGTCCTCCGGCGATACCCAGCCCTGCCATTGCCAGAACCTGCAGCATATAGACACGAAAAATCAGATTTGATGTTGCGCCAACACATTTCAGGGTGGCAATCACGGTCATCCGGCTTTGGAGCCAGGCCCGCACAGCCCCGCTGACTCCTAGCCCGCCAATCAACAGGGCGGTCAGGCTAACCAGCATCAAAAACCGTTCTGCCCGCTCAATAAATCTATCAAAGGCGCCTGCTGCTGAATCTGTTGTCCGCAGACGGATATGTGTGTTGTCAACAGCCTTGTCCAGTTCAGTGATGATGTCTTCAATCTGGCTGGCCTGCCTGACCACAGCTCTGTTCCGATAAGTGATGAACGCGCCTTCCTGACGCAGGCCAGACTCATTCAATGTGGCGGTACTAACCATTAGCCGTGGGCCAAAACTGACAAAACTGATCGTCTGATCCGGCTCGCTGTCCAGGACTCCTCTCACTGTTATGGTTATTTCTCCTAGCTGCGCTTTATCGCCAACAGACAGGCCCGTGGCCCGCAACAGGGCCGGAGCAACCACTGCGCCTCTGTCTGCAAGGGCTTGTTTCAATGTCTGGGGCGGCGACAGCTCAACAATGCCCACCAGTGGATAGGCTTCATCCACAGCTTTCAGCTCAACAAGCTTGCGTTTAGCTGCATGCTCTGTGCCTGTCTCTTTGCCTAACATAGCGCGCATCTGTATAATTTCAGACAGAGAGGCGGTCCGTCTGACTTTGTCGAGCAAATCTTTATCAGTCGCGACATGCAGGCTGGACAGCTCAAAATCACCACCTAATAGCATACGCCCATTATCTGTAATTCCAGAGCGCATCGACTCAGCAACAGAACCGACGGCACCTATTGCGGCAACGCCAAGCATCAAGGCAGCCAGAAAAACTCTGAAACGTAAAACTGAATGGCGCAGCTCACATCTGGCAAACTGCCAGGCCAGTGACCAGTTTTCATTCTGCGTGAGGCCTGTTTTTTCGGGATTTGACATTTAAGCCCTCTTCTTGGATGGGCGGTTTATGGTATCTGCTGTAATCTGTCCGTCAGTGACGCGCAGCAGCCTCTCACACTGGCTGGCCAGGAACTCATCATGGGTTATCAGCACCAACGCAGCCTGAACACTACGGGCGGCTGCAAATAATTGTTTTATCACCTGCTGGCCTGTTGTACTATCTAGGTTTCCTGTTGGCTCGTCGGCCAGTAGAATTTTAGGTCGGGGGACAATGGCTCGCGCGATCGCCACACGCTGCTGCTCACCCCCAGAAAGCTGATCAGGCAGATGATTTAGACGATGCGGAAGCCCCAGATCAGCCAAGGCCTTTGCCGCTCTGTCATGCGCATCTGCCTGGCCGGATAATTCCAGCGGTACAGCGACGTTCTGCAGGGCTGTCATAGAGGGGATCAGCCTGAAGGCTTGAAACACAATGCCGACATTGTCACGGCGCAGGCTTGCCAGCCTGTCTTCATTCAGATTTGTCGTGTCCAAACCTGTGAGCACAGCCTGTCCCGAAGTTAACGCTTCCAGCCCTGACATGACCATCAAAAGACTTGTTTTTCCAGCACCAGACGGGCCAACCACAGCAACATGCTGGCCAGCTGGGATGCTCAGATCAATTCCTTTCAGAATATCTGTTGTACCTGACTGGCTGCGTAACTGCAGCCAGGCATTTTTCAGTTCAATGACAGCAAGCGGACTCTTATCTTGATTTGCCTGTGCTGACACGTTATGTCGGTTTGAAGAGGTCATCCATATTCCTGTGCTGATTATAGTATGGTGTGGAGTGAGAGGTTCAGATAAAAAAGAGCCGCCTGTTTTCTGTAATTCTTTTTGAGTATATGGGCATGACAGGCAGGCCTGCCAAGACGGAGCAATAAATGTTTTCTGTAAATCTATATACACTAAAAACATGCGGCCTGATTTTCACTCTGCTGGGCTTTATACTAGTCACCGCTGACTCAACCCCAGTCCTTGCTGCTCAGCAGAGATTAATGGTCTATGGGGATTCCCTTGTGGCTGGCTATGGGCTGAATGCTGGCGAGGCGTTTCCGGAACAGCTTCAGCAGGCGTTAACAGCAGCGGGCAGGGATGTCAAAGTTCTTAATGCAGGGGTTTCCGGCGATACCACAGCTGGCGGTCTGGCCCGTCTTGATTGGGCGTTGAGCGACCAGCCTGATGCGGTGATGATAATTTTGGGCGGCAATGATTTGCTGCGTGGTCTTGACCCGCAGCAGACCCGTGAAAACTTGAAGCAGATCCTGAGCCGTCTACAGGCGCAGAATATAAAGATATTGTTATGCGGCATGCTGGCTCCGGTGAATTTAGGACCTGCATACAGACAACAATTTGATTTGATTTATCCTGAATTAGCAGACAGATTTAATACAGAGTTTTACCCGTTTTTCCTCCACGGGGTTGCGCTGAACCCAAAATTCAACCAACCTGACGGGCTGCATCCAAATAAGTCTGGCGTGGCAGTGATCACACAATCAGTGCTGCCTTCTGTATTGTCTGTCTTAGATAAGGACTAGCCAATGACCAATTCAGATCCTTGCTTCACCCCGGTTAAGACAGTGTTGATAGCACGTGTCCTAGGTTATGGTGGCGCGCTTCCGTTTTTGTGTGGCGCGATTGCTGCCAGCCATCAGATGGCCGTATTGGGTCTTGCGTCAGCCCATCTTATGCTCAGTTATGGGGCCGTTATTCTCAGCTTTTTGGGGGGGTTGCATTGGGGCCGGGTGATCACGAGCCCCAATGCAAATGGGCGCTCTGATATTACCTGGCTCATTTGGTCTGTTTGCCCGTCTCTTTTAGGCTGGGTGGCACTTCTGCTGCCGATAAAATTTGGTGCAGTGGTCCTGTCACTGTGTTTTTTGACTGCTTTACAGATTGATCAGAAGTTGTTTCGGGATCAGATCTGGCCAGCGTGGATGCGGCCGTTACGTCTGCATCTCAGCCTGATCGCTGTTGCTAGCCTGACGAGCCTAGTCCTTTGACAAAAAAAGAGTTAATTCACCAGCAGGTTCAGAACACGGCCTATCGGACCAGTTAGCTTGATTTCGCCCTCATTTACGGCCAAGACCATGCATTCTCCATCATCATCGGCAACGGGTTTGTGCTCACTACCAGCTTCTTGGATAGCAATATCGCCAGGGCCATAGCTGCCGGTTTCGTCTGTGAAACCGCCTGACAGCACCAATGTTACCTCTGCCCCTGTATGGGAGTGGATAGGCACAGCTGTTCCGGAAGCGATTCGATAAATCTTTGCTTTACCACCGGCTTCACCGAAATTTATATCCGTTTCAAGAATGCCAATCCCCGCCCGGCGCCAGCTTTGTTTGCAATTAGGTTCAGGCACATAGTTGGCGATGGGATGCGGTAACCATTCGGTATGCGCACTTACTCTTGAGAATATCTCTTCTGTTTCTTTGTCAAACTGGCTAAGCTGTGACATGACGTTTTGTAGCGCTCCTTCTGACAGCGAAACGGGCTCCGAGTCTTCGAGCAAGATGCCGCCCAATTGCATCAGCATTCGCATTGACCGGCTACTCTTTTCATTCATCGCAAGATGTGTTTCAACCAATAGCTCGAGTGGACGAGAAAGCGCACCCGTTGCATAATCGAGGAGCAAAGCATCAAGCACTTGTGTATTTAATGTTGCTTGTTCGTTCATGACTTCCATAATCCTTCAGGCTCTTCCAGATGAGCGCGTAACCTATTTAGAGCTAATCTAATCCGCGATTTTACAGTTCCAAGAGGGACTCCACTTTCATCAGCGATTTCTCTGTGGGATTTCTCCTCATAGTACGCAGAAAAGATCATTTTGGCTTGCTCTTCAGGTAAATTTTTCAAAGCGTGGCGAATTTTCTTCTCTTCTTGTTGCCTGAAGACAAAAATATCGCTTGTTTCAACGTCATCTGGAGCTAGGCTTGGGTCGCTCATATCTGGCAGGGGTCTGTTTTCGCGGCGTAGACGGTCAATACGCTTGTTGCGGGCGATCGTAAAAATCCATGTGCTGGCCCCTGATTGCCGGACATCATAGGTTTCTGCTCTGCGCCAGACCATAATCATGGCTTCCTGTGAAACCTCTTCAGCTATGGACTCATCTGTACCCAGGCGCAGCAAAAAGGACTTTATCCGCGGTGCAAAATGTTCAAATAATTCAGAAAAAGCGCTTCTATCGCGCTCGCGGCCGACGCGTACGAGTAAATTATCCCATTTAGTCAAACCTTTCGGTTTGACAGTTGTGTAGCCAGTTCCCATGACTTTAGTAAACGGGACAGCGAGCTCACTTACAAGTTGAAAATCCATTTCAGGTCGATTTTCATACATTTTTCGTGTCTCCGCCTATTAAAAACCGGGATTTAGCGCATAAATTCATGTCGCATTTGCATCTTTTTGAAATTCCAACATGAAAATGACACTTTTTCTTTGTATAGGTTTTGTGAAAAAGCCTTGCTCCACATCGAAAGTTTTGCGATTCTTCACCGCATGGGCTACAGGTCTTTTCATAATCTGGTAAATTTATGTCAAAAAACGGGGAAAGTTATGACGGGCAGATATGGTGTTGCTTTTTTGTGTCTTTGGGTTCTGAGCGTAACAACGGTCATAGGGCAAGTTCATGCAAAAACTGAAGAGCTTAAGGGATTCAAGGATTGGATGATCTATAAGCAGGAAACGGCCAAAGGTCGGATTTGCTTTATGTCAAGTGTGCCAAAAGAATTGCGTGGAGATTATGACCGGGCCAATCGCGGCGAAACCCGCGTTTTCGTCTCGCATGGTCCAGGCAAGGCAGAGCGAGATGTTGTGTCTGTCTTAGCGGGCTACAGATATAAAAAGCAGTCAGAGGTCGATTTTTCTATTGATAAGAAAAGTGCAACGCTGTTCACATTAGACAACCGTGCTTGGTCACAGGGGCCAGAAGATGATATGAGACTGGTAGCAGCCATGAAACGGGGCTCAAAGTTAATAGTTACAGGCGTGTCGTCACGCAATAACAAAACCATTGATGAATATTCTTTGTCTGGCTTCACCGCAGCAAAAAATTTCCTAGATAAAGCCTGCCCTTAAAAATATGTAACCGATAGCGTCTGTCTGCACATCTGCTGCATGAAACAGATAAATCTGGGATAACTAAGTGACAGGACAGCCAGAGGAGCGCCTTTCGTGAATACGATCCTGCCAGAGACCAGAACACCTCTTCTGGGCCTATCTCTTTACGAGCTGGAGATGCAGATAGAACAGTTGCAATTGCCACGGTTCCGCGCTCGCCAGCTCTGGCGGTGGGTCTGGCGACATGGACTAACGGATTTTTCAGATATGACTGATCTGGGCAAATCTGTTCAATTGCTGCTGGCCCAGCATTTTCATGCTGACCGACCACTTGTCTCTCGCCGCCAGAATTCAGCAGATGGGACAATTAAGTGGCTGATTAAACTGGTAGATGGCCAGGAAGCTGAAACGGTTTATATCCCGGATTCAGACAGAGGCACTTTATGTATTTCATCACAGGTAGGCTGCACTCTGACCTGCTCCTTCTGTCATACAGGAACACAGCGTCTGGTGCGCAATCTCAGCGTGGATGAGATTTGTGGTCAGGTCCTTTTGGCCATGGATGAGCTGGGGGACTGGCCAGCTGGTAAGCCTGACCGCCGCCTAACTAATATTGTGCTGATGGGTATGGGCGAGCCATTATATAATTACAATAATGTTGCTAAAGCGCTGCAGACCATCATGAGCGGTGAAGGCATTGCGTTGTCACGCCGGCGGGTGACCTTATCCACATCTGGCATTGTACCTGAAATTCAGAAATGTGGTGAAGAGCTGGGCGTGAATCTTGCTATTTCATTGCATGCGGTGCGTGACGAACTGCGAGACCAGCTTGTGCCTATTAATCGCAAATATAATCTGAAGTCGCTGATTGATGCGGTGCGGACCTATCCTGGCCTTTCAAATGCTCGCCGGGTGACATGGGAATATGTGATGCTTGCGGGCATCAATGATACTGAAGCTGATGCCAAGGCTTTGGTGCAGCTAATAAAAGGCATTCCGTCAAAAATTAATCTGATACCTTTTAATCCGTGGCCAGGCACGGCACATCAGTGTTCTGATAATGAGGCCATTGATAAATTTGCGAAAATCGTCATGCGTGCAGGCTATGCCTCACCTGTCAGAACCCCGCGGGGGCGTGATATTCTAGCAGCCTGCGGCCAGCTGAAATCTGATTCTGTCCGCTTGCGGGCCTCTCAGAGGCAGGCCGCGCAAGCCTGATGCGACCTTTTGTTGGCTGCGTTAGTGATGATCTCTACTTGAAACACAGGCAAAACGACATTAAATTAAAATTCAGAGGTGGTAGGTGGTCTTCAACCTCTTTCTAACATTCAATTTTCATCTCAAGGAGTTTGAAATGCAGGAAAACCGTTACGCGTCATCTGTGACTGGCCAATCAGTTTCCATTGATGCCGGTTTACGCAGCTATATGCTGGGCGTCTATAATCATATGACAACCGCTCTTGCACTGACAGGCTTTGCTGCTTTTGGCACAAAGCTTATGGTTCAGGCCAATCCGGCCATCGGTCAGTTACTATTTGGCACCCCTTTGATGTATGTAATCATGTTCGCCCCATTGGCCATGGTGATGTGGATCAGCTTTAAAATTAATAGTATGTCTCCCGGAAAGGCCCGGACATTATTCTACATTTATGCCACAATTATGGGTCTGTCTTTGTCCACCATTCTGTTTGCATTTACAGGAGCCAGCGTCGCCAGAGCTTTTTTCATCACTGCAGGTGCATTTGCTGGTCTGTCAATATTTGGATATACCACCAAACGTGATTTGACCGCGCTTGGCGGGTTTTTGATTGTTGGTGTGGTTGGTTTAATTCTTGCCTCTATTGTCAATATATTTTTAGCTTCATCAGGCATGGAATTTCTGATTTCCGTGGTTGGTGTATTGCTGTTTGCTGGTCTGACAGCCTATGACACGCAAAAAGTTAAATCCATCTATTATGCAGGTGACAGTCGTGAGGTGGCCGGACGCAAGTCCATCCATGGGGCACTCACACTTTATCTGGATTTCATCAATATGTTTTTATTTATGGTCCAGCTGCTTGGTAACCGCGAATAGAACTTTTTAAGGTGGTAATTTTTTACCATTGATTAAGAGGCCCGGAGCATCATATTCATGTTCCGGGCTATTTTTATTTGGCTGTATTGTATTCACTCTCGGATAGTCTCGCA
>OZSS01000056.1_pt1 | contig 45170 bp, 30 predicted proteins | sample 1779911 | NCBI WGS metagenome assembly OZSS01 (sample SAMEA2603589, study PRJEB24840) | metagenome | biome: Water; feature: Photic zone; material: Seawater sample | place: Mediterranean Sea | collected 2013-11-12 | depth 10 m
AAACAACGGACCCCTATAAGGTCTGGTTGTCAGAAATTATATTACAACAAACTAGAACACAACAGGGGTTACCATTCTATTTAAAGTTCATAGGTGCTTTTCCAACAATAAATAAACTTGCTCAAGCGCACGAAACAGAGGTTTTAAAATTATGGCAAGGTTTAGGGTATTATAGCCGAGCAAGAAATTTGTTAACCACTGCTAAAACGATTGTTAATGAATATGCTGGGCAATTTCCATCTAATTTTGATGAATTGTTACAACTCAAGGGTGTGGGAGATTATACGGCAAGTGCCATTGCTTCCATTTGTTTTGACCAACCACAAGCTGTTGTTGATGGCAATGTTTATCGTCTCTTATCAAGATGTTTTGGCATCGATGAACCAATCAATACTTCAGTTTCATTTACACTTTTTAAAAGCAAAGCACAACAATTAATGGACCCTAAACAACCAGGGAATTTTAACCAAGCATTAATGGAGTTTGGGGCTCTCCAATGCATTCCTAAAAACCCAAACTGTTCTCAATGTGTTTTTCAATCTTCGTGCTATGCCTTTCAAAATGAAAAAGTTCACACCCTGCCAGTTAAATTAAAAAGGATTAAAATTCAAAAACGGTACTTCAATTACTTGGTTTTTTTAGATAAAACAAATCAGTTTATTTTAGAACAGCGTTTTTCAAAAGGAATCTGGCAACAACTCTATCAATTTCCTCTTTGGGAGTCCAATAAGAATTTAAAAAAGCTACCAGCTGAAGCGAAGAAAAAAATAAATGATGCTTTCTCATGGAAGAAATGGAACAAAACACCAATTCTTCATAAGCTGAGTCATCAAGAATTGCACCTTACTTTTTGGATTGCTAAAAGTGAAAAAAAACATAATCAGGGGGTGACCCATAACGATCTGCAAGACTATCCCGTTCCTGTTGCTCTTCAAAACTTTATCAATGAATTTTTCGAAAATTCCTAACGATTTTTTAAATTTACTACAGAGTTAATCCCAAAAATTTTGAATCATGAGCGGTACACTAAACAAAGTTATGTTGATAGGTCATCTAGGTGACGACGTTAAAATGCATTATTTTGACAATGGTGGAGCCTTAGGACGCTTCCCCCTTGCAACAAACGAAACCTACACCAATAAGTCAACTGGTGAGAAAGTGACAAACACAGACTGGCACAATATTGTTGTGCGAAACAAAGCAGCAGAAGTTTGCGAGAAGTATCTCAGCAAAGGAGATAAGGTATATATCGAAGGAAGAATCAAGACGCGCAAGTGGACAGGAGAAGATGGCAATGATCGTTATACAACCGAAATCAATGTTGATGATTTTACTTTTTTAAGTAATAAAGGAGGAGAAATTTCGGAAGAAACAGGCTCTTCAAATGAAACTTCACCTTCTGTAAGTCAAGAAGTACCACCTGATGATGATCTACCCTTTTAATTTTTTTTGATTGGATCCTGAACCCATAACCGTATACGCATTTAGCTTTTGGAATGAGAGTTTTTCTTTGCTCATTCAATCTTTTTTAGTCGTTTTGTTGTTAATCCTATCGGCTTTAGTTTCAGGTGCTGAAGTGGCTTTCTTTTCTCTGACCCCCAAGCTGTGGGAAGAAAAACTACGTAAAACAAGAGCAGCAGTTCGTATTGAAGGGTTATTAGATCGCCCTAAAAGATTATTGGCCACCATATTGATCGCAAATAATTTTATCAATATTGCAATTGTATTACTTTTTGCTTCTCTGCGACAATTTTATATGACGGGCATTGAGAATGAGACACTTCAGTTGGTTATTGATATTGGAATTATTACAGCAATTATTCTAATTTTTGGAGAAATTTTACCAAAAATTTATGCCAACCGAAATGCCTTAAATTTTGCACGTTTGATGGCCTTGCCCATCAGTGTTTTAGATCGATATTTTTTATTTTGGCTAACGGTGCCCATGAGCAAAACTACTGGGTTTTTAGAAGATCGTTTAGGCCAGAAGAGAAAGGGATTTTCGGTTGATAATCTCTCCAAGGCTTTGGAGCTTACTTCTGATCATGAGACCACCCAAGAAGAACAAAAAATTTTAGAGGGAATTGTGAATTTTGGCAACACAGACACCAAGCAAGTGATGTGTCCTAGAATTGACATTTTTGCTTTAGCCGACACAACTTCATTTACAGAAGTCTTAGAACAAATTACAGAAAAAGGGTATTCAAGAATTCCAGTTTATAAGGATAATTTAGATGAAATAACAGGCATTCTCTATGTAAAAGACTTACTACCACATCTTGAAAAAAAGAAATTTGATTGGAAGAAACTGCTCAAATCCCCCTATTATGTTCCTGAAAATAAAAAACTAGATGATTTACTACACGATTTTCAAAGCAAAAAGATGCATATGGCAATTGTAGTTGATGAATATGGAGGTACATCAGGGCTTATAACTCTTGAAGATATACTAGAAGAAATTGTCGGAGAGATTAGTGACGAATTTGATGAGGATGCCTTGAGATATTCTAGAATCGATAATAATACTTTTGTTTTTGAAGGAAAAATTAACATTAAGGACTTTGTCAAGGTAATTGAATTGCAGCAGGAAGAATTTTTTGATGACATTAAAGGAGAAGCAGAAACACTCGCTGGACTGTTGTTGGAGCTAGCACAGAAATTACCTCGAAAAGGACAAAAAATTCATTTTAAGGGATTTCAATTCACTATTGAAGAGGTTGATCGAAAAAGAATTGTTCAAGTAAAAGTATATGTTCCTAAATCAATAATTTCAAATTGAGGATGAAATTACAACAATTTTTACTCTTCTTGCTTTTGATAATTTCTTGTGAACAGGTGCAGCAACCTCTACCAAAAGGATATTTGAGACTAGAATATCCAGAAGCGAACTATTCGCTTCATAGTTCGGCTTATCCATTTTCATTTGAGCACAACCAATTGGCTAAAATTATTGATGACAAAAGGGGGATTAAATTGGTTTACCCAAAAATGAAAGCAACGCTTTATTTAAATTATAAACCTATTAAAGAAAATTTAAATGACCTTCTAAATGACGCCTATCAATTGCCCTACAAGCATGTAGTGAAAGCAACCTCTATTCCAGAGAAACTTTTTATCAACCCTAAAGAAAAAGTCTACGGAACCTTGTTTTCAGTTGAAGGAGATGCGGCCTCTCAATTTCAGTTTTTTGTGACAGACAGTACGCGTCATTTTTTAATTGGATCACTTTATTTTTATGCTCAACCCAATTACGATTCGCTCTATCCGGCCATACAATATCTTCAAAAAGATTTGACCCATTTTATGGAAACCATAAAATGGGACTAGTTTTTAAGAGGTACCTCTAATGGATTGATACTAGAAGATGCACTAACCTTATAGGTTTTTCCGTCTCCACTCTTTTGAACTATTGCAATAAGAATTTGTGGGTTCACATCTGATGTTGTATCATAGATTACCCAACCCGTTTTAGATTCAAAATCAATTTGTGCTGAGACTACACCTTGGGTTTTAGAAAGGTTTTTTTCAATAGTTGCTGCGCAGCCGATAGCACACATCATTCCATCAATTGATAATTTAGCAGCTTGTTTGGAAACATTTTTATCAATAGCTTCTACTTTAGTATCCACTAAAATAATTTTAGGAGTTTTTTCATTTTGGCAAGCTAAAAAGAGGAAACCTATAATTAAAAATATTTTTCTCATGGCTAAAAAGTTGTTTCAAAGATATGATAAAGCCCCTAAAAATTAATCATTCAAAAATTTGGGGTTCAATAGGGTCATTAAAAGTTGCTTTTTCAAGGGTAAAGTTAATTTCTTGTGGCCCCATACTAACAACAGTGGTATGCGGTAAAATGATTCCTTCTGTTTCTTTATGATCTTTAAATTTGATGATTGTTGTCTGAATTTGTTCTTGTATAGATACTGTTTCAGTAGATTGTAATTTGTAAAAACTATTAATATCATAAAAAAGGGTTTTATTGTCCGATACTTTTATCTCATATGCTTTAATACCATCGAGGTCAACTTCACCCAAAAATTCTATCGTTTCAGTATCCATATTCAATTCGGGAAAAATCTCTGCATCTTCTATCATTTTGGAAAGCATATCACCCTCCAAATCCATTTTCTGACCTTGAGTTATTATGTAGCCTTTGGTCTTATTAATCACCTGTTTTTGCATGGTACTTCCCATCATTTTCATTTCAACAAGCATTTGTTTTTCATTGGTCACGGTAGATTCTATAGCCAGAGTAGTGCCTTGAATCTCTCCAGAATAGTTCGTTTTTAACGAATTGATGGATTTCAACTTTTCCGTTCCACCAATTGCTTTGAGGTGTTGTGTTATGATATAAGAGGCATTGATACCCTCAGGAGCTTTCACGTCATAATTAGGTCGCTCAATAGAATTGCCATATTTATCGTGATATTCAATGGGTAGTTTTTTCCCCTCAAAAGAAATATTTTCTAATGCGTCTAAAATTTCTCTTCCTTTCCCTGTCACTACAATACGCGCTTGGTCATATAAAAGATATTTTTTTGCCACTCGTTGCACATCCTCTGGTTGCACTGCGTTTATATTTTTAAGGAAATCTCTATAAAAATCTTTGTCTAAATCTTGTGTAAGAACATTGAAGGCAAAACTTGCGATTAATTCTGGATTTTCTAACGAAAGAATAAAACTCCCAGCATATTTAGCTTTGACCAATTCTAGTTCTTCATTTGTGATGGGTTCATTAGTAAGCCTCTTAACTTCTTTTAAAATTTCAACAGTGGCACTATCGGCAACCTCGTTACGTACACTACTTCCAGCTCTGAAAATAGACTTGGTCTTGTGTTCAGTCCTAAAACTCGAATAAGCACCATATGTATATCCCTTATCTTCTCGAAGGTTTAGGAAAAGACGAGCTTCTCCACCTCCGCCTAAGACTTGGTTTGCAACCATAATTGGGAAATAGTCAGGATTTTGCCTGCTCAATGAAGCTAAATTTAATAAAGCAATTTCGGTTTGTACAGCATTAGGCATTTCTACAAAATGAAGGGTTGTTGTTTGGGCATTGATAGGATCATTAAGTTCAGTATAAGAGCGCTTTTTAGCTTCCCATCGACTAAAATACTGTTCAACTAGAGCAACTACTTCTTCGAAAACAACATCTCCAGAGACAATCATATAAGTATTCCCCGCATGATATAGTTCCTTGTATTTTTCTTCAATATCATTTAAAGTGAGTTTGCTGACTCCTTCTTCGGTGATAAACTCTCCAAAGGGATGCTTTTTCCCATAACTTAATAAATTTTCTACCCGTCGAGCGGCAGAAGTAACACTTTTCTCGTTTGCACGCAGACCTTCAATTGTTTTGTCCTTTTCTTTTTGAAATTCTTCTTCTAAAAAATTAGGATGTAGAGTGGTTTCGTATAAAAGTTCCATAACACGAGGGAAGTATTTTTTGAGAGTGCTGGCATAACTACCATTTTTGCTAAAACTTAAGCTGGCACCCATAAAATCAATTTCAGCTTCAAAATCATCTTTAGGGATACTTTTTGAACCTTTGCCCATCATTCTTGACAACAAGTCTGAAGTACCCACTTTTTCATTCTCTGCCACCAAGTCACGATCCATACGCAGATTAATATTAACCTGTGGAAGTTTGTGATTTTCAACAACCAATAAAGTGAGGCCGTTATCAAAAATAATTTTCTGAGGATTTCCAATTTCGATTGATGGAGCAGGACTTGAAGCAGGTTGTTGGGATCTATCTACTTGACTGTAGCCAAAAGACATATAGCCTATAAAACAGAGTATAAAGAGAATTTTTTTCATGATTTTTTGGGATTTTCAGTTTGTCTTTCTGGTAAATACTCCAGCTCCAAACGTTGATTTGAATTTAAATATTTTTGTGCCACTGCTTGAATTTCTTCACGTGTAATGGAGCGATATAATTCAATTTGAGTATTGATTAAATTAGTATCCCCATATATAATATAATAATGAGCCAATGTGTTTGCAATATTCTCTACGGATAAATTATCTCTTACAAAAGCAGATTCAAATTGATTTAATATTTTCTGATAATCGTTTTCATCAATCAAATTATTTTGAAGCAATTTTATCTCTTCATCAATAGTTTTTTTCAAGTGTTCTAAAGGTGTTTCTCCCATTGGAATACTAAAAAATATAAAGGGGCTGTAGAGTTCATCGGATAAATTATAAGCTCCAACGCTTAATGCCGTTTTTTCTTCATCTACCATTCGTTTGTATAGTTTAGAGCTTTTGCCTCTGGAGAGGTAAGAAGAAATCATTTCTAAAATTTGACTCTCTCTTGAATTTTCTCCTGGTGTTTTATAAGCCATCAAGAGGGCAGGCAATTGTATATTAGCATCATAAGCTTTTGCACTAATAGTTTCTCTGATTTCTGGTTCTTTAGGATAATTTCTAATTATGGGCTCTCCTTTTGGAATTGATCCAAAATAGTCGGCTATTTTTTTCTTTGTTTCTGCAATATCTATTGATCCAGCAACTGTCAAAACAGCATTGTTGGGGTTATAAAACTTTTTATTAAAAGCTAAAAACTCTTCAAGTGTAGCAGCATCTAAATGTTCCATTTTACCAATAGGAGAGTGCTGATAGGGATGTTGGGTGAATAAATTTTCATAAACACTACTGATCCATTTTCCATAAGGTTGATTGTCGTAGCGCAATCGCTTTTCCTCTTTAACCACTTCATTCTGTGTCTTCACTCCTTTTTCTCCTATGATAGGATGCAACATCCTTTCGGACTCCATCCAAAGCGCTAAATCAAGCTCATTAGCAGGTAGTTTTTCATAGTAATAGGTATAATTTCCTGAGGTATAAGCGTTGTTTTGTCCGCCTCTGGAGGTAACAATATTAAACCATTTTCCTCTAGGGATATTTTTGGTTTCTTCAAAAAGAAGATGTTCAAAAAAATGAGCAAAACCTGTACGGTTTTCGGCCTCATCCTTAGGACTAACTTTATACAGAACACTAGCTACCACTATAGGTGTGCTTTTGTCTTGATGCAAAATGACATGCAAACCGTTAGGCAAGTCGTATTCTTCAAAAGTAATCTGCTGGGCCGAAACTCCAGACACTAATAAAGAAAGAATAAGAAAGCAATAATTTTTTTTCATAGTATAGATTTTGAGTTAGTATTTATTGTAATAGATTAAAATTAATTAAATAGTCTAATTAATCAATTTTCGTATTAAGCACACACAAAATAGTAAATTTGAATAAACTAAAAAAAGATACCGATGAATAAATCTATTTACTCTACTTATCTCATGTTATTCCTGATTTTAGCAAGCCAGATTCTACTCAATGCGCAGGTCTATGAATTTACTTCTCAAACAGACAATACGATACTCCAACATCGTATATTCAAGGACTCAAATTATTTTATTGAAACTGTTTTTGTGGCAAATCCACCCCAATTCAAATTTACTAGAGGGGGGTTTTATAAAGAATCAGCTAATCGGATAGAAGTGATCTTTGAATTTAATTCCAACATTGAAAGTGATGGTCTAAAAAAGCAGACTTACAGTCAAGATACAAATTGGGAAATGGTCTCCAAGGAAAAACTCCCTTTAGAAGGGAAGTGGCTCATGGGGGGTCGTGTGACTGACACTGGGGAACAACGCCGAGACCTCTCACGCTCACGAAAAACCATGAAAATGCTCTTTAAAGGGTATTTTCAATGGACGGCTTTCAATACAGAAACCTTTGCCTTTTTTGGGTCAGGAGGTGGGCGTTATTCAGCTGGAAAAGAGAAATATGAAGAAAGAATAGAATATTTCTCCAGAGACAACTCTCGTGTAGGGCAAAAGTTAAGCTTCTCATATGATCAAAAAGGGAAAGATTGGTATCACAATGGAATGAGTAGTAAAGGGAAGCCTCTCCACGAAATTTGGACTTCTAGAGACTGATTCTGTTTTATAACATATAATTCTCCCTTCTTGTAAGCTAAAAAAAATTGTTTATTTGCATTTTTAAAATGCCTCAATTGCAAATCAAATTAAAGCAATTCGAATGAATACTATTGATGACCTCATTGCTTTGTTGACCCTCCAAAAAATTTCAGAGAATCATTTTGTAGGTCAAAATTATGCATCCCCGTGGGGGCGTGTTTTTGGTGGTCAGGTTTTAGGTCAGTCATTACATGCCGCCTATCAAACTGTTCCTCAAGACCGTCTTGCACATTCCATGCATGGGTATTTTATTTTAGCGGGTGAAATTGATGTTCCGATAGACTACAAGGTTGACACCATTCGTGATGGCAAGAGCTTTACAACAAGAAGAGTAGTAGCTTATCAAAATGAAAAGGCAATTTTCAACATGGCAGCCTCATTTCAAAAAAGAGAAGAAGGTGTTGATCATCAAATTACCATGCCCAATGTGTTAACTCCAGATCTTTTATTGACGGACTTGCAGCAAGCTAAACCACTCCAAACAGAAGATCCAGAACGCTATACCAGACTCAAAGCAGCACATCCTAAAATGGTTGAATTTCGGCCTGTAGAACAGGCTACTTTTTTACAAGCTCAAAACAAACCACCAAAGTCTCATGTGTGGATGCGTATTCAAGGGCCCACCCCAAAAGGCATACCCTTAAATCAACAATTGTTGGCTTTTGTTTCAGATTATAGTCTCTTGATTACGGCAACCCTTCCACACCGAAAAGAGCTAATCAAAGCAAAAACCTTTTTTGCAAGTCTAGACCACGCCATTTGGTTCCATCGTGATTTTAGAGTGGGTGATTGGTTCTTATATGAAATTGAAAGTCCAAGTGCCTCAAATGCTAGAGGTTTTTCAAGAGGAAATATATTTGATAAAAAGGGAATACTATTAGCCTCAGTAACACAAGAGGGTCTAATGCGAAAACACTTTTAATACAATGAAAATCTACCGTCTTTTTTTTAGCTTTCTATTCACCGCTACGTTTTTGAGTTATGGACAAGAATATGAAAAAGTTGTTGGCGTATGGAATGCGCTATTTCTCAATAATAAATTAGGAGAACAATTTCATATAACAACAGAACTGCACCATAGAACGGTCAATGGATTTGAGAACTTAGATCAACAAATTTTTAGACCCTCACTCAATTACAAAAGTCCATCGGGGATACAATGGACTGTGGGCTATTCCTATCTGCGAAACTTTACATGGGGTGGAGAAATTAAATCCGAGTTTTTTAAAGAACATAATATGTGGGAGCAGCTCCAATTTTCAATTACAGGAAAAAAAGGGGGAAGTTTTGCCAATCAATTGAGATTAGAACATCGCTTCATAGAACAAAGAGATGGGTCTAAATCCTATTCTTTTTCTAGCCGCATTCGATATCGCTTTACTTATGCTTATCCTCTTTTAAAAGGGCCATGGGCTGAAAAGCTAAAATTTGTTTTTTATGATGAAATTTTCTTGATCCTAAACCCACAAGGGATTCCCTTTGCATTCAATCAAAATTGGACGTTTTTCGGTATAAACGCCAAATTGAGCAACAAAGCGTCATTATCAACAGGGTTTCAAAAAAATACCATTGCAAGAGGAGAAGGTCGTTATCTAAAGAATCGCTTTCTGAATACGATTTTGAGATATGCTTTTTAATTTAACTAAAATCTAATCTAAGCATTCATATTTTTTGCTCAAGAATAGTTACTTTGGTTAAAAAACAAAAACATGATACGATCTATTTTTTATGGGATTCTTTTTTTCAGCATATTGCAAACTTATGGGCAGAATCTAACGCCAAAACCGCTATTTGTTGCACCAGAGAATCAAGAACTGATTAGCGCCGATCTTCACATACACACTGTTTTTTCTGATGGTTCAGTATGGCCCAATATTAGAGTTGAAGAAGCGAGAAGAGAAGGCTTAGATCTTATTGCACTCACCGAACACCTAGAATATCAGCCTCACGCTGAAGACCTACCGCATCCAAATCGAAATAGATCATATGAAATTGCACTCAGCAGTTTGAAGGAAGGAGAAAATTTAAGGGTCATTCACGGTTCAGAAATCACACGATCAATGCCGCCAGGCCATTTGAATGCAGTTTTTATCAAAGACGCCAATCAATTACTTTTTCCTAACGATTCATTGGCTGGAATCAAAGCGGCTAATACACAAGGGGCTTTTGTTTTTTGGAATCATCCAAACTGGGATGCTCAACGAAGTAATGGCATTGCTCGTCTAGATTCTTTTCATACGTATCTTATTAAAAATAAGTTGCTTCATGGTATAGAGGTGGTCAATGAGACTACTTTTTCAGAAGAGGCCCTTCAACTGGCTTTAGATAATAATTTAACGATTATTGGAACTTCTGACATTCATGGACTCACCACATGGAATCATAACATAGCAGGGGGAGGACACCGCCCAATGACTTTTATTCTTTCTAATTCGAAACGACCACAAGCCATTAAAGAAGCTCTTTTTGAGGGTAAGACAATAGTCTGGTTTGAAGACCTACTCATCGGTAAAGAAAAATATATCAAAGATGTGATCAAAGCAAATGTTACTGTTGAAAGCGCCTATTACAAAAAAGATAAGCAAATTTTATATGTAACCATTAGTAACCACAGTGCCCTGCCAATGCAAATGAAATATATTGGAGAATACAGCCTTCATTTCAACAGTGACTGGTTTCAACTACACCCTTATTCTTCAAAAGAGATTGCCATAAAAACCGTCAAAAGACAAAAAGAAACCGAAATGCCTTTTGAAATCATAAACGCAGTTAGTGCCCCAAAAAAGCATCCACAAATTACGTGGAAAGTCAATCTTTAAATATTATTAATTTTAGGTATATTTAGTGAAGTTGATTTAAGCATGAAAAAAGACAATTGGCATCCTTTGAAAAGCTGTTTAACAATAGCTAAAAGCAAAATAGAAGGATTAGGTGTTTTTGCTACTGAAAGCATACCAGAAAATACTGATCTAGGAATGTCACATGTTTTTAATATTGCCTTTCCAGATAACTACATTAGAACTCCCTTGGGCGGGTTTATAAACCATCATGAAATCCCTAATTGCAGTGCAGAATTTCGAGATACTGATCCAACAATAGGCAAAATTAAACACATTCGTATAATTACTCAAAAAAGGCTTGCTGCAGGAGAGGAATTAACGGTCAAATATGTGATAAATAAGTTAGAGGACCCCAACTGGGAGTTTGAGTATGAAGCCACTCAGTAGCAAAGTGTTTAACTCCTTTTATTTTGAGTAAAATACCAGAAGAAAAAACCTATCGCATAGCTAAAAGAACGGTATAGAATTGCCAAATTCTTCATGCAAACAAAGAAAAACAATAAACTTTCTAATTAGATTAAAAAAAGGTTAGTAAAAATTTAATTTTTAGAACTATTTCATTGCAAAGTTTCCAAAAAGTTAGTTTAATACGAAGAAATTGTTAATTAATTGTGGAATTGATTAATAATATCTTAATTTTGTAAAACAATTCTTCTACGATGAATTGGTTTATGGTTATTGCCTTTAGGAATAATTCCTGAAGGCTTTTTTTATTCTAAAGCAAAAGCAACATAAGCGTCTCCTGACGAAACATTTAGTTTTCCACCACCACAGGCTATTATTAAATAAGACCGATTTTCATGAGTGACAAGAGACGGCGTAGCAAACCCTGCATAAGGTAAATCAGCTTCCCAAAGAATTTCACCTGAAGTTTTATCAAAAGCTCTAATTTTTTTGTCGGGTGTCGCTGCAATAAAAACAAGTCCAGACTTTGTGACCAGTGGCCCACCATAATTTTCTGTTCCTGTTAGCACTCCTTTTGCTATCCCAATAGGGCTGTTTCCTAGAGGGAATTTCCATTCTATGTCGCCCGAATTTAAGTTTAAAGCAGTCAATGTGCCCCAGGGAGGGTTTATTGCTGGATAGCCATCTTTGGTCAAAAATTTGTGATAACCAGTAGATTTATAAGTTTCTGGATTGAGTTGAAGCGCTGTCTTAATTTTGCTTCCAGGGGTCAATTCCATTAAATAGTTAGTCAATTTTCTTATATTTTTTTCTTCTAGATGCTTAAAAGCAGGCATCATTCGTCTTCCATTTGTAATAATGGTTTCAATTTCTAAAGTAGAAAGTCTGTCTTTAATTCCAATCAATGAGGCAACATTTTCACTACCCTTAAAATTACTGCCATGACAACTTATACAGTTCAAGCTATAAAGTTGTTCAACATCTTGCAATCCGTCTTTTTTAGAAAAAGGGACCATGGTTAAAATCCATGGCATCTCATTGGTATTGACATAAAGCCACTGATTCTCAAGATCAAGCGCAGGCCCACCCCACTCGGCTCCACCATCATATCCTGGGAAAATGAGAGTACCCTCTTGTGAGGGTGGGGCAAAAACATGATCTTTTCTAAGACTTCTAAATTGAGCGAGTAGCTTTTCATTTTCTTCTTCTCCTAAGAATGGATTTAGCTCATTTTCATTAAATGTTTGTCTTGAAAAGGGTGAAAAAAAGGAGGGGATAGGTTGCGTGGGGGATAATTTTTCTCCCAACAAAGGGGTGTTTGTAGGTACTTTTTCTTCTTTTATTTCATATATGGGTGTTCCAGTTATTCTATTGAGAATAAATACATAACCAGATTTAGTCACTTGAGCTAGTGCTGGGATTTTTTCACCTTCTTTATTATAAGTGAAAAGAACGGGAGGTGTTGGTAAATCACGATCCCAAACATCGTGGTGAATCGTTTGATAGTGCCATAATAATTTTCCTGTTGTGGCATTGATAGCAAGAATAGAATTGGCAAATAGATTATTTCCTAGACGGTTAGCGCCATAAAAATCATAACTTGCAGATCCTGTTGGAGCATACAAAATGCCTCTTTCTTGATCTAAACTAAAACTAGACCAAGCATTTGCACCTCCAGCCCATTTCCAGGCGTCTTTATCTTCCCACGAATCATAACCTGTTTCACCAGGTTGAGGGATGGTATGAAAATTCCAAACTAAAGCACCTGTTTCTGCGCTAAAAGCCCTAATATTTCCAGGAGCAGCAGGAAGGGCTTCATTCACTCGCGAGCCAATAATGATCAGGTTATTATAGACCATTCCTGGGCTAGTGGCAGCAACATATAGGTCTTTTGCCCGTTCACCTAAGCCAATATGAAGATCAAGAATACCTTGTTCAGCAAAGGGTTTGTATAGGTTACCCGTGGCGGCATCTACTGCAATTAAATAAGATCCCACTCCATAATACAGAATTGACCGCCCCTTTTTATTTATATAATGGCTGATACCTCGACTGACATTCATTGAAAATTGAAACTTATCTTGCGATTGCCCCAAATTTTGATTAAAAGGGTCAAAGGTCCATAGCGCTTGTCCAGATTTGATGGAAAGAGCAAACAACTTCAGTTGTGGAGAAATACCATAAACAATAGAATCTAGGATTAATGGATTGGTTTGAATTTGGGTGCCTTTAGTTGCATCTCCAGTGTTGTATTCCCATACTTTCTTTAATCTGTTTAGATTGCTAGGATTAATATCAGAATTCTCGATGTAATGCGTTTTTTCATTTGACCCACCATATACAGGCCAATCTGTATTCTCTTTTGTGACGGGAGAACAACTTGCCAGCAGCATTAAAAAACTACATGGCAAAAAGATAAGTTTAAACCAATGTTTCACAATAGTCCTCTAATTTAAAAAATTGAAACTATTTTATCTATATTTTTTGTAAATTTTAATTAAATCAAACCACAGTGAAAAAGCATAACCAAAAGGCACTTTAGAATCAGGCGTGTCTATCCACTGTTCTACAGGAACTTCCATTGATTTTTGTCTAAATTCTTCTTTACCAAGACCCTCCATCGCCCTAAAAAAGAGTTCCACATCAAAAAGCCAACGGGAAATAAAGCATTTTTCAAATAGCATACGAACAATAGAAGCATCAAAAACTTTACCCCCGCATTGGGTATCATAAACTGGCAGGGAGAGCATTTTTGAAATTATTGTGGCAATGACTCTTCCTATGAAAAAGCGATACCATTTGCGTTCAATAGTGTTGTCAATTTTTTTGATTCTCGATCCAAAGACAAAAAGTATTGTAGCGTTGATATATTTACTTAGTCGAAAGCATTCTTCTGATGTTACAGAAAGATCTGCATCAAGAAAGCCAATTTTTTTAGGGTTTAATTTTAGGGCTTCTAACATACCCACCCTAACGGCTTCTGCTTTTCCTTGATTTTGATTTTGAACTAAGACCCTTATTGATAATTTATTTTGGTCCTCCCATTTTTTCAGCATTTCTCCAGTACTGTCTGTAGATCCATCATCAACAAAAATAAAAGCACAATCTGGATTTGAATTTAGAAACTGTTCAAACTTCTTTTTTTGCAATCGATGTGCCTCATTATAACAGGGAACAACAAGAATTAAATCAATAGTTTGTGAATTTGATGAAGGAACCGCCAAAGTGATAAATTATTCGCTTTTAATGCCAGGGAGGTTTATAGGAACGCTCTCTTGCCAAGATTTTTTTCCAAATTTTTTAGGATTGGGGTATACTTCATCTAAGGTTTCGGCGTCGTAAACCCTACCGTTTTTTATCACATAATAAAGGCTATTTGTATTTCTAATATCGTCAAGAGGGTTTTTGTTCAAAATGATTAAATCTGCTAACTTACCCTTTTTTATACTTCCTAAATCTTTTGCTAACCCAATGGCTTCTGATCCGAGTAGGGTTGACACTTTCAACGCATCATGGGTAGAAATACCTCCAGATTGCATGCTCCACAACTCCCAATGGTAGCCAAGTCCTTGTAGTTGGCCATGAGAACCCACCCCTGCAATGCCACCAGCTTTTACTAGCTCATTCACAAAAACAGCATGATCTTCAAAAACATATTCTTCTTTCATAAACCATCCTGCATTACGTCTTCTTGATTTGGCATCTAGTTCAGATTTGGGAGTAAATCGATTGAGCTTTGGATCATTTTGCACATTTTCTGTTGCATAAAAATAATTCTCCGCCCAGGGCCCTCCATAGGATACGAGGAGTGTTGGGGTGTAAGCAGTTTTAGATTGAGCCACAAAAGAAATAAAATCAGTATAAAGAGGATAAATAGGAAAACTATGTTCATGGCCTGGATAACCATCTAAAATCTGAGTGAGATTCAATTTAAAATCAAGACCTCCTTCTGTGGTAGGCATCAACTTTTGTTCTTTTGCGGCTTGAATGATCCATTGGCGGTGCTTTCGATTTCCTGTTAAATACATTTTAATCGTCTTGGTATTATAATATTCAGAATATTGCCTCAAGACATCCCGAGCGTGCTCTAAACTTTTGATATTATATCCCCAAAAGCCAACACCAGGCCCAGTAGAATAAATTCTAGGACCTATCAATGCCCCTGACTTTACACGATCAGCATACGTGAGTACATCTGTTGTTCCGGTTTGTGGGTCTCGAGTTGTGGTTACTCCATAGGCTAGGTTGGCCGCATACATCCAATTTTCATTTTTATGAAGATCCCAAGCCGGCCACATGTGAGCATGCGTATCGACAAAGCCAGGAAGAATATATTTCCCACTGACATCAATACGATAAACGCTTTTGGGAACAGACATTGAATCTACAGAACCAACTTGTTTGATTCTATTGTTTTCAACCCACACTCCTCCATTTTGAATAATTTCATTCCCTTCCATAGTGATTAGCGTGGCATTGGTTAATAAATAACTACCCTTTGGAATATCTCTATTTTCAGCTACTCGTACTCTAATTTCTTTAGGTTCGTAGGCTGATGAATCTTCCTCTTCTCCCTCCTTTTCTTTTTCTTCTTTCTCAGCCGCTTTTTCGAGTGCCATTGCTGCTGGAATGTTATAAGCAAAAAAAGCATTGCCTATGGACCAGTAAACCGTCTTGCCATCATGGCTCCAACTGGGAAACTGTCCACCAATTTCAGTTAATTTTTTTGAGGGAAATGCTGCTGCCTCAGGGTCACTCACATTGATGAGTGTAGCTTCTGCACCAATAAAAGGGACTGTAACTATATAAATATCATTATTGATTTGAGCCAAAGCATACGGCCCTTTAGGGGCTCTTAGAATGATACTCGCTTTTGAAGGCTTTTTTTCTGCAGCTGTTGGGACATCAGACAATAAGTGGTGTTCGTTGTAGGCAAAACCATACACAGTAATACCCTCTACTTTAATGTATTCTTTTAGGTCTGTCCCATCCCAGCGAATGGAAACAAGCCCCTTTTTAGAATGATTTAAGTATATACGATCATCTCTATCAATAAAATGGGGTTGTGATAATTCATCGGCTTTGCAAATAAATTCTGAGGATCCTCCCCTCATTGCATCTACCCAAACCAGTTTTGTTTTACTCATAAAAGGTCTAGGACCTGTTGCGTTTTGAAACTGTTGGCGAGCGCCTTCAAAAAAAACAATTCGTTGAGAGCTATGCCATGCGGGAAAAGAGTATACCGCAGCTTTTGATGTTAATTTAGTGGGTTTTCCCTTTCCATCAGAGCGCACTTTATAAAGATGTCCTCCCGCATTTTCATCCCAAGTGACAAAAGCTATTTCCTTGCTGTCAGGACTCCATGTTGGATGAGCCTCAACATGGTCGAAAGTGGTGAGCCTTTGAGGTGTTTTTGTTTTTAAATCCATGACATATAATCGGTCTAAAGCTGTGAAGGCCAACGTTGTGCCATCCGGAGAAATCTTAGAGTCGCGAATCTGAGTTACATCAAAAGTGGGACTGTCTTCTATAGGATAATTAAACTTCAGCTGAGGTCCTAAAACAAGTGTTTCTTTTATGTTAAATGGAATTGAAAGTGCAGGGCCACCATCAATGGGAATTCGATACATTTCTCCACCATAACTGGCCACAACAAATTTACTATCTGGAGTGAAAGACATGGCTGGTAAAACACCTAAAGGAGCAATGGACTCTTGTTCATCTCTTTGCACTGGGTAGGCTAACCATTTCTCGTCTTGTGTAGTTAAGTTTCGTGCTAAAAGTCCTGTTTTATCATTGTAGCGTGTTCCATACACCAACCAATTACCATCTGGAGAAAGTGTTGGAGTAAAGGCAGACCCATAACGGGAGGTCATGGTAGTTGAGCTACCATCTTCTCGGTCATAAACAGCTAATTGATATTGCGGTAATTGCGCATTATATTGCCATGCATTATTCCTTTTGGCATACCAAATGTAGCGCCCATCGGCACTAAAATCAGGCTCAACAGCTTTTAGATTTTCTGGCTTGCTGAAGAGCTGTTTTCCTTTGCCACCCTCTTTGTGATAAAGATGGAGCTTTAAATTTCGAGTACCTTGACTCACCACAATATAGTCACCATCTGGAGACCATTGTGCGGATTGCATTTTTGAAATATCTCCTTTTGTAACTTGAATTGTGTCTTCGTTTTCTCGATCGATATACCAAACATTATTTCCACCGCTGCGGTCGGAAAGAAACAATAGTGACTGACCATCTGGGGCATATTTTGGATGCGAATCAAAGGACAAACCTTGAGTAATTCGGGTTGCTTTACCACCGCTCATCGGCATCTCATAAATATCTCCCAATAAGTCAAAAGCAATTTTTTTGCCGTCGGGGCTTACGTCTAGAGACATCCAAGTGCCTTTGTTGGTTTCTATTTCAATCTTTCTTTCAGCTTTAAGGGGCAGGCCTTTTTTCTCTGTAGAGTCTTTTTTCTCATCACCACCTTCACTTTGTGCACCTATGCTTGAAAGTATCATGCAAAAAATAAAAGTAAAAAAAGGTGTAAAAAACGATTGGTAAGAATTTTTGAAAGCGGGAAATACCATAAGATTAATAGTTTTTACTGAAGTTCCAATTTTGTTTTTGATTGTCCTTCATTGAATGGGGATTGGTTTTTAAAATGCTCTTCAATTTTATCTAAAAAGAGTAACTCTGAATAAAATTGCCAGTCAAAATTTATAGTTTGATTGGCTGGATGACGATGGTGATCTTGATCTAAGATATAATTTTCTGGTTTATTGAGTATTCGTGTTTGGGCATATACTGTTTCCAACTCATTGCGAAGAAGATTAAATTTGGTGCGTTGTTTCATGATATTTTCCATCGCTTCTTGAACTTCTTTTTCTGAGGTGGCCTTGTCATATTGCTCCAAGAGCAAAAGCGTTTCAAATGAAAAATGAGTGAGCTTCAAAACCTGTTGATACACTTCAATCATAAACTCATTTTTTGCTCCTCCCTCGATCAACATTTCCATTTTTTTGGCATTTGTGCTTGTTTGTTCATAGTGTTTCTTTGCGTTTGATAGCCTTGCAGCATATCGTTCTGCCCATTCACCCTTTTGATTGGGATTTGGAAGCGTAATAAGCAATTGTTCTTTGGCGTTGTTATTTTTCTTTAAACTATTGCGATCACTTTTATCGACCACTAGTGCATTGACCCACGCTCCAACGGGTGCTTCAAGGGAATCGATAAACGCAAGGTTTTCGTTTTTCCATTGTGGTCCAAAAGTGCGGTGTCTAAACAAACTTTTATATTCCTCTTTTGTGCTTTTATCGCCTGCCCAAGTATATTCGGCAAAAGCACCAATTCCTCTCTTGTAAAGTTCAAAGTGAGGAGAATCATCATCCCACAAGGTCAATAGCAATCCCGATAAATTTCCTTTGATAGAATTGATGGCAAAAGTTTTAATATTATCAATATTACTTTCTCTCAGGGGCATCAGTGTCCAACGGGTTTGGCCTGCTGTTGCTCCCATCACTTGCAGGTCGTTTTTTATGAACCATTCCATGGCTTTTTGATTGCCATAGGTTTGAGGCGTATGATAATTCCACCTCATGTAAATACAGTTTTTTGGAAATTTATCTAAAAAAGCATTCAACTTGGGTTCATTGGCATTCCATATTGAATCTACTTCAGCATTTGAAATTGTAGTGTTGTAAATGGGATCCATTAGAGCTGCTTCTTTTAGAGGCATGTCATCCCAAAAAATGGGAATCCGATTTTGTTGTTGTGCATAATTAGCTACTTTATTGAGCCAATAAAGTTGTAACTCTAATGCAGACTGACCGCTATTTCTAGCTGTAGTTTTTACTTCATCGCCTCCAACGTGTAGATATTTGCCATGAGGAGTTATGGCGAGGGCCTCGTCGTAAAGGTCAAATTGAACTTCATAGGTTTTCTGATTGAGGGGGTTGAAGGCCCAATCACTTTGAGGATTATCCCTCAATTCAAAATAGGTAGGATGCTTTAAAATAAAAGAAGCATGACCCAATCCTTGCACTAAGGGGCTAATGCTAATATGTCTATCCATAGCATACTCACTAATGGCCAACCATTGGCTGGAGCTAAAGGCGTCGGCGGAGCCAATTTCTGGATGAGTTTGATATTTCAATTTATCCTCAATTTCTAAAATGACGCCATTGATTTTCTGGCGCGCCATATTATCGATTAGATCATAATAGTAAGTTTCTTTGTCTAGATGGTGTTTCACATCCCAATGAATGCTTCTGTAGGAAAGCTCTGGATAATCTTTTATTTGAGCAATAGGGAGATTGACTCCTTGAAGGGAAGCATCTTCAGCAATTTGATCTAGGGTAACAAACCCATAGAATAATCCGGCATCATCTTTAGCTTCAATAATGATTCGCTGATCAGTGATGTCTAAAAAATACCCTTGTTCAGGCAAATCTAGCTCCTTGTTGATCTGAAATGAAACTTGTGCTTGCGATTCGTTTTCAGTTTCTTGAAGTGTTTTTGTAAAATCAAAAAGTTTTGGGAGGGTATCCTTTGTTGGGCTATAGGCCATAACCAAATTTTCTGGAGCAATAGAGGAGAATTGCTCTCCAACTGTGCTTTGCTGGGGGGTAGGTAAAATTAAAAAGGTTGCTTTTTTTGTTTGTTGACAAGAGAGCACAATTAGCCCTACACCTAACAGCATTATTTTTTTTAGAATGGTCATAATTTTTTGATTTTAATGTTTCTAAAAGCGATTGAACTAGTGTGGTCTTGTAGGCCAATATAACCGGTTTTGAATTTTCCATAATCTGGAGAAAGTTTCCATTTGCCTGTATTTTTTTTGGCATACCAATCTTCAGACCAGGGCTCAAATTCAAGAACTTTTTTTCCATTGAGCCAGTGTTCTACTTTCTCTGGGGTAAAGATAATTTTTGAACTGTTCCAATTTCCTGTTGGATATAAAATTTTTTGTGCAGGATCTGCAGTATGCATAGCATAGTCTGCAGCGGTTTGTTGGAGGGGCTTTAACTCATTAGGGTTTTCAGTATATCCCAAACTCAGATTATATTCCGTTAGATCATCATATTTAATATAATTTTCATCATCAATAATTTGATACTCGGGCGAAATTTCTGAAATAACTTCATAATCTTCTTTTACATGATAGAAAATACCACTATTTCCTCCAGGCGGAATTTTCCACTCCAAATACAATTCAAAATTATCAAACTCTTGTGCTCCGTAGATGAGGTCTTTGTTTTCTTTGAGATTGTATTCGTTTTCTGCTTTTTTTTCTGAGATAAAGGTGAGAGCATTGTCTTTGATTCCCCATCCCTCGGGAAGATACTCACCATTATAGGCGCGCCAGCCTTCAGTTGAGCTGCCGTCAAAAAGAATGATCCAATCTGCAGACGCTGTAGAGTGATTTTGTTTACATCCTAAGTGAAGTAAAAGAATAAGAAGAGGTAGCATTTTATAATTCATATCTAATCTGTTATAAATGAGGAAGCAGGTAGCCCCTCTTGGTTAAATAGTGTGGCATCAAAATAATTTTTCCAGCCATAGCGCACATATTTTGGGTTTTTGATATCAAGATGTGAGACTACAATATAGTCATTTTCAATTCTTGCTTGGCCAGGAAGAAAATTGCTGTTTTCATCGGCAATTTCAAAACCTTTGAGGGCTCCTTTTTGAACAAGTCCATTTTCTGCATAATCAAAAAAGAGATACATGCTATTGTTTTTGATTTCGTGTCCTTTATAAAGTGGCCCGCTAGAGACTATAGAGGTAAAACCATATTCATTTTTAAGGGCGTGAAGGGCCAAACGTTTTCCCACATCTTGTTTGTTAGCTGGGTGAATATCGTTCTTTTCTCCAATATCCAAAGTGACAACCATTCCTGTTTTTGGAACCGCCAAACTTTTTCTTTGGGCCTCACGAAGCGCTTGGGAAGAGTCTCGAGATGTGTATTTAAAGGGAGCAATTTGAACATAATAAAAAGGGAGTTCAGCATTCCATTGTCTTCGCCAGTCAAAGATCATACTTGAAAATAATTCTTGATATTCTTGATGATTCCCAACATTAGATTCTCCTTGATACCATAATGCGCCTTTAATTTTGTAGGGCAATAAGGGCTGAATCATATTTGCATTTAAAATTCCTAAAGCGTTATTTTCATTGAAAGGGAATCCTTTGTGAAGAACACTGTCTAACTTACTTTCATTTCGTAAAAACTCTGCGTTAGAATAACTATGTGGATAGAGATAACCATTCAGATATAGCGCTTGGTGTTTAAAATGCCAAGTGCCTTCTTCTATATAATATTTTTTGCCTTCATTTTCTATAAAAATATTTCCTCTAAATCCACCCAAACCACCCGTATCTATAACTCTAATAGCAAGGGTGTTTTCGCCCTCACGCAACACCTCTTGTGGGACAGTGTATCTCACTTGGCTGCAACAGGTCCAAGATTGGCCAATCAAAACCCCATTAAGAAAGGTTAGATTCCAATCATCTACACCCCCTTCAAAAACAAGTTCGTAAGAGTCATCACTTTGGGTCTTAAAGTCAAATTTTTTTCTATACCACACCATCCCATCTTCTGCCCATTTATTGTCCATAAAAAGGAATTCGAAATCCAAAATCATTTCACTACTTTCAATATCATTGATATTTTTTAGTTGGATTCCTGTCCAATCATCAGTGTTTAGGTTCATTTGAGAATAAGAATGATCTTCCATATCAAGTTGAAGCAACCCCAAACTATCCCCTATTTTGGGTGCTATTTGGGCGGTTTTATTTAAAAAACGTTCATTATTTAGTCGAATCGAATCATTAAACTTTTTTTTAATTTGATTTAAATCATCATACCCACCCGTTGCTACTATTTCCTCAGCTTGTTCTTTGGTCATATCGTGTTTAGCTAATTCTTTCAAGCGCATCCAGGCCTCCACTCGAGTGCCGCCCCAGCTACTATTGATAATACCTATTGGTACATTTATTTTTTGAAAAATCTCACGAGCAAAAAAATAGCCTACAGCGGAAAAATTTCCAATGGTTTCACTTTGCGCGATTTGCCATTGTGTGGTTTTTATTTCTTGCCCTTTCAAGTCTCTAGGCACAGAAAACATTCGGATAGAATTGAAATTAGCAGTTGCTATTTCCTCTTTTTGATTGAGAATTCTATTGTCAAGGGTCCATTCCATGTTAGATTGACCCGAGGCGAGCCACACTTCTCCAATCATTACATCTCTAATGGTTACTTGTTGGGAGCCTGAAATAATTTCTAGCTCATAGGGGCCTCCATAAGATGGGGTTTCAAGTGTTGCTTCCCAATGGCCCTCTCTATCTACCTCAGCGATGGTTTTTTGTCCCCAAGAACTAACAACCTCAATTTTTGTCCCAATTGGGCCAGTGCCCCATAGAGGTACTACAGCGTTTTGCTGTAAAACCATATGATCTGTAAATAATGGCCCCATCGATAAAAAACTTTGAGGGGCACACGAATAAAAAAGGAAACAACAATTTAGAACTAAAATCCAAAGATTGAAACGAAACACGATAGATGATATTAATTTGCTAAACTTAAGAAAAAATTGATAAACGAGGTGTTGTCAATTATATCAAGGGCTAAAAAAATCCTCTTCAGAAATTACGATAAAATTGCCTTCTACAGAGGCATCATAGAAAAATGTGAAGGTGTGTTTTTCTCCGAAGTTAATGACTGTTTTCTGTTTGTCTTCATAAAAAAACTCCTTGGATTTATACTGTACATAAATCCGATCAATGGGAAGATTTTTAAATAAATATCTTTCATTGTTTCTGATGTAGATATGCGAAATATATTTTTTGTTTTGATCTCTGATACACACAATGATATCATGATCAACAGTGTTAATTACCATCAGGGTGGCATTTGAGTTTTCATTCACTACATCTGGGGGAAATCGGTAGGCAAAAGTTTTGTCTCCTGTTTGACCTCTTTGGGCAAAAAGACAAGCAGAGAAAAACAAAAAAAGTAAAAATAAAGACTTGTTTTTCATGGCTTTTTGTGTTAGGTAAATTACTACAATTTAAGGAAAAATTACATTAGAAACACATTTTAGGGATACGCTTTTTTTAGCTAATACCTATTTGCTAAGGTAGAGGTGAATAAGAAAAAAAAACATTACTGCAATCTTAAAAGCCTAGTTGGTTTTGTGAGGCATATTGTATCGAGATAATATAAAAATTAGTTGCCCCGAAAGGCATTGCCTTCTTGTCTAAACGATGTAATAAAATAATTATAGATTTCAAGTTATAAACGAAAATTAATTATGCCTTTTTACTAATAGGAGCTGCTAAAAAAACCTGATTAAAACCCTGTTCAGTGAAGTTTTGTATCTTTTGCAACTAAACAATCAAAATTGAACAATAGCGTATGGCATTAGGGACTATTTGTTTAGGGATTTTATCTTTATTTATTCTAGTTATTGTTTTTCGATTACACGCCTTTCTATCCTTTATTATCGTTTCAATTGGTGTGGGCCTAGCTCAGGGAATGCAATTTACTGCAGTCATTGAATCTCTTCAAGACGGGATAGGAAACACCCTTGGTTTTTTGGTTTTGATTTTAGCTCTTGGCGCCATGTTGGGAAAGCAAGTGGCCAACAGCGGTGCTGCACAACAAATTTCAGACTCTCTGTTTGCTGTATTTGGCATTAAAAATACCCAATGGGCAGTAATGCTCACTGGTTTTATTGTAGGAATTACTCTTTTCTATTCAGTAGGATTTGTCATTTTGGTACCTTTGGTGTTTACTATAGCAAGAAGCACAGGCCTTTCTCTAATGTCCATTGGTCTTCCCATGTTAGCCGCCTTATCGGTCACACACGGGTTTCTGCCCCCACACCCAGCCCCCTCAGCTATTGCCGTTTTATTTGGAGCGGACATTGGACTCACCTTATTGTATGGGTTAGTGGTTGCTATACCGGCAATATTAATTTCGGGGCCCTTGTTGGGGCGATATCTCAAAAAAGTGGAAGCCAAACCTTTAAAAGAGTTTTTATCGACAACCCATTTTCAAAAAGATGAGCTTCCTAGTTTGTGGAATAGCATTTTAACCGCCCTGCTGCCTGTTGTATTAATTGGAGGCGCTACTCTATGTAAAGAAATCATAGCGGAAAACCATCCACTTTATGGGCCCATTACTTTTTTAGGAAATCCTGTCATTGCCCTTTTAATTGCTGTTTTGGTGAGTATTTTTAGCCTAGGTCTTTTGCGTGGTCAAACAATGAAAGCTACCATGCAATCCTTTAATGAATCGCTCACTGGAATAACCTCCGTACTTTTAATTATTGCCGGTGCTGGTGGTCTCAAACAAATTTTGATTGATAGCGGCGTGAGCGAATCTCTAGGCACCCTTCTCCAAGTGAGTGCCCTTTCTCCACTTTTAATAGGTTGGCTCACAGCGGGCCTCATTCGTGTGGCTGTTGGTTCAGCAACCGTGGCCGGTCTCACCGCTGCTAGCATCGTATTGCCGTTGGTAGAAAACGGGCTGGCTAATCCTCAACTGATGGTACTAGCCATTGGGTCTGGCAGTCTGATGCTTTCTCATGTGAATGATGCGGGTTTTTGGCTGTTTAAAGAATATTTCAACCTTTCAATCAAAGACACGCTATCCACTTGGACTGTGATGGAAACATCCATTGGAGTGAGTGGTATTTTGACTATACTTTTTTTAAATCAGTTTATTTAAAAATTCAACATCTGAAGCACTATTAATTTTCTTTAAGGATGTCCATTACCTTAGTGGGTCACAAAATGATTTATGAGACCTTCATCTGAAAGTACAAATGTCCGCTATCTCCAAAAGTAAGAAGTAAAGAATCAAAATGCCCCCTGGGTAAATGGTAATGTTATACACGAAGTTAAAACATAAAGCAAGAGAAATTAAAGATTTGACTGATATGGGTCTTGTAGACACACATTGGCTTCGTGACTTAGAAATATTTGAAAAGTTCCACGCCATGGAAGAATGGCTGCCTTGTAAGGCTTGTCGATATGAAAAAATCGCAGAAGAGGTAGGTTTATCTTCTGAACGGGTTAAAAAGATTATTTTGTTTTTGGGGAATTAATTTATTTTATCGATTAGGTTATTTGCTTTTTCAACCTGTAAAGAAGTGAGTAAATAAAATACCTGATCAAGTAATTTTTGTTTTTCATTATCACTAACAAATATTTTTCTTTTCTGATAATAATTATAAATCAAAACAAACTCGTCCAGACCATATGGCGATTCAGTGTAATCTGCTATTGCTTCAAGATATAAAAATCCAAACTCAATTGTTGGTTCAATCATTGTTCCTTCTTGTATATCATTCCACGTAATAAGCTGTACGGTTTCGGGTGAATATTTTCTAGCTAAATCAATACACGCATTTAAAGTATTTACACCACGATGATTAATCTCCCACCCTATTCCTTCAGGATCAGATTCCCAACCTCCTTCAAAATAAAAATCTTTAAACCCTGGATATATTCCTCCTATAGATTTTTCTAATTTTGTAACTGTATTTTTGTAAAAATTATCAATATGCCAAAGATGATCTATATTATCACCGCCAAATACCCAAGCATATTCTCCATTAGCAAAATCTCCTGCTCTTTCAAATGAGCCCCAAAGAGTCAAAAAATCAAAAGAATGGTTCATAGAAGCAAAAATTTCATTCCAATTTAAGGGATTGTTTATAAAAAGAGGTCCAAATATTGTGAATAGTAACTTTCCGTTATCCTTTGTGTAGTTTGCATGTGTAAAATAGGTATCTAAAAAAATCAAATCCTTAATTACGGTATCAGTTATTGTGTCATCATTTATTCTTCCTTCATCGTATTTATATTTAATATCCCTATCCTCATACATGATTGAAAATTCTATACCAGTTTTTTCAATACGTGGAATTAAAGATTGTACATCTTCGATTCTTTCATCAAAACCGTCGGATAAAGTTAATTCTATTGCGCCCGGATGGTCAATTATAATACCATCTATCCCACTATGCTTCATGAGTAAAAAATGATACTCTTGTAAAAGGGGATCTTCTGTATCGTATGGGCCTATAAGTGGATAAAAATGAGCAGCAATTTCTCTTTTCAAATAATTTATTTGACCAAGTCCATTTATGTCTGCAATTTCTTCAGTAAAATTATCAGGGTTTCGATTTGATTGAGTCCAATGTAAATTCCAATAACCAGAAAACGGTTTAGATTTAAACCATGGCATATAGTGAGCATAGACCTTCGTAGAATTCCCCTTCTGTACCTTTATAGGATCTAGCTCAACAACAATAGGCACCTCAATGGTATTGGTAGTCACAATACTTATTGTTTCTGTGATTACCTTGGTTATTTCTACAGGATCAGTGACTTCTTTATCGCACCTGAAACATAAAAGTGATATTAACCCAATAGGTAGGAAAAATAATTGTTTCATTAAGTAGATTATTTGGGGGTTAATATATTTCAATATAAAAAAATTTTGTATTGTAGGATGTTAAGTTCAAATACAATGCCTATTTCTAAATTTTTAATCTCACAACGGATGAGAAAACAATTTATCGAATCATTAAGAAGATGGTCTGAACTAATAATAAGTCTGACTTGCGACTATTTCACCTGTAAAAGAATCTCTCATTTTAATACTTACCGAAGGATGAGAAGGCATAACTTTAATTTGTATTTCTGAATTTTGAAATTCATACCAGTAGTCTTTTTCAGAAAATTCATTTTCTACTTTAACTAGCATATAAGGATAGGTTAAGGTGTCGCTTATCCCTATTTTTTTATTCAATTTAGCCGTTTTTTTTTCGACATCTAAAGCAATTACCGAAAGCACTCCATTATCTATAATAAATTTGTTTTTTTGATTTGCTAGACCAAATTGTGTGGAAGTTTTATATGTAACAATTTCTTCTGCTTGCCCTAATCCAAAAAAGGGCAGTAGTAGTAACAAGTAAATTAATTTTCTCATAAGTAGGTTATTTAGGGTTAAGATATTGCAATATAAAGAAAATTACTTCTTCCTATTGTTTAACTAATCTCTGAGCTACTCTATAGAGATAAAGGTGTTTAACCTAGCTAGTTTAATCCCCTCTTAATGAGGGGTTTTTTAAACCTGCTAAAAAATATACGCTTAAACCAATACAATGCTATTGTATTCCAAGAAAGACATAAATAAGAACAGTGATTACGCAAAGTGAGGCAGAGAGTAATTTGGTGTGTTTCCATGGGGTCAGATCGAGGGAAGAAGTTAGCGTTGCTGTGGCATTTGTTTGGGGAGGAAAAAAATGAGAAACACTAAACATGATCAACATGTTCAACACAAATTCTATACCCCAAAGATGAACAAAATGGAGTCCAGTATCAAAAACAAAAGTAGTGAGCAAATAAAAAGCGAGACCCACAAAAAGCGCTGCTTTCGCCCCTAGGGCAGAAATACGCGGCAAGAAAAAACCAGCAATCAATATGGAGGCTATAGGAATAAAAAAGATGCCGTTCAATTGTTGCAATAGTTGATAGAGTCCATCAGGGGCTTGTGCAACAAGGGGTGCCATTAAAATGGAAAAAACCGCCAGGACTGCCGCAGAAATACGTCCGATTTTCACTAGTTTTTGATCACTTGAATGAGGGGCTATATGTTGTTTGTAAAGGTCTAAACTAAATATAGTAGAGGCACTGTTTAAGACACTATTAAATGTGCTCAAAATGGCACCCATCACTATGGCTGCAAAAATACCTAAAAGGCCAACTGGGAAGACTTTTTTAAGAAGTTCTGGATAAATCAAATCTTGATTTTCATAGAGGCTATCGCCAAAATAATAAAAACCTATCACGCCCGGTAGAATGATTACTAAAGGAATTAGAATTTTTAAGACACCCGTAAAAAGTAAACCTTTTTGTGCTTCAGCCAAGTTTTTAGCTCCCAAGGCCCGTTGAATAATTGTTTGATTCATGCTCCAAAAATAAAGTTGGTTGATAATCATTCCTGTGAACAACACTTCAAAGGGGAGTACAGAATCTTTGGCCCCAATAACATTGAATTTTTCTGGAGCGTGATCATATACTTTTGAAAGACCGTGTAGTGGGTTACCATCGCCTATAGCAACTAGTGCTATAATTGGAACAGCAAGTCCCCCTAATAGTAATCCATATCCATTTAGGGTGTCTGAAACCGCAACGGCCTTTAGCCCACCAAAAATAGCATAAATAGACCCAAGGCAGCCAATGCAAATGATGGTAAGCAACATTCCTGTTTCTTTGGGTACATTTAGCACTTCTGAAACATTAAAAATACTTTCTAAATTAATGGCACCGGTATAAAGCACAATTGGAAGGAGAGTGATTACAAAAGAAATCATTAAAAAAAGAGCGACAAGGGTGCGTGTTGTTTTATCGAAACGACTTTCTAAATATTGTGGAATTGTTGTGAGCCCCATTTTTAAATATTTTGGAATAAAATAAATGGCCGCTGCAACCAATGCAAGAGCAGAAGTGACTTCCCACGCAATGATGATGAAGCCATTTTTATAGGATGAACCGTTCAACCCAATGAGGTGTTCTGTTGAAATATTGGTGAGCAACATAGAGCCTGCAATGACAACACCAGTTAGACTTCTGCCTCCTAAAAAATAGCCGTCTTGAGAATTGAGATTGTGTTTTCGAAGTTTAAACCAAGAATAAAATGCAACAAAAGCAGTATATGCAATAAAAGAAAGAGCTGTAAACATTTGTTAAAAATATAAAACTTGAATTAAAGTGAAACAACCCTATTTTCCTTCACTGATTGCTGGGCTGCCAAGGCAATATTGAGCGCTCTAAGCCCATCAATGGCTCCCACAGGTTGCGGTTTATTTTGCAATAAACAGTCTAAGAAAAGGTCCATTTCTCTTTGGTAGGAGGCTTCATACCGTTCAATAAAAAAGGATGGTGGGATTGCCTTGTGTTTTCCAGTAGCATCAGCAGTATAGGATTGATTGATACGCTGGTTATCCATGCCACATAAGCCTTTGCTCCCAAAAACTTCTATGCGTTGGTCATAACCATAGGCAGCGTGCCTACTATTGTCAATAACAGCGATAGCACCATTTGCAAAAGTTAGGGTGGTCATAGCCGTATCAATATCACCCAGTGTCTTTATTTCTGAGTCACCAAAAACGGTACCTGTGCTATACACCTGAACCACTTCTTGATTCATTAAATGACAGGCCATATCAAAATCATGAATCGCCATATCTAAAAACAACCCCCCTGAGGTGGGGATATATGCTAGCGGGGGAGGAGCAGGGTCTCTACTAATCACTTTTATGATTTCGGGTGTGCCAATCTTACCTTCTACGATAGTGTTTTTTATATCTTCTACACTTGGGTCAAAGCGGCGGTTGAAGGCAAGAAAAAAAGGAACTTTTGTCTCTTCTAAGACGCGCACAACTTCATCCACTTTCTCTCGATTTAAATCAATAGGTTTTTCAGCAAAAATTGCTTTTCCAGCTTTTGCGGCAAGAATAATCTGATCTGCATGAACAGCAGTTGGAGAGGCAATGATTATGGCATCAATAGCTGGATCTTCAATGAGTTCTTTATAGTGGTCATAAAAATGTGTAACCCCCTGTAATTGGGCCCAGGCTTTCGTGTTAGGATTGGTATGATAGGCTGCCTTGATACCCACAGGGGCACTATTTCTTTGAACATTTTGAGTATGAATTTTACCTATGCGACCCATCCCTGAAATTCCCAATTGTATTTTTTTCATTTTTATGGTTTTACACCTAATGTAATCATTTTTGGAGGAAGATTTTCAACCTATTTTAAGTGATTACCATAAAGCAATTTATCTTTATACCCTATATTTTTTAGTTTTTGAGGTGTGATTAGAAAGTATTTTTTTGTGATACTATTGTTCAGTTTTTTGTCTCAGTCACAACAAAAGCAACTGCATTTTGATTTACGATACACGGGTGACTTTGCACGTAACTTCAGTGGGGGATTAAATAAAGGAAATCTTTATATAGGAATGGTTGAAGGGGAATTTGAATTGCATTCTGAAGCAGTATCATTGTGGAAGGGAGGCACCTTTTTTTACATGCTCTACATACGCACGGTGAATCTGTTTCAACATTGGTTGGAGATTTACAAGGAGTCAATAACATAGAAGCGTTTTCTACCCTTCGCATCTATCAGTATGGCTATCGACATAAATTCAAAAAAGGATCTATCTCTTTGGGGCAAAATGATTTAAGTGCAGACTTTATCACTAGTGATTTGGCCTCGTTATTTATTCATAATTCCTTTGGTATTCAACCAGATGTTTCCTCAAATGTGCCCCTGTCAATTTTTCCTGTCACTACCTTGTCCGTATGGGGGCAGTGGTCTTTGACTCAAAACTGGTCGTTTTCATCAGGAGTTTATAAAGGATACCCTGGAACTCAAAAAGAAAACCTGAATTCACTATCCTATAAATTTAACAAAGGGGAGGGCATATTTTGGGTTTCGGAGTTGCACTTTCAACCCCAAAAAGAAAATGAAATTTTTGGAACCTATAAAGTTGGATTTTGGAAACATACTGCAAAAAACCTAATCGTAGAAAGCCAAAAACCAGGAGGGATTTATTTCATTGCAGACCAGACCCTTTCATTTGAGGAAGAAAACCCTGCCCAATGGGCTGCTTTCCTTCAACTAGGAGCAGCACAAAAAGCAGCTCAGACACTCACTTCTTATTGGGGTGTAGGTTTGATTTGCGAAGGGCTTCGGGCACCAGAAAAACAAGAGCGTTTTGGCGTAGCTTATGCTTCTGCTTCTTTGACTGATGCTTTTCGACGGGAGTTGGGACCTAACGCTCAGTCTAACGAAGATATTTTAGAATTGACTTATACCCGTTCTATGGGAAATTTTTTTTCAGTGCAACCCAATTTGCAATTCATCTTCAACCCCAGTGGAGTGCCCAATAGCAAGAGTGCTTGGGTAGGTACCCTTAGATTTGTTTTTGAACTATAATTAGTCCATTTTCATAAGCTCGCTATTGAGTGATAAAAAAATTCATTTTAAACGTGTTCTTTTAGTGCATTGAATTCTAGCGCGACGTCAATAAGCGCTAAATGAGAATAAGCTTGTGGAAAATTGCCCAGCATCCTTTTGGATTTAAAATCTAAATCTTCGCTGAATAAGCCTAAATGATTGCTATAACCTAACAATTGTTCAAAGTATTTTTTCGCTTTTTTATGCTCTCCAATTTTAATCAAACATCGAATAAACCAAAAGGTACAAACAGTAAAGGACGAAGAGGGCAAACCAAAGTCGTCTTCATTTTTATAGCGATAGAGTAGTCCTTCAAAAGACAATTCTTTTTCAATCGCTCGTACTGTTTTAATAAAACGGTCATCGCTAGGCGAAACGAATCCGTATTGTTCCATCAACAAAACAGAAGCATCTAGATTTTTAGTTCCATAGGCTTGTGTATAGGCTTGGACCTCTTCATTCCATGCGTGTCTGTGAATGTCATCGCGAATTTGTTCTGACAGGGTTAGCCATTTGTGGGCAATTTCATTTTTAGCTAAAAGTTTTGCAATTTTTATGGCTCGATCTACAGCCACCCAGCATAACAGTTTAGAAAAGGTAAAATGACGGTCTTCTGATCGGAATTCCCAAATGCCTTTATCGGGCTCTTGCCAATGTGTTCTAACTACCCACACAATACTTTTCACTAAAGACCAAATTTCTTCTGCACGATCAAAATCTGATGGAAATTGCTCCATCTCAGCATGAATAGCATCCATAAGAATACCGTAAATATCATTTTGTTTTTGAGAGTAGGCAGCATTGCCAATGCGCACCGGTTTAGAATTTTCGTAGCCCGCAAGATGATCCAAAATTTCTTCGGTGAGGATTTTCTCACCACTTATACCGTACATAATCTGCAACTTTTCATCCTTGTCTGGTATCAGCTCAACGATATAATTGATAAAGTTTTTGACGATACGCTTGTGCCCCAATTTAGAGATCACCCGAATCACCATAGAAGCATCTCTTATCCAACAAAAACGATAGTCCCAGTTACGCACTTCGCCTATAGTTTCAGGGAGTGATGTAGTTACAGCAGCCAGCACAGCTCCTGTTTTATCATAAGACATTAGCTTGAGTGTCATAGCGCTGCGCTGAATGGCCTCATTGTAATCGTTGAAATGGGGTGTTTTATCACACCAATTTAACCAATACACTTTGGTGCGTTCTAAATCTAAAAGACTCTGTGCTAGGTTGGGTGCATTTAGTTTTTCATTGTAAGAGATAGTGAAAAAAAGATCATGCGTTAGAGAAAAGGTTTCGCTTTGTTGAATATTAGCTATTGGGCCATTCGTGTAGAGATATAAACTGTCGTGTTTGGGCTCAGTGACTACACTAACTATTCTGTTTTCTTTAGGATAATTTTTAGTCTCTCCTTGAGCATATTCTAATCTTGGATCATAATGAAGACAAATTTCAGGTGCTCCCTTAATGACCCTAATCAATCGCACAACCTCTGGGGGAGCGTGAAAATCCCCTTTTTCATTTTGATAGCGCGGCATAAAATCTACAATTTCAAAAGAAGCGTCCTCATTTTCAAAAGCAGTCACTAGAATACAAGTTTGATTTAGATAAAATTGTTTTTTTGAAAATGAAGCTGCGGTAGTGACCCAAAAGCCACCTCCTTTTTCTTGATCTAAAATTTTTGCAAAAACGGAAGGGGAATCAAATTGAGGCAAACAGCACCAATCTATTGAAGTATCCTCATTTATAAGGGCTGCAGACTTACAATTCCCTATAATTCCGTAATTCAAGTTTTGAACGCTAGCCATAAAATCAATGAAATAAATATTTTTGGCTAAATTAACTCTATAAGCCTAAATTGAAAACAGATGGGAAAAAATATTATTGTTTCTAACCGTTTACCGGTTCAGACAAAAAAGGAAGAGGAAGTTTGGGTTTTTACACCAACGAGCGGGGGGTTAGCCACAGGTATGAAGTCTTTTCATCAAGAGGGTGATTCGCTGTGGGTGGGATGGCCAGGAATCAGTTCTGACAACCTAGATGAGGAGAGCCGAGAGCAGATTGACACTTCTTTGGAGAAAGATTCCTACAAAGCAGTTTACTTAAATGAGGAAGAATTAGAAAATTTTTATTTTGGACTCTCGAATAAATGTCTCTGGCCCTTATTCCATTATTTTGTTGAATATCATCAATTTGATACTACTCAGTGGGAACATTATGTGGCCGTAAATCAAAAATTTGCAGATGCGGTTATTGCCAACTTAGAAGATGGTGACAAAGTTTGGATTCACGATTACCAACTATTGCTTTGTCCTCAAATGATTAAGGCAGTAAAACCAGAAGTGACCATTGGTTTCTTTTTACATATTCCTTTCCCCTCATTTGAGATTTTTAGGATCTTTCCTGAGCGCGAAGCCTTATTGCAGGGTCTCTTAGGAGCTGATTTGATTGGTTTTCACACCTATGACTATGAACGTCACTTTCTTAGTTCAGTAAAAAGAATTTTACGTTTAGAAGTAAATTTCAATGTGATTTCTTATAAAGGTCGCGAAGTAACAGTCAATACTTTTCCGATGGGTATTGACTTTAAAAAATTTGAAACTGCCGCGCATAAGAATTTATCTTCTAAATCATCAGAAAGTTCAGAATTAAAACGTCAGATTGAGGCACACAAAACAGAAAGCCAAGGCAAGCTAATATTATCTATTGATCGGTTGGATTATACTAAGGGAGTGGTGAATAGACTACGTGCCTTTGAATTATTTTTAGATCAAAATCCAGACTATCACGAAAAAGTTCGCCTAGTGATGTTAGCGGTTCCTTCAAGAGCCAGAGTGGTGCAATACAAAAAGCTAAAACGCGAAACAGATGAAGTGGTGGGGCGAATTAATGGAAAATTTGCTACCGTAAACTGGACACCCATCTGGTATTATTATCGTTCTATGGATTTTGAAAACCTCATTGATCTTTATTTAGCTGCAGATGTGGCTATGATCACACCAGTTAGAGATGGGATGAATTTGGTTGCAAAAGAATATCTAGCCACGCGTATTGAAAATGATGGTGTACTTATATTGAGTGAACTGGCTGGGGCGGCGAAGGAGCTTCCTCAAGCCTTAATGGTCAATCCTTTTGACACCAACCAATTGGCAAAGAGTATCAAAACAGCCATAGAAATGCCCTTAAAAGAACAACAAGAACGCAATAAAATTTCAAGAAAACGGTTAAAACGCTATGATATAGAAAAATGGGCTTCCAGTTTTATGGAGGCACTAAATACCGCAGAAGACAATGCCTATCCTCATGAAGTCCAACCGGTAATAAAATCGGTAGCTGACCAAATGAAAAAGAGCTATGATGCCGCTCATAGAAAATTATTGTTGTTGGATTATGATGGTACTTTAATTGGTTTTCACGATAATCCGCTTAAAGCAGTCCCTTCTGAAAATGTGCTACTATTACTTACCAAGTTATCACAAAAAGAGGGAACAGATGTGGTTATTATTAGTGGACGACCTCCTGAGTTTTTGGACCATCACTTCGCTCATTTAAACATCACTTTAGTTGCTGAACACGGGCATATGTCAAAAACTCCTGGAATGTCTTGGGAAGAAAAAAAAGGAGCCAGCAATGGATGGATGCAACATCTGCTTCCCATTTTAGAGACTTTTACAGACAACACCCCAGGTACCTTCATCGAACAGAAAAAAAATTCTTTGGTGTGGCATTACAGAAAGGCTGATCCAGAGTTGGGAAATGCTAGAGCAGTAGAGTTAAAAACCGTTTTAACCAGTATGTTAATTAACGAACTGGCTCTTTTAGATGGTAATAAAGTCATTGAATTGGTAAGTGCAAATATCAATAAGGGTACAGTTGCCTTAGAACTCTTCAATGCAAAAAGGTATGATTTTATTCTAGCAGCAGGGGATGACGTAACGGATGAGAATATATTCTTGAACTTACCATCGACTTGTAACACCATTAAAATTGGTAAGAAAAAAACAGCGGCCTCTTACTATTTTGCTCACCACGATAAATTTTTAGATTTACTAGAAAGCTTTACCTAACAAGAAGACATTCAGACAATAAGCCTAAGCGCTAAAATGAGGTTTTTGGTATTAAATACTCATAAAGTAATTATATTTATAGTAAATAATTTAGTTGATAAAAAAAACCGTTGCATTTTTTGTCTTTTTTCTGGTTGCTTTTTGCTCAAGGGGCCAATTAAGTACCATTCATTATATCCCTCCAATAACCTCAAGTGATGATAATAGAAATGAATATCCTAATGAACAGTCGATATTCATTTCAACCCCTTCTACAGCAAATATCAACTTTACTATTCAACCCGTTGGAGAGCCTACATCTAATTATATTACAGGCACGTTGAATAAGACCAACCCTGTAGAATATGCCATTTCGGGAGGTAGGGATTCGCGTTTTCATGTTCGAAAAGGGTCTATTAGCACTGTTTTAAACAATATGGGTTTTATCATTCAAACTTCAGAGCCAAGCTATGTATCAGTCAGAATCAGAAGTGCTGATGGAGCTCAAGCAGGTGCACTTGTCAGTAAAGGTTCTGTTGGTTTAGGAAAAGTTTTTCGTGCCGGAATGTTCACCAATGGTACAATTAATTCGCTTTCTACCATGATGAATTTTATATCAATCATGGCCACAAAAGACAATACAAATGTGACCTTTTCCGATATTCAAGCGGGTGTAAACCTGTATAACTTTTCTCAAAGACCCTTAACAGCTAATTACTCGACAACCATTAAGTTAGATAGAGGGGAAACTTATGTTTTAGCTGCAGACATCATAGAAAATACTTCCTACCCAGCTGCTCTCGTTGGAGCTCTAATATCTGCAGATCAAGATATTGTTGTAAACATTGGTTCCACAAATGGGACCTTTGATGATGGAACTCAAGGGGGGCGCGATTATGGAATAGATCAAATAGTACCTATTGAAAGGGTAGGCACAGAGTATATATTCTTGAAAGGAGATGGCTATGATGATATTGAAAATATTGTAGTTGTCGTTCATGAAGACAATACAGCTATTTATATCAATGGAAATTCAACAGCAGTTGCCACCAAAAATGCTGGTGAATATCATTTAATTGAAGGAACTAACTATACCACAGATGAGTCTTTATATGTTTCTACTTCAAAACCCGTTTATGCCTTTCAGGGCATTGGTGGTACAGGAAGATCAGCTAATCAGGCTTTATTTTTTGTACCCCCGCTATCCTGTAATGTCGCTGGAACGCTAGAAACAATTCCTAAAATAAATGAAGTTGGAAATGCTAATAATTTTACTGGAAAAGTATTTCTCTATACCAACAGTGGAGCCACTGTTACTTTTACTGATAGCGACAACACTACACCAACTTCAATTTTAGACACTCTTCTTGGGGATGTTAATGTTGACACTAGATCTATAACTGGCGCCAATTACATAGCCTATGAAATAACTAACTTGGATGGGGATGTTTCCTTTTTTTCAGATAAGGAGCTGTATGTCAATTATTTTAATATGAGTGGAGACGCTACATCTGGAGGATTCTATGCGGGCTTTAATAGCGACCCTCAAGTTGACTTAGATCGACCCGATGTGTCAGGGGATTTTTGTTTGCCTAATGTCCAACTTTTGGCAAGTGGTGTTGAAAATTTAGATAGCTTTTCATGGTATTTTGATGCTCTATCAGGAGGAGGTTTTGTTTCATTAAACAATGCTAATAACCCCTTTTTGCCTTCTCTTCCAGGAAAGTATAAGTTAATTGGTCAAACACAATGCGGGTCCAATCCCATTCAATATTATGAATCGGACCCTGTAACTGTTTCTAATTGCCCACCAGATTTTGATAGCGACGGTGTGAATGATAATATAGATCTTGACATCGACAATGACGGTATTTTAAACAATTATGAGTCTTTGGGGGAGGTGCTCATCAACGTATCGGATCCCTTAAACCCGAGCACTACTCAAGGGGATTTATTTTCCACTACTTTTACTAGTACAGGGGCTTCAAGCCTAAGTGGAGACGGTATTGGAAATTTGACCTCAACTGTTGCTGTTGGAGCATCATCAAATATATTACGGTATACATTTGGATCTCTGCTGAACGTAGAATTATCACCGAGCCTTGGAGCCTCCAGAACAGTATTAGATGATGAAAGTTTTTCATTTCAAAGCTTACCAACAAGTAAAACAATTACTCTACTAAATCCCGACAATCAATTACTAATTGACATTGATTTTGATGGTATTTTTGAATCTGGAATAACTGAATTTAGCGCCAATCAAATTTCATTTAAGTACAATTCAACACCCTCTGGCAATACACCCAGTACTTTTCATGCCGAACAAATAGAAAGTGTAGAATTTATTCATACCAATAACAACACTACTCAAATTTCTAGTTTAGATTTTAATATAAAATTATCTCATTATCAAAGAGATACAGATTTGAAGGGAGATACAGATGCATATGATTTAGACAGCGATGATGATGGATGTTATGATACACGGGAAGCAGGATTTTCGGATGAAGATTCAAATGGAATTTTGGGTGTAAATCCTGTTAGTGTAGATGCTAATGGGAGAGTTATTGGGCAAGGTGGTTACACACGACCAGCAGATGGCAATTCAAACGGAGTAGATGATTTCCTTCAACAGGGTTCTATATTAAGCTTTACTGCCCAGCCCCAAGCCCAATCAGTTTGTATAAGTGAAACAGCACTTTTTTTCGTAGGGACCACTCCCACTTCTTCGTCATTTGTCTATCAATGGCAGCAATTAGATGGATCAAATTGGAATGATTTATCAAATGGTGGCAGTTATACTGGAGCTACCTCTCAAGTGCTTTTCATCACTCCAACTGATCTAAGCCTACATCAAAAGCAATATCGTGTTAAGGTTTGGAGTACAGATTATATATGTCCTATAATTTCCAATCCAACGCAATTGTTTGTGGGTACACCAGCCCTCCTCTTGAGTGCATTAAATCTAATTGAAGGAGAATCGGGCACGGTCCAAACCATTCAGTTGAGTTTGGTTTCAACACCTACATCTGATGTTGTTTTTAATTTATCTAATCCTGATCCGACAGAAGCCATTTTAAGCCCTAATAATTTAACCTTTACTCCTCTAAATTATAACACTCCTCAAGATATTTCAATTACTCCACAACAAGATTTTATTATAGATGGGGACATCACATTCACTGCAAGTTTGACTGTTGATGGAGTACTAACAACAAATTGTTATTCCACTCTTTCGGATGAGCTTATTTCGATCACTATCTTAGATGAAGATAGTGTTGGATTTTTCATTACCCCCCTAGATAATATTACTGATGAAAACGGAGATACGGGAAGTTTTTCAATTCAATTAACAGCAATTCCAACAGCATCCGTTACACTAGGGCTAAGTTCAAATGATGCTACTGAAGGGGCTGTTCAAAGTGAAGTTGTTTTTACTCCAGCCAATTGGAATATTCCACAAACTATCGTTGTTACCGGGCTACCAGATCCAATCCCTATTCATGATGGGGCAATCAACTATTTTGTGATCACAGGAAATGTGAGTTCGACTGATGTTAATTATAATGCGCTTGATGGATCTACTATACCAGACGTTCCTTTTACGAATCAAGACAATAACGCTCCTGGGATAGTCATTAATGTTGTGGGAGGAGACACAAAAACTAACGAATCTGGTGATACCATGAGTGTTGAATTCACTTTGTTGTCACAGCCTTTGGGAGGGGCAGATGTTTCACTTCCATTAAGTTTGAGTGGTCCTACAGGAGAAGCTAGTTTAAGCACTTCTCTACTTGTTATCGAAAATGCAAACTGGAACGACCCTTCACTCAATAGAGTCATCATCACTGGGCTAGATGACAATGTGAAAGATGGAGATATCCCAATGATATTAGTCACAGGAAACCCCCAGTCTTTAGACACACCCTATGATGATCTTGAGGATACTGATGTAGCTAATGTAGCCTTTCAAAATTTAGACAATGATAATGCGGGATATTCATTAACCCCAATTTCAAATAATTTACTAGAAGAGGGAAATAGTGCCTATTTTTCAATTGTATTGGATGCAGCTCCTCTATCTACAGTCCGATTCACTATTACAGCCAACGATTCTTCAGAAGCAATATTAGCAGGAGGGTATGATCAAATCACATTCTCGAGCTCTAATTGGAATGTACCTCAACGCGTTTATATAAACAGTGAAGACGATTTTGAAATTGACGGAGATCAAATTAGCATTATCAATGTTGCTGTTAATCCTTCTTCAGACTCTCTGTTTGCGCCACTTTCTGCTCAAAGTCTAGCTGTAATTACTGAAGATAATGATGCTGCAGGAGTCATTATTACACCTCGTGATCCACTAACAAGTGAAGACGGTGAAAAAGGATTTTTTGAAATTCAACTTAAAACGAAGCCTACTGCTCCCGTTTCTATATTTTTTGAAAGTTCAAATAGTTTGGAAGCATCGGTAGAGACATCAGTCGTTTTTGACTCAACCAATTGGAATGTTTCACAAAAAATTGTAGTTGTTGGGCTTGATGACAATCCTCCCGTTGCAGATGGTGCTCAAAATTATACAATCAATATTATTCAACTCATTAGTATTGATTCATATTATAATGCATTAGCTATTGATCAACTCCCTAAAGTTGCAATGATTAATCAAGATAATGACTCACCGGCAGTAATTTTAAAAGTATATGATGATGACTATGCCACTTCAGAGGCTCAAGATTCTATCCGAATAGGATTTAAATTAGTATCAAAGCCAACGTCAAATGTGACCGTTCCTCTTAGTTTAGGACTCCATCCTGACGAGATGACTTTGATGCAAAGTCAGATAATTATAACCCCCTCTGGATGGGATAACTTTGAAAGTAATACAGTATATCTTGTTGGAGTTGATGATCCACTAATCGACGGTGATCAAGAAGTATCATTTATTACTGGGGCACCTAGTTCAAGTGATTCTTTTTATGCTAGTTTAACGGCAGATCAAATAGCAGATTTAACATTACAAAATTTAGATGATGATATTGCGGCTCTGGAAATTTCAGAACCTGAAGTTTTAAGTGAAGATCAAAACAACACTTCCATTACAGTTGCATTAGCCACTATCCCAAATGATAAAGTAGTTTTAATTATCGAAGTTTCAGACCCCACAGAAGTGCTCCTTTTGCAAACTCAATTGAATTTTGATGTTTCAGACTGGTTTGTGCCTCAAACATTAGCTCTTTTTGGTGTAGACGACCCCTATTTTGATGGAAACATCTCTTCCTATTTGAGTATTAGACCCTCTACAGAAACATTGGATACCAATTATTCAATGTTGCCAGAACAGCAAGTAGCTTTGCTCACCTTAGATAATGAAATAGACACTGATGATGATGGGGTGGAAGACACTAAAGACAATTGCCCAAATAGTAATAATCCTACTCAAGAGGATATGGATCAAGACGGGATTGGAGATCTTTGTGATGACGATATTGATGGGGATGGCGTTTTAAATAGTAAAGAAATTGATGACAATACTAATCCAAGAAACAATTGTAGTTTCTTAGAAGAAAGCATCACTTTACCTATTACAAGTCCAAAAGATTGTGACAATGATGGGGTTGCGAATGCCTTAGATTTAGACGATGATAATGACGGCATATTAGACACACTTGAGTCAGATTTTGATTTTGACCAAGATGGTATTCCTAATAGTTTGGATCTTGATAGTGACAATGATGGATGTTTGGATGTCATAGAAGCAGGGTTTGATGATGCAGATGCAGATGGTGTTTTAGGGACCTCACCCATTCAAACAGATGGTGAAGGGTTGGTTTTGGGTCAAGGAGGATATGAAACCCCCATTGACATTAATAATAATGCACGCTATGATTTTCTTGAAACGATAGAAACTCTTGAAATTCAATCGCCTTCTGAAAGGCAAGTTTCTTTTGAAAAGAATGTCCCTCTAGTGTTGAACTATTCACTACTAATTTCTAATAACATTGAGCTTGAATGGCAAAGTGATTTTGGAGAAAATAGTTGGAACAGTCTACAAGAAGGGGTGCAATATATTGGTGTCAACTCATCTCAATTAACCATAACAAATCCAGATGAAACCATGTCGGGATGGCAATTTCGACTGAAAGCAAGTTTAGTCTATGCAGCTTGTGAAACATTTATTTTTAGTGATCCAATACAAATTTTCAACGAAGCGCTTACCTTTTTGAATGCCTTTTCTCCAAATGGAGATGGAGTTAATGATACCTGGGAAATTGAAGGGGCTTTGTCTTTTCCAAACAACAGACTCACCATATACAACAGATGGGAACAAAAAGTTTTTGAAAAGTCAAATTATCAAAACGATTGGAATGGAACCACAAACAGGATAAACAATTCCAACACAAATGAATTACCTAACGGTGTATATTTCTATTTCTTTGAGGAAGAACCTAATGGGAGGCTTCACAAAGGATTTATTTTTCTTAAAAGATGAGGCAATTGAAAAAACATAAAATAGGGGCATTTTTCTTTTTCCTTCTTCTAGGGAAAAGTCTTCTTTGGGCGCAACAAGAAGTAAGTTTCAATCAATACATGTTTTTGCATCAAACGATAAATGCAGGCTATGCAGGGTCAAAAAACTATGGTAGCCTAACTGCAATAAATCGCTCACAGTGGGTTGGGTTTGAGGGAGGCCCCTCCACACAAAGTTTTTCATACAACAGAGCAAGAGGAAAAAAGAATATGGGGTTTGCTATAAGTGGCCTTTATGATCGCATAGGACCTATAACCACATCTCAAGCAGCTTTTGATGTGTCTTATCAACTCAAATTGAACAACAAGGAACATTATTTAGGAGTAGGTTTAAAACTGTCTTCGATTTGGTTGTCTTTGAATGAATCAATTTTGATTGCAAAAACATTAGGAGATCCCGCTTTATTTTCTAATTCTAATCAGATTGATCCTAATATTGGTTTTGGAATTTATTATCAAACACCAAAGTTTTATGCAGGATTTTCAATCCCTAAAATGATAGAAAACCCTGAAGTTTTTATTCAGCGGCACGCCTTTTTTATTGCAGGCAATCTTCTAAAAGTAGGAGAATCGCTTGAATTGAAAACAAGTCTTTTATTCAGAAGAACAGAGGGTGTTCCGTTAGGATATGACATAAGTTCTTTGTTATACTTTAATAGAACACTTTGGGTAGGTCCCCAAATCAAAAATGTGAATAATTTGAGTAGCCCTTTTTCACAATCAGGTGTTGGGTTAAGTTTTTTGGGAGGTGTTCATCTTGGACAATCATTGAGCCTGGGCTATGCCTATGGGAACGCTGTGGGTATATCAAATGCTGAAAATGTTAGTTCTCATGAAATTTTTTTACGATATGATTTATCTCCAAAAGTTTTAGGTATCTTACGTTCACCCAGACTTTTCTAAACAATGAATAAGACAACGATACTTCTTTTTGTTTTTCTTTCTTTTATAGGCAACAGCCAAAAGAATTTGTCAGAAACAGTTTCTCGAAGTATCAATTGGGGGAATTATTATTATAGTAATCAAGCCTATAAAAAAGCCATTGCTCAATGGAAAAAAACATACAACACTTTGTCGCCCGAAACTTTGCTTTTGCTTTCAAAAGCATATGCTAAAATGGGTCAAAAGGACAGTGCTCAATTTCATTTGAGTCAAATTATTGATTCCCGTCATGTAGGGGTAGAAGATTATTATTTTTACGCTAGCCTGCTCTCAGAAGATGAAGTTTTGGCAAAAGAATATAGAGACAAAGCTTCACTATTACCTCTTGAAAAAAGAAACCCTAAAGAGCCAGAAGAAAAGACCGAAGACAGTTTGCTCATAAATCTGAAAAGAAACACACCCCTTTCAGAATTTGGAGCCAATATAGTTCCTCAAGGAGATCAGTTAACCTTTTATTTCTTGACACCTCAAAAAGAAGAATGGTCAAAAAAAATGCGAAGAAGAGTAATAAGCAGTTCAGAAGTATACAATCTTCACAGAGGAAAGTTAACCCCGAACTTTGAAATTGATGAAGAAGTTATTTTGCCAACCAATCTGAATTCTATTTTTCAAGAGGGTCCCATTGCAGTGGATACTCTCCAAAAAATAATTTTTCTCTCTCGCAGTAGTGGTAAAATAGACAATAACAATAAAGTTCAAGTTGATCTTTATCGCTACAACTATGCTAAGTCCAACCAAATTCCCACTCCTATGCCTTTAAACATGGCTGGCTATAGTAGCCTTCATCCAGCAGTTGATTATCAAAATAATAGGCTTATTTTCTCCAGCGATCGTCCTGAGGGATTGGGTGGAATGGATCTTTATTATATTCCTTTGGACCAAACTGACGAATCAATTGAGCCAGTCAATCTAGGTACTGATATCAATACTGATAATAACGAAACCTTCCCTTTTATTACTTCAGATGGAACCCTTTTCTATACTAATGAAGCCAAAAACAGAAACGGTGATTTTGACATTAATATGGCAATTAAAGGGCCTGAAGATCGGTGGAAAACTTTTTTATTACCTGAGCCCTACAATTCCAAAATGGACGATTTCTCTTTTGCTCTTCTTTTGGAGCAAGGGCTTGGAAGTCTTTCTTCAAACCGACCCGGAGGTAAGGGTAATGATGATCTTTACATGTTCTATTTTAAGCCTCAAATGAAAGCCATAGAAGAAGACTATACCTTTTCATTAAAAGACACCTTAGTAGTTCCTTTTGAGGGAGTTCTTACCAATGACCTAGAATTGATGTATGACCAAGATCCTCTTACACTTCTCGTGGAGAAGCAAGCTGTTTTATTAGATGAACCAAAAAATGGTCGTGTTCAGTTGAATAAAAATGGTTCTTTTTTGTATAAAGCCACAACCCCTAAACCTGTTTTAGATTCTTTTGCCTACCAGATCCAATCTGATTTCTCTACTTCAAAAAAGGCTTGGGTCCGGCTGATTCCGAAAGAGGAGTCTATTCCTGAAGCGATAGTGGAAACTTTTCGCCCCATATATTATGATTTGGATAAAAATAATTTAAAAGAGTTTTATCAAGACCGAGCAGACGCAGTGATTGATGTGATGAATCAGTACCCCGAAATGGAAGTAGAGATGATCTCTTCCACAGACTGTCTTGGAAGCGCGAGTTATAATTTGAAGTTATCAGAACGAAGAACACAAACTATTTTAAATTATGTGAGACCACATATATCTAATCCAGAACGTTTGCGAGGAAAAGGCATAGGCGAGTCTACAATCCCAAATAATGACAATAAAAACTATACCCTTTTTGCTGGTCATTTTCAGATCCTATCCAATGCCATAAGAAGACAAAAAAGACTCTTAGATCAAGGATTACCAACAACCCTTAGAATCAAAAGAGATAGCATTTATGCGTTGGTCGTTCAAAACTATGATTATGCTTATGCCGCCCGTAAAGCAAAAGCAGCCCTCACAAAACAAGGGTTTGATTTAGTAATCATACCCTGTGACTGTTATCAAGAAACAGAAGAGGTACACCAAGAACAACGCAAAACGATTTTTAATATCATTACAATTGGAAGAAAAGAGCTAAAATAAATCAACTTATTTTTCTAAAAACCTTTATTGGCTAAATTATTCCAAATGACGATATACCTTCTATTATAGGACTCCAGCCAATTGGAATATTCCACAAACTATAGTTGTTGCCGGGCAACCAGATCCAATAATGTTAATTATAATGCGCTTGATGGATCGACTATACCAGACGCTTCACTACTGGGCTAGACGACAATGTGAAAGATGGAGGTGTCCCAATGATATTAGTCACAGTAAACCCTCAGTCTTTAGAC
>OZSS01000057.1_pt1 | contig 44654 bp, 37 predicted proteins | sample 1779911 | NCBI WGS metagenome assembly OZSS01 (sample SAMEA2603589, study PRJEB24840) | metagenome | biome: Water; feature: Photic zone; material: Seawater sample | place: Mediterranean Sea | collected 2013-11-12 | depth 10 m
TTTAGAGGCTATGTAATTTTAAGCGAAAAAAAGATAGTTAAGGCAATATATGACTATAAAAACCCCTAGAGCTAAAGTTATACAACTGCGGAAGGAGAACTTTCTAGTTGACCAGTCAATGCGATCATCTCTTTCTCTCTGAGCCTTTGACGCCCTCATCCTTCCTAGATAGAAGAATGTAGCGAAAGACAAAATAGCTAATCCACCAAAAATGATGGTATTTAGATCCATTTAATTATTGCTTCTAAGTTTGGCCAGTAATCTTAAAATTTCTAAATAAAGCCAAATGAGGGTAACCAACAAACCAAAAGCGCCAAACCATTCCATATACTTGGGAGCACCATTTTCTACTCCTTTTTCAATAAAATCAAAATCTAGAACAAGGTTTAGAGCAGCTATAACCACCACAAACAAACTAAAACCAATACTGAGAAGAGAGCTGTTCATAGGATTTAAAACACCTATGCTTGAACCAAAAAAACCCATTATAAAATTGGCTAAATAAACTAGAGCAATACCTCCAGTGGCGGCAAACACCCCTAATTTGAAATTTTCTGTAGCTTTTATATAGCCAGATTTATAGAGCATCAAAAGGGAGATGAGAATACCAAGAGTCAAAAAAATAGCATTAGAAACTATTCCTTCATATTGTGCATTGTAGAGAAAGGAAATGCCGCCCAGAACAAAACCCTCTGCAATAGCATAAATGGGAACAGTAATAGGGGCCCAACTTTTTTTAAAAACAGTTATCAGGGCCACAATAAAACCTACAATTGCACCACCAATTAAAAGAGTAAAATTCATTTCATCATAGGTAAAATACGCACAACCAACTAACAGCAATAGGCTCACAAATGTTTTATTTACTGTACCATTTAAGGTCATTTTATCACCACGGATAATGGGGGTTGAAAATGCTTTTTGGGTTAGAACTGGGTTTCCTGATCTCATGTTACTATATTTAAGGTTCAAGTATCATGCAAATTTAAATAAAACAAAAATCTAAAACCATAAATTTGAGGCATAATACAATAGGATGGGATGTAGAAAATTTTTAATAAAACTTTTTTTTTCTTTTTCACTTTTGAGTAGTGCTCAAATACAATTGGATTCGATTTTATTACCCCAAAAAATAAATGAGACCTCTGGGCTGGAATACTACGATGATTACTTAATCACTCATAATGATTCTGGCAATGCTCCTAAGCTATATGTAATAAATTTAGAAGGGAAATTGGTATTAGAGTCAAGAATTCATGGCACAATCAATCGTGATTGGGAAGACCTTGCATTTGATGGGTCTCATTATTTCATAGCCGATATTGGGAATAATAAAGGGAAACGAAAAGATCTTACGATTTATATTTTGAATGCGAAACTTATCTTAGAGGATAGTATTCATTATGATTATAAGGCACAGACCAATTTTGAAAAGAGAAAAAAACACAGATTTGATGCTGAGGCATTGACTGTTGTTGGAGATTCTTTATTGCTATTTTCAAAAGATCGCAAACAGTTCAATACACAACTCTATACGATACCAAAAGTTGGAGGTAATTATACTCTAGTTCCCATTGCTGAATGGGCTGTTGGAGCTTTGATCACAGCAGCTGATTATGATCAAGAAAATCAATTATTAGTTTTAACTGGTTATCATACTGATTGGAAACAGTTTTTTTATTTAATCCCTAATTTTATTCTAGATCAGGTTAGAAATATACAACCAAAAAAATATCTGCTACCTCTAGAAAAAGCACAAGTTGAAGCCATAAAAATTATTGATAAAAACCATTTTTGGATTACTTCAGAAGACGAGGGCGGAGGTCATCCGCGACTTTTTAAAATAACCTTAGATTAATACTGCATTTATAAACTAAATAAATATTGAAATTTCAGAAAAAACTGGGTTTCATCTACTCTAAATGGAGAATAAAATTCACTATTAAATTCATCAAGTGAATTTTGATTCCCTCCAACATAAAACACCGTAGACGGATTAGGATTCCATTGAATGAGTGGTTGTAAAAAAAAGGTTTCGTTGAAATGGTTATATTCAGAAACAAGGCGCACACTTAAAAAATTATTAAATTGATAGCGTAGTGTGAATCGTCCAATATAGCCCTTGAAATAATACCCTCCTTCTTGTAAATTTTTTAATTGTGCATAGCGTAGCGAGGGAAGGACTCCAAAATTGTTATTCAATTGAAAAGAGGGTTGAATGAAAGCATTAAATTGCCTGCCCACATCGGGAATATCCTCATTGTAGGCAATGTCTTTACCCATCATAAAGGAGGCCACAATGGTGACCGCTTCTGAGGGGGTACTTCGCATATCAATTTGATGGATTCCAAGATTGTAGTAAAGACGATCTAAATAATCCTTTTTCACATCAAAGTCATAGGTATATTCAATTGAAGTATTAAAAAAAGTTCGCAATTCCACAATACCGTCTATACTAAGTGTTTTGAATTCTCCTTGAGGAGTGTATTGTAAATCACCCTTATAACCAACACTGAAAAATTGTAATCCTTTTTTATTGATAAAGTTTTGATATTGCTGCTTTAGTGAGACCCATCTTCTATTATTTTTCACAACAAATCCAACATTGGCCTGATAGTGAGGTGATAGGCTACTCAATGCCAAAGAGGATTTCCAATGTTCTGTATTGTGAAAGAGTTGTAAATAGAGTGCTGTTCCGGAAAATGTTTCTCCATCCAGAGCAGCAGTTTTACCAATGAGAACATCTTCTGAATCAATCCAATTAGAGGTTGGCTCTAAATTTTTATTGGTAAAAACCTCATAATTCAACTGCCAATTTTTAGATAGTATAAACCTTCCATCTGTCCCAAATAAATTGCTAAAACCTCCATTTTGGTAATACCGATTGGTGGTGACCACGCCCATTCTGGTATTCTTTGAAAACAGGTGTTGGTAGCGCAAGACATTCACAAAAGACTGACCACCTTCTCCAAAATAAGATCGATCTTCTGCGGCAACAGTGTAGGGTGAATTTTGATCTAAAGCAGTTAAAAAGTAGATACGTGATTTTTGACCTTGACTTAAGAGCTTGGAAGAAACTAAGGGATTATTGATTGAACGAGAATAGAAAGCACCATCAATAAAATCAACCACATCGGTTCCTCTATTAAAAAAAGGTCTTCGCTCGGGATACTCAAGGGCATAAGAAGAATTGATATCAATTTGAGTTACATCGGCTTCGACTTGAGAAAAGTCTGGGTTCATGGTTATTTCTAGCGTACTTGTTTTATTTAAATCTAAGTTGACCCCCAATCCAGCGTTAGGGTTCAATTTATCAAAATCAAAGGGAGCCTGAGCCTGAGCTCTTTTTCCTGAAAAATTTCCTGCAATATAGGGAAGCAACTCAAACCTTTTCTCAATAACAATATCTTTCAACACCAATTGATCTGTGGTTTGACAGACTTCACAGGAATTGTCTCGATCAAAAGTTTGACTATTCAGTTCTATTTCATTGCCATTGTCAAAGTATTTTCGAAAGAAATTAAAATGCCATAATTGGTCTTTTCCATTTGGAAATGGCAAGGAAGAAAAAGGAATTTTAATTTCTACTTGGTAGCCATCTGAAACGAGTTGTCCTGCAGTTTCAAACTCCATATTAAAACTAATATCATATCGATCGTCTTCTTCGATAGCATTGACTGAACGAACATCAAAATGACTCCCCAGCGGATTGACCACAATGATGTAGTTGTTTCTCCCATCAGCATATGGGTCTAGTCGAACAAGCACAACATCATCACTCCATAAGCTAAAATTGTCTCTTGGGCGAATAGATGCTCTTATATTTTTAGGGTTGTCTAGCGCATGAAAGCCAATAAACAAATGCGTATCTGTATAGGTTATTAACCCTCGCGTTTCTACTCTTGCAGCGGTATTATTTCCGGGCGAAATTTCATTTTCTATTGTGACTAGGGTTGCATTTTGCCATGCTTCTTCGTCAAGCAAACCATCAATTATAAAGTTGTCTTCCGAAACTTTTATGGGCTCAAACCACTCTTGCGCCAGAACGAATTGAGAATTTAAATAAAAGACAAGCAGTAGCTGAAATAAGGTGTGGAAATATAAATTTAAATACATTTGACAGCTACAAATATAGGAGAACCCTTAGGAGTAGGCAAACTTGTAAGTCTAGATAGGGGGCTTGCGCATTTTGCTGCTGAATAAAAATCAAATGGATTACCCACTAGCAGTTGCACTGTTTATTCCAATCAAATGCTGATGTCCCTTGTGATTAAACACGGATTCTTTACCTTTATAAGCGGATCCAATCACTCAGCATGGAAAATGTATTGCTTGTCTTAGGGGCACTGAACTTCTTAGGTCTTTTATTTCTTATTTTAAAAAAATCTGAAAAAAGCAATGAAGAAAAGCTGAATAGTCAAATGCAACAAGCCTTTTCAAATCAGCGCGAAGAGGTTTCAAAAAACTTTAAGGAAAACCGAATAGAATTGACTCAAAGTATCCACAGACTTACAGAGACTATTATTAAAAACGCCAAAGAAGATCGACTAGAGTTACGACAAACCTTGAGAGACTTTCAGGAGATTTTTACCAAAAATGTCAACACCTTTAATGAGCTCCAGAAGGAAAAATTTGCTGAAATGAAAAGGCAACAAGAAGAAATGATCAAAACGACTGAAATACGTTTAGAAAAAATGCGTGAGACAGTGGATGAAAAATTACACAAGACTTTAGAGGAAAGACTAGGAAAATCATTTGAATTGGTTACTCAGCAATTATTAAAAGTGCAAAAAGGCCTTGGAGAAATGCAACATCTTGCATCAGGAGTGGGCGATTTGAAGAAAGTGTTGAGCAATGTAAAAACAAGAGGTGTTTTAGGAGAAATACAATTGGGAAATATTTTGGAGCAAATTTTAGCACCAGATCAATATCAAGCTAATGTAAAAACAAAAAAAGGCTCTGATGCTATTGTTGAATTTGCAGTCAAAATGCCTGGTAAAACAAATCTCGAAACTCCTGTCTTCTTGCCAATAGACGCAAAGTTTCCACAGGAAGATTATGTGCGTTTACAATCAGCTTATGAAGCGGGAGATACCGTGGCCATAGAAGTCTCTATCAAAGCTTTGTTGCAGTCAATTAAAAAATTTGCCAGAGATATTGCTTCTAAATACATAGACCCTCCTCACACCACAGATTTTGGCATTATGTTTTTGCCTTTTGAAGGTTTGTTTGCCGAAGTAGTTCGTCACCCCGACTTAATTGCGGTCTTACAGAGAGACTATAAAATTGTTGTGACTGGACCAACCACTTTAGCCGCGATGCTCAATAGTCTTCAAATGGGATTCAAAACATTGGCCATCCAAAAACGAAGTAGCGAGGTATGGAATGTTTTGGCGGCTGTAAAAAAAGAATTCAACACATTTGGTGGGGTTCTTGAAAAGGCCCAACGAAAAATCAATGAAGCCAACAACGAAATTGAAACTTTAGTTGGAACTAGAACCCGTATGATGCAATCTAAACTAAAAAATGTTGAGCATCTTGAAGCTCCCAAAGAAGAACCAACAAAACTTATCGATCTTGAAGAAGAATCCCCCAGCTAATTATTTTTTGTAGTTCTCTTCTTTTATTCTTGTGTTTTTTTAGCACTTCGGTTGGTTACTACTTCAATGTTTGTTTTGACGTTTCGATTATTTAATGATGATGGAATTTTATCAATTAATTCACTAATTGACTCTTCCGACATGTTTTCTGGAAATGTTACATTGACTTTTACCTCCTCAGGAAATCGAACGGAAACACAAGAAGTAATAAATAATAAGACTAGAATTAAGTAAGTAAATTTCATAAGATTTAAAGTTTTAATTTAATATACATCTTATAGAGGGCAGAAAACCTCTAATGTTACATTTTTGACTCTTACAATTAAATAATGTATTCTTTATCTAAAGTTTGATATATATTTTTTTGTTGTATAGATATTTTGCTGGAAGCCAAATGATTCCTGCATAAAGCAATGCATACAAGAGTGAAGCAAGTTTTGGAGCAACACCCACGGCGGTTACACCTTCCATAAAAATGTCATTAAATTTAAAACCCCATATTCGATCACTATAAAAAATGGTAGTAAGAATACCAGCAAGAGCATAGGTAAAGATCGAATTGACCCCAAATATTTGAGCAAAAATTAGGTGTTTTCCCCATAGTTTTAGATCGCAGATAAAAACAAAAAAGCCAAGAGCAAGAGATGAAATTCCTGCCAGAAAAAGGGTGAAAGAACTACTCCATAAATTTTTATTTAGGGGGAATATGTATTGAAGAATATCTCCAAAAAAAAGCAGCACAGAGCCCATAATAAAGAGTTTGATCAATTTTTCAGAAAGTTGCTTTTGAGATTTAATAATGTAGCCTGCAAGCATCCCAAAAATACCTGTTGCAATGGCTGGGAGTGTACTAAGAATGCCTTCAGGATCCCAGGTTTTTTGCCAAAGCACCCCCGGTAAATAAAGACGGTCTATATAGTGAGCCCAATTTTTTTCTGGCACGCTCAAATCAGGAATTCCAATGCCTGGAACTGGAACAAAACACATCAAAATCAAATAACCAACAACAAGACCTATGGCTGTGTAGAGCTGAGTTTTTCTGCTGGTATAAACAAAAAGTAACGCAGTGAAAAAATAAACAAATGCAATTCGAGGTAATACGCCAACCCAGCGAATTCTTTCAAAATCAAATGCGGGCCATAGCCACAAAATAAGTCCTACTATATATATTTTAATACTTCGCCAAATAATTTTTTTGATCAATTCTTTTTTAGGTTGGGATTGAGCTTTTCTGCCCAATGATAAAACAATAGAAGTGCCCATTATGAACAAAAAAGTTGGAAATATATAGTCTGTTGGGGTGAGACCATTCCAATCTGCATGAAGCAATGGACTATAAACATGAGACCATGACCCTGGATCATTTACAATGATCATAAAAATAATGGTTAGACCTCTCAAGATATCTACGGCTATTATTCTCTGGTTGTTCATTTTTCTGTTTTAGTTTATTTCAATAGTTTTTCCACCTCTTCTATTTGCATTGAAAACACGAATTTTCACTTTAGCTTCTGGATTAATTTCTACAGGCTTTTGATACAGCGCATCTTGATCAGTTGGTAGACTTCCATCAAGGGTGTAGCGAATTTCCATTCCCGGGAATGCCTGCCTGATGTAAAGTTTATTTTGTTTGATAATGGCTCCAGCTTTTGGAAGATCATAAGCCCAAGGTTTGAGTCTTTGGTCAATCAAGGGGAGTTGACGCTGTCCTATGGTGTTAGAAAATTGATTCCAGTCAACGTTCATTGCAGCTATCTGTTCTTCTCCTTTGAGGTTTATCCAGTCGGGGCGTGGTGCCCATGAACGTTCAGAAAAAATAATTAGATTAGGAAAAAACAAGGCGTCAAAAATCATTTCATTCCGCACAGTTTCTGTCCACAGTTGACTTTGGATTCCCAAAAAATTATCAGTATTTTTTGGATTCAATTTCATTTTTTGTGATATGTAGGTTTGTGAAATGTTATTTTTTTTGTTCAAATAAGCATTGTTGAAAACATCTTCAGGATCTGTAGCCCAACTGTCTTTATAGTTGACATAGCCAGACCAATTCAGACCGTAGTTTTCAAAATCACGATCATCTGTCATATCAAAATAAAAAGCGGCTGAGTTGCTCATCACAGTTTTAAAGCCACTGTTTGCGAATTTGTATATCATATCTTCTCTTCCCTCTCCCCAAATATTATTCCACACATAGGGAATCACCTCTTTGTCAAATTGCTCTTCTTTTATTTGAGTTTCTTCTTGGCTTTTTTCAGAGTGAGCTAACAAAAAATCTTCCCAGCCTGCCATAATAATGTGCTGTTGATCAAAAATATTTTTAATTCTTTTTAAGGCATGATTATATAGTTCAAGGGTGTTTTCTAGTTGATGTTTTTTCATGTAGGAGTTACAAAGGGGAGAAGCTGTCCAAACCCCATAGGGTAACTCATCTGCCCCTATACTAAACTGTTTCAATTTGAGTCCAGCAGTTTCATACATTTTCTTAAACTCAAGGACTACTTTTTCATAAAAAGCGAAGGCACTCTCTCTGCAAATGCAAGCCACATTATCATCAAATAGCTGAGCAGAACGATAGTCACTTTCATCATCAGGATCAATTAGACGATAGTTTGAATTTCCTTCCTTCTTTTTGAAACGTGCTTCCATAGATAGAATGGCTGCTCTTGCATGAGATGGAAAACTAATTTGAGGCATGACCGTAATCTTTTTCTGATTGGCATAGTTGAGAAGGTTGATAAAATCTTCTTTACTTAAAAAGCCATTGCCTCTTTTTCCTCCTTTTGCACCAGAGCCATAGAAAGGAATCAATCTTTCCGCTTCATCAATGGTATATCCTCGTTGACTGCCAATTTCTGTCAATTCAGGCAGCCCATCAATTTCAATACGCCACCCTTCATCGTCAGAAAGTCTTAAATCGAGATAGTTTAGTTTATAGAAGGCCATGGCATCAATGACCTGTTTGATTTTTTTTAGACCGTAAAAGTTTCTTGAAATGTCTAGCATAAAACCTCTATACCCAAAACGTGGTGCATCTTCAATATGCAACAAAGGCCAATTAGATTGCTCTAATGCGGCAGTTTGGATTATTTGATCTAAAGATTGTAAACCGTAAAAAACACCTAGCCCATTTGGCGAAGAAATCTCTATTTGCTGTTTATCTATTGTTAGTGTATAGGCTTCATTAGAAAGATTTTGATTTTGTTTTATGCTAAAGTTAGCCTCTTGTTGATTTGACACCCATTGTATAGGTTTTTCAAATTGATCCTTTAGCACCAATTCAATAGCTCCTTTTTCGGTTTGGAGTTTCTTATCAATAAAGATAGTCCAAGATGAGTCAGTTTTTCTAGAGCCTCTTAATTGTACCATTTTCTTTGGAGTAGGTACCACCCAAGAAAGTTGTTTTTTAGGGAGTTTACTGATAGCAGCATAATCGGCGTAGCGTTCTTCGGCTGAGGGGATTTTTAATCCTTCTATTCCTTTTGCTTCCTTCCAATGTAGCTTAGTTGTAAGTTCTAACATTTCATTTTCGTTATTGACAATAAAAGCACCCATGGGTCCCATCACTTCCCTATTGATCACTCCCTTTTGAATGCCTAGAAATCGTAGGGAAGTTCCTGCATCAAAGTTCCAATTTTCATCAAATTTTAAAATTAAATATTGTTGACCATTGACCCATTCCGAGGAAATACCCTCAGGTAAACTTTCTTCTATAGGAGTTCCTAGAATTTGGTTCCAATGCAAAGACCATTGTCCTCCCTTTAGGTTTTTGTTAGAATTATTTGTTAACAAATATTCTATTTCCATTTGATCTTTTTCAAAATCAAACGCTTTTATGGTAAAATCAAAATGAATCTTTTGACTTGACGTTTTAGGAGAAGAACATTCGATGCTAATAAAACCTAAGAGCAGAATAAAAAAAAGAGAATGTTTCATTTATTTAGAGTGATATGTTGAGGAAAGGTAATTTATTTTTTCAAATTGATACAAATCCCAAAAAACAAGAAAATTAAAATTTTGTACATTAAAAGAAAAACAAAACCCAAAATCCAATGATTATTAAGATTCAATTCAAATGTGTAGGGACAATCAAGATTGTCGCCACTCTAATACTTTTAATTTCTCTTCAAGCTTGTCAAAATCAAACCTCTGAAAAAGGTGAAACGCTGCCCGTAAGTGCTCTTAAAACCTATGTGAATCAAAGTAGTACTGATTTTTCATTTGAAATAAAAGATACCATAAGTCATCCTAAGGCAAAAGTATTTCACATAAAAATGAATTCTGGCCGATGGCTTTCAGAAAAAGAGGTGAATAACCCTTTATGGTGGCATTGGGTTGACATTGTTGTGCCTGAAACAACGGATACTGAAACTGCATTAATGTTTATTGGAGGAGGTTCACTCTATGATAACCAGGTTTTTTTAGATAGTACTACAATAGCTCAGGCCATCAATACGAAATCAATCATTGCTCACATTAGTAATGTTCCATTTCAACCCCTTTCTTTCAAAGGGACAGATTCCATTCAGCGTTATGAAGATAATATAATTGCTTATGGTTGGGATAAATTTTTGAAAGGAGGAGCAAAAGAGGAAGATGTAGAATGGTTGGCACACTATCCTATGACAAGAGCAGTAGTTCGCGCGATGGATGTGGTGGAAGAAGTCTCACAAAATGTTGGTGCCTCGGTGTCTTCTTTTTTTGTTTCAGGAGCCTCTAAAAGAGGATGGACCACATGGACTACGGCAGCAGTAGATGATCGGGTGATGGGTATTGCTCCACTGGTGATAGATATGTTAAATATAAATCCATCTTTTGATCACCATTATAAAGTATATGGCGACTGGTCTCCAGCCGTTCAAGATTACACAAACAATGCTATTATGGACTGGATGGGTTCTCAAGAATTTAATCGGATGATGGATTTTATAGAACCGTATCAATTTAAAGCGCTTTTCACCATGCCAAAATTAATTGTCAATGGAACTATTGACGAATTTTTTGTCACAGACTCTTGGAAATATTATTGGGATGATTTACCAGAAAAAAAATATTTACAATATGTTCCAAACGGAAACCACGGTTTGGCTGGACGCTACAGCACACAAAATATATTTTCTTTTTATGATGCACTTATTCATCAAAAGCAGCTACCAGAAATGGAATGGACAATAGAAGAAGACCAAATAGTTATAGAAGTGAAATCAAATATGCCCTATGAAATTGCACTATGGCAAGCCAATAACCCTATGACAAGGGATTTTAGAATTTGGGCTGTCGGCAAATCATGGCAGAAAAAGACTCTTCCCATTAATCCTGCAGGGCAATATGCAATTAAAATTCCTATTCAAGAAAAAGGATTTGCAGCCTCTTTAGTAGAAGTTATTTTTAATCCGTCCTCACCAACTCCACTTATATTAACCACTGGAACAACGATTAAACCAGATCAATATCCTTTTGAAAGTTATCAACCTAAACAGCCTTTGGGTACCTACAGTCAAAACTGAGTATTTTTTTTTATTGGGATCAAACAAGGCTAAGAATTTTTCTTAAACCCATAGCGAAGCTGACCCCAAAAAGTAGAGGGAATTTGTTGATCTCCTGGAAACCCAAGAGTTAAATGAGCGTCTGGTTTGGGGACATGATAGGTTTTAAAAAGATAATCCCAAAAACTCAGGCTTATGGCAAAATTAACACCTACTTTTCCATCAGGTTGAGCGTGAGCGTGATGATACAGATGCATCACAGGATTATTGAAAACATATTTCAAAGGGCCCCAAGTAATTTTTAGGTTTGCGTGATTGATATGTCCAATTGTGATGGCTACAAAATGAACAATAAAAGCCTGTTGTGGCTCAAAGCCCCCCAAAAGCATTAAGCCAACCGTTTTTAGGGGTTTGTATAAAATGTTTTCCATCCAGTGATAACGCAGGTGTGCTGCAAACCCCATTTCCTTAACGCTGTGATGAATTTTATGAAACGCCCACAAAAATGAATATTTATGCAATAGAATGTGAGTAAACCATTGAACAAAATCGAGTACTACAAAAAAAATGAGAAGTTGTGCTAGGGGTGGTAATGCATCTAAATGTATAATTTCTAAGCTACTGGGTGCTAATCCTATTTTTGAAACCAATAGACCAACTGTTTGATAAAATCCACTGATTGCAATTGAAAAAATAAAAAAATTAAAAAACATGTAAAAGACGTCCAAGGCAAAGTCTTTTCTAAAAACAGCTTGGTTCTTTCTCCAAGGAAATAAAATCTCAAGTACCCACACCAAAAGAGAAATTAATATCAGCCCCCAGAAGTAATTTTCATAAAAGGGGACGTCGATCAGCATTGATCGAACTGTCCAATTTAATGAACCCATAAATGCATTTAAAAAAACTTCTAAAAAATCCATCATTCTTCATTGCACATAAGTATGTGCTTCAGCAACACTTTAAAATACAAACTTAATCAAGAATATGGAATATTAAAATAAAAAACTCCTCATAAAAAAATAGGGAAATTGATGAGAACCTTAAAGAGTTTAATCCCATAAGTGAATCAAATAGATTTGTGGTGAGTTACAGTTTGATTTAATTTCAATTTTTAACAGATAAAATAAAACCCTATAAATTAAAAATTTAAAGGGTTAAAAAGTGGTACCTCCAGGAATCGAACCAGGGACACAAGGATTTTCAGTCCTTTGCTCTACCAACTGAGCTAAGGTACCTTTGTTGAAGCAAGGGCAAATATAATCGGGTTTTTGTTTCCTCACAAAATAATTCCATTCAATTCTTCTTATTTTAGTGCCTTTAAACTTGCATGTATCTCATTTTAGATTTTGGAAACACTAGAATTAAGCACTTTGTTTATCGTGAAAAAGCATTGGTAGCCTCAAAAGTAAGTGTCTTTTCAGACCTTTCAGAATCACTTCATAAGACAAAGCAAGAATTTCCTAAAATTACAGCCATTTTAATAGCTGATGTTTGGGGTAAAGCGAAAACAATAGTTTCAGAAATATTTTCGAGTCAAAAAATTATTATTTGCAATTTAAATCTCAACATGCCATTTACAACATGCTATGAAAGCCCAACATCTTTTGGTGCAGACCGAATAGCGCTATTGTCGGCAATTTGTTTAGCCTATCCAAAGCAAAATGTACTTGGGATTGATTTAGGAACGTGTATTACTTTCGATTTTATTGATAAAAATGCGAAGCATTATGGAGGAAGTATTTCACCAGGATTCGAAATGCGTTACAAAAGTGTTCATCATTTTACCGGTCAGCTTCCAGAATTATCTCCCAAAAAGCCAAACTCCCTTATTGGTATAGATACTGAGAGTGGTATACATTCTGGAATTTACTATGGTATATTGCATGAAATTGAAGGTCAAATTGAATTTTACAAGGCTCGATTTAAAAATTTAACAGTAATTTTTGTAGGTGGAGACAGTCAAAGGTTGCCCATGCCATATAAAAATGGCATATTTGCTCCTAACAATTTTTCAGCAGATGGTTTACGCCACATTCTAGAACTCAATATCTGAAGATGATTCGTAAGATTGTTTTAGGTTTATTTCTTTTTTTTGCCCCTTTCCTGAAAGGACAAAATGCATCAGCCTCACCCTATTCCTTTGCAGGTTTGGGAGAGTTGAATTTTAGAGGGACCCAAGTAAATCGATTTATGGGAGGTTTAGATGTCTACACTGATTCCATACATGCTAACTTAACTAACCCAGCTAGTTATGGAGAACTCAAGCTAACAACTTATTCTTTGGGTATTCATTATAAGTCCAATCTAATGGCTGACGAAACCTTTTCAAAAAATGGTCAAACCGCTACTTTAGATTATTTGGCTGTTGGAATCCCTGCAGGTAAGTTTGGTTTTGGTTTTGGAATTATACCGCTGACCTCTGTAGGCTATAAAATAAATAGCTTAAACGAAACTGTAGAACCAGCTCTAATTGATCAATTTCAAGGAAGTGGAGGAATTAACCAAACATTTTTTTCTGTAGGTTTTCCTTTGTTTAAATTTCTTCATTTGGGGGCAACCCTCAATTATAATTTTGGAAATTTAGAATATCAAACAGAACAATTTAAACAAGGGGTTGACTTTGCAACCCAACTCAATAGAAAATCATCTGTTTCTGGTTGGAGCTATCAAGTTGCTGCAAATGTGACGGTGCCAATTGGTGCCAAACATGAAATGAAAGCCATGTACACTTATCAGCCAATGGCAGATTTTGATTCCTCAAATGAACAAATTATCTTTACGCGCTCTATATCGAATAACACAATAATCGATTTTGAAGAAATAGATTTATCTGCAAACGGATTACAGAATACAACAATGAAACTCCCTTTGTCACAAAAATTTGGTATTGGATTTGGAAAACCTAAAAAATGGTTTTTGGGTGTTCAAAGGAATATGAGTTCTTATTCAACCTTTAAAAATTCTTTCGTGTTGAGAGAAAATATCACTTATGAAGATGCTTCTCAGTTTACAGTAGGTGGTTTTTTTATTCCGAATTATACCTCTTTAACTAGTTATTTTAGCAGGGCTGTTTATCGGTTTGGTTTTCGAAAGGAGGAGTTAGGCGTGTTGGTAAATAACATACCTTTAACAGAAACTGGCATATCTTTTGGAATAGGTTTACCTATGTCAGGCTATTCAAATGCAAATGTTGGAATAGAAATGGGTAGACGTGGAGAAAAAAATAATGGTTTGGTAAGAGAAACCTATTTTGCACTTCGAGTGGGGCTCTCTCTTAACGCATTGTGGTTTATAAAACCAAAGTATAATTAATTGAAAGAAAAATGAAAAAAAGTATTCTTTTATCAGTCGTTGTATTATTTGTAATAAAAGGAAATAAAGTATTTGGACAAGATAATCAAGAGTGTATTCAGAACCTATCCATTTTTGCTGAGTTCGCAAAAGTAAAAAACTATGACGAAGCCTACGCCCCATGGATGGCCGTGCGCAATGAATGTCCACAATTAAATAGGGCAATCTATTCTTATGGAGAACGTATTTTAAAGGATCGTATTAAGAATGGTAGTGATGAAGTAAAATTTTCAGCTAAAGAAGACATTTTAGTTTTTTACGATCAGTGGGCAACAAACTTTCCAGTCTATAAAAAGAAATCTCAATTAGGCGATGTGATTAGTAAAAAAGCCCAAGCCATGTTGGACTATCAACTGGGTGATCTAAAAACAGTATACAATACTTTTGACGAGGCGTTTACAAAAGACCCAAGTAGTTTTTCCAATCCAAAACACCTTTACAACTATTTCAAAACTTTCTATGATCGCTACAAGCAAAATGATCCTGAAGTAACAACCGAATTGTTATTTAATAAGTATGAGGAAATCTCTGAAAAGTTTGAATCGGAGAGTGTTGCTTTAGCCAAGAAATCGGACATAATTTTGAAAAAAGAAGAGGCAGGCACACCACTAAGCAGTAGAGAAGTAAGAAATAAACGAGTGTATGCGGTAAATTCAAATGCCATAGGCACATTTTTATCCAATTTAGATGCCATTATTGCCAAAGAGGCAACATGTGAAAATTTAGTCCCTCTTTACAAAGAAAACTTTGACGAAAACAAGGGAGATGTAATTTGGTTAAAGCGAGCTGCAAGTAGAATGGACAGTAAAGAATGTTCAGATGATCCTTTCTTTGTGACTCTGGTTGAAGCGCTTCATAATCTTGAGCCTTCTGCTGATTCAGCCTACTATTTGGGGATCTTAAATGATAAAGGAGGAAACAGTGAAGAAGCATTAAAATATTATGAAGAGTCAATTGCGTTGCAAACGGATGTCTATAAAAAAGCAAAGATTTTATTGAAAATAGCAAATAAATTTAAAGTAGCAGGCCGTAAATCGAAAGCTAGAAGTTATGCAAACAAAGCATTGAGTTTTCAACCTTCACTTGGGCGGGCCTATCTTTTAATTTCAAATATGTATGCCAGCAGTGCTAACAATTGTGGCGATACTCAATTTAATAAGCGAGCCGTTTATTGGTTAGCAGCAGAAATGGCTAGAAAAGCTGCACGTGTAGATCCATCTCTCAAAAATATTGCAAACAAAACAGCAGTAAGCTATGAAGGTCGGGCTCCTAGCAAAACAGATATTTTCACTGAAGGGAATCAGGGGCAAGTGATCAAATTTAATTGTTGGATCAGCGGAAGTGTTACTGTGCCTAGTTTGTAAATGGAACTTCAAAGTAGTCAACTAAACTATTTCTTAGTTGCTTTTTTCTTAATTTTAACTACTGCTTGTGTAGACACTTCTAGCACAGCCAAGAAGATCGTTGAAGATAAACAACAACCAGTAGGAACAGCCAATAACATTCGAATGGTTTATACAGATTCAGCAAGAATTCAAGCAATTCTTACTGCTCCAAAGCATATTGATTATACCAATTTGAGTTTCCAATACTCTCTTTTTCCTGAAGGATTAAAAGTGGTTTTTTATGATCTCGAGGGAAATGAAAGTGAACTTAGAGCAGACTATGGAACACTATACAATGCTACAAAATTAATTGATTTGAAAGGAAATGTAGAATTACTCTCCAGTGGTGGAGGCATTCTGAAAACAAATCAACTTTTTTGGGATGCTGATGCAGAATGGATGTTCACAGAAGAACCTTTTACTTTTCAAGACGACGATTATGATTTTGAAGCCATTCGATTGGATGCTGATAAAGAATTCACTAAATTTCAGACAGGTAAATTATTAGGTACCATTAAGGTTTCAGAAGAACCTACTGATAGTCTTGTAGAATGAAAAGTTATCGAATTTCAGAGGTAATATATTGGATTATAGCCATTATTTCATGTTTTGAAGCCTACACCCTATGGAACACTAATACTTCAAAATCATACCTTTTTTTAGGCTTTGCAATTGTATCCATTTTCATGGCATTTTTTAGGCGGCATTTTAGGAAAAAATTTGATCAACGTGCCAAACCAAAAAAATGATAGTTGCTGATAGTATCATTTTAATTTGCTTATTGCTTTCCGCATTTTTCTCAGGAATGGAAATTGCTTTTGTTTCTTCAAATCGCATTTTCTTGGAAATAGAAAAAAGACAAGAGGGATTCACTTCAAAAATCCTTAAGCGCATCACAAAAGACCCTTCCCGATTGATTACAACACTTCTCTTGGGCAACAATATCGCTCTTGTGGTTTATGGAATTTTTATGGGTGAACGCGTTTTGAATCTCTTTTTTCCTGAAGCCTTGCTAGTAACTGACCCAGGTTTGCGAATTGTTTTTTACCAAACCCTTATTTCTACTGCAATCATCTTGCTAACCGCTGAATTTTTACCCAAAGTTTTTTTTCAATTATACGCGAACACCTTTTTGAAAATATTTGCACTTCCAGTAGCTTTCTTTTATTTCTTTTTTGCACCAATAACTTTTTTGATAATGGGCTTGACCAACTTCATGCTTAAGTATTTTTTTGAAGCTAAGCCCCAACAAATGCAACTTTCTTTTTCAAAAGTTGAGTTAGGCAACTATATAGAAGAACAATTAGAGTCTACTGACGATAAAGAAAATCTAGATTCTGAAATTCAAATATTTCAAAATGCATTAGAATTTTCAGGGGTGAAAGCTCGTGACGCAATGGTGCCTCGTGCTGATGTCATCAGTGTTGAAATTAATAATTCTGTAGATGAACTTAGAATGCTTTTCGATAATACAGGTTTCTCTAAAATCCCTGTCTATGAAGATAATATTGACGAGATAAAAGGCTATATCCATACCTTCGAAATGTTCAAAAAACCACAATCGTTAAAAAAATGTCTTATGCCAGTAGCTTTTGTTCCTGAAGCTATGCCTGTTCAAGAAGTGCTTAAAATGCTAACAAGACAGCGAAAAAGTATGGCGGTAGTTTTGGATGAGTATGGTGGTACTTCCGGAATAGTGACTATTGAAGATATTGTAGAAGAGCTTTTTGGTGAAATAGAAGACGAACACGACGTTATTGCCCATTTCGAAAAAGAATGGGGAGAAAATGATTATGAATTTTCAGCTCGTCTTGAAGTTGAATATATCAACCAAAAATATTCTCTTGATTTACCAGAAAGTGAACATTATGAAACCTTGGGCGGCTGGGTAGCCTATCATATGGGAGAAATACCTAAGTTAAAAGAAAGAATTGAGCTTCAATCCTTCAAAGTAAAAATTACAAAAGCAAGCTCAACCAAAATTGAACGCATAAGATTGAATAAAATAGATTGATATCTTAAAACCCTCTAATGATTTCAAAGCATCTAGTTTTATTTATTCATAGGAATAACTTAATTTCGCAGACGTTTAAAATATATGCAGCATGGCCATTTTAGGAAAAATTAGACAACGATCCGTTTTTTTAATTTTAGTTATTGGGCTAGCCCTATTCGCCTTTGTTATTTCAGGTGTTTTTGGAAACGGCAACCAAGGAGGCAATGCAACAGATCCTGTAGCTGTTATTAATGACGATGAAATTGATATAGAGCAATTTCGAGCCATGGTTGATCAGGCAGAAAGAAACTACAATTTTTCTACCATTCAAGCAGTCAATGTGGTTTGGGATCAGGCTATAAGAAGTAAGATTTTTGAACAAGAACTCAATGCATTGGGAATTGATGCTGGTAGAGAGCAAATAGAACAAATTGTTTCAGGCAATCAATCTTTTGTTCAAGACGCTCGGTTTCAAAATGAAGCAGGCTTTTTTGATTTTGGAATTTTTACAAATTTCATTGCTCAATTGAAAACTCAAAACCCCACAGCCTACGAGCAATGGAAATCACAAGAAAGAAGTATTATTGAAATAGCTAAACAAAATATATATTACGACTTAATAAAAGCCAGCAGTGGTTTGACCGAGGCAGAAGCAAAAGCAGCTTTTCATCTTGAAAACGACAATTTGAATTTAAAATATGTTCGTGTGCCTTTCGATTTTGTAGATGACAGCCTAGTAAGTATTTCTCAAAGCGAAATTAAATCCTATAGAGATGAGAATAAAGACCAATATCAACGCGATTCGTATAGAAATATTCAATATGTGAAGTTTGAAAATGCTGCCACAGAAGAAGATATTTCTTCCATTCGTCTTCGACTAGAAGGACTTATTGACCAGCGTATTGCTTATAATAATGTGTCTAAATTAACAGACACTTTAGAAGGCTTAAAAACGACTAAGCAAGTGGCTGATTTTGTAGATGAATTTTCAGAACAGCCCTTTGATTCTGTTTATAAACCCAAGGGAATTTTGAACAATGAATATGCGGATATAATTTTCGGATTAAACCAAGGTGAAGTTTTTGGGCCCTACCAAGACGGTAATTTTTATAAAATTTCTCGTATGCTTGATAAAAAGAAGAACGCCTCTATTCGAGCAAGCCATATATTAATCCCTTATGATGGCGCTTCCAGAGTATCTGAAGATGTAACCAGAACAGCAGCAGAAGCTAGAAAAGAAGCCAGGAGGATTTATCGTTTTGCCCGCAGAAGGAACGCTAATTTTGAAGACTTAGCAAGAGAATTTTCAGAAGGTCCTTCAAAGTCTTCAGGGGGTGATTTAGGATTTTTTCAAGAAGGTGAAATGGCAGCGCCCTTTTTTGAATTTTGTGATGCAGCTAGAGTGGGAGCAATAGGTGTGGTTGAAACAGAATTTGGATTTCACGTTGTAAAGGTGACGGATAAAAATGATTTAGCTTTGATTGCAGACGTCATAGCCGCAATTGTTCCCTCTGATAAAACATCAAATGAAATTTTCAGAAATGCTACTCAATTTGAGATGGATGCCCTTGAATCAGATGATTTTTTAACGACAGCAGAAAATACAAATTATGAAGTTCAGCCAGTAAACAATATAGCTGAACTGGAAGAAAATTTACCTGGATTATTTCAACAACGTAACATTGTAAAATGGGCATTCGATTCCGACACAAAGTTAGGAGCTATTCGACGTTTTACTCTTTCTGATGGCAGTTATGCGGTGGTTCAATTAACAGCTAAACAAAAAGAAGGATTGGCAGAATTAGATGAAGTTGAAAGTGAGATTAGAGCAATTCTAATTAAAAAGAAAAAAGCAGAGTTGATTGTTGAGCAGTTTGAAGCAGTAACCACACTTGAAGAATTAGCTGAAAAAACTGAACAATCTGTTGAAACAGCTTCAGCAATCAATCAAAGTAATGCTACTTTGGTGGGTTCTGGAGAAGAGCCCTATATTCTAGGAGCAGCCTTTTCACTTCCTCTCAATGCGCCTTCTGTATTAATGACAGGTGAAGAGGGTGTTTACAAAATAGAAGTGACACAAAAAAACATTGCACAGGATATTGGAAATTATGATAATTATGCTAAAAACCTTCGTGATGAAGCCAATAAACAACTCGACGAAATAATTTTTGAAGCCTTAAAATCCGCGGCTTCTATAGAGGATAATAGAGTCCTTTACTACTAGCTCCAACCCCAATAAAATAAGCATTTTATAGACTTAGGCACGATTGTTGATAGGTGTGGTTTATATTACAATAAAATGCACGATTTATCACCTACTAAAATTCCTTCACCAAAAAGCAATCGATTATCTGGAACTCAATGGCGTTGTATAGGGCAAACAGAGGAGGGCATAGAATACCATGAATTGAGATTTATTTCCTCAACTCAAGTGGAAGGGTGGTCTAAAGAATCTGGTGAAAATCAAGTGGAACAAATGTTCAGTGCTACCTTCATTATCGAAGACGATCATATTATTTTTGAACGACAAGAAGATAGTTTTAAAGCGGTTAAGGCTATAGATACCCTACTTGCTTTTGTCGATGGAAGTGTAATGGTTTTTCACAAAGTGCCTTAATACTAGTTTTTCAGTATCTCTGTAAACTTAAATATAGTCGTATAGCCCTTTGACTTGAAATATGAAGGAGATTCTGGGTTTCCTGAAACCAACATAAAATCTCCTCCCCAAGCACCTAGACTCTTGATTTGCCCACCAAAATCTCTAAATTGACTTTTTTGTAGAGGTTCTCGATTAAGGTATCGACTTACTAAGGTTTCATGTTCGAAAAGCAATTGATTGAATTCCGCTTGATTGTTACATAAGGTTATTGTCTCCGTCAGTTGATTCATTCGTTCAATGTCATGAAAGGGTACACTTTTAGTTCTTTCGATCTCAGCTTGGCTATTTTGTTTTGAATTTTGATAAACAAAAAATAAATTGCTTGCAAATGGTGGATTAAAAGGCACTGGAACTACTTCTGGGGTTAGTTTATTTTTGGTATAATGAATGGCACTCTTTGCAGAAGCACAAGAAATATCATAGCCACTACCACCAAATGTCATATCTAATAAGCTGAAGGGATTCACTTGCGCCCACTGCGCAATATTTGAAATAAGCGTTGATGAGCTTCCAAGGCCCCAATGGCGGTCAAATTCTAAATGGGTATCAACCTGTCCTCCGTGAGTTAAAAAGGTGGGATTTAGAGCACGTGTTGCCTGTAATATTTGAGTTAGTTTTGTGCCAATTTTTGTTTTTTGAACTCCTTTTTCTAATAGGTTTTCTAATTCAAATTTACCTTCATACCATATTTCTCCTTGTTGATCAAAGCTCTTCCACAATAAACAATTTTGGTCCTCTCTTTTATATTGAAGTGATTGTCCATATTGACTTGGAACTGCTAGGGCTTTTGCCCCTGCTAGGACATAATACTCTGCCGTGATAAGAAGTTTTCCGTTACTATGAAATAGTGTTTTCAACCCTGAGATTTTTTCTAACCATTTGAACCTTTGATTTTAAGACCAAAAATCCTATTCTAATGATGGTGTAAAAATAGGGTTTTTGTTGAGCTAATGCTTTTCTCTATTAAGCACTTTGTCTCTTTTTTATATATTAGAGAGGTAAACCGGAATGGACATGTTAAAAACTACACTATACACAATCTTAATCCTAAATTGCTATCTTTTAATTGGACAGGAAACTGGTTTAAAGATTGAAGACGTATTAAGTGTTGATTTTCAACCAGAACGCTTAGAATCTATTCGTTCATTGAAAAATGGAGATCAGTATATGACGCTATCTGTTTCCTATGAAGAAAAAAAATCAATAATCTATCAGCATTATTATTCTGGGAAAAAGCGCAAAGCAATTTTAGTGGAAAATGATTCTAATAAAGGAATTCCATTTTTTACTGATTATACATTTTCTAAAAATGAAACTAAGCTTTTGCTTGAAACGGAAATGAACCCCATTTATAGGCGATCAAAGCAAGCTATATATTGGGTATACGATATAGAGAATAAGGCTATAGAAAAACTTTTTCCTCATAAAATTCAAGAACCTTTGTTGTCTCCTAACGGAGAATTTGTGGCCTTTGTCTATCAACGAAACCTTTACATAAAGGACCTCAAAAAAGAAACAACAAAAAAAATAACCAATGATGGTAGTTTTCAAATAATTAATGGTATAACCGATTGGGTGTATGAAGAAGAATTTGGTTTTGTTCGTGCGTTTGATTGGAGTCCTGATAGCAGCCATATTGTCTATATGCGTTTTGATGAATCTACTGTTCCTATTTTTTCAATGGATATTTATGGTTTTGACACTTATCCTTTTCCCTATGCCTTTCGTTACCCTAAAGCTGGGGAGAATAATTCTAAAGTGCAACTGTTTGTCTATGAGCTAAATACTGAGACCAATAGAGAAATATCAATAGGATCAGAAAATCCCTATTATATCCCTAGAATTAAGTATGTGGGCAATAAGCATGGCTTGCTTGTTCAAACGCTCAATAGACATCAAAATCACTTAAAATTATGGAGAGTAGATCCATTAAAAAATACTTCAAGTCTCCTTCTAGAGGAAAAAGATACAGCCTATGTGAGCATTCAGGATCATCATAAATTTTTGAATGATGGCACTTTTTTATGGTTGAGTGAACGAGATGGATATTACCATATTTATCATTATGACAATGAGGGCAAACGAATAGAACAACTCACAAAGGGTGAATGGGAGGTTACTGCAATTTATGGGATGAATGAAAAAAATAAAGAGATATACTATCAATCAGTTGAATTTGGTAGTACTAATAGAGTTATATTTTCCCTTGCACTAAAAGGAAAAAAGAAACGCGTTCTAGCTTTTAAATCAGGTTTCAACGGAGCCACTTTTAGTGCAGACAAGAGCTATTTTATTCATTCTTATTCAGACGAACAAACACCACCAAAATATGCTGTATATGATAGTAAAAAGGGAAAAAAGATTCGAGATTTATTAAATAATGAAACATTAAAAACAAAATATTTAAACAAAAAACTACCTTGGAGAGAATTCTCAACAATCAATATAAATGGAGAATCATTGAATGTTTATCTCCTCAAGCCAGCAGATTTTGACCCTTCAAAAAAATACCCTGTTTTATTGTATCAATATTCTGGTCCTGGTTCGCAAGAAGTCAGCAATCGTTGGGGAGATACAAGAGATCTTTGGCACAAAATGTTAACACAAAAAGGGTTCATTGTTGCTTGTGTTGATGGACGAGGTACTGGCTTCAAAGGGGCAGCCTTTAAAAAAGCCACCTACTTGAATTTAGTAAAATATGAAACCTTAGATCAAATTGCCTTTGCCAAGAAATTAGCTGAAATGCCCTTTATTGACTCTAATAGAATAGGCATTTGGGGATGGAGCTTTGGTGGGCATATGGCCTCTCATTGTTTGCTCACAGCAAATGATACCTTTGCTATGGCTGTAGCCGTGGCTCCCGTCACAAACTGGCGTTTTTATGATACTATTTATACTGAACGTTTTATGAGAACCCCTCAAGAAAACCCATCGGGATATGATTTAAATTCTCCCCTAAATTATGCAGAACAACTCAAAGGGAAATACTTAATTATTCACGGATCGGGAGATGACAACGTTCATGTTCAAAATACATTACGAATGGTAGAAGCCCTTGTTCAAGCAAATAAGCAATTTGAATGGATGATTTATCCTGATAAAAATCATGGTATTTATGGAGGTAACACTCAAAACCACCTTTACACAAAAATGACTAATTTTATTATTGAAAATCTCTAAAATACAAATATGTCAAAACTGCAAAGTGATGCTCTAGACAAAGGCTTCTTTGGGCATCCCAAAGGACTATTGTACTTATTTTTTGCTGAGTTGTGGGAAAGATTTAGCTTCTATGGCATGAGGGCATTACTCACCCTCTACATGGTTAATGTCATTTTTGAGGCCTTGGCCACTAGAGATTTTGCAGCCGCTGCCGTTTATGCTTCCTACGGGTCATTAGTTTATGCCTCAACCGTAGTAGGAGGAAAAATTTCTGACGTTTTCTTAGGGTTTAGAAAATCAATATACTTGGGTGGTATTCTAATGGCTTTAGGCCATTTTGTTTTAGCCATTGAAAATAATTTAGCTTTTTATCTTGCTCTTGGATTTATTGTGGTAGGAAATGGTTTTTTTAAACCCAATATTTCCACATTTGTAGGCTCGCTATATGAACAAGACGATCCAAGAAAAGACTCTGGATTTACCATTTTTTATATGGGGATCAATATTGGGGGTTGGATTGCACCGTTGTTTTGCGGTTATTTAGGAGCACAATACGGTTGGCATTATGGTTTTGGTTTGGCAGGTATAGGAATGCTTTCAGGACTATTATTTTTTTACAGCGGTGTCCGTTCAGGCGTTTTTGAAGATCGAGGATTACCACCAGAAAACAATAAACTTAACGAATCCTTTTTTCTTATTAAAAGAGAGACCCTAATCATCATTTTAGCTTTTTTAACAGCCCCACTTATTGCATTTCTGCTTTATAGCTATAAGAGTATCGGAGGAGGAGAATCTTGGCTTGTTGATCAAAACATTGTGAATGTTATTTTTAAATTGATAGGTGCTATTATTATCGTTTATATGAGTTATATTCTTTATCATGCTACCACAGAAGAACGAAAAAAACTTATTGTAGCACTGTGTATCACTCTTTTCATGACATTATTTTGGGGATTTCATGAGCTATCAGGAAGTGTTATAACCCTTTTTGCGGCAAGAAATGTAAACCTCACTTTTATGGATGCTGCCCAGACCAATTCTCTTAATTCAATGTTCATCATCTTGTTGGCTTTGCCAATCTCCTGGTTTTGGACCTACCTCAATAAGAAAAAAAGAAACCCTAGAACCCCTTACAAGTTTGGACTAGGTTTAGTTTTTGCGGGATTAAGTTTTTATGTTTTATCCCTTAGTGGGAATGTGGCTGATGCTAATGGAATGGTTCCTTTTTCTTATTTATTGTGGCTCTATTTCTTGATCTCCATTGGTGAACTTTGTATGTCCCCAGTGGGTCTTTCTAAAATAACAGACCTTTCACCTCAACGAATAGTGGCCTTTATGATGGGAGTTTGGTTTTTATCCTCATCCTATGCTTTTCAACTTGTTGGGTTTATTGGAAAACAACTTGCCATTGAAAGTGATTCCAATGAAATAGGCGGGTTTGAGTCATTAGATATCTATATCGAAGGATTTGAATTAATCGCAAAATATTCATTAGGAGCAGGAATTATTGTAATTTTGTGTGCTCCCCTTTTAAAACGATTGATGGGAGGGGTTCACTAAGGCGAAATATGATGAGAACTTTTTTGTTTGTTTTTTTATTGTTTGGATATACTTCTACGAGTGCCCAAGAAATCCAATGGATGTCTTTAAACGAAGCCCTAGAAGCTCAAAAAAAAGAACCTAAAAAAATATTTATTGACGTTTATACAGTGTGGTGTGGCCCCTGTAAACTCCTTGATAATAAAACATTTCAAAACCCAGATGTAGCTCGTTATATTAGTGAATTTTATTATCCTGTTAAATTTAACGGTGAGGGCACCGAAACTATAAAATTCTTTGAGCAAACCTTCTCAAACCCCAATCACGACCCAAATCGTAGAGGGCGAAATACCACACATCAATTCACTCAATTTTTGGGTATTAAAGGGTATCCGACCATGATTTTTCTTAGTGAACAAGGTGATCCAATTATGCCTTTGGTAGGCTATAAAACCCCTCAACAACTCGAATTGTTTTTAAAAATGATAAAGCAAGGAGACTATCAAATATTTAAAACCTCTGAAGACTTTTTAAACTATCAGAAAAACTTTATTTCTAAATTTAGAGGGTGATTTTTAGTGCTCCTTTTTTTAACGTGTTATGAAAAGGAACATTTAGCTGTTTACAAGTTTTTTCCCAACGTTCAATATTCCAAGATGCATTGCTCCCATCAGCAATGACTAGTTCAAATCGATAGAGTGAAAGCCATCGTTCTAAATTGATTCTTGAATTTTTGGTCAATAGCAAATGAGTTGGAGTATGTGGAAACACAATTGTTTCTGCCTCTTCTCCTATTCGGAGCAGTTTTATTTTGCCGAGAGAGTAAAAGTTGAGCGGCAGCATTGGGGCTACTTCTTTAATATGCAAAGCTATTTTAAAGTCATTCAGAATGGTTGTAGATTTTTTATTTTCAAGATCTCTAACAACAAATACCTTTTCCCCCTTTTGAATAGCAATAATCTCTGCGTTATTCTGATGTAGGATCCATAAAGAATTTTCTTTTTGCACTTTTATTTCTTCGTAAACGTCATATAGATTTAGACTAAGGATTCCAATAAAAAAGAGTAGAAGATAATTTGCCTTAACGCTTTTAAAAAACAACAATAGTGAAAGTAGTACTATATATGTTATACTCAATTCAAATTGATCAATAGTCAGCTCTTTGAGCAAAAATTGATCTTGATTGGCAATAAGGTTGATAAAACCATTTAATAATTCAATTATTTTATCATAAAGCCATTGCCAAAATGGAGGTAGCTTAAAAAATAAACTAAAAAGAAGGGTGCATAGAGTGAGAATTAAAAACAAACTAAAAAAGGGAACAATGACTAAATTAGATATGAAAAATAGCCCCGGAAATTGATTGAAGTAAAAAATACTCAAAGGAGTTACTATCAGTTGAGCTGCCAAACTTATATAGAATGCTTGCACAAAAATTTTAGGTAAATAGTATTTGGGAATAAAAAATTTATGCAAAAGAGGATAAATCCAAAGAATACCAAAAACAGCAGCGTAACTCATTTGAAAACCAATTTTATGCAAATAGGGAGGGTGAATAATGAGAAGCAATAAGAATGAAAGAGTCAGAAAATGAATACTGTTTCCACTTCGATTTGCCATCTGTGCGAAGACTAAAAAAGAAAACATAGTGGCCGCACGTACTGCTGAAGGACTTGCTCCCGAAAAAAATGCAAAGCTCCACAATAAGACCAATACCAAAACTCCTCTAAGGTTGTTGCCCATAGGAACCTTTTTTAAAGGGCTCAATAAAAGGGAGAAAAAGAATGCTAAAATACCCAGATGCAATCCAGAGATGGCTAAAAGATGAATCACACCAGCATTGGCGTAGGCTTCTCTTATTGATTCATCAATAGCATTCCGATCACCCAGCATAAGTGTTTGAATCATTTGTTTGCTTTGCGTTTTCAATCCACTTTTTTGAATTTTATTTAAGACAAAAACCTTCCTTTTTAAGAATGCATTTTGGAGTGATTTTATTGGACCCTTTTTAGCATTTAGTGGTATTGCCTCCTGTAGAGAAAATTGATAATTTATCGATTGTTGGGATAAGAATTTCTTATAATTGAATGTACCTGGATTTTTAGGGGGTGCAATTTCTTTGAGTATTCCTTGTGCGAAGAGAAAGGTTCCTTTTTTGAATGGAGGGGTAAGGCTGTCTTTTTTTTGATAAACTAAAACTTTGCCATTCAAAGGGTTGTTTTTAAACGCTTCTACTTTGGCCTTGTAGCTATGCGAAAATGAATTGGCTCCGTTGTATTGAATAATCTCTAATTGGAGGGTTATAAGTTGCTCTTTAGGGAGGTGATGTTCAAAGTGATTTTTGTTGGGACTATAAAAGTTTTTATAGTTTAAAGCTCCAAGCAGCATAAAACTGAAATAAAGAATGAGACATTTTAATGCATGAAACCGTTTAGAAATGATAAAAAGACAAAAAATAGTAACCAATAAATACGATACAAAAACCTTCCATAGTAATGTTATAGAAGTGCTGAAAGAAGCACACAATAGCATTCCTAACGAAAACAGAAAGGTGATAATATATATTGGGTTTTTGGGGACTCTCACAAACCTAAAGATACTTATTTAGGTTTCAAATTCAAATATCTAGGAGTGTTCTAAAAGTAAGTTGGCAACTCTTTCACTCGCACCAGGGGGGCCTAATTTTTCCTCTAATATTTTATAATCTGACTTTATATTTTGTTGCCCCGTTGTGCTTAATATTTCTCGCAGAACTTTTATTATATTTTTTTCATTGCATTCGTGTTGAATTAGTTCTCTCACAGCTTCTTTGTCTAAAATTAAATTTACCAGTGAGATATAATTCAACCTTACTAATTGTTTTCCAATGAAATAGGTAAAAAAACTACTCTTATAACACACCATTTGAGGTACGTTAAAAAGAGCTGTTTCTAGTGTTGCTGTTCCACTGGTCACAAGGGCTGCTTTGGCGAAGCTCAACAGGGAATAGGTCTGATTATATACTATTTTCAAAGAAGAGCCTTGAAGCAATGATTCATAAAAAGTGGAGGAAAGACCAGGAGCTCCTGCAACCACAAATTGGTACTTTGGAAAATGGTATGCAATTTTTAAGAAAAGAGGCAGCATTTTTTTTACTTCTTGTTTACGACTTCCTGGTAAAAGCGCCACAAGTGGAAGTTTTTTTTCAATAGCATTGCGCTCTAAAAAATTGACATCTGGCTTGAGAAAATGTAGTGCATCTCTAAGGGGATGACCTACAAAATGGGTTTTAAAATTATGTCGGTTTTTAAAATAGGCGGATTCGAAGGGAAGAATTACATAAAGAGCATCAAGATTTTTTTTCATATCAGCCACTCTATTTTCTTTCCACGCCCAAACTTGTGGGCTAATATAATAGTGATTTTTAAATCCTTTCTCATGAGCCCATCGGGCTATTCTTAAATTAAATCCAGGATAATCAATGTAGACAATTCGATCGGGGTTAAATTTATCTATGTCCTCTTTACAGAAACGCAGGTTTTTTAAAATCGTGTTGAGGTTGATTAAAACTTCCCAAAAACCCATAAAAGCTAATTCTTTGTAGTCTTTGACAAGGGTGGCCCCCGCATTTTTCATTAACTCTCCGCCCCAGCAGCGGATTTCAGCTTTTGGGTCTTTTTTTCGAAGCGCATGAATAAGGTTAGAGCCGTGTAAATCTCCTGAGGCTTCACCAGCAATAATATAGTATTTCACCAATTATAAAATTTAAGCTAATTAATTTTTAATAAGGCAACCACAACAACAACCAAAAGTGAAATACACACAATTCCAGCAGCAAAAGGGATTTTATTTTTACGAAGGGCCAAAAAGAAAATAGGTAAATTTATTAGTGCACCCAGTGAAATTAAACCACCAAGCTGATTTTTTTGATACAGGTATTTCAGGCTTCGTTCAATAGAGTGTTGAGATAAAAAATAAGTGAAAATGAAGACCCCAAACAGGGTCCACAAAAACCCAGTGAAGATACCCCAATAAAATGTTTTGTCTTTTAAAAATTCCATGTGTTCAACTGCTGAATGCTGTGGTGGGCTGTCAAGTCAAATTGTGTAGGCACAATTGATATATACCCATTTTTCAATGCCCATTCGTCTGTGTCTTCTCCTTTATCTTCATTGATAAAATCTCCAGTAAGCCAATAATATTCTTTTCCTTGAGGATTGGTTCTTTTATCAAATTTCTCAACCCAATAGGCATTTGCCTGTCGACAAATTTTAATTCCTTTAATTTTTTGCTCTTTTGGAACAGGAAAGTTGACGTTTAGTACAACACCCTTTGGAATCAAATTTTCTAAGGCTTGTTGAGTGATTTTTTTGACAAAGGGCATCACTGGTTCAAAATCTGCGGCCCAACGAAAATCCAACAATGAAAAACCTATAGCAGGGATGCCTTCAATTCCAGCTTCAACAGCCGCACTCATCGTTCCAGAATAAATAACATTGATAGAAGAGTTAGAGCCATGATTGATTCCAGAAACACACAAATCAGGTTTGCGATAAAGTAATTCATTGATACCCAATTTCACACAATCGGCAGGTGTTCCTGAACAGCTATATTCCTTTTGTGGTCCTTCATCGAGTTTGATCTGGCTACATTGAAGCGTTGAATTAATTGTTATGGCATGGCCCATGCCTGATTGAGGACTGTCAGGGGCTACAACGACAACCTCTCCTAAGTGATTCATAACTGAAATTAAGGCTCTTAATCCTGGAGCAGTAATTCCGTCGTCATTGGTGACTAATATGAGTGGTTTTTTTTGCATCTAATTAAAAGACAAAGGTATGAAATAACCAGTGAGTTTATTTATATCATTATTAACATCAACTTTTTAGCAGAATCCATATCTTTAACGTTCCTATAAAATCTAAAAAGACTATGAAAAAGCGATTTTATCTGTATACCGTTGGAATTTCTTTGCTGATCACCACAGTAGTTTATGGTGTCACTGTAAATGAAAAGAATCCTGAAAAAGATAAATTTTTAATGGAAATTATATCTTATGTGTTAGAAAGGGGTCATTATGATCCTAAAACACTAGATGACAAATTTTCTGAAAATGTTTTCTTTGATTTTTTGAAATCGGTAGATGGGCAACGTCGGTTCTTTTTAAATGCCGATATCCGCTCTTTGGAACGATTTAAATTTGAAATTGATGATCAGTTCAAACAAACTTCTTTAGATTTTTTTGATAGAGCTTATGACCTTTTGATGGAGAGAATGAGTCAAGTAGAATTTTTATACAATTCCTTGTTAGAGCAGCCTTTTGAGTTTACTGTTGTTGAAAAAATAAATCTCGATTATGAAAATTTGCCCTATGCAAAATCGAACAAAGAGTTAGAAGACAGATGGCGTAAACGGTTTAAGTTAGATATTTTGGAGCGTTTCACCACTTTGAAAGAAAATGAGGTGCAGAAAAAAGAGCAAGATCCAGAATATGAAATGAAAGCTGACTCAATTTTAGAGCAAGAGGCTAGAGAAACAACTCTTGACAACATGAAAGCCTTTTTTGAAAGCTATAATGAACTTGAAAGAAAAGACTGGTTTGAATTCTACATCAATGCCATTGTAACCCAATTTGACCCACATACATTTTATTTTGCCCCTAATGATAAAGAACGTTTTGACATGAGCATTTCTGGTAAGTTTGAAGGAATTGGTGCTCGACTTGAAAAACGAAATGGAGAAGTCAAAATTGTAGAAGTCATTTCTGGGGGTCCCGTATGGAGAGGAGAGCTATTGGAAGTAGGAGATCTTATTCTAGAAGTTGCACAAGAAAACGAAACAGGTATTTCTATTTCCGGTATGCGCTTAGAAGATGCTATAAAATTGATCAAAGGGCCCAAAGGAACAACGGTCTATTTAAAAGTTAAACGTGTGGATGGAAAAATTGAGGTGGTGCCTGTGGTTCGAGATATTGTCGAATTGGATGAAACCTTTGCCCGTTCTTCCTTAATTGAAATAGAAAATAAGAAATTTGGTCTTATTGAACTCCCTAAATTTTATGTCAGTTTTAATGATTATGGCCAACGAAACGCGGCTACAGATGTGAGAAAAGAATTAGAACAACTAAAAGCCAAAGGGGTTTCTGGAATTATATTGGATTTGAGAAATAACGGAGGAGGCTCACTTAAAACGGTGGTTGATATGACAGGTTATTTTATTGAGCAAGGGCCTGTTGTGCAAGTAAAAAGTACAGGAGGAAGAAAAGAAGTTTTGAGTGATACAGATCGCAGCATTGTTTGGGATGGACCTTTAGTAGTATTAGTAAATGAATTTTCTGCATCTGCTTCAGAAATTATTGCGGGTGCACTTCAAGACTATAAACGTGCGATTGTATTGGGAAGTAAACAGACCTATGGCAAAGGAACTGTCCAAAATATGGTAGATCTCAATAGTATTATATCAAATAGTACCTATGGTGATTTAGGCGCTTTAAAAGTAACTACTGATAAATTTTATAGAATCAACGGGAGATCAACTCAATTAGAAGGCGTCCAGTCTGACATTGTTTTTCCAGATCGATATGCTTATGTAGAGATGGGTGAAAAAGATCAAGACAACCCCTTGCCGTGGGACAGAATTACGCCTGCAAATTATGAGCCATGGAAATTTCAACTCAATTATGACGAGGCCATAGCGAATAGCCAAAATAGATTAAAAAACAACCCTTTGGTTGATTTGATAGATGAACAAGCTCAGTGGGTTAAAAAACAACAAAATAAATCAGAATACTCTTTAACCTTTGATGACTTTAAAACAGAGCGCTCGAAGAACAAGTCTCTTTCTGAGAAATTTGAAAAAATAAACTCTTTTGAGTCAGAATATCAATTTCAATGGCTTCCTGATGCGAGCCACAAAGGTGATATTACTGTAGATTTTAAAGAGAAAAGAGAGCGGTGGCAAAAAAGCCTAAAAAAGGATCTCTATATCTATGAAGCTGTTCACATTTTGAGCGATCTTAGTCATAATTTAGCAAAACCAAAAACCAACAAAACGGCCTCTACGTTTGAATAAAGACGATTTTTTAGGGGAAAGATGAATTATTTCTTCAGAAAAAAGGGAATTGATTTTTCATCCATATTTAGTGCTTCCTATATCTTACTGGTAAGCTTTCTTGCCATTTTCGCTAGCTATATCATTCCTGATAAGACTGAAAATGCAAACCAAATGCTATTGGCTGTGCATTCACAGCCACCCGGTTTTAAGACTTGGATTTTAAACAAACCGCTTATTCAAAATTCTATATCAACAGATAATAAATTAAAAGAAATTGGGTATGAATTACTTCCGATTAAAGAATATTATTTTCAGGAAGAGACTTTATTCTTTTATCCTTTTGGGTCAAGTAGTAAAAAAGATTCTATTCCGCTGCACAATTTTCCAACCTCTGATCCAAAGCATATAGAGGAAAATTTTCTTGTCAAGAAAAAATACTATTTAGGGACAGATTTATATGGACGCGATTTGCTTAGTCGACTCATCTTAGGCGCTAGAATTTCACTTGGAATAGGTTTGATAGCCGTATTTATTTCATTATTGGTTGGGGTTTTGTTTGGAGCAATAGCTGGCTATTTTGGGGGTAGGATTGATCGCTTGATTATGGCATTGATCAATGTGGTTTGGGCCATCCCCACTTTATTATTGGTTATTGCCATTGTTCTAGCCCTTGGGCGTGGTTTTTGGCAAGTTTTTTTAGCTGTTGGTTTGAGTATGTGGGTTGAAGTAGCTCGTGTGGTGCGTGGACAAGTTAAAGCCACAAAAGAAAAGCTGTATATACAAGCAGTAAAAGTTTTAGGTTTTTCTGATTTTAGAATATTGGTAAAACACATCCTTCCAACCGTTATTAGCTCACTAATTGTAATATCTGCAGCTAATTTTGCAAGTGCCATTTTGATGGAAAGTGGGCTTAGCTTTTTGGGAATTGGCGCCCAACCTCCAGTGCCTAGCTGGGGAGGAATGGTCAAAGATCATTTTCGCTATTTGCTTTTAGGAAAAGCATATCTAGCCCTTCTGCCTGGTGCTGCAATTATGTTATTAGTCCTTTCATTTATGCTATTAGGCAATAACTTAAGAGATCACCTAGATGTCAGAAACTGATCTAAGATAATCGATTAGCATCTAGATTTAAATAGATAAAAAAGAACAAACTAAAGGCAAGCAAACTCGATCCTCCATAACTTATAAAAGGGAGTGGAATTCCAATGATGGGAAACAATCCAATTGTCATTCCAATGTTTACGGCAAAATGAACAAACAATATGCTAGCAAAACAATAAGAAAAAATGCGTGGGAAGGAATGGGTGTGTTTTTCAGCACGAATAATGATTCTTGAAATAAAAAAAGTGTAGAGCAATACTAATCCGAAACTACCTACAAACCCCCATTCTTCTCCAATAGTACTGAAAATAAAGTCAGTATGTTGTTCAGGCACAAACCCGCCTTTAGTTTGTGACCCATTCAGAAATCCCTTACCATTGAAAGCTCCAGAACCGATAGCAATTTTAGACTGATTGACATTATAGCCTATGCCTTTTACATCCTCAATCAACCCCAATGTTAAATTTATTCGATCTCGGTGGTGCTGTTCAAAAACTTCATTAAAAATAAAATTTACGGAGAAGGAAAAACCAATGCACCCAAAAAGGATCAAAAAGTAGGACCAAAGCCTATTTTTTTTTGATTGTCTCCTGACATAGTAGATTATTAAAATTAAAACTAAAGCGATTCCGATTGAAGTATTGATGGGGTTTAATAAGATGGTAAGTATAAAAATGAACAGGGTAGCTACACTCAATATCAATACATAAAAACTGCCCCCTTCTCTAATAAAAACAAAGATTAAACTCATAAAAACTAATGCACTTCCAGGGTCTGGCTGAGCGATAATGAGTAGAGCGGGGAGTAAAATAATAATCCAAAACTTCAAAAAAGTTTGCCTCTTATTTAAATGCGCATCAAAACCACTTAAAATAAAAGCAATCAATAAGCTCACAGCAATTTTTGAAAACTCAGAAGGCTGCAAACGTATTCCTCCAAAATCATACCAAGAAGTGGCACCCGATATAGTTATTCCAAAAACAAAAAGACCTAAAAGTAAAATTATCGTGATGCTGTAAAGGATGAAGGCTAGGTGTTCAAAAAGGGCTGAATTGATGTATAAAACAGGAATCCAAATAATCAAACAAATGATAAAAAACCAAACCTGTTTTCCAATGATATTAGAAAAATCAAAAAGTGATAGGGTAACACCATTATAAATGTTCGAATAGATGTTGACGAGACCAAATGTAACCAGAATAAAATAACATAAAACAGCCCACCAATCAACCCGCAAAAGAAGTTGATTATTCATTGATTACAAATGGTTTTCCTGAATAAGATTTTGCATATTCAGCTTCTAAACTTCCATTTAGCATTCGATTTTCCAGCCATTTCCGTTGTATTTTTTTATTGAGGTATTTTTCAATCATCAAACTTGCGATGGGAGCAGCCCAACGACTTCCCCAGTAGCCGTGTTCTATAAAAACTGCAATAGCAATTTTTGGATTCTCTTTGGGTGCAAATGCTACAAAAATGGAATGATCTGTCAGTTGTGTTTTTTTGCCATCAAGTTTAATAAAATTTTCTACAGTTCCTGTTTTACCACAGATTTCAATGCCTTTTATTTTTGCAATTCTTGCAGTACCCCTTTCAACAACTTGATGCATACCTTCTATTATTGGTTCAAAGTTTTCAGGGGAAATAGATGTTTTCTTCTTGATGAGGTCCATAGAGTCTATGGTATTTTTAGTGAAATGTGGTTTTATAAAATATCCTCTATTCGCAATGGCAGCCGTAAAATTTGCCATTTGGATGGGGGTTGTCAAAATTTCACCTTGCCCAATAGCATTTGAAATTACGGTAGGGGCGCTCCAGCTTTTATTAGGATACCAACGATCATAGTATTGGCTGCTTGGAATAAAACCGGGGCGTCCAGTGGGGAGGTCATAGCCTAAATAGTCACCTAACCCAAAGCTTTTCAAATGGTTATTCCATTTATCGATACCTTCTTGAACGGAAGTGCTTGAGTTTATTATTCCTTTGTAGGTTTGGGCAAAATAGGTATTGCATGACCTATATATACCTTCTGCCAAATGGTTTACAGTTCCAGGAGAACAGTGACATTCCATAAAGGCATTTCGGGCATAATAATGACCGCCTTGGCAAATGAAAGAGGTAGTTGGATTGATTACTTTCTCCTCGAGTCCAATTAAACCATTCAAAAGTTTGAATGGCGATCCAGGTGCATATTCTGCTTGAAGCGCTCTGTCAAAAAGAGGTTTTGAAATAGTATCTTTTCGCAGAAGATTAAAATAATTAGAACGTTTTCTACCTTCTAAGTTTTTAGGTTCATAGGTTGGTGCTGTAATTAAGGCTAAAATTTCTCCAGTTTCAGGTTCGATGGCAACAATCCCGCCACGCTTATTTTGGAGAAGGTCAGCACCATAATTTTGCAATTCGTGATCTATAGTTAGAAATAAATTAGATGAAGCAGTGGGTTGTTGATCATAGATGCTTTCTTCGTAGGGGCCAATAATTCTATTGAAACGGTCTTTTTGAAAATAGGCTACCCCTTTTTTACCTCTCAAAAATTTTTCATAGGTTCTCTCTATGCCTTGCCTACCAATTTGTTCTCCCAACTCATAACTTGGTCTATTTTTTAGTTCACTAGAATTTACTTCACTTATGTATCCAAGTACATTTGCCATCGATTGGATGTGATAATCTCGTATGGATTTTTTTTGCAAATAGAAACCAGGATACTTCCAGTTTTTTTCTTGAAAAAGGGCATATTCTTCTTGCGATACTTGTTGAGTAATGATAGACGGTAACTTGTATGAATATTTTTTAGCCTTTCGTATTTGTTGAATTAAATCAACTTTCGAAATTGATATGATTTGACAAACTTCTAATGTGTCAAATGCTGAACCATTTTCTGGTACATATAGCAAATCATAAGCGGGTTGATTTCCTACTAACAAAGTGCCATTGCGATCATAAATTAATCCTCTTTCTGGATAAATGGTTTGTTTTAAAATAGCATTATTGTCTGATAAGAGTTTGTATTTGTTTTGGATTAATTGGAGATAGATAAGCTGTGCCGTAAAACCAAAACTTACGAGTGCTATAACACCGATAAAAAAATACTTGCGAATCATTTCTTTTGCTTGAAAAAAAGGTGCCCAATCCAAATGAAAACTAAAGTAAAAATTCCTGTGAAAAAAGTTTTTTGAAAAACAATCAAAAGTGAAGAAAAGCTCAAATAAATAACAAAGAAATAAATCAAGTGATGGATAAAAACAACCCACATTGAAAAAAGAAATTGATTATAAATTGAAATTTGATTTAAGGAAGGAGAGGTTTCCTTAAGAAAATGTCCAAGGCTTAACGAAATAAGTTGTGGTCTTAAATAGGCGATACTAATTGCACTAATAGTGTGTCCTCCTGCACTCTGAGTTAATAAATCAATTGTAAAACCCAATAAAAAAGCAAGTAAAATAAATTGAGTTTGATTTTTATCTAACCTATAGCGAAAAAAGAAAAAAACATAAATTAATGGGTTGATGGTGCCGAAAAAATAGAAACCGTTGAACAGAATTACCTGTAAGAAAACCAAAAAGAAAAATGTAATCAATATTGAAAAATCAAATGTTTTCATTGTCCATTGTTTTCAATCAAACTCTTAATTTCTTCTCGGTCTGTATTTTTCAAGATATAAACATTTTCCATTTCAACAGGACTGGTAAAAAGTGTTACTTCTAATGCATAATAGCCTTGAGTATTCGGTTTTTCTATATCTGTTATAGTCCCTAATGATATACCAATTGGAAAATAAGTAGATCTACCACTACTCACCACTGTATCACCCAAGGCCACATTTGTTGTGGCCACTATGTCATTGAGTTGCATTTTATAAGGCGATTTTCCAATCCAGCGAAGGGTTCCAAAAGAAGGGCTGTTTTTTAATCTCGCATTGATTCCTAAATCAAGATTCAATATTGAAATTACAGAGGCATAATTTGGACTTACTTGATTTACAATTCCTAAAATCCCATTTGCACCAATAACACCCATTTCAATTTCAACGCCATCATTTGAACCCTTATTGATCAAAGCAAAATTTCTTTTTTTGTGGTGGCTATTATTGATCACTCTGGAATTAATTATTGAAAAATTAAAACTATTTCCAAAAGGAGAGTTCGATTGACTTGTGAGCTCACTTTCTTTGATTAGTAAATTTTTAGACTTTAAAATTTGATTTTCTTGAATCAAATTTTCTATTTCATGCCTTAATTGAAAATAACGCATGAGATTATTCTTGGTTTCGTGAATATGCCCTGTTAGATATAAATTGATTTTATCAATTTGTGCTTGGTGAAAATAACTCCTTTGAGATAAAAAAATAATAGAAAATAGCAGTAATACAATGTATAGCACATCATTTTTGAAGGCCAATAGCGCATTGATAATCCGCTGCATTAGTTTTTTATTTTTTCAAAACGGTCTTAAAACGATCAATGTTTTTCAGAGTGATACCTGTTCCTCTAACAACCGCTTGAAGTGGATCTTCTGAAACATAAATGGGGAGGTCTGTTTTTAGGGAAAGCCTCTTGTCAAGGCCTCTAAGCAATGCGCCTCCTCCTGCCAAATAAATTCCAGTATTATAGATGTCAGCAGCTAATTCTGGGGGTGTTTGGGACAAGGCTTCCATAATGGCATCTTCGATTCGCACAAGAGATTTGTCTATCGCTCTTGCAATTTCACTATAGGAAACCCCAACTTGTTTGGGTTTTCCAGTCAGCAAATCTCGACCCTGAACTGACATGTCTTCTGGAGGATTGTCAAGCTCTTCTATCGCACTGCCCACCAACAATTTAATTTTTTCTGCCGTTCGTTCACCCACAAAAAGATTATGTTTACTTCGCATATAATTAATGATGTCATTGGTAAACACATCCCCTGCAATTTTAATGGACTTATCACAAACGATTCCAGAAAGAGCAATGATAGCTATTTCTGTGGTGCCACCACCTATATCTACGATCATGTTCCCCTTAGGTTGCATGATATCTATGCCAATTCCTATGGCTGCCGCCATGGGCTCGTGGATAAGATAAACTTCCTTTCCATTGACTCGTTCTGCTGATTCTTTCACAGCCCTCATTTCTACTTCAGTAATTCCCGAGGGAATACAAATGACCATGCGAAGTGAAGGATAAATGAATCTGCGTTTTAAGGCAGGGATGCTTTTGATTAACTGGCTAATCATTTGTTCTGAAGCATTGAAATCAGCTATTACACCATCTTTTAAAGGGCGCACAGTTCTAATGTTTTCATGTGTTTTACCCTGCATCATATTGGCTTCCTGTCCAATAGCAATAACCTTTTTTGTGGTTCGGTCAATGGCTACTATGGAAGGACTGTCAACTACTATCTTATCATTATGAATGATTAGCGTATTGGCTGTACCAAGATCAATTGCAATTTCTTCAGTAAAAAACCCCATCCTTTCTTATTCTCAGGTAAATGTAAAAAAATTAATGCTTGAAATGGCGTATTCCTGAAAAGACCATAGCAATATTGTGTTGATTGCAATAATCAATGGAATTTTGGTCCTTAATAGACCCGCCTGGCTGAATAACTTTATTAATACCTTCTTTACCAGCAATTTCAACACAATCTGGGAAAGGAAAAAATGCATCACTAGCCATAGCAGCATCTTTAAGCTTAAAGCCAAAGTGTTTGGCCTTCGCAATGGCTTGTTGAAGTGCATCCACCCTTGAGGTCTGACCTGTCCCTGAGGCTAATAATTGTTTGTTGTTGCTTAATACGATGGTATTTGACTTAGTGTGTTTACAAATCTTTGAGGCAAAAAATAAATCTTCAATAGCTGACTGATCTGGTTTTATGTCAGTAACATAAGTTAAATCTTCAAGAGTATCAGTTTTCCGATCAGCATCCTGCATTAAAACTCCATTTAAACAAGAACGGATTTGATTGTCAGGTAGTGGTGAATCCTTTTGAAGGAGTAAAATACGATTCTTTTTTTCTTTTAAAAGGGACAAAGCATCTGCATTGAAGGCAGGTGCAATGACCACTTCACAGAAAAGAGAGTGTATTTTCTCAGCAGTACTTATATCAATTGTTTTATTGGTAATAAGGACACCTCCAAAAGCTGAAATAGGATCTCCAGCAAGTGCATCTTCATAAGCTTGTTTTAATTCTTCGCGTATAGCAAAGCCACACGCATTATTGTGTTTCAAAATACCAAATGCAGGAGGTCCATCATAGAACTCATTCATTAGTTGTACCGCTGAATCGATATCCAACAGATTATTATACGAAATGCTTTTCCCATGTAGTTGTTCAAGTAAATCTTCTAGTGGGCCAAAAAAAGTTCCCTTTTGGTGTGGATTTTCTCCGTAGCGAAGTGGAGTTGCTTCAGAACTGCTGACCTTGAGAATCATTTCATTACTATTAAAATGATTAAAGATAGAAGCATCATAGTGAGAGGAGATGTGGAAAGCTTTGACAGCAAAATTTTTACGATCTTCTATATTGAACTCTCCTTTCTTCTGCTTCAAATATTCTAAAAAGAGATGATATTGATCTTTACTTGAAACACACAAGACATCATTAAAATTTTTTGCTGCTGCACGAATCAAAGCGATACCGCCAATATCAATTTTTTCAATAATATCAGCCTCACTTGCTCCAGATGCTACTGTCTTTTCGAAGGGATAAAGATCAACAATCACCAAATCAAAAACAGGAATGTCATAGCGAACCAATTCCTCTTGGTCTGAAGTGAAATGGGCTCGATTTAATATTCCTCCAAATACCTTGGGATGCAACGTCTTAACTCGTCCACCTAAAATGGAAGGATACCCAGTAAGAGATTCAACAGCAACCACCTTGTATCCTTGCTTCTTTATATAGGCTTCTGTACCACCAGTTGAAAAAAAAGTTACTCCTTGGGAGGCTAATGTCTCTAGAATTGGATCAAGTCCAGACTTATCAAAGACAGAAATGAGAGCGTTAGAGATTTTACGATTTTGCATTTTTAAAAAACTTAAAGTGGAATATAGTGGGAGGCAATTTTTTCACAGATAGAAGCAAGCAACTTTTCATCAGCAGAACTGAAAGCATTTTGAGTATTAGAATCAATATCAATTTGACCAATATTAACGCGATCAACAAAAATAGGCACCACTAATTCTGATTTCACTTCTAGGCTACAAGCAATATAGTTTTGAGACTCTTTCACATCTGGAACATTCAAAGTTTGATTAGATAGGGCTACTTGACCACAAATACCTTTTCCAAAAGGAATGGAAGTATGTTCTGTAGGAATTCCAGAAAAAGCTTTCAAGTTTAGTGTCTGATTTTGATGATTGGCAAAATAGAACCCGACCCAATCAAAATGAGCAACCTCTTTTTTTAATTTTTCACAAAGTTGTTGCAACTTAGATTGAAAAGAAAATTCTTTCTTTTCAAAGAGATTATTTGTCCAATATAATAGTATATGATTTGATGTTTGGATCATTTTTCAAAAGTAAAAATTTAGTTGTGGAGTTTCCTTTAAAACGATAGAAGTTTTTACATTTAATTAACCTTAATATAATCTTATGGAGCAACGTATAAATGTTCAAGGCATGACGTGTTTGAATTGCCAAAAAACGGTCAAAGAAAAACTTGAAGCAATTGATGGTATTGACACGATAGAGGTCAATTTTGAAAAGGCTAATGCTCAATTTCAAACATCAAACCCACTACCCATAGAACAAATTGCTAAACAACTTGGGCCAAAATATACTGTGTCTGACGCAGGATCTGGAATAACTGCCAATTTTGACAAGAATAATAAACATATGTCAAAGTGGAAAGCATTAACCCCTTTGTGGCTCATTTTTAGCTATTTAATTTTTGCTACACTATTCTTACAACAATTCCGAACAACTCTAGAAATGGCAATGTATGATTTTATGGGATTATTTTTTATTGTGTTTAGTTTTTTTAAGTTTTTAGATTTAAAAGGTTTTCCAGACTCCTTTGCACAATATGATCCATTGGCAAGAAAAAGTAGATTGTACGGCCAAATTTATCCTTTTATTGAAACCCTCTTAGGAATTTTATTTTTGTTGCAAAAAGCGTTGCTATTTTCTTTATTAACTACAGTACTTCTATTATCGATAACTACCTATGGAGTGATGAAAAGTCTCATGAATAGAAACAACATTACATGCGCTTGCTTAGGAACTACCCTTAAACTTCCTATGACTGAAGCAACCCTCATTGAAAATATTCTAATGATTACTATGGCTCTTGTAGGGCTGGTAGGATTTTGGTTATAAATACCATAGAACATAAACAGCTATCAACAAGCACAACTTAGTGCAATAAAAAACCCTGCTTTACAGCAGGGTTTTAGAAATTCAAAAAAATTGACTACATCATTCCGGGCATTCCGCCTCCGCCCATAGGTGGTGCAGGTGGTGGAGTGTCTTCCTTAATATCAATCAATGCACATTCAGTGGTTAGGATCATTCCTGCTACTGAGGCAGCATTTTCCAAGGCTACACGAGTTACCTTTTTTGGATCAATAATTCCTGCCTTTAGCATATCGACATAGCTGCCATCTTTAGCATTATAGCCATAATTCACAGCACCTTCTAATACTTTAGAAACTACAACTGAACCTTCACTTCCCGCATTTTCTACGATGGTGCGTAGGGGAGCCTCTACGGCTTTATTTATAATCTGGATGCCTGTGCCTTCATCATCATTGTCTGCTTTGATTTTGGCAAGCCCCTTTTTAGCTTCTAAAAGGGCAACACCTCCACCAGCAACAATACCTTCTTCAACGGCAGCGCGAGTAGCATGAAGGGCATCATCAACGCGATCTTTTTTCTCCTTCATTTCTACTTCGGAAGGAGCTCCAACATAAAGAACGGCCACACCACCAGATAATTTTGCCAAACGTTCTTGGAGTTTCTCTTTGTCATAATCTGAGGTAGTAGTATCAATTTGTGTTTTGATTTGATTGACACGCGCTTTGATATCATCAACAGCGCCATTACCATTTACTACAGTAGTGTTGTCTTTATCAATAGTCACTTTCTCCGCTGTGCCTAACATTTCGATGGTTGTGTTTTCTAGAGTGAAACCGCGTTCTTCTGAAATGACTGTTCCACCAGTTAGAATTGCAATATCTTCTAGCATTGCTTTTCTTCGATCTCCGAACCCTGGAGCCTTGACAGCGGCAATTTTTAGAGCACCTCTCAATTTGTTTACTACAAGGGTAGCCAAAGCTTCACCATCAACATCTTCTGCAATAACTAAAAGAGGTTTTCCAGTCTGAGCAACAGGCTCTAAAATAGGTAGAAGGTCTTTCATTGCTGAAATCTTCTTGTCATATAACAGAATATATGGAGTTTCTAAATCAGCCTCCATTTTTTCAGAATCTGTCACAAAATAGGGAGATAGATATCCTCTGTCAAATTGCATTCCTTCAACGACATCAACATAAGTGTCTGTTCCTTTTGCTTCTTCCACAGTGATAACACCTTCTTTACCAACTTTTTCAAAAGCTTCAGTAATCAGTGTGCCAATGGTATCATCATTATTAGCTGAAATACTTGCTACTTGATGAATTTTTTCTGAAGAGTCACCAACTGCAACAGATTGTTTTCCGAGTGCTTCAACAATAGAATCAACAGCTTTATCTATGCCGCGTTTCAAATCTAGTGGATTTGCGCCGGCAGCTACATTTTTTAGACCTTCTTTCACAATTGCTTGAGCTAGAAGTGTTGCTGTGGTAGTTCCATCACCAGCAAGATCATTAGTTTTGGAAGCCACTTCTTTTACCATCTGGGCTCCCATATTTTCAAGAGCACCTTCTAATTCAATTTCTTTTGCAACAGTAACACCATCTTTGGTTACCTGAGGAGCACCAAAAGATTTTCCAATAATAACATTGCGTCCTTTTGGGCCTAGGGTTACTTTTACAGCATTGGCAAGTGCATCAACACCACGTTTTATGCCATCTCTTGCTTCAATATCAAATTCTATTTTTTTTGCCATTTTATTTAAAATTTATGGATTTAAACAATTGCGAGTATATCGCTTTCTTTCATAATTAAATAATCTTTTCCCTCGTGCTGAAGTTCAGTTCCTGCATATTTTCCATAAAGTACCTGATCACCAACACTAACCGTTATGGGATTGTCTTTTGTTCCATTCCCAACGGCAACAACAGCTCCTTTTTGTGGCTTTTCTTTTGCTGTATCGGGAATAATAATTCCAGAAGAAGTTTTAGTTTCTGCTGCAGCAGGCTCAATGAGAACTCTGTCTGCAAGCGGTTTGATTGTTATTTTACTCATGATTATTTTAATTTTATTTTTTACTCAATAGACACAAATTATGCCAAACAACTTTGAATGACAATTTGTTAAGTTGTAGAATTAATAACTGACAGGCTGACATTTTAATCCCGCTAAAAGGCTCAATTATCAGACGGTTCAATAGGAATTTCAGGAATTTCTTCTGTTTCTGGTGCCAATTCTGGAACAGCGGCAGGTTGTGAGGTTGTAGTACCATCATCCAACAATCTAGAATCTTGTACGGTTCCTGATCGTTCAAGCGTAATGTTTGACGCTAAGATTAAAACCATTAATAGAACTGATAAAACCCAAGTACTGCGATCAAGAAAGTCGCTTGTTTTTTGCACCCCTCCAATTTGTTGAGAACCTCCTCCTCCAAAAGAAGAAGACAAACCACCCCCTTTGGGATTTTGTACCATGACCACCAAAATTAGCAGAAAACAAACCACTAAGATTAGGGCGATAAAGATTGAAAATGTACTCATAATATTAACGGTTTAAGTTTTTTGCAAATCCATTATCACTTTAATTTGGTTGGCAAAGAAACTATTTTTTTCTGGATATTTCAAACGTAAAATTTCATAAGCCTGTATAGCCCTATCATATTTCTTTTGTTTAACAAAAACTTTTGCGAGGGTTTCGGTCATCAATTCCTCGGTTGACGTCCAACTTGGCTCACTAAGGTCTTCATTTTTTGAGACGGTTTCTTTTTTAGGGTTAATTTTTGGTTGTTGAGCTAAAAAGGCATCAACAAGGGCATAACGTTCGTTTGGGGTAGAAGACTTTGATTGATCACTTTTTTTGGTTTCTACAAATTGAATCCAATCTGTGAAAGTCATTTGGGAGGGTGTAGATGTTTCAGTTTTTTCTTTGCTTATTTTCTCGTTCGTAGTAGGATTCTTTTTTTTGTGTTTCTTGACTACTTTTTTTAAGGGATTATTTTTTTCTGTTTTATGAATAACCTTATCACTTATTTTTATTTGCTTCTCTTTCCAATCAAAAAGTAAAGATCGATCATATG